>Ga0184605_10000028_pt1 | contig 40213 bp, 27 predicted proteins | sample PLM0_30_coex_FD_132995 | JGI IMG/M metagenome (GOLD analysis project Ga0184605, IMG submission 132995) | Groundwater sediment microbial communities from an aquifer in East River, Colorado, USA - PLM0_30_coex | ecosystem: Environmental > Terrestrial > Soil > Riparian zone | place: USA: East... | reverse complement strand
TCGAGCGGCGTGTCCCACACGGCCTCGTTGAAGATCTCGACCTCGATCGGCCCGGCGTATCCCGACCGCTCGACGGCAGTGCGGATGCGGCACAGCTCGATCACGCCGTCGCCCATCATCCCGCGATTCATCAAGACGTCGTGCACGGGCACGAGCCAGTCGGAGACGTGGAAGCCGACGATCCGCCCCGCGGTGCGCGCCAACTGGTCGTACAGCTCCGGGTCCCACCAGATGTGGTAGACGTCGGCCACGACACCGACCGTGGACAGGTCGAAGCGCTCGGCAAGGCGGCGCGCTTCGCGCAGCGTCGTGATACAGGAGCGCTCCGCGGCGAACCCCGGGTGCATCGGCTCGATGCCGAGCCGCACGCCGCGCTCCCGGGCGTAGGGGACCAGCTCGGCGATGCCATCCGCGACCATGCGGCGCGCGGCGGCGATATCCTTGTCGGGCGCCGCCCCGCACACCAGCACGAGCACCTCCGCGCCGAGCGCCGCCGCCTCGTCGACCGCGCGCCGATTGTCCTCGATTCGCGCCTCCCGTTCGACGTGTGTGGCGGCAGGGAACATCCCCCCACGGCACACGCTCGATACCGCGACTCCCGCGTCGCGGACCAGGCACGCCGCCGCCTGCACGCCGACCTCGGCGAGCTTGTGACGCCACACCGCGACGTAGGGCACGCCGTGCCGGGCGCAGGCATCGACGACCTCCTTGAGGCTCGCCCGCTCCGCGGTGATCTGGTTGAAGCTGAGCCGGGAGATCGGCAGTGACCCCGGAGACCCCGTGACCCCCGGGCTTGCGCCCGGGGTCAGTGTACCGCGACTCACTCGACCCCCGCGAGCGCGAGCACGCGCCGCATCCGATCCGCCGCGCGGTCCGGGTCCGCAAGCAACCCGGCTCGGTCCGCGAGCCGGAACAGCTCGACGAGGTGCGGCACGGAGCGCCAGCTCTCCGCGCCACCGATCATCCGGAAGTGCCGCTGGTGGCCGTTCAGGTAGGCCAGGAACACGATGCCGGTCTTGTACGCATGAGTCGGGGCCCGGAAGATGTGGCGCGAGAGCGGCACGGTGGGCGCGAGCGCGGCGTGATAGGCCGGCACGTCACCCCGGTCGAGCGCCTGCAGGGCGGCCGAGGCGGCGGGCGCGATCGCGTCGAAAATGCCGAGCAGCGCATCGCTGTGACCACGGGGGTCGCCCCCGTCGCCGAGAATCAGCTGCTCGTAGTTGAGGTCGTCGCCGGTATACATGCGCACGCCGTCCGGGAGCCGACCACGCATCGCGATTTCGCGCTCCGCGTCCAGCAGCGACACTTTGATGCCGTCGATCTTGAGGCGGTGCTCGCAGATGATGGCGAGGCAGGCGTTCATGGCCTCGTCGACGTCGCGCGCGCCCCAATAGCCGGCGAGCTGCGGATCGAACGTGTCGCCCAGCCAATGCAGGATGACGGGCCGGCTCACTTGCCGGAGGACGGTCCCATAGACCCGGGCGTAGTCGTCGGGCCTGCGCGCCGCGCGCGCCAGCGCCCGGCTCGCCATCAGGATCACCCGTCCCCCCTCCCCTTCCACGTAGCCGACCTGCTCCTCGTAGGCCCGCTCCACGTCGGCCAGGGTGACGGCGTCCGCCGCCGCGAGCTGGTCGGTGCCCGCACCGCAGGCGATCGCACCCGCCGTCGCGCGCGCTTCCGCGAGCGACCGGCGGATCAGCTCGCGCGCCGCGGGCCAGTCGAGCCCCATGCCGCGTTGGGCGGTGTCCATCGCCTCGGCGACGGCCAACCCGAGAGACCACAGGTGGCAGCGGTAGGCGAGCGTGGCCTCCCAATCGAGGGGCGCATGCGACAGCGGATCGCGGTCGGCGAGCGGGTCGCACACCACGTGGGCCGCCGCATAGGCCACGCGGCTGCGGATCGGTCCCGTGGGCAGGTTCCACGCAACCGGCTCGCGCATCGCGTACGGTGCGACGCTGCCGTCGGCGACGGGCAGGCGTATGACGGGTGGCATGGCCTCAGCCCTTGGCGCGCCAGGCGGTGAGCTTCGGCACGTCGACCCAGCGTCTTTCCGCCCACGACTGCAGCGCCAGCTCCGCGAGCTGCACCCCCTTCGCCCCTTCGCAGAAATCGTGGGGGAACGGCGCGTCCGCCGCGACGTGCAGCAGGAACCGCTCCCACTGCGCCTTGAACGCGTTGTCGAACGGCCCCCCCTCCTCGTCGGGCACGTCCTGCCACGCCGCGTGGAAGTCGAGGGGATTGGGCACGTCGGGATTCCACACCGCGCGCGGCGTGTCGGCGCGACGCTGGATCCTGCAGTCGCGCAACGTCGCGATGGCGCTCCCCTGCGTCCCGTCGACCTGGAGCTGCAGCAGATCGTCGCGGTAGACGCGCACCGCCCACGACGAATTGAACTGTGCGATGATCTCGCCCGCCGGACCGTCGAGCGCGAACGTGGCGTACGCGGCGTCGTCCGCCGTCGCCGCGTACCGCCGGCCTCGCTCGTCCACCCGCTCCGCGATGTGCTGTGCGCCGGTGCACTGCACGGCCGTGACCGGTCCGAACGTGTGATCGAGCAGGTAGCGCCAGTGGGCGAACATGTCGAGGATGATGCCGCCGCCATCTTCCTTGCGATAGTTCCACGAGGGACGCTGGGCGGGTGGACCGTCGCCCTCGAATACCCAGTATCCGAATTCCCCCCGCACGCTGAGGATGCGGCCGAAAAAGCCGCCGTCCACCAGCCCCTTGAGCTTCCGGATGCCGGGGAGGAACAACTTGTCCTGAACGACTCCGTGCTTCACTCCGCCATGGCTGGCCAACCTCGCAAGCTCGACCGCCTCCGCCGTGGTGGCGGCGAGAGGCTTCTCGCAGTACACGTGCTTCCCCGCCGCGATCGCCCGCCGCACATGGGCGACCCGCAGGCTCGTCACGGTGGCGTCGAAGTAGATCTCGTCCGCCGGGTTTGCGAGGCAGCCGTTCAAGTCCGTCGAGACGCGTGTCAAGCCATGGGCAGCCGCGATCTCCCGAAGCTTCGGCTCGCTGCGGCCGACGAGGATCGGATCCGGAACGAGACGGTCGCCGCCGGGCAACGGCACCCCGCCCTGCTCCCGGATCGCGAGGATGGACCGAACGAGGTGCTGGTTCAGTCCCATACGCCCCGTGACGCCGTTCATGATGACGCCGATCGGTCGGAGAGCCATCAGGCGGTTTCCACAGCGGGGAAACGCGCCATGGGCGTCGTCTGCCTTGGACGCGGCAGGAACGAGATCGCAACCGCGCCCGCGAGCGCGAAGCCGATCAGCACCACGAAGCCGCTTCCGTAGGTCGCGCTCACGTCGCGCATCCGCCCGACGAGCACCGGCGCGACGGCTTCGGCGACGCCGTCGGCGGTGAGCACGACGCCCATGACGCGGCCGAGCACACGCACGCCGAACAGCTCCGCGGCCATGAGCGGGATCAGCATGTACTCGCCGCCCAAGCCGATGCCGAAGACGACGGCAAACAGGTAGATCGCCCCTCCCCCCGGCGTCCCCGTCAGGAAGAGAAGCGGGATCGCCGACGCGACCAGCGCATAGATCAACAGCATCACGTACTTCTTCGGGAACCGGTCCGCCAGCCACCCCATCCCCAGCCGGCCGACCAGGCTCGAGGCGAGCACCAGTGAAGCGACCTGCGCGGCCGCGCCCTGCGTGAAGCCGTGATCGAGACTCAGGAAGAGCTTCAAGTGCTGGTTGGTGCCGCCCACGGCGGCGATCGAGCACATACTGCCCGCGAGGAGGAGATAGAAGGCGGGCGCACGGAAAATGGCACCGATGGGAGGATGGTGGAGGATGGTGGAGGTGGTGGAGGTAGTGGAGGCCGATCCGTCGGGCGATTCCCGGACGAACAGCGCCAGCGGTAATGCGGCGATGACGATCAGGACGCCCAGGGCTTGCAGCGCGCCCTGCCACCCCACCGCCCGCGTGAGCCACACCGCCAGGAACGGCACCAGCGCGCCGCCGACTCCGATCCCCAGGTACGCGAACCCCATCGCGCGGCCGCGCGCCGCCGTGAACCAGCGCGACAAGAGCACCTGGTTCGGGAGCGGGCCGCCGCACACGTTGCCGAGCGCGTTGAAGAGATAGAAGACGTAGAAGCCCGCCAGCGTGTGGATCGCGCCGAGCCCCGCGAGCGCGACGCCCGCCATCAGGATCCCCGCCACCATCAAGCGCCGCGGGCCGAACCGGTCCACCATCCAGCCGGCGAAGAAGCCGAACAGCGGCCCGACAATGAGCTTCGAGATGGCGTTTCCGGAGGTGACTTGGGCGCGCGACCAGCCGAAGTCGCGCACCTTGTAGTCGTAGAAGAACGGCAGGCCGTAGAGCGCGATGCCGACGATCGCGAACAGCGCGAGGAACGACGTCGCGGCGACCCGCGCCTGCGCGGCGCGCGTGCTCACAGGTTCCCGCGCGTCAGCTCGCCCACGGCATGGTCCACCGCGCGCGCGGTGAGGGCCATGTAGGTCAACGAAGGATTCACACAGCCAGAGCTGGCCATGCAGGCGCCGTCGGTGACGAAGAGATTGGGCACGTCATGCGCCTGGTTGTGGGCGTTGAGCACGGACGTCTTGGGGTCCTTGCCCATACGCGCCGTCCCCATCTCGTGCACGCTGAATCCCGGCGGGCCGTCGTGGTCGTACGTCTCGACGTCTTTGCACCCAGCGGCCGCGAGCATCTCGGCGGCCTGGGTTTTCACGTCTTCCCGGATCGCGCGCTCGTTCTCGCTCCACGCGCAATGCACGCGCAGCAGCGGGACGCCCCACTGGTCCGTGCGCGCGGGGTCGAGATCGACGTAGTTCTCGTGACGCGGCAGGCACTCGCCGTATCCCTGCATGGTCATCTGCCACGGGCCCGGCTCCCGCAGCTGCTGCTTCAGGTCCGCTCCCAGCCCGGGCAGCAGCGCGCCGCGCGCCCACCCGTCGCGACCGGCGCCCGCCTGAATTCCGTAACCGCGGATGAATCCCAACTTCGCGTCTCCCTTGCCATCCACGTTGCGGAAACGCGGGATGTACGTCCCGGTCGGCCGCCGGCCGTACACGTACTTGTCGAGGAGACCGGGCACGGTGCCGCTGGCACCGGCCTTCGAGATGTGATCCATCAGGTTGTGGCCGACCTCGCCGCTCGAATTGGCGAGCCCGGTCGGAAAACGCGGGCTGGTGGAATTGAGGAGGATCTGGGCGGTACCGAGCGTCGACGCGCAGAGAAATACGAGGCGTCCGGCATATTCGCGCGTCTGTTTCGTATTCCTATCGATGACGCGCACCCCCACCACGCGGTCCTTGCGTTCGTCGTAGATCACGCTGTGCACGATCGCGTCGGTGACGACGGTCAGCCTTCCGGTTTGCTGCGCGGCCGGGAGCGTCGCGCTCAGGCTCGAGAAGTAGCCGCCGTAGCTGCAGCCGCGGGCGCACTGATTGCGTGCCTGGCAGCGCCCGCGGCCGTTGTGCGGCTCGGTCAGGTTCGCGACCCGGGTGATGGTCATGTGACGCCCGGGAAACGCGCGCTCGATCCCGCGCTTCACGACGTGCTCGGCGCAGTTCAGCGCCCAGGGCGGGAGAAACTCACCATCCGGCAACTGCGTGAGGCCCAACCGCTCACCGCTCACGCCGACGAAGCGCTCGACGTAGCCGTACCAGGGCGCCAGGTCGCGGTAGCGGACCGGCCAGTCGACGCCGTGGCCGTCGCGCAGGTTGGCCGCGAAATCGAGATCGCTCCAGCGCCAGCACAGCCGTCCCCAGATCAGGCTCCGCCCGCCCAGCTGATAGCCGCGGATCCAGCGGAACGGGTGATCCTCGGGTGTGATGTAGGGATGCTCCCGATCGTTCACGAAGAAGTGTCGGGTCGCTTCCCCGAACGCGTAGTTCTTGCTCTGGATCGGGTAGTCGCGCTCGTACAGCTCCTGCTCGCCGAGTCCACGGTGCGCGAACTGCCAGGGCTGCAGCCACTCCGTGACGTAGTCCTTGCCGTGCTCCACGTGGCGGCCGCGCTCGAGCACGAGCGTCTTGAGCCCCTTCTCGCAGAGCTCTTTGGCGGCCCAGCCACCGGTTATCCCTGAGCCGACGACGATCGCATCGTACGGCTCGTCGCGCCGGGTCACACGGCCCACGTCCGGCCGACCTGCGCCAGCGGCACGCACCCGTCATAGCGGCCCGGAACCGGGGCGTGGTGCAGCTCCCGCGTGGCGCCGGTCTGGGAGGTGTAGTAGCCGACGAGCGTCAGCTCCTTCAGGGTGCGGAAGAACGGCGTCTCCAGCGGGTCTGGGCCTGCGGCGAAGGCCTCGCGATCGAGCACCTCCAGGAGCGCTCGCTGGTCGGCGACGGTGCATTGCAGGAACGGGTGACCCGAGATCCGGCCGGCACGGGCGTCGACGTCGGCCAGGCCCGCGAGAAAGCCCTTCCGTTCCGGCGCCGCGTAGGACTCCGCCAGCATGGCGTCGATAAAACGGTGCACCCCGGCGGTGCGGGCGCCCGGCGTGTCGGTCTCGGGGAGAATGTGCTCGGCGATGGCGGCCACGAGGTCCGCCTGCGGTCGCGTGAACGCGCGGGGCACCCATGCGTCGTCGGGAACGCGCGCCGCCTCGCAGCCGGCCAACACGCCGACCACCGTGGGAGCGGCCAGCGCGCCCCCCAGCAGGACGGCGGCGCGGCGCAACGCCTCGCGCCGATCGATTGTCTCCTGCGCGCTTCGTCCAGTCTGTGTCATCTCGGCCGCCCGCAGGCGGTGTTGCAAGACATGCGCCCGCCCTTGGAGGGAGTCATCAGGCGGGTGTCGAAATGGGAAACTCCGCCGATCCGTCACGGGGCGCAAGCGCGACAGCGTGGCCATCTCGGCATGTGGCGGCGCTGCGCTGCGGCGCCGAACTGCGGAGCGATCGCCTCGCGAGCGCCTGGTCGCGTCGCGGCCGCGCGACAACCGTGGAAGGCGAGCATCGCAGGAACGCCCCGATTGAACAGTCCAGCGTTCGTCGCGACGTGATCTCAGAATCACTTGCCGGGGCGTTGCCCGCGTGATCGACGTCACGGGAGGGGCACGGCGTTTGCGGTCGCACTGTGGAACCCGGAATTCCGTCGACCGAGAGGATCGATGTGAAGCGCTGCAGCGTCGTCACCCCGAGAGGCCTCTGCCTCTCGCTTTTTGTGCCGTTGTGCGCGCTGCTACCGCTCCAGGCCGCGCGCGCGCAAGAGACAGGCCCGAGCGCGCCCCCCTCTGAAACCGGTACCATCGCGGGCGTGGTGACGGCAGCGGAAGCGGGAACCCCCCTTCCGAACGTCCGCGTGACACTCGAGGGGATGGCCCTCGGTGCAACCGCGGGTGCCGACGGCCGCTACACCATCGCCCGGGTGCCGTCCGGAACGTACCGCCTTCGCGCTCAACTCATCGGGTACCTCGTTACAGAGCTGGGGGACGTCGCAGTCACCGCCGGGCAGGCGACCACGGCAGACTTCCGGCTGCAACCGCTCCCGGTCACCCTGCAAGAAGTCGTCGTCGTCGGGTACGGCACGCAGGTCCGCAGAGACATCACGGGTTCCATCTCATCCGTCGCAGCCGCAGACTTGAAAGCCACGCCCACGGTGAACGCCGTCGACGCTATCCAGGGGCGGGTGGCAGGCGTGGACATCGTGACCACCGGCCAGAAGCCGGGCGATGGTGTCAGGGTCCGGGTGCGCGGCGCGCGCTCCATCAAAGCCGGCAACGATCCGCTGTACGTGGTGGACGGGATTCCCGCGGCGGGGGTGAGCGATCTGAACCCGAACGACATCGAGTCGATCGAGGTGTTGAAAGACGCCTCGGCGACGGCGATTTACGGATCGCGTGGCGCGAACGGCGTCGTGCTCATCACCACGCGCCAGGGCAGCGCGGGACCGACGACCTTCACGTACGACAGCTACATCGGGGTCCAGCAGGAGCGAAGCCGGGTGCCGATGATGAACGGCCAGCAGTTCGCTCAGCTCAAGCGCGACGCGAACCGGACGGTCGGGAACTATCATTGCGATACCAGCGTCGCGGCCTGCGATTCCGGCGATGCGCAGCTCTTCTTGCCGGTCGAGCTGGAGTCGATCAGGGCCGGGCGCTCCACGAATTGGCAGGATCTGGTGCTCCGGCAAGGTCAGCAGGTCAACAACGAGATCCGCATCGCGGGCGGTGACGAGCGGACGCGCTTCGCGTTGAGCGGGGGCCAGCTCACTCAGCGAGGCATCTTGTTGGGTCAAGACTTCACGCGGCGGTCTGTGCGGTTCAACCTCAACCACGAGTTGAACGAGCGCCTCAAGGTGGGAAGCTCAGGGTGGCTGGTCCGGACGGAGCAGAACCTGGGGAGAGGCGACGGCGTCTACAGCGAGGCGCTCGGCAACAACCCCCTTGGCGTGCCGTACGACAGCACGGGGAAGCTCCTCTTCAAGCCGACGCCCGACGGGCAGCGCGTGAACCCCCTCTCCGACGTACAAAACTGGGTCGACAACCGGGCGAACACGCTGGTGTCCGGCACGGTGTTCGCCGACTACCACTTGACGGATGCACTCTCCTGGCGGGTGAACTTCGGCGGGAGCGTGAGCTCGAACCGGCGGGGCGTGTTCCAGGGGGCGGAGACCCAGGCCAAGCAGGGCAGCGGCGCGGACGCGGGGCTGTGGGACAACCGCACCACCGCGTACACGCTGGACAACATCCTCACGTTTCGCCGCAACGTGGGCAGCGACCACCGCCTCGATCTCACCCTGCTGTACAGCATCCAGCAGCAGCGGACCGAGAATGACACCCTGCACGCCACCGGCCTTCCCTACGAGCGACAGCAGTTCTACGACATCGGGTCCGCTACCCACGTCGACGGCATGGGCAGCGACCTGACGGTTTGGGGTTTGCAATCGTACATGGCCCGGCTGAACTACGCGCTGAAGGACCGCTATCTCCTCACTGTGACGACACGCGTGGACGGCTCGTCGCGGCTCGCCCCCGGGCACAAATACGCCGTGTTCCCGTCGGTGGCGCTGGCGTGGCGGCTGAGCGAAGAAGGCTTCCTCCGGCGCACCAACCTGTTCTCCGACTTGAAGCTGCGGGCGAGCTATGGGCACGTCGGCAACACGGCGATCGACCCGTATCAGACACTCGGATCCATGACCCGCGTGATGTATTCGCTCGGCGACAACCCGGCGCTGGGATACCGACCCGGCACGTTGCCGAACCCGGACCTCAAGTGGGAGAACACCGGCCAACTGGACCTCGGCCTGGAGTTCACCGCGTTGCGCGGCCGCCTCTCGGGTTCCGTGGACTACTATCGGGCGGACACGAAGGACCTGATCATGGAGCAGCAGATCCAACCCACCAACGGCTACACCAGCATCCTCCGCAACATCGGGGCGACCCGCAACACCGGCTTGGAAGTGGCGCTGTCGTTCGTGCCGGTCGAGAACTGGCACGGGCTGCGCTGGAGCCAGGACGTCAACTGGGCCACGAACCGCAACCGCATCGTGAGTCTCTATGGTGGCGTGAACGATATCCTGAACCGTTGGTTCATCGGGCAGCCCATCGACGTGTATTACGACAACAAGTTCGTGGGAATCTGGCAGCTCCAGGACTCCGCCCTGGCCAAGAAGTACGGTGCGGCCCCCGGACAGATCCGCGTCGCCGACGTCGATGGCAACGGGAAGATCGACGGCGACGACCGCGTGATCCTCGGGACGCCTTTCCCCGCTTGGACGGGGAGCATGACCAGTCGCTTCGACTGGAAGCGATTCGACCTGTCCCTCATGGCGGTGGCCAGGGTGGACTTCTTGGCGAACAACCAGTTCCGCACGAGCCAGAGCACGATGCAGGGTCGCTATAACAACCTCGTCACGGATTACTGGACGCCGACCCACCCCTCGAATTTCGAGTCCCGCCCCACCGCCAATCAGGAGAATCCGCCGTTCGGCGACTCGCGGCGCTACGAGGATGGGTCGTTTATCCGCGTCCGCAGCATCACCTTGGGCTACACCCTTCCCGGCGTCCACGGGGGGTCGTGGCACGCCCGGTCTCTGCGGTTTTACGTGACGGCCCTCGATCCGTTCCTGTTCACGCGCTTCCGGGGACTGGACCCGGAGTCACGGACCGGCACGAGCACGCGGTCGAGCGCCGGATACGCGGAGACCGCCGCCACGCCGGGCTACCGGACGCTGTTGACCGGCGTCACGTTGGGTTTCTAGAGGCCGGGAGGCCTGCATGTCGAGACGCACGATCGCAGGGCTGAGCGCCGGGTTGCTGGGTCTGGCCGCCTGCATGGACCTGAACGAAGACTTGATCAGCGGCCTGGCCAATCAGCCGTACCCGACGCCCGACGTGTTCCAGGCGCTGGTCAACGCCACGTACGAGCCGTTGCGGACCTTCTACGCGCAGGAGCGGGGCTTCACGCTCACCGAGTTCGGGACGGACATCTACACCAAGGGCGCCGACGGGAGCTACAAGTACGTCAACGACTACACGACGCAGCTGAACCCCGACGTCGACTTCATCCGCGACACGTGGACTGACTTCTATCGGGCGATCAACACGGCCAACACGGCGATCGCCCAGGCACCGACGGTGCAGATGGACTCGAGCCTCAAGACGCAACGCGTGGCCGAGGTGCGCCTTCTGCGGGCGCTGTACTACTTCGACCTGGTGCAGATGTACGGGCCCCTCACCCTCAAGTTCGAACCGACGACGACCCCGACCAGCGAAGCCGCGCGCGCGCCGGTGGACAGCGTGTACGAGGCGATCATCAGCGACCTGAAGTTCGCCGAGGCGAATCTCCCGTATCTGGCCAAGGACTACGGGCGCGCCACCAGGGGCGCAGCGCAGCACCTGTTGGCCAAGGTCTACCTGACCCGACTGCGCGACGCCGACTCCGCCGCCGACGAAGCCGCCAAACGGCAGGCAGGCGACTTCGCCAATGCCGCCGACTACGCACAGCGGGTCATCAACTCGGGTCAGTACGCGCTGCTGCCGCGGTTCGCCGACCTGTTCGACTTCCACAACGAGAAGAACGCGGAGGTCATCTGGTCGGTCCAGTACACCAGCGATCCGCTCACCACCGGCAACGGCAACAAGGGGCACCTCTACTTCCTGATGGAGTACGACGTGCTGCCCGGCATGCAGCGCGACATCGCCAACGGCCGCCCGTTCAAGCGCTTCCGGCCCACCACCTTTTTCTTGGGGCTGTACGATCGTACCAGGGACTCGCGCTATGAGAGTCAATTCACCCGCGTGTGGTACGCCAATAACGCGGCGACCATCCCAAAGGATGCTTCGGGCGTGCCGAAATTCCAGCTCGGCGACACCGCGGTCTACGTCTCGGCGACGGACTCAGACACGGTCCTGGTGAGGACCAAGCCGTACCGCGTCTACACGCCACGGACATACAGCAACAGGATCTTCCCGTCGCTGAACAAGTTCGTCGACCCCTTCCGACTCAGCGTGAACGATGAGCGCGGCTCGCGCGACTTCTTCGTCGCCCGGTTGGCCGAGACGTACCTGATCGCGGCCGAGGCGCTGCTGCGGGACGGGCGCGCGACGGAGGCGCTCCCGTACATCAATGCCGTGCGGCGGCGCGCCGCCATCCCCGGCCACGAGGCGGAAATGGAGCTCACCGTCGCCCAGCTCACCCTCGGCGAAATCCTGAACGAGCGGGCGCGGGAGCTTGCGGGTGAGATGATGCGGTGGTTCGATCTCGTACGGACGCACACGCTCGTGCCGCGCGTGCAGGCCTACAACTGGATGGACCCCGTCGGGTCGACCAGCATCCAACCGTATCACGCGCTGCGGCCGATCCCGCGGACGCAGATGGACGGCACCACCTGCTGCTACACGCAGAACCCAGGCTATTGACGTGCCCGACCCCGGAGTATCGCGCCGGACGTTCCTCTCAGCAGGCGCCGCAGGCCTTGTGGGGACGGCCTTCGGCACGCCCCAGCCCGCACCGCCTCCCCAACCTCCTCCACCTCGACAGCCTCCACCGGCCTCCCTGAGGCTCGGCGTGGCGAGCTACTCGCTGCGAAATTTCTCGCGCGACAAGGCCATCGAGATGGTGCAGGCGCTCGGGACGCCCTACGTCAACTTCAAGTCCGTGCACCTGCCTTTCGAGTTGTCGCCCCAGGAGCTGGAGGCGGCACGGAAGGAGATCGAGGCCGCGGGGCTCCAGATCGTGGGCGGCGGGGTGATCTCGTTCGACCAGGACAGCGACTCGGACGTGGAGAAATACTTCACCTACGCCAAGGCCGCCGGCATGCCGCTCATCGCCGCGCACGCCGCGCCGGCGCTGCTGCCGCGTATCGAGCGCTTCGCCAAGCAGTACGACATCAAGGTCGCGATCCACAACCACGGGCCGGAAGACAAGAACTTCCCGTCCCCCTACGACGCCTTGAAGCACATCCGGAACATGGATCGTCGCATGGGGCTGTGCATCGACGTCGGACACACCGTGCGCACCGGCACCGACGTCGTGCGGGCGATCGCGGACTCGGGGCCCCGCCTCCTCGACATGCACGCCAAGGACTTGCGCGATTTGACGGCCAAGGGAAGTCAGTGCATCGTCGGCGAGGGCGCGATCCCCATCGCCGCGATTTTCCAGCAGCTCGAGACCATCGGCTATCGGGGCTACGTCAACCTGGAGTACGAGATCGACGCCGACGACCCGTTGCCGGGGATGAAGCAGTCGTTCGCCTACATGCGCGGCGCGCTCGCTGGGCTCTTCGCCGGCCGCCGACATCCGCAATCCTGACCCGAGGAGGGGAGATGTCCCAGCACAAGAAGGCGATGCCACGCCGCGAGTTCGTGAAGGTGGCCGCCGCCGCCGCGGCGGCGCTCCCGGCGGCGCGCTACGCGAAGATCCTCGGCGCGAACGACCGCGTGCGCGTCGGGATCGTCGGCTTCTCCGATCGCTTCCGCCAGGCGCTCCTCCCCGCGTTCGGCAAGGTGGGCAAGGAGCTCAACTTCGAGATCGTCGCCGTTTCGGACATTTGGAGCCGGCGGCGCGATGAGGGTGTGGCCGGGATCGAGCAGGTGACGGGGGCCAAGCCGCGCCCGTTCCGCAACAACGAGGAGCTGTACGACGCGAAGCTCACCGACGCCGTCATGATCTCGACCCCCGACTTCCTCCACGCCCACCACGGTGTCGACGCGATGCGCGCGGGACACGATGCCTACATCGAGAAGCCGCTGGCGCATACGATGGACAAGGCCATCGAGATCCGGGACGCGGTCAAGCAGTCGGACCGCATCGTGCAGATCGGCACCCAACGACGCAACGCCAAGAACTATCGCGTCGCCAACGACTTCATCCGGTCGGGGAAGTTCGGCGACATCGTGATGGCCGAGATGACCTGGAACGTCAACCAGCCGGGACGCTGGCGCCGCCCGCAGCTCGTCGCCTCCATCAAGGAGCAGGATACCGACTGGAAGCGCTTTCTCGCCTATCTCCCGTACGAACCGTGGGATCCGCGCAAGTACCTCGAGTACCGCCTGTTCTGGCCGTACTCGTCGGGCATTCCCGATCAATGGATGGTGCACCAGATCGACACCGTCCACTGGTTCACGGGCCTGCCGCACCCGCGCTCGGTCGTCGCGAACGGCGGCGTCTACCTCTGGAAGGACGGACGGAAGAACTGGGATACCGCCACGATCGTGTTCGACTATGGGCCGCTCGACGATCCGTCCAAGGGCTTCCAGGTCGTGTACTCGTCCCGCATGACGAATGGGGCCGGCGGCACGAAGGAGCTGTACTACTCCAACGCCGGAATGCTCAACCTCGACACCAACGAGATCACGCCGACGGGCGGGCTCGACGAGAAGGCGGCGGCCGAGATGGGGATGAAGCCCAATCGCCTGGGCACGGCAAAGCTGTCGGAGCTGGCGCCAACCGAAACCGCGGCGAACACCGGCGGCGACGCGTCCACCACGGCCAACGTGCGGAACTGGATGGAATGCGTGCGTTCGCGCAAGCAGCCCAATGCGGACATCGAGGCCGGCTACAACCACTCGGTGGCGCTGTGCATGACCGTGGCCGCGATGCACAGCGGCCGGAAGGTCATGTTCGACGACGCCAAGCGCGACATCGTCATGGGCTGAGGGGGCGCAACGATGCGGAATGCTTGGTTGCTGTTGGCTCTTGGGGGCTTGGGACTCGGGGCTCGGGACTCGGGAATTCCGAACCCCGAACCCCAAGCCCCGAACCCCCGCGTCGACGTCGTGCCTAACGACGCCCAGCACCGCGTCGACGTCCTCGTCGACGGCAAACCGTTCACCTCGTACATCTATCCCACCACGCTCAAGAAGCCGACCCTCTACCCGGTGCGGTCCGCGTCGGGCGTCGTGGTGACGCGCGGCTGGCCCCTCGAGCCCCGCCCGGGCGAGCGGGTGGACCATCCGCATCAAGTCGGCCTGTGGTTCGATCACGGCGACGTGAACGGGCTCGACTTCTGGAACAACTCGGACGCGATCCCTGCGGCACGCGCGGCGAAGATGGGCACGATCCTGCACCGCGCCGTGCGCCGTGCCGAGGGCGGGCCGGGCGAGGGCGTGCTCGAGGTGACGGCGGAGTGGGTGGACTACCAGGGGAAGCCGCTGCTCCGCGAGGACACCCGCTTCGTGTTCCGCGCCGCCGACGGCCTGCGCACCATCGACCGGATCACGACCCTTACCGCGCTCGGGCAGCCGGTGACCTTTGTCGATAATAAGGAAGGGCTGATCGGCATGCGCGTCGCCCGGGCGCTGGAACAGCCGTCCACGACGCCCGAGGTCTTCACCGACGCCGGCGGCCATACGACGACCGTACCGATGCTGAACAACGACGGCGTCACCGGGCGGTATCGCAGCTCCGAGGGGTTGGTGGGCGACTCGGTATGGGGCACGCGGGGCCGCTGGACCATGTTGTCCGGCCTAGTCGCCGGTGAGCCGATCACGCTGGCCATCCTGGACCATCCGAAGAATCCCGGTTTCCCGACCTATTGGCACGCCCGCGGCTACGGCCTGTTCGCCGCCAACCCACTCGGCCAGAAGGCGTTCACCAATGGGAAGGAGGCCTTGAACTTCCGGCTCGCCCCGCAGGAAGCCACGACCTTCCGCTACCGCATCCTGATCCTCTCACGCTCTGCGACCCCAGAGCAGATCGAGACGTACTACCGGGACTTCACCCGGTGAGCGAGGCCGTGTCGGCGGTGAGAATCCACCCGGCAGACAACGTCGTGGTGGCGGTTCGGCCGCTTTCCGCCGGTTGTGAAGTCGCGCTCCAAGACGACTGCGTCGTCCTACGGGAGGACGTGGCCCCGGGCCACAAGATCGCCCTCAAGCCACTGGAGCCGGGCCAGTCGGTCGTCAAGTATGGCTTTCCCATCGGAACGGTGACTGCACAAATCGCGCGGGGCGCGTGGGTGCATACGCACAATCTGAAGACGCGGCTCGAGGGCGAGGTGGAATATCGCTACGAGCCCGCGACCGCACCGGATCGAACGCGGAACACGGAACGCGGAACGCGGAACAGCCGTTCCGACTTCCGCGTTCCGACTTCCGCGTTCTTCCAAGGCTACCGCCGCCCCAACGGGCGCGTCGGCACGCGCAACGAGGTGTGGATCCTCAACACCGTGGGCTGCGTGAACCACGCCGCCGAACGGATCGCGCAGCTCGCGACAGAGCGGTTCGCGGGACAGGTCGACGGCGTGCACGCCTTCTCGCACCCCTACGGGTGCGGCCAGCTTGGCGACGACCTCCGGAATACCCGTCGCGTCCTCGCCGGGCTGATGCGGCACCCCAATGCCGGCGGCGTGCTGGTGCTCGGCCTCGGCTGCGAGAGCAACCAGATGGACGGCCTGCTGGACCTGGCCGGCGACGTCGACCGCGAGCGACTGCGGTTCTTCAACTCACAGGAGGTCGTCGACGAGATCGCAGCGGGGCTGGAGCATGTGGCGGCGCTGGTCGCGCGGATGGAGCCCGACGCGCGCGCAGCGTGCCCGGCCTCGGATCTGGTGCTCGGCCACAAATGCGGCGGGTCGGACGGCTTCAGCGGGATCACGGCGAATCCGCTCCTCGGGCGCGTCGCCGACCGCCTGAGCGCCCTCGGAGGCGGGGTGATCCTCACCGAAGTGCCGGAGATGTTCGGGGCCGAGCAGCTGTTGATGAACCGCGCGGTCGACGAGGCCGTTTTCTCGGACATCGTCGCGCTGGTGAACGACTTTAAGGCCTACTTCGTGCGGCATGGACAGCCCATCCACGAGAATCCCTCGCCCGGCAACATCGCCGGCGGCCTTACGACCCTGGAAGAGAAATCGCTGGGCGCGATCCAGAAGGGGGGCCAGGCCCCGGTACGGGGTGTGCTGCGGTACGGCCAGCCCGCCGTGTCATGTACGGAAGGGAAAACAGGCGGCCTGTGGCTGCTCGAGGCGCCCGGCAACGACGGCGTGTCGTCCACGGCTCTGGTGGCGAGCGGGGCGACACTGCTGCTCTTCACCACCGGGCGTGGCACGCCGCTCGGGTTCCCCGCCCCGACGCTCAAGATCTCGTCCAACTCGGACGTCGCCGCCAAGAAGCCGCACTGGATCGACCTCAATGCCGGGGCCGTGCTCGACGGCACCGCCTCTCTGGAGCAGCTTGAAGAGGACCTGTTCGGGCTGATTCTCGAGGTTGCCTCCGGGCGAACGCTCGCGAGCAACGAAAAGAACGGGTATCGCGAGATCGCCATCTGGAAGGAGGGAGTGACGCTGTGAACCGCGATGCGATCAGTCGTCGCCAGGCACTCCAGCAGGTCGCGCTGCTCTTGGGCGGCGCCATCTCCGCTCCGACGCTGGCAGGCGTCTTGAGCGCGGACACGCGCCGGGCATGGGCGACTTCGCCCCACTGGGCGCCGCGGACGCTCGACCCCGCCCAATTGGAGCTCGTCGCGACCGTGGCCGAGCACATCATCCCCCAGACGGACACGCCGGGCGCGCGCGCGGTCGGTGTGCACGGCTTCGTCGACACGCTGCTGACCGACCACTACCCGGTCACGGAGCGCGACCGGTTCTTGGCCGGTCTCGCAGGACTGGACGCGCGCGCCCAGTCCGCGCACGGTCGGACCTTTGCCCAGTGCGCCCCCGGGCAGCGTGTCGCGCTGCTCACCGCGATGGATGCGCAGGCGTACGGGCCGAGCCGGGGCGAGGACGGGTGGTTCTTCCGCCGCATGAAGGAGCTGACCCTCGTCGGCTATTACACGTCGGAGATCGGGGCGTCGCGAGAGCTGCGCGTCAACCCCATGGGCACCTATCTCGGCGACATCCCGTTCCCCGCGAGCGGGGGGAGGGAATGGTCATGATCACCTACGACGCGATCGTGATCGGCTCCGGCATCACGGGCGGTTGGGCGGCAAAGGAGTTAACCGAGAAGGGTCTGCGCACCCTGGTCATCGAGCGCGGGCGCAACGTGGTCCATCGCAAGGACTACATCACCGAGCACAAACCTGCCTGGGAGATGCCGCTCCACAACGCGCGGCTCTCGGTGGGCACGAGGGGCGCCGAGGAATATCCGGTCCAGGCGCGTACCAACCAGTTCCGCGAGTCGAACAAGCACTTCTTCGTCAACGACCACAAGCATCCCTACCTCGAAGAGAAGCCCTTCACCTGGATCCAGGGCGATCAGGTCGGTGGCAAGTCGCTCATCTGGGGCCGCCAAGTCTATCGCTGGAGTGATCTGGACTTCGAGGCGAATCTGCGCGACGGGCACGGGGTCGACTGGCCCATCCGGTATGCCGACGTCGCGCCCTGGTACAGCTACGTCGAACGCTTCATCGGCGTGAGCGGCGAGAAGCTCGGGCTCCCGCACCTTCCCGATGGCGAATTCCAGCCTCCGATGGAGATGAACGCCGGGGAAAAGCTCGTGAAGGCGGGCGTCGAGAAGGCGTTTCCCGGCAGGCACGTGACCATCGGGCGGGTGGCGATCCTGACGCAACCCCTACACGGTCGGTTACCATGCCACTATTGCGGTCCATGCGAGCGCGGCTGCTCGACCGGCTCGTACTTCTCGAGCCAGGCGTCCACGCTGCCGGCGGCGCAGGCCACGGGACGGCTCACCATCGTCCCGGACAGCATCGTGCATTCGGTGCTGTACGACGCGAGCAAGAACCGCGTCACGGGCGTCCGCGTCGTGGACACGAACACCAAGGCGACCCGTGAATACTACGCCCGCGTGGTGTTTGTCTGCGCCTCCGCGCTCGGGACAGCCCGGATCCTGTTGAACTCTACCTCGGCGCGATTCCCGAACGGCCTGGCCAACTCGAGCGGTGTGTTGGGCCACTACCTGATGGACCATCACTTCCTGGTGGGCGCGAGGGGCCGCATCGACGGCCTGCTGGACCGCTACTACCAGGGCAACCGTCCGAACGGCATCTACATTCCGCGCTTCCGCAACCTGGGAGACGACGCCTCGCGCCGCGATTACGTGCGTGGCTTCGGCTATCAAGGTGGTGCCGGGCGAGAGGGGTGGGGTCGGGGCAGCAGCGAGGCCGGGCTCGGCGTCGAGCTCAAGCGCCGCCTGCAGGAGCCGGGCGAGTGGTCGATGGGCATCACGGGGTTCGGCGAGTGCCTGCCGCGCGAGGACAACTACGCCGCACTCTCGGACCAAACCGACGAGTTCGGGATCCCGGTGCTCCGCATTCACTGCACGTGGGGCGACAACGAGCTCGCCATGCGGACGGACATGGCCGCGTCGGCCGCCGAAATGCTCCAGGCCGCGGGGGTCAAGGACGTGCATACCTATGATGCTCATCGAGAAGAAGGTCTGGGCGCCGAGCCCGGCCTCGGGATCCACGAGATGGGCACCGCACGCATGGGGCGCGACCCTCGGACATCGGTCCTCAACGCGCACAACCAAGCGCACGACGTTCCCAACCTGTTCGTCACCGACGGCGCCTGCATGGCCAGCTCGTCATGCGTGAACCCATCGATCACCTACATGGCGCTGACCGCGCGCGCCTGCGAGTACGCCGTGGGGGAGCTGAAGCGCGGCAACCTGTGAGGCTCAGTGGAGTGGATATGATCAAGCATCGATGGTGGCTCCTGTCACTCGCGGCCTGCGCCTCCGCGCTCGGCGCCCAAACGCACCCAAGAGCTTCGTCCCGCGCGGCGGACGCCGGGCCGAACCAGCTGAGCGCCGCCGACCGGGCCGCCGGCTGGCGGCTGTTGTTCGACGGTCGCACGCTCGCCGGGTGGCGTGGATTGGGCTACGATACCGTTCCTACGGCGCATTGGGTGGTCGTGGACGGCGTGATCAAGAAGATCGCGAGCGGCAACGTGCCCAGGGTTCCCGACGGGCGGCCGCTGGAGGGCGGCGACCTGATGACGGTGGACACGTTCGGGGACTTCGAGCTGACGTGGGAGTGGAAGGTGACGCCCGGTGCGAACAGCGGCGTCAAGTACAACGTCTCCGAAGAGCTGTCCATGGCCCAGGGCAGTCAGATGACGCCCGACGCGGTCGCCAAGGGCATCATCACGCCGAACCATTCAGCCCTGGGGTTCGAGTATCAGATGCTCGATGACGACCGTCACGTGGACGGCAAGATCGCGTCGCACCGCGCCGGCGCGCTGTACGAGCTCGTGGCGCCCAATGCCAGCAAGCGGCTTCGCCCCGTGGGGCAATGGAATGCGTCGAAGATCGTGTTCCGTGGTAATCACGGCGAGCACTGGCTGAACGGCGAGAAGCTGCTCGAGTTCGAGCTCGGCACGGCGCGCATGGATTCGGCCCTCGCCAAGAGCAAGTACCGTTCGATCCCCGGCTTCGGAGACCGGCGGAAGGGACACATCGTCCTGCAGGACCATGGCGACGAGGTGTACTTCAAGAACATCAAGGTGCGTGACTTATGAAACGCCGCAAATTCCTCAAGACGGCCTCGGCCGCGGGGCTGGGGCTCGTGGCATCGCCGCGGTTTTCCCCCTGGCTCCGCTCGCCGGGGGAAAAAGTCAGAGTCGCCGTCATGGGCTTGAACGGCCGCGGCACGGTGCTGGCACGGACGTTCGGTCGGGCGGCCCACGCCGAAGTGGCCTACGTGTGCGACGTGGACTCATCGGTGCTCGCCAAGGGCGTCTCCGCCGTCGCCCAAGTCCAGGGCACATCCGCCAAAGGGCTCGGCGACTTCCGCAAGGCGCTCGAGGACAAGGATGTGGACGCGCTCGTGATCGCGGCGCCCGACCACTGGCACACGCCGGCCGCGCTCCTCGCAATGCAGGCGGGGAAGCACGTCTACGTGGAAAAGCCGTGCGGCCACAACGCGCGCGAAGGCGAGCTGCTCGTCGCAGCGCAACGCAAGCACCAGCGCGTGGTGCAGATGGGGACGCAGCAGCGCTCCGCGCCGCGCTCGATCGAGGTCGTGCAGGCCATCAAGGAGGGGGCCATCGGGCAGCCCTACCTCGGGCGCGCCTGGTACGCCAACACTCGGGCCACGATCGGCCGCGGGAAAGCGGTGCCCGCCCCCGCGAACCTGGACTACGAGCTGTGGCAGGGCCCGGCGCCCCATACCCCGTACCGCGACAACGTCGTCCACTACAATTGGCATTGGTTCCGGCGCTGGGGGACGGGCGAGATTTGCAACAACGGCACGCACGAGATCGACGTCTGCCGCTGGGCTCTGGGCGTGAGCTACCCCACGCGTGTCACGTCGGTCGGCGGCCGCTATCACTTCGCCGACGACTGGGAGTTCCCCGATACGCAGGAAGCCTGTTTCGAGTTCGCGGGTGGGAAGACCATCATCTGGCAGGGGCAGAGCTGCAACGGCCTGACCACGTACGGCCGCGAGCGCGGCACGGCCATCCTGGGCACGGCCGGCAGCGTCGTGCTCGACCGCGACGGCTACACCATGTACGATCTCAAGCAGAAGGTCGTGAAGTCGTCTCTCGCCGCGCAGGCGGGGGACGGCCTCAACACGCACGCCGACGACGACATGACCGTGCTGCACATCGACAACTTCGTGGACGCGATCCGCACCGGCGCCGCGCTCCATCAACCGATCGACGAGGGGGCGAAGAGCGTGCTGCTGGGCCACCTCGGCAACATCGCGCAGTCGACCGGTCGCGCGCTGCGCATCGACGCGACGTCGGGCCGGATCACGGGCGACGAGGAGGCGATGAAGTCCTGGCAGCGGGAGTATGCCGCGGGCTGGGCGCCGGTCGTGTAAGCCCGTGGCCGCCGTCCTCGACCGAGACCGCTTTTTCGATCCCGATCCCGCGGTGCGCCGCGTCGCGCGCGAGCTGTACGAAGCGACGCGCCCGCTGCCGATCGTGTCTCCCCACGGTCACGTGGATCCGCGGATCCTGGCCCGGGACGAGCCCTTCGCAGAGCCCGCGGCGCTGATCGTCCAGCCGGACCATTACATCCTGCGCCTCCTGTACGCGCGCGGCATCCCGCTCGAGGCGTTGGGCATTCCGCGCCGGGACGGAGCGCCCGTCGAGACCGATCCCTGCAAGGTGTGGCAGCGGTTTGCGGATCATTACTACCTGTTTCGCGGCACGCCCACCGGTGCCTGGCTCGATTACGAGCTGCACGAGGTGTTCGGGGTGCGCGACCGGCTCGCGGGCGACACGGCACCCCGGATCTATGACGAGATCAGGGAGAAGCTCACTTCTCCCGAGTTCCGGCCGCGGGCACTGTTCGAGCGCTTCGCGATCGAGGTGCTCGCCACCACCGACAAGGCCAGCGATCCGCTCGAGCAGCACCAGGCGATCCGGGCGTCGGGCTGGAACGGACGCGTGATCCCGTGCTTCCGGCCCGACGCGGTGTTCCGGATCGCCGCCCCCGAGTGGCCGGCGGAGCTGGACGCGCTGGGCCGGGAGCACGGCGCGCCCCTGGTGGACTACGCCGAGTTCGTCCACGCCCTGGAAGATCGCCGCGCCTTCTTCAAGAGCATGGGGGCTATGGCGACCGATCACGCGGTGCTCGAGCCCTACACCATTTGGCTTCCCCCGAACGAGGCGGAGGTCTTGTATCAGCGGGCGAGGCAAGGCGACGTCACCCCTGCCGACGAACGGCGCTTCGTGGGGCATCTCCTGATGGAGATGGCCCGGCTGTCGCTCGAGGACGGGCTGGTGATGCAGCTGCACGCGGGTGCGCTGCGGGACCACAACCGCCACCTGTCCGAGCAGTTCGGCCCCGATCGCGGCGGGGATATTCCGGTCGCCACCGAGTTCACGCGCAACCTGCGGCCCTTGCTGAACGCGTACGGCAACGATCCGCGATTCACGCTCGTCGTCTTCACGCTCGACGAGTCCACCTACAGCCGGGAGCTGGCGCCCCTCGCCGGGCATTATCCGGCCATGCGCCTCGGCCCCCCGTGGTGGTTCCACGATTCGTTGGAAGGCATGCGGCGCTTCCGCGAGCGCACCACGGAGACCGCGGGGATCTACAAGACCTCAGGCTTCAACGACGACACGCGCGCGTTCTGCTCGATTCCCGCCCGGCACGACCTGGCGCGCCGCGTGGACGCGAACTTCCTGGCGGGGCTCGTCGCGCGCCACGTCATCGACTCGGGCGACGCCCGCCGCATGGCGCGGGCGCTCGCCTACGACCTGGCGAAGGAGACCTACAAGCTGTGACCCCGCACGCGCGCCACCACCTGCGGGAAGGAGCGCAGCAACCGGGCGCCCTGCTCGTCGTCGAGCACCGTGAGCGCGGTCGCGAGACCGTCGGCCGTGACGCCGTCCGGGGCTACGACCGTCGCCTCGCGGCGGTTGGTCAACCCCATCCCGGTCCGCGGGTCGACCACGTGAGAGTACCGCACGCCGCCGATCACCACGAACTGCTCCGTATCTCCAGAGGTCGAGACCGCGCGGTTGGCGAGGGTCGTGTCCCCTCCGGGAATCGCGATGCGCCAGCCCCCCCCCGCCCGGCCGGGCGGCGCGTCGCCGACCACGATGTCGCCGCCCGCTTCCAGCAGCGCGCGCGTCACGCCTTCCTGCCGCAGCACGGCCAGCGCCCGGTCCAAGATGTAGCCCTTCGCGATGCCGCCCAGATCGAGCCGCATGCCGGGCACATCGAGCCGCACGGTGCGAGCGACGGCGTCGAGATGGACCTTGTCCGACCCCACGCGCGCGGCTGCGGAGTCGAGCGCGGCGCGCCGCGGCAACCGGCCCGTACGACGCGCGGCACGCCACAGCTCGACGAACGGCCCCACCGTCGGATCGAACGCGCCATCGCTCTGCCGCCACAGCTCGAGGGCGTGCGCCAGGACGGCGAACAGATCGTCGCTCACGGGAACAGCGACGCCGGGCCGCGCCGCGAGCCGGCGCACCTCGCTCTCGGCACGGTAGTCGCTCATGACGTCCTCGAGGTCCGCGATGCGGGCGTAGGCTGCACGCGCCGCCCGGCGCGCGGTCGAATCGTCCGGGGCGTACAGCACGACCCGCACCGCCATGCCCATGTGTAGCTCGACGTACTCGCGGCGCGTGTCCTGCGCCGTCGCTCCCCGTGAGGCCAACGCCGCGGTCACGGCCGCGAGGATCCAACCCGGCGCGCTCATGCGAAGCAAGCTAACGGCCGTGCTGCTGCTCGCTGGTTCGGGGCGCGCACCCGGCCAGGCCGCGGCCCAACCGCTGCCGTATCGCGACTCGATCCCGCGGACGCTCGTGAGCTTCGAGATGGTCCCCGTACCCGGCGGCCCCGTCACGCTCGAAACTCCGCAGGGCCCGCGCGTCGTCGCCGTCGCATCGTTCTGGATCGGAAAGACCGAGGTGACCTGGGACGAGTACGACGTCTGGGCGTTCCGGCTCGACCTCGCCGCCGGGGCCCCCAACGACTCGGCGGACGCCGCCGCCCGCCCCAGTCGTCCCTACGGCGCGCCCGACCGCGGCTTCGGCCACCACGGCTACCCCGCGCTCGGCTTGACGTACACCGCGGCCCGGGCCTACTGCGCATGGCTCTCGGCCAGGACCGGCCGACGCTACGGCCTTCCCACCGACGCCCAGTGGACGCGGGCGCTCGACGTGGGCCTCGGCGCGGACACGTCGCTTTCCGCCGACCGCCGGGATGCCCTCGCGTGGCACGCCGGGAATGCCGCTCAAAAGTCGCACGCCGTCGCCACGAAGCAGCCCGACGCAATCGGCCTCCACGATCTGCTCGGCAACGTGGCCGAATGGGTCACCCTGCCCGGTGGCAGCCCGGTCGCGCGCGGCGGGTCGTGGGCCGACCCGCCTGCGCGGGTGGGAAAAAGCGCCCGGGCCGCGCAGACGTCCGCCTGGAACGAGACCGATCCACAGTTTCCCAAGAGCCGCTGGTGGCTCGCCGACGCTCCGTTCGTCGGCTTTCGCATCGTCCTCCTCACACCATGAGCCCAACATGACTCCCAAACAGCCCCGAGATGTCACGCGTCGCGAATTCCTCGAGACTACGGCGGCGGCGACGGCCGCCATTGCACTGCCCGCCGCCCCGGCGGTGATCGGCGGCGCCCCGAAGAAGATCCGCATCGGCCTGATCGGCTGTGGCGGCCGCGGGACCGGCGCGGTGAAAGACTGCCTCACGTCGAGCGAAGGCGTCGAGCTCGTGGCGCTGGGCGATCTCTTCCCCGACCATCTGACGAAGTGTCGCGAGAGCCTCGCGACCATGGTGACCGAGGACCCGACGCTCAAGCCCAAGATCACCGTCAACGATTCGCGTTGCTTCGCGGGGTTCGACGCGTACCGCAAGGTCCTCGACGGCAACGCCGACCTCGTGCTGCTCGCGACGCCTCCCGCCTTCCGGCCGCAGCACCTCGCCGCCGCGATCGCGGCGGGCAAGCACGTGTTCATGGAGAAGCCCGTCGCCGTGGACCCGCAGGGCGTGCACGCGGTGCTCGCGTCGTCGGAGGTCGCAGCGCAAAAAGGCCTCGCGATCGTCGCGGGGACGCAGCGGCGTCACGACCCCGCCTACCGCGCCGCGATGGAGCGGGTCCACGACGGCGCCATCGGCGACATCGTCGCCGCCCAAGTCTACTGGAACCAGGGCGGACTGTGGATGCATCCGCGACAGGCCGAGTGGTCGGACGTCGAGTGGCAGATCAGGAACTGGCTCTATTTCACGTGGCTCTCAGGCGACCACATCGTCGAGCAGCACATCCACAACCTGGACGTGGCGAATTGGGCGTTCGGGGCGCATCCCGTGAAGGCGATCGCCGTAGGCGGGCGGCAGCGGCGCACCGATCCCGCGTACGGACACATCTACGACCATTTCGCGGTGGAGTACGAGTACCCGAGTGGAGGACGCCTGACGAGCATGTGTCGGCAGATCGACGGCACGGCGTCCCGTGTCGGGGAGCGCTTCGTCGGCACGCGCGGCACGTCGGACGGCCGCTCGGTCATCGAGGGTGCGGCGCCCTGGAGCTGGGACCCGCAGGCGCCCAAGGTCAATCCGTATGTACAGGAGCACGCCGACTTGATTGCCAGCATCCGCGCCGGCCAGCCGCTCAACGAAGGCCGCCGGGTGGCCGAGAGCACGCTTACGGCGATCATGGGACGGGAGGCCGCCTACACCGGCCAGGAGATCATGTGGGACGACCTGCTGAGCTGCCCGCAGGACCTCGTGCCGACCGACGTGCAGTTCGGGTCGATGCCCGTGGCTCCCGTCGCGATGCCGGGCCAGACCGTCCTCGCCCGCAGCTGGCGGAGCGCTTAGCCAATGGCAACAGATCCTTGTCGTTTCCTCCCTTTTCCCCTCGCCGAGCGAACGGGCCTGTCATCCTGAGCGCCGCAGGCGCGAAGGCACCAACAGATCCTTCGCGTCGCGCGCGTGCCGCGCGCTCGCTCAGGATGACAGCGCCGGGCGCTGCGGTGGGGAGAAGATAGTGGTGGACCCGGGAAGCGCCTCGGAGCGTGTCTCTTTCTTCTATTATTTCCCAGAGCCAGGATCTGCTTTCTGGCCCGCAAACGCGAAGGATGTCTTGAGCGCTACCTAAGCCTCCGCAGCGAACAGAACGACTCGAGTCTTCATGCCAACCCGCCTATCGTGCCCGCTTCGTGGTAATGACGATCACCCCATTGGCGCCCCGTGAGCCGTAGATGCTCGTCGCTCCCGCATCCTTGAGCACTTCGATGCGCGCGATGTCCCCCGGCGCCAGCCCGGCCAGAGTGCTGCTGAGCGCCTCGCTCGAGACCGTGATGCCGTCGATCACGAGCAGCGGGTCGTCGTCCCCGGGGTTCCCGCGAATGCTGCGCTCACCGCGGATGCGGAGCCGGTAGCCGCCGTCCGCCAGGCGGGTCACGTCGAGGCCCGACACACCCCGCAACAGCTCCTCCACGCGCGTGACGCGCGCGTCGGTTTCCGTCGGGATGATGGTGGTGACTGCTCCGGTGCCCGGCGTGGTGCCTTTGGGCGGCGACGACGCGGCACGCCCGCATGCCATCGCGAGGGCGACGACCAGCCAGCAGCGGGCAGGCGTCACTCGATCAGCCCTCAGCCACGGAGCCTCGCTCCGGCGCCGAGCTGGAAACCCCAGTTCCCGTGGTAGAACGCAAAGGGACTCTGGGCGGATGTGTGGATCAGGAAATCGAAGTCGGTGCCGAGTCGCAGCCACAGCCGGGGCTTGAGATGATAGCGGAGTCCCACGAGAGCGGACAGGCCGCCGTCGCTCGCGTCATATGGAGCGCCGTACCAGTTGCGGACGTATCCGGCGCCCAGCAGGGCGTCGAGGCGCGGGCCCAACGGCGCGTCGTGAACCAGTCGCACGTGCGCCAGCGTATTCCCGACTGAGTTGCTCGATGCCCGCGCGGCGTCGAGCTCGACGGCGAGCGTCCGTCCCAAGTACACGGCAGCTCGGCCACCCACCGCGATCGGGTTCCCCATCCCCAGGCCGTTGTCGAAGTTCGTGTAGCGCACGAACGCACCGACTTCGATCCCCCCGGGTCGCTGTGCCGCCGCGGGAAGGGCGAGCACGAGTGCCCAGATCGCCGCAGCGCCAATCACACGAGTCGTCATGACCAATCCTCCCGAAAACAGAGTCAGTATCCCGGATTCTGCGTGAGCGATGAGTTCCGGTTCATTTCATCCCGCGAAATCGGCATGAAGTACATCTTGTCGGTCCAGGCCCGCGGTTGAATGCTGTGGGTCTCGTACCGGTAGTTCCTCCAGGTACTCCGGTCGGCACGGCTGGCGCCCTCGAGGAAGATGTTGATGCCGCTCGCATCCTTGCTCAATACTTGGGACGCAATCATCCAGCGGCGCACGTCGAAGAAGCGCTGCTCCTCGAGCGCCATCTCAATGCGTCGTTCGTTGCGATACTCGTCCCGAAGGCCTGGCCCGGCGGCAAGATCCGGCATGCCGGCGCGGTGCCGGATCTGATTGAGAGCGGTGAGCGCGTCTCCCACTTCATCGAGCTCGATCGACGCTTCGGCATAGTTCAGCAACACTTCCGCGTAACGGAAGAAGATCCACGGCACTTGTTCCTTGGTAAACTGATGGTTGACCGAGGGATCGATGAACTTCAGCATGTAATAGCCGGAGTAGGCGCCGTTCCAGTTTTCGACCGGGCTGTCGCGAGTGTCGAGCCCAGCCACGACGCTCGAGTCGGGGAGTTTGAGCTGGCGGAACGTCTGCATGATGCCGACCGGGTCGAGCCCCTTCACGTCGTCGGGACGGGTTCTCCATGGGGCGCCGTCGTACAGGATCGACGCATAGAAGCGCGGATCCCGGTTCGCATAGGGTGCCGCGGCGTGGGCCGGATTGCTCCAAGCGAACGTCGACCCGTCGGCCATCCGATAGTCGTCGATCAGATTCTGGATCGGGGTGTTCCCGCCCCAGGTGTGATAGCCGTTCGGGCCGTTGTGCAGGCCGGGATTGTAACCGTCATCCCGATTGGACAGGAAGAAGCGGCTCATGATCGCCTCTTCGCTGGTCTTCTGCAGGAACAGGTCGCCGTAGTTCCGTACCGCGTCCTGGGTGCTCGCCGGGCTCGGGCGGAACAGGCCATAGATCCCGAGATCCATGACGGCCTTGGCCGCGTTCTTCGCCGCCCGCCAGAGCGCGGTGCGATCCTGCAGGCTGGTGTAGCCGTTCTCCGGGTGGCCGCTCGCGTTCGCATTGTAGAGATCACTCGCCGCGTAGAGCAGCACGCGCGCCTTGAGCGCGAGCGCGGCGCCTTTCGTCGCCCGGCCGACGTTGACCCCCGTGTACGCCAGCGGCAGCAGCGCGGCCGCCGAGTCCGCATCGGCCACGATGAAGTCGACCGTCTCCCTGAAGCTGTTGCGCGCGACCTCGTAGTTCTCGTTGAGGCCGTAGACCTTGGTGATCAGCGGCACGCCGCCGTACATCCGCATCAGGTTGTGGTAAAAGTACGCCCGCAGGAAGTACGCTTCGCCCTTCATCCGCTGCTTCCAGGTGTCGTCGAACGTGGTCCCGTCGATATGGCTGAGGAAGATGTTCGTCTGCCGGATGCGGGAGAACGTGGGCGCCCAGTTGAAATGAGCGAATCGGCCGTCATCGATAGCGCCCCGGGCGCTCGAGGTGATGAGCGACTGAACGACCGGTTCCGTGTTGTAGTTGTGGATGAAGTGCGTCTCGTCGGTCATCGAAGCGAGCATGATCTCGTAGAGGCCATGCCCCATGCCCCGATAAATGTCGTTCAGGAACGTCTCGGCCAAGTTGGGGTCGGTAAAGACCGCCGCGTCCGATACTTGATCCTTCGGGTTCAGGTCCAGGATGTCCTGGCAACCCGTCAGCCCGAAGACCACGAGCACCCCTGTCGTCGCAATGCGGATCTGTCGTCTCATGGCTCGTGGCCCCGTTAGAACGTTATGGAAGTGCCGACATTGAAGATGCGCTGCTGCGGGTAGTACTGACCCGACTGGTCCCGCGTCTCGGGATCCACCACCTTGAACCGGTCCCACAGCAGGAGATTGAACCCGCTGGCGTACACCCGAACGTCCTGCACACCGAAGTGGGACGCCACGCGACCCGGCAGGTGGTAGCCGAGGTCGACCGATTTCAGGCGGATGAAGGAGGCATCGCGCAGGAAGTAGGTGTTCGGGTTCAAGATCCAGTATTCGTCTTGCCGGTTGAAGGCGCGCGGCCCTGGTGCGTCGGGATTGTCCGGCGTCCACCGGTTCTGCGCGAACTCCTGGGTATAGTTGCCGATGTCGCCGGATTCCGTCTGGAAGTACTGCACTGCGTCGAAGCCGGCGTGGAAGAACACGCTGACATCGAAGTTCTTCACCTGCGCAGCGAGCTTGAGGCCGCCGGTGAAGGAGGGATCGCCGTTCCGATCGATCCGGACGCGGTCGTTCGCGTCGATGACGCCGTCGTGGTTGACGTCCTCGAAGATGATGTCCCCCGGACGGGCGCCGGCCCAGTGGGGGTACGCGTCCACGGCTGCCTGGTCCTTGAATACGCCAATCGACCGGTAGTACAGGCCGTTGAACGGGCAGCTCGGCGGTCCCACGCATATGCGGTGGCCCGTCGAACGCTGCCACGGTGGCGCGCCCGGGGGTTCGTCCCAGAACAGCACTTTGTTCCGGGCATATCCGCCGTTGAAGGTGATCTCGTAGGAGATGTCGCGCGCCAGCTGCTCGCGCCAGCTGATCGAGCCGTCGTAGCCCCGATTGGCGACATCCCCGATGTTCTCCCTCGGCAGACTCAGGCCGGTCGTCTGGGGCACCGAGGCATTCCGAGTCCACAGAATGTTGTTCCGCCGCTCGGTGAAACGGTCGACCTCGAAGGAGAGCCTGTTGTCGAGAAGTCGGCCCTCGATCCCGATGTCGAGCTCCTTGGCGACCTCCCATGTGACGTTCGGGTTGGGTGTCCGCGTCTGAAAGATGCTCTTCACTTCCTGGTTGACACCAAAGACGTATCCGCCGCCGAATCCGTAGGTGGCCATGTACTGCCACGGCGGGATCCGGTCGTTCCCCGTCATGCCCCACGAGGCGCGCAGCTTCAGCTCGTCGAACAGCGGTACCTTGTTGCGGAAGAAGCGCTCCTCCGAGATGCGCCATCCCGCCGAAACGGTCGGGAAGAAGCCCCAGCGCTTGACCCGCGGGAAGATGTACGAGCCGTCGTAGCGCCCCACGAACTCGAGGAGATACTTGTCCTGGAAGGCGTAGTTGACACGAGTGAAGTAGCTCTGCCGCGCCGCGACCCAGGCCGTGCCGCTATTGGTCTTCTCGAGATCGCCGCCGGCGAATAGCTGGTCGAGCTGATCGGAGACGAAGTACTTCCGGAACGCGCTGAGAGTCGAACTGTCGGCCTTCTGTCGTTCCGCGCCGCCCAGGACACCAACCCTGTGCGGCCCGAATTCCCGCCGGTACTCCGCCACGAAGTTGAGCAGGACACTGGTGGACCGCAGATCATACACGTTGAGCTCCGGGGCGCTGAATCCCCGCGTCGCAGGCTGCAGCACCGGCTGGCCGCTCGCGTCACGCGTGACGTAGTCCCAGGTGTACAGCGTCCAGGGCGTCCGCCACGCCCCCTCGTTCCGGAAGCCCTGGTCAAAGGCCGCATTGCCGCGGAGCGTCAAGCCGGGTACCCCTGGCACTTTGAAGTCTGCGCCCAGGTTGCCCTGCACGTAGTACCGCTTGTCCCGGTCGTATCCCGTCGCCGGCGTCGCGATCACGACGGGGTTGTCGCCGTACTCGATGTCGGGTCCCGGCAGGCCGTTCGGCCAATACGCCGGCAGGTTCGGCTTGCCACGCATGAGCTCGCGGAAGATGGAGCCGGCGCTCCGGGTCGGGAAATTGCGGTCCTCGATACGTCCCGTCACGTCGAAGCGGAGGCTGAGGTTGTTCGTTACCCGGCCGTCGATATTGCTCCGGAAGCTGTATTGGTTGTATCGGGTCCCGCTGTTTTGGTAATAGCCGTCCTCGGTCAGACCGCTCAGAGACAGGTAGTACCCGATCCGCTCGGCGCTGCCCGTGAGCGCGACGTGCCCCGTGGTCTGCGGCGACACGGGCTTGATGACCGCGCCGAACCAGTCGGTATTCGGGTAGAGCCAGGGATCGCCGCCCTCCCGGTACTGCTGGATCAGGTCGGCCGAGTAGCGGGGGGTCTGGTTCCGGTACAGGTCGATCTCGTCGAGCATCGTCATGTACGTCGCGGCGTCCGCCATCTTCGGCAGGCGCGTGGGCTGGTTGAACCCCTGGTTCAATCTCGCGGTGAGCTGCGGCTTTTCACCGCGCCCGCGCTTCGTCGTGATGAGGATGACGCCGTTGGCGGCGCGTTCACCGTAGATGGCCGCCGAGGCGTCCTTGAGGACGCTCATGCTCTCGATGTCCGCCGGGTCGAGCCGCTCGAGCCCGCCGGCACGTTCCGGGACGCCGTCGATCACGATGAGCGCGCCGTTGTCGTTCAGCGTGTGGTTGCCCCGGATCCGGATGATGGCGCCGTCGTACCCGGGCTCGCCGCTCGTGTTGATCGTCACCACGCCGGGCAGCTTGCCCGCGATCGTGTTCGACAGGTTGACGTCCGGAACGCCCTGCAGCTCTGCGCCCGCGACGGCGGTCACCGCGCCCGTCAGCGTTGCCTTCGACTGCGTGCCGTAGCCCACGGCCACGACGGGGTTGAGCTCGATGGCGCTCGCCTGCAGCCGGAGCGCGACGACCGTCTCCGCGCCTTCCTGCACCACGACCGTCGTGTCTCCCGGAGTGTATCCCAAGCGCCGTGCCCGCAGACGGTGACTCCCCGGCGGCACGCCGGGAATGGCAAACCGGCCGTCCGCACCGGTCGTACCGGTGAGCGGTGTCCCGACCACCGCGACCGTAACGGCCCCGAGCGGCGCGCTGGTAGTCGCATCCGTGACGGTGCCGGTGATCGAGCCCTGCGCGCGGACCAGCTCCGGGGCCACCGCGAGGGCGATGAGCGAGAGCAGCAACACGAGACGATTCATTGGGACGGTTCTCCGGTGCGACGGGCACCGCTGTAGGTACGCCTGGGATTGGGGGAGAACTCGACAGAAGGGCTGGGGGCCCGCGTGCGACGGTATCCCGGCGCCGACGCACGCCCACTGGGCCTCGCCCTCGGCCTGGCAGGGGCGGAGCGACGGCTCACGAACGACATTGAGGGCCGCTTCCGCCTGTAGCGGCGGCGCAGCGGGTCGACGGCATGGCGACGGCCACCGGAAGCGTCGCAATGTGGCACTTCAAGTTCGAGGCCGCTGCAGCGGGCGGTAGACGGGAGAGCGCTCCGGCCGGGCGCGCAACGAGTTAGCCGCCTCCCCTTGGAACGGTCACGCCCGCCCCGCTGCGCGCCAGCCACACGCAGCCCCGGCGCGGTGCCGAGCGCCCGCGACAGGCGGCGCAAGGGTGGACGATGATGCTATCGTTGCCCAGAATGCACGAGGCTTTACACTGCCTCTCGGAGTCGCCCGCGATGAGCCAGAAGGGATCATGAAGACCGCGACGCCCCGCGACCTGGCGGCCGCGTTCCGGCGGCTCCACGCCGCGGCCGGCATCCTCGTGCTTCCCAACGCCTGGGACGTGGCGACCGCCCGCCTCGTGGAAGAGGCCGGGTTTCCCGCGATCGCTACCACGAGCGCCGGCGTCGCTTGGGCGCTCGGCTACCCGGACGGCGAGCGGATCAGCCGAGCCGAAATGCTCGACGTCGTCCGGCGCATCGTTGCCGGAGTGCAGGTGCCGGTGACGGCGGACATGGAGGGCGGCTACGGCCACACCCCGGAAGCCGCCGCGGAAACCGCACGCGGCGTGATCGCGGCCGGGGCGGTGGGATTGAACCTCGAGGACGGAACGAACGAGGGTGGCCTGTTGGACCTCGCCCTCCACGTGGAGCGCCTCCAGGCCGTGCGCGAAGCCGGCGCGAGCGCCGGCGTGGCGCTCGTCCTCAACGCCCGCACCGACGCATTCGAAATGAAGGACTGGGACGCCGCCCGGCGATTCGCCGAAACGGTGCGACGCGCCAACGCCTACCGGGCAGCCGGGGCCGATTGCCTGTTCGTGCCGCACGTGAGCGACGCCGAGACGATCGGACGCCTGGCCCGCGAGCTCGCCGGTCCGCTCAACGTGATCGCGGGTCCCCCCGCCCCGCCGCTCCGAGAGCTCGAGCGGCTGGGCGTACGGCGCGCGAGCCTGGGCCCGCGGGTGGTCCAGGCGGCGCTGGGTCTGGTGCGCCGGGTGTTGGTGGAGCTGCGCGAGCGCGGCACCTACGAGGCCATGGCGGACGTGCTGATCCCGTTCCCCGAGTTGCAGCGCCTCGTCGCGCCGGCCCCTTGACGAGTTCGAACGAGCTAGTATATTTATGCCGTTCAGTGAATATTAATGCTTTCGGGTTAATACCTCCGGGTGGGCCCGGCATGATGCACACCGCTACGCTGCTGGCCGTCGCAATTCTGAATCCGATGACTCCCCTTCACGGGAGCGGGCGGGCGGCGTAGGCGTGCAGACGATCGACCAACACCCCGCGGCCCGCTCCCAATCGAGCGGGCCTTCTTGTTGACCGGAGAGGGGAGGACACACGATGCCGGCAGGTGATCGATCGCATTGGGTGAACAACCGCGCCCGCCAGCTCGACCCCTGGCGGGAGCAGGACGCGTGCGGTGTCGGGTTCGTGGCTCAGGCGTCGGGCGCGCGCTCCCCCGCCATCGCGCGCCGCGCCCTACAGGCGCTCGCGCGCGTCGCCCACCGCGGCGCCGCGGCCACCGATCGCTCGGGCGACGGCGCCGGGCTGCTGACCCAGATCCCCGCCTCGCTCTTCTACCGAGACGCGGCCAGTCGTGGAGTCGCGCTCGAGCCCGGCCGGTCGTTCGCGGTCGGCATGTTCTTCCTGCCGCGCGAGCACGACGCGCGGGGCCGCGCCACCGCGATCGTCGAGGACGTCCTGCGAGGCGAGGGCGTCCCCGTGCTGGGGTGGCGCGACGTGCCCGTCGATCTGGATGTGCTGGGCGCCGGCGCGCGCGCCACGTGCCCGGTCATCCGGCAAGCGATCCTCGCCGCGCCGGCTGACGAGCGCCGGGACGAGGAGGCCGCGTGGGAGCGCTCCCTCTATCTCGCACGCCGCACCATCGAGCGCCGCGTTGCCGAGGTCGGACCCGGTCTCGAGCCGTTCTTCGTGTGCTCGCTCTCGTGCCGCACGCTCGTCTACAAGGCCCTGCTCACCGGGACTCAGCTCGCTGACTTCTTTCCGGACCTGGCGTCGCCGGACTACGAGACGGCGATCGCGGTCTTTCACCAGCGCTACTCCACGAACACGACGTCGAGCTGGCCGCTCGCTCAGCCGTTTCGCCTGCTCGCCCATAACGGGGAGATCAACACGCTGTGGGGAAACCGGAATGCGATGCGCGCCCGCGAGCCGGCGCTGGCCGCGCCCGTCTGGGGCGAGGCCGTCGACCGACTCAGGCCTGTCATCTGGGCGGACGGGAGCGATTCCGCGAGTCTCGACAACGCGCTCGAGCTGCTCGTGCGCTCGGGGCGCGACCCCGTGCACGCCTTGATGATGCTCGTCCCCGAAGCCCACGAAGGCGCCGTGGAAATGGAGGCCGCCGTGCGGGGCTTCTACGAGTTTCACGAGTGCCTGGTGGAGCCCTGGGACGGGCCGGCGGCGCTCGCGTTCTCGGACGGCGTGCTCGTCGGCTCCGCCCTCGACCGCAACGGGCTCCGCCCCTGCCGCTACAAGATCACCCACGACGGGCTCGTGGTCGCCGGCTCCGAGGTGGGCCTCGTCGACCTGGACCCCGCGGAGGTGATTGAAAGCGGCCGGCTCGGCCCGGGAGAGCTGCTGGTGGTGGATACCCACCGCCAGACCATCCTGCGGAACGCGGAGGCGAAGCGCGCAGTCGCGCGGCGCCGTCCATACGGCCGCTGGGCCGCCCGCGGCATCTTGCCGCTGCGGCCCACGACGGCGGCGCCCGACACCTCGCCGCTCGCGGAGCCCGAGCGTGTCGTCCGACAGCTCGCCTTTGGGTGGAGCTTCGAGGACCTGCGCTACGTGCTCGAGCCGATGGGCGAGGCCGGGCAGGATCCGGTGTGGAGCATGGGCGACGATACGCCGATCCCGCCGCTCGCGCGCGTCCCGCCCGGCCTGTACGCCTACCTGCGCCAGCGCTTCGCCCAGGTGACGAACCCCCCGATCGACCCGCTGCGCGAGACGCTGGTGATGTCGTTGCGGATGCACCTGGGACGCCGAGGCTCGCTGCTCACGGATCGGCCCGCCGGGCTGCGGCTGGTGCGGAACGAGCACCCCATCGTCCTCCCGGACGAGATGGCGGCGCTCCGTGCGGTCACCGGGGCGCAGGCCGTCACGCTGGATGCCATATGGAAGGCCGCCGGTGGCGCGGAGGCGCTGCGCGCCGGGCTCGACGCGCTGTGTCGGTCGGCGGCACGCGCCGTCCGCCAGGGGGCCCGGATCGTGATCCTCAGCGACCGCGCGGTCGACGGCGAGCGCGCACCGCTGCCCATGCTCCTCGCCGTCGGGGCCGTGCACCAGCATCTCCTCCAGCGGGGCCTGCGCACCCGGTTGGGCCTGGTCGCCGAAGCGGGCGACGCCTGGGACGTGCATCACTTCGCCGCGCTGATCGGCTACGGCGCCGAAGCCGTCCACCCCTGGCTGGCGCTCGAGTCGGTGCGGTCGCTGATCGAGCAGGACGACGCGCCGGCCCGGTTCCGCGCCGCCGCGGAAAAGGGTCTCCTGAAGATCCTCTCGAAGATGGGCATCTCGACGCTCTCCTCCTACTGCGGCGCGCAGATCTTCGAGGCGCTGGGGCTGGGCACCGAGGTGATCGACCGCTGCTTCACCGGCACCGTGTCGACGATCGGCGGGATCGGGTTCGCGGAGATCGCCGAAGACGTGCTGGCACGGCAACGCGCCGCTTACCCCGAGCCGGCCGCGCCGGAACCGGTGCTGCCCGACCACGGGCGCGTGCGGTACCGCCGCGACGGGGAGGACCACGGCTGGTCGCCGCCGCTCGTCCGGTCGATGCAGGATGCGGTGGCGGCGGACACGCCGCAGGCCTACGACGCCTTCCGCGCGCGTGTGGCCGCCCGGGCGCCGGCGAGCCCGCGTGACCTGCTCGCGCTCCGCGCCGGGACCCCCATTGCGCTCGACGAGGTGGAGCCCGCGGCGGCGATCTGTCGCCGCTTCATCTCGACCGCGATGTCGCTCGGCGCGCTGTCGCCCGAGGCGCACCGCACGCTGGCCATCGGCATGAACCGAATGGGCGCCCGCTCGAACTCGGGCGAGGGGGGTGAGGACCCGGACACGTACGCGCCGCTCGAAACCGGGGATCGCGCGGACAACCGCATCAAGCAGGTGGCCTCGGGGCGGTTCGGCGTCACGACGCAGTACCTCGTGCGCGCGGACGAGCTCGAGATCAAAATGGCGCAGGGCTCGAAGCCGGGCGAAGGCGGCCAGCTGCCGGGTCACAAGGTGACGGCCCTGATCGCCCGCCTGCGGCACTCGGTGGCGGGCGTGCCGCTGATCTCGCCGCCGCCGCACCACGACATTTACTCGATCGAAGATTTGGCGCAACTCATCCACGACCTGAAGCAGGTCAACCCGCGCGCGCGCGTGGGCGTGAAGCTGGTAGCGGAAGCGGGCGTCGGACGGGTCGCCGCCGGCGTCGCGAAGGCCTACGCGGACTACGTGCTCGTGTCCGGCCACAACGGCGGCACGGGCGCGTCGCCTCTCTCGTCGATCAAGCACGCGGGGTCGCCTTGGGAGCTGGGGCTCGCCGAAACGCAGGCGATTCTGATCGAGAACGGGTTACGCCACCGGATCGAGGTGCGCGTCGACGGCGGCCTGCGGACCGGGCGCGACGTCGTGATCGCCGCGCTGCTCGGCGCCGAGACCTACGGGTTCGGGACGGCGACGCTCGTCGCGATCGGGTGCGCCATGGCCCGACAGTGCCACCTCAACTCCTGTCCGACCGGAATCGCGACCCAGCGCCCCGAGCTGCGCGCCAAGTTCCGCGGCACGCCGGAGCAGGTCGTCGCCTACTTCACGTGGATCGCGGAAGACGTCCGTCGCATCCTCGCGGAGCTGGGCTACCGCTCCCTGGACGAGATCGTCGGGCGGGTGGAGTTGCTCGAGCGCGTCGACCGTCCCGAGGTGCCTCGGGCGCAGATGCTCGATCTCTCGCTGCTCCTGGCCGATCCCATGGCGCAGCGCAACACCGCGCGGCGGCGTACCACGGAGCGCAACGACCGCCCGGGGGTCGACTCCCTCGACGACGAGATCCTGCTGACGCTCGCCGCGCGACTCGACGCCGGCCGGCCGTTTGCCGGCGTGTACGACATCGGCAACCATCACCTGACGGTGGGGGCGCGCATCGCCGGGCGCATCGCCGAGCGGGTCGGCAACGTCGGCGTGGCCCCGGGATCGATCCGCCTGCGGTTCCGCGGCAGCGCCGGGCAGAGCTTCGGGGCGTTCACGCTGCCGGGGATGCAGCTCGAGCTCGAGGGCGAAGCAAACGATTACGTCGGCAAAGGGCTGTCGGGCGGTGAGGTCGTCATCCGGCCGTTCCGCGAGGCCGCGGCGAAGGGCGTCGCCGATGGGCAGGTCATACTCGGCAACACGGCGCTGTACGGCGCCACCGCGGGAACCCTGTTCGCCGCCGGCCGGGCGGGGGACCGGTTCGCCGTGCGGAACTCCGGCGCCGTCGCCGTGGTGGAGGGCGCCGGGGACCACTGTTGCGAGTACATGACCGCCGGGGTCGTGGTGGTCCTGGGCACCGTAGGGCGCAACTTTGGCGCCGGCATGTCGAACGGCACCGCCTACGTGCTCGACGAAGCGGAGGTGTTCCCGCTGCGCTGCAACCAAGACATGGTCGCCGTGCGGGAGCTGGACGACGAGGATGACGCGCTCGTCCGCGGGCTGGTGCGCGAGCACCACGCCCGCACCGGCAGCCCGCAGGCGCGGCGGTTACTCGATGCCTGGGAGCACTACCGTCCGTTGTTCCGGAAGGTGGCGCCCCATGCGTCACCGGCCGCCACGGAGACTCCGGCCCAAGCAGCGCCCGCCGCCGTGTGATCGCTCATCGCACCCGCGGCCCGCACGACCTCGCCGACGACCACCGTCGCCGGAGGCTCGAGGCGGGCCTCCGCGGCCACGACGGCGATCGTCGCGATGGTACCAACCACAGTCTGCTGGGCCGGGAGCGTCCCACTCGCGATCACGGCAGCGGGGGTGTCGGGATCCGCGCCGCTCGCGAGCAATCGCGCCGTCACCTCGGGGAGCGCGGACAGGCCCATCAAGAGCACCAGCGTCGGCATGCGCGCGAGCGCCTCCCAGTCGAGATCCGACGGACCGTCACATTCGTGTCCGGTGACCACCGCGAACGCCGACGCGAGCCTCCGGTCGGTGACGGGAATTCCCGCGGCCGCCGGCACCGCCGTCGCGGACGTCACGCCAGGGACCACGTGAACCGGAACCCCCGCGGCCCGTAGCGCCTCGCACTCCTCGGCGCCGCGGCCGAACACGAACGGATCGCCGCCTTTGAGCCGCACCACCGTCCGCCCATCCCGCGCCCGGTCGACGAGCAGTGCGTTGATGTCCGCCTGCTCGACGCCTGCGCCCATGCCGTGCGCGCGCTTGCCCACGAACACCCGCTCCGCCGCGGGCGGCGCTTCAGCGACCAGGGACGGCGCGACGAGGCGATCGTACACGACCACGTCGGCCGATCGCAGGATCGCGAGCCCCTTCGCGGTGATCAAGCCGGGGTCGCCCGGGCCTGCCCCGACCAAATAGACGACGCCCGTCTCCTCGTCCGCGAGTGAACTCGCGGCTCGGCCCTGCCGCTGAAGCGGCAAGTGCTGTGCCCGTTTACGGGCAGAGCCGAGCCGCGGCTTCAGCCGCGACTCATGAAGCTCGACCTCGTCAACAAGCTCATCTATCCGCCGCCGTGCCCCTTCCGTGTCTCCCCCGCGCACGAGCTCGATCACGTCGGAGTCGATGATGCGATACCACAGCGCCGTGCGGGCGCGCGTGTCCGGGACGCGTGCGGCCAATTCCGGCCGCAGCTCGCCCAACAGCTCGCACAGGCGTGCCTCCGCCGGCCCCACCAGTCGGGCCGCGCGCTGGCGCAGCCGGGCAGCGAGCGCCGGGCTCTTCCCCGAGGTCGAGACCGCGACCGTGATGTCTCCCTCCCGGTGGATCGCGGGCGCGATGAAGCTGCAGTGGTCGAGATCGTCCACCGCGTTGAGCGGGACCCCCAGCCGCTCCGCTTCAGCCCACACCGCCGCATTCGCGGTCCGGTCGTCGGTCGCCGCGATGGCGAGCCAAGCGCCTGCCAAATCACCCGCGCGATACGAGCGACGACGGAGGTCGATCCCGGCGCTCGCCGCCAGATCCGCCAGGCGGAGCGTGGTCTCAGGACTCACCACGGTGACGTGCGCGCCGGCCGTGAGCAGGCCGAGCACTTTCTGCTCCGCCACCGTTCCGCCGCCGATGACCACGGCGCGGCGTCCTCGGAGGTCGAGGGACACGGGGTAGAACGTCACGGGCCGACCGGGACGGGGGCGCGCGGCGCCTCGATCCCCACCCGCTGGCAGAAGTCGCCGAACCGCTCGTCTTCCAGCCGCTCGTCGCGGTAGCGCTCGAACAGGGGGCGGACGGCGGCGACGAGCCGGTCGCGCGGGACGAGATCGGCGTAGAGGGTGCCGAGCCGCGTGCCGAGCATGCTGCCACCTACGAACACACCGTACTTGTGCAGCGAGCGACCCACGAACGCCAGGTCGGCCGTGTAGGGGCGGGCGCAGCCGTTCGGGCATCCGGTCATCCGCACCGTCAGCGCCGCGTCCGCCACACCCAAGCGCTCGAGCTCTCGCTCGAGGTCCGCGATCACGTCCGGCAGCGCCCGCTCCGCCTCGGCCACGGCAAGCCCGCACGTCGGGAGCGCGGGGCACGCCATGGACCAGCGCCGGACGGGCGACAAGGCTTCGCGCCGCGCGACGCCATGGTCGGCCAGGATCCTGTCCACGACCCCTATCTGTCGGTCGGGAACATCGGTCAACAGCACGTTCTGCTGGGGGGTGAAGCGGATGCCGCCGCCCGTGGTCTCGACGACTCGGCGCAGCGCGCCGCGCAGCCGCCCGTCGTCGCGGTCCCGGATGCGGCCGTTCTCGATGAACACGCCCAGGAAGGAGCGTCCGTTACCCTGCTCGTGCCATCCGAGATGATCCTCGATATTCGACACCTGGATGGATGCGGGAGGCGCGAGCGGGCGACCGATTCGAGTGCGCCGGGTGAGGTGTCGAAGAGCGCGATCCGGCTGCGGGGCAGGTCGGCGAGGGCGGTGACGTCGCGGCCCGTCTCAATGATCCCGCCGAGCGACTCGAGCTCAACTG
>Ga0184605_10000027_pt1 | contig 41034 bp, 36 predicted proteins | sample PLM0_30_coex_FD_132995 | JGI IMG/M metagenome (GOLD analysis project Ga0184605, IMG submission 132995) | Groundwater sediment microbial communities from an aquifer in East River, Colorado, USA - PLM0_30_coex | ecosystem: Environmental > Terrestrial > Soil > Riparian zone | place: USA: East... | reverse complement strand
GCGCCCGCTCGTGGACGCGTACGGAATTGCGCACTTGCGCATATTTCTCGACCAGCGACATCACAGACTCGGCGTTGTAGCCTAAAGCGAGCGAGAACGGAAGGTGGATCGGCCGCGCCGTCGGGCGATGTTAATTGAGGCGCCGAAGGCGCATTATTTTGGCATCGAGCAGGGACTGCTCGATCCACCTAGGTTATCGCGAGAGCTTCGGCCTTGGACGACGGATCGGTTAAGCGCTCACGCAAGTAATCGACGATGTGCTCGACGATCGCACCCTGCGATCGCGGAAACACGAATAAATATTTCGGGCCTTTGCCGGCCGCCGGGAAGATAATCAAATTTTCCGAAAGAAATTTTGGCTCGTGGGCGACCATCGAGCCATCGAGGTCGATGGTCTGGGCAAAGGGCCGCCCGCTTTTCCGGGCGACGAACAAAATCTTGTGCGGCTCTTCGTTAGTCGCGACGAGCGCGCCGAAAAGATTTGCCGGAATGCGGCGGCCCCGTCCGCTAACACAGGGCGCGGCCCAGGCGATGGTTTCGCCGAGGACATTTTGCCGGCTGAAAACGGAAGCGAAGCGTGCCGGCAGAGTGAGCGGCAATTTCACCGGCACGCTGAGATCGGCGGGGCCATTCAATTTCTTCCATGCCAACCAGATTTTTGCTTTCATCGCGCGCAAAACTTTTGGTGCGAAATAAAGAAACGCTGCGATGGCCAGCGCGAAGATCGATAAGGCCAGCGCCGGATTGTAATGGATTAGGGCGAGTCCGCCGAGCACGGCGACATCTTCGCCAAAACTAAGCGCAATGTTCGAAAATGGTTCGGGTGATGTGTTGCTGGCGAGGCGCGTCGCCGCTTTCGCGGTATGCGTAATCAGGCTCGTGCCTCCCGCAAGCAACGCGACGATGACCGTGAACGTGGGACTCGGATGTCCGAGAACCTGAATGGCCAGCAATGCGCCGCCAATCGGGCGGATCACCGTGTGGACGGCGTCCCAGGCGGAGTCAATCCAGGGAATTTTGTCGGCGAAAAACTCCAGAAAATAAAGAATGCCCGCGATGGAGATGATAATGGGATTGCCCAGCGCTTCGAGCGATTGATAAGCCGGAGCGAGGGTGATCCAGTGGAAATGGATGGCGAGGCCGGTAACGAAAACGGTGAGGTAAAGATTGATGCCAGCGAGACAAGCCAGGCCGAGAGCGACGCCGAGGAGATGAAGTTTTTCCACGCCGAAATTATGAGCGCCGGGTTAGAGTAGTGCAAGCCTCCGGGTTGCGATTGATTCGGACACAAACGAGACCCTTGTGCTACACTCCGCGCCATGCTCGACATCCGTTTCATTCGCGAGAAACCGGATTTCATTCGTGAGCGCCTGGCCAGCCGCGGCGGCGGTGATGACGCCAAGATCGACGAAGTGCTCCGGCTTGACGTCGTGGTTCGAAAAGCACAGACGGAGCTTCAAAAACTCTATGCAGAGCGAAATCGGTTGAGCAAAGAAATTGGTGTTTTGCGCAGCAAAGGAGAATCTGCGACGGAGTTGATCAACCGCGTAAACGAAGGTGCCGTGCTGATCAATCGGCGTGAGCAGGAGTTAGCTGCAGATGGGAGCGAGATCCGACAGCAGGAGTTCCTGCTGCAAATTCCGAATTTGCCGCACGAGAGCGTGCCGATCGGAAAAGACCCGAGCGCCAATCGCGTGGTGCGAAGTTGGGGCGAGAAACCGAAGTTAAAAGAGCCGGTATCCGATCATGTTGATCTTGGAGAAAAATTGAAGCTCCTTGATCTGGAACGCGCCGCGAAAATTAGCGGAAGCGGATTCATCTGTTTCACCGGCGCGGGCGCGAAGTTGGAGCGCGCACTCATCAACTTCATGCTCGATCTACACACGCGCGAGCACGGGTACACCGAAATCAGTCCGCCATTTTTGGTGCGGCGCGATTGCATGGTCGGGACAAGTCAACTGCCGAAATTTGAACCGGACATGTACGGGCTGGAGAATGGCGAACTGTTTCTTGCGCCGACGGCGGAAGTGCCGGTAACAAATCTTCATCGCGAAGAAATTCTCGCGCTTGTGGACCTTCCGAAGAAATTTGTGGCTTACACGCCGTGTTTCCGTCGCGAAGCCGGTTCCGCCGGGCGCGAGACGCGCGGGATCATTCGCGTGCATCAGTTCGACAAAGTGGAGCTGGTGAAAATCGCGACGCCGGAAAAATCTTATGATGAACTGGAGAGGTTGACTGCGGAGGCAGAGCAAGTTCTGCAACTGCTCGGTCTGCATTACCGGATCGTCGAGCTTTGCACCGGCGATTTAGGTTTCGGTTCAGCGAAAACTTACGACATCGAGGTGTGGTCGGCGGGTCAGAACGGTTACCTGGAAGTTTCGAGTTGTTCGAACTTCGAAGATTTCCAGGCGCGCCGGATGAATCTCCGCTATAAAGATGCCGCTGGAAAAAATCGGTTTTGCCACACATTGAACGGCTCCGGGCTGGCGCTGCCGAGATTGTTCGCAGCGCTCATCGAGAATTGTCAGCAAGCGGACGGCTCGGTCCGAGTTCCGGAAAAATTGCAGGCATATTTTGGTGGGGCGGAAATCCAATGACGAAGCACGAATGACGAAAATCGCGGCGACTCCGATTTCGTCATTCCTTCGACATTCGTCATTTGGATTTTGCCATTTTTGCATTGACATCGTCGCCTAGCCGCCTGGTTCCGCGAACAAATCTAGTTGCGATCGATCGTGTTCAGACAAATCCTTTTCGGCTTCTGAAGGTAGTGGCAGCTCAAAGCCCAGACGCTGGGCGAGCCGCTGGCAGGTTTCGGGCGCGAATCCTTCGAAGTGATTGCTGACGAATGTCGAAACGTTGCGCACTTCGGCAAGGTGCCGCTCGATCTTAAGCGACCAGCTTTCCAAAGCAGCTTCGCGTTTCCAAAGGAGTTTATCGTAGCGATGGACGAACAGGCCGTCGCGATCGTACTTGGTCGCATAATCGCCGAGCAACCGCAGATAAAGAAAATCGGTCGTGCGCGGCAGGAATTCGAATGGCGCGAGATTTCGTTCGTTGAGCGCGCTGGTATCGGCCCAGACCCAGCAAACGCGATGCTTTTCCAGGAGATGAATGATTTGCGGCCGATGCCAGCCGGCGTGACGAAATTCAACGGCGAAGCGAAAATTTTTCGGCAATTGCTCAAAGAATTTGCGAAGAGCCTGTCTGCCATCTTTGGGAGCGAAGGACGGCGGCAGCTGAATGAGAATGACTTGAAGCTTTGGCGCGAGCGGCTCGATCGCGCGAAGAAAAGCGTTTAGCTCGGCGCTACAATCGCGCAGCCGGCAGGCGTGCGTGATCTCGCGCGGAAGCTTGCAGGCAAAACGAAAGGCGGCCGGCGTGGTGTCCACCCAACGGTGCACGGTGTTTTCCGCCGGAGCGCCATAGAAGGTCGAGTCGATCTCGACTGTGGGAAAATGGCGCGCGTAAAATTCGAGCCAGTGAGAGTCTGGTAAGTCCGCCGGGTAAAAAGCCCCACGCCACTCGTCAAAACTCCACGCGCAGGCGCCGATGCGAATTTTCTGCTGCTCGGTGAGATTCAATCGAAGAGGAAGTTAATCTAAATCGCGCGCTGCGGAAAGATGTCGATGCAGTCCGGGTTAGGACGCGTCTTGGACAATAGCGCAGCGTTAAAACGCTGGGTTATTTTCGGCATGACTTTCACCGAGCCGAGCGGCTAAGCGACAGTGTTAATCCATCCGACCTGGGGTTCGGGACAAGCTTTGCACCATGTCGATCCCCTAGACTGCGTTCCGGACAGAACTTACAACATATCCCATCCAACGAGTCCGAAGCGCGAAATTGCGTGGTTTTTCCCCGTCGCTCAACTTGACGGAACCGATAACGCAACTACCCTGCCAGACTCTATGGATTTCCGAGTTCGCGTCCTTTTTTTCCTGGTCGCCGCCAGCGTCGCTTTTCCCGAATTCAGCATGGCCTCGGTGATCTTTAAGCCAGGTGAGAAAGTCAAGTACGTGGCGCCGGGCGACGAAGAGATGAGCGGAAAAGCGGAGGAGCTGTTTCATATCGGGCAGACCGCGGAAAAACAGGGCAACCTGAAGCGAGCCATCCGGGCCTACAAGGCGCTCGTGCGAAACCACCCCAAAGATGCGCTCGCGGCGGGAGCGCTTTTTCACGCGGCCGAACTGCAGGAACAACTGCATGATTATACCCTGGCGGCGGAGTGGTTTCGCATCCTGGTGGAAAAATATCCGAGCAGCCCGCGCTTCGAGGAAGCGATCGAGGCGCAATTTCGCATCGGCGAAATGTATCTAGGCGGGAAAAAGTTGAAGTTCCTTGGCATTCCGTTTGCCTCAGCGATCGACCGTGCGATCGAGATTTTCGCGGCCGTCGTCCGGACGGCGCCCTACGGAAAGTACACGGCCCGCGCACAGTTTGACATTGGGCTCGCGCGCGAGAAAGAGGGCTTGAACGAAGCCGCCCTGGAGGCCTACCAAGCCGTGATCGACAAGTTTCCGGACGAGCCGGTCGCGATCGATGCGCAATATCAGATCGGGTACATCTGGTTTACGGCCGCGCGAATTGGGACAAAAGATTTAGCCGCCACGACAAAGGCCAAGATTGCTTTCCAGGATTTTCTCTTTCGTTATCCAAACAGCGAGAAAGTGGCGCAAGCGCGCGCGAACGTGCAACTGCTTGAACGCAGGCAGACAGCAACCTCGTTCAAGGTGGCGAAGTTTTACGACAAACGGAAGAATTATCGCGCCGCCGTCATCTATTATAATGAGGTGATCCGACAGGAGCCGGGCTCGACGGAAAGCGAGCAGGCCAAGAAAAGGCTCGACCAGTTGCGCGCGAAGTTTGGTGAGGCAGTCCTTCAACCGGCTGTTGCCGCAGCCGAGGCGGCGAAGAAAAAAACGAGCACACATGAAGGGCAAACGGCCAAAAGTGGGTCGGCAATGCGCGGCTCGTCGAATGATGAGGCGCCGTTGCCATCACCGGAGACCGATCTATCACTGCCGCCGCCGGCTTCCCTCGCGCCCGATACGACAACTGCTCCGGAGCCTTCGCCGACGCCCGCGGCCACTGCAACATCCGAGGCGTCTCCGGCGCCGTGAAAGCTTTATTGGCCATAACGCTTGGCTCTTTTTGCTTGAGTGGTTGCCTCGGCTATCACGTCGGGCCAGCCAAACCATATTACCTCCGTGACGTTCACACGATCGCCGTTCCCACCTTTAAAAACCGCACTTTCATCCCTCGCATGGAGGTGTTGGTGACGGGCACGGTGATCAAGCAGTTCCAACAAGACGGGACTTTCCAGATTGCGAGTGACGGAAACGCCGACGCCACCTTAAAAGGCGAAATCATTCGGATCGATCGGTCTCCGGCGCGTTCCCTGCGCGGAAATGTGCTCGCGACAACCGAATTCAATCTGGCCATGCATCTGAAATACACCCTCGTTGGGCGGGACGGAAAGCAGCTGGCCTCGTCTGAAGCCGTCGGAACGACCAGCTTTTTCGTCGGCACAGACGTGACCACCGACGAACGGCAAGCGCTGCCGCTCGCCACGGAGGACCTCGCCTCACGATTAGTCAGCCAGTTGAGCGAGGGCTGGTGATGCTCAATGAGAGGTGATGAAAAACTTTGGTCTATCCTCAATGACAAGCTCGACACTCTGCGCGCCAGCAACCGCCTGGCTGAAGCAATCCGCGTCGCGGAAACGGCCCTCGACGTTGCCAAACGCACTTTCGCCGACAACGAGAGCGCACTTGCGTTAAGCTACGAAAAACTAGGGCAGCTTCTCGATCAACACGGCGATCGCGCCGCCGCGAAGTCAGATCTCTTCAAGGCGTATGTGATCCTGGAAAAAGCAAACCCCCCGGATCAGCGCGCTCTGTACCGATTTGCACGCCGGCTTGCTTTTTTGTGCGACAACCTCGGTCAGTCCGAAGAAGCGATCCGCTTCTACGAAAAAGCGATCGCGATCGGCACTCACCTCGAGGATCTGCCCTACTCGGACCTCGGCACCATGTTGAACAACGTCGCGCTCATTTTCCGCAAGTCAGGGCGCCAAAGGGCGGCTGAGCCATATTATTTGCACGCCCTGCAAATTTACGAAAAGCAGCTCGGCCCCGATCATGCGGACGTGGCTTCGGTGCTCAATAATCTGGCTGTATTTTACACTAACGAGCGTCGCTACTCCGAGGCGGAGAAAATACACCTTCGCGCGCTGGCTATTCGAGAGAAGGTGCATCCGCCTACTCATCCGGACATTGCGCAATCAAAATGCAACCTGGCGGTAGTCTATCACTCGCGCGGCGATTACGCGAAGGCGGCGGAGCTCTACCGCGCCTCGCTCAAGAGCTGGGAGGAGGCGACCGACAAGCCGCCCGAAGATTACGAGATCGTCGCGTCGAATTACGCCGACTTGCTGCGTTCTCTCGGCAAAGCCCGCAAGGCGCATCAACTGGAAGTTCGTGCGCGCAGGAAACGCCGCGGCTAATTCCAACCTAAGATCGACATCGGTGCTCGTGATCCGTTAAATCGTCAAACGCCGAATCGTCAATCACCGATTACAGGTCACGCGTGTCCTTGAACGTTCGATCGGCAAAAGCGCTTGCGAGCCACCATCTGCAAATTACCATCTAGAATCTGCTCACGAGCGCTCGCGTGGCGGAATTGGCAGACGCGTACGGCTCAGGACCGTATGGGGCAACCCGTGGAGGTTCGAGTCCTCTCGCGAGCACGCCGGCTATTTTAAAGGCGATGTGCCCTTTGAACTTACTTGCCAGCGGCGGCTCTTCTTCTTGCCGCCCATCGGGCTTTCATCAGTTGGGAAAGCCTCTTCCGCCCCGCCGGGGTGAGTCCGCCCTTTTTTCTGGCCGCGGTCCTTCGACCTATTTTCCCGCCCCCCTTTTGTCTGGCCCAGCGAGCTCGGGCAGCCGCCGCCAACTTGGCGCGAGTCGCCGCCGAAATTCTTCGCCGGCCGCTCGTAGATGATGTTGAACGCGCTGGAGCACTGCCAAGAATTGAAGCAAGGCGTCTTTGCAGAGTATCGATTTGCCGACGGATGGAGACGGCGTCTTCCAAAGATTTAAGAGATAAGTCCATACGCCCTCACATAGCCGGAGTTGAATAGAATGGCAAACAACTTTTTTCTAACTAACGAAATGGCCCTTTAAACTTGATCTGTAGTTGGACGTTGGATGCTTGATGTTCGACCTTGAGTGGTTGAACGAACCAGCTATCGAAACGCAGCCCGAGCGCGTCCAACGGATGTTTGGATCAATTGCCCGCCGCTACGATCTCGCCAACCATCTGCTCAGTTGCGGCGCGGATTTTTATTGGCGAAACCGCGCTGCGGAAATCGTGGCCAGCCGGCGCCCGACCAAAGTTGTCGATCTTGCCACGGGCACGGGAGACCTCGCGCTCGCCATTGCGAAAAAATTGCCGAGCGCGGAAATCATCGGCGTCGATTTTTCCGAACAGATGCTGGCCATCGCGCGCCGGAAGGGATTGCGCAAAGCCATCGTGGCCGATGCCATGCGACTGCCGTTCGCGGATTCCTCCTTCGATTGCGTGACGGTCGCGTTCGGTTTGCGCAACATGGAAGACTGGGGCGCTGCCCTGCGCGAAATGTCGCGCGTCCTCAACGCAAATGGTCATTTGCTCATCCTTGAGTTTTCCCTGCCTCGATTGTCGATCTTGCGCGCGGTTTACCGTTTTTATTTGCATCGCTGTCTGCCGTTCCTCGGCTCGTTTCTCACGCGGAAAAAGGGCGCTTACTATTATCTCGGCGATTCGATTGAAGAATTTCCGAGCGATGCCGCGATGCTTCGTTTGATCGACGCGAGCGGCTTCTGCAATGCTTGGGCTGAGCGGCTCACCGGCGGCATCGTCACGATTTATACCGCCGAAAAATTGTAGCGGCGCTCTGTGAGCGTCGGACAAATTAATGCGACGTTCACAAGCGCCGCAACAGATTACGGATTTTGCGCCGCGCTTGGTGAAGGAGAGGGCGCCGGCGTTGAAGTTGTTTGGGTAACCAGCGGCAGTTTTAACGCGTTGAAATCCGGATTGCTGATCACAAAAGTGCCTTCGCGTTCGTCCAGCCGCGCGAACCACATGCCATCCGGTGCTGCGCCGCCAACCGTCAATTTGTGCGATGCTTTATCGTCAGGCGACGTTGTAAAGGTGATGACGAGCTGCGGTTTGTCGAACGTATGTTGTGGCGTGGTCGAGCCAACCCAGCGCACCGCGTGCAACACCGACAATGTATTGAGCAGCGATTGCACATTTTTCTGGTCGATCGCGCCGCCGCCTTTCACCCAACTCCACTGGTCGTTTGCGCCCCGGACAAACGACAACTCTTTGTCGGTCACGACGCTGAAACGGTGGATTTGTTCCGGCTTGAATTTGAAGATCGACAATTCCTGCCACTGCAACGGGTCGGTGAAAATTTGAGCGAGCAGCCCGCGGCGCGCCGCCACGATGAACGGCTCATCACCGACGCGCGCGTAAACGTTGTCGCCATCCACTTTTCCGAACGCGATCGTGGCGAATGGCCGTTCGCCCGCTTTGGTTTCAGCAGTGTTCTCGGATGCAAACGAACTGAAAGTCAATTGCAACTGCGGTTTGTCGAGACCGTACTTGGGCAAATCGGAAGCGACCCCTTCAACAAATCTTGTCACTTGCTCGTTTTGCAGCGTATCGATCAAGCGGCGGACTTCGCTCGAATTTGCCGGGGCATTATTGCGGCTGGCGATCGTCCAGTTTTCCTCTTGGCGCGCGAGAAGCGTTTTGCCTTTGCCCGGCGCATCGATCGTAATCCGGTCGAGAATGTTTGTGTCGATGCGAACCAGATGCCGGTCCCGCACGTCATTGGGCTTGGTGTTGAGAATCTCTTCGATCTTTTTCGGGAGCGTGTAAACAAAAGCGCGCGACGAGAACCGGACATAGACTTGGTCCTTTTCTTTTTCCAGCACGCCGCCGATCTGCAACACCTGGCCTTGCTCGCCACGGGACGAGTCCGTCCGACCGGCGGACTTGTCATCCTGAGCAAAGAGCGTAATCGATCCGCGTGGCTCGGCCAGGCCATACGGATGCAGATCGCCGCGATCCTCGGCCACAAATTGTTGAATGCGCGCCGTCGTGATTTGCGCGATCAGATCGGCAATTTTTTGATCGTCGCCTCGCGCGCGCAGCGGCTTCGCAATTTCCCAATGATCGCCTTTCTTCTGCAGCTCCATCTCACCGGTGGCGGTCTTGAGCACAACCCGCGAGACCTGCGCGGTGACTAAGTCGGTCAGTTTCTTGTCGCGAAATTCCTCCGCCTTTTTTTCGATCTCCTTCCTGATCGATTGTGCGGCGAGAAATGTCTCCTTTGAGTTTTCCAAGCGCACATACATCTTGCCTTCGAGCGCCGCGTCTTTGCCGAACAAGATTTCCGGTGGCGCATCGTGTCCGCGCAATTTCAACCGAAGCTTCGGTTTGCTCAGGCCATATTCGTTCAGCTTGTTCTTGTCCGCCTCTAGTTCCTTCGCCGGGATGGTCGCGTCTTTCTGCCAGCTCTCGAGATCGAGGAGGAGATTCTCGATCAACGAACTGTCGGCCTGGTCCTTGATCGGCGTTTCCAGGCGCCATGTCTTGTCGCGGCGGCGCATGTCGATTTTATCGTCGCCATTTTGAATCACGATCCCGTCGATCTTTTCGCGACTGAAATTAACGACGTTCTGGGCCTGGCGCTTTGCCTCCTCGGTTGTCGGCGCTTTGCGTTCGTAAAAGAACATGTAAGCGAAAACCGCCGCGGTGATGACCAGCAGGATTAGCGTCGTCTTCGACTTCATGGCGATCGGGCCGATTCGTTAGGCGCGGCGTCGCCACCAAACTGCGCCACCGATGACCGCCGGAACCAGCGGCAGCAACACCAGGATGATCCAGCGCAGATTGCGTAATGCATCTTCGTTGAGACTGAAGGTGAGCGTCTTAGGAACTTTCGGCGCGATGCCAATGAGCTGCTCGCGACTGAGCAGCCAGTTCACGCTGCCGGAAATGAAATCGAGCGCCTGCTGGTCTTGCGTGAGCGCGTTGTCTTGAATGAACGTGGCATTACTTACCACCACCATGCGCGCCGAATTCACCTGCACGCGCTCGTCCGCGCTGCCGCCCTTCTCGATCGATACACCGATCGTTAATGGCGTGCCGGGATTGCGCTTGGCATCGGCCTGAAGTTTAGCTTGGTCGTTCGAATTGTAATCTTTCTCGGCAAAATAGCCCTTCTCCGCCTGAATCAGCGGCTCGAGTCGAATGTTGGCCGCGCGAACGCGTTCGGGCTCGACCGTGAGCGACGAGGTGCCGCCAAAAAACAGCGCGCGCACCTCAGCCAGCCGTTTCGTGATCGGGCTCCCGCCCAAAAAATGCGCTTGCACATCGCGGGTGAGCGCGACCTCCTGAATTCCGGTGCGTAGAAAGACCATCAGCCGGTCGTCATTTGCCTTCACGCCGAGCTCGTTGAGAAACGCGTTGAGTTTCGGAGTTTTCGCCGCTGGATCGAGAAGCAGCAGGATGCGTCCCTGCTTTTCCCAGAAATCGCGCAGCAATTTCATTTCCCGATCGGAGAAATCGTACTGCGGCCCGTCGATCACGATCGCCTTTAATTCAGACGGAATTGCGCCGACATCGAAAAGATTCAACTCCTGGAACTTGATGTTTTCGTTCTCGATGAATGTCTTCAGCACGGAGATCGGGGTGCTTCCGGCGAGAGGTGGTTCTTTGTGGCCAAGCACGTAGCCGAGCGTGTTCTTTTTGCCTTCGACCAGGTCCATGATCGCGCTGGTCATGGCTTGTTCGCCTTTGAACGCCGTCACGCGCGGGCCTTCGCCAAAGGCCATTCCACTTTGATCGACATCGGCCATTTCGGACGCCTTCACCGTTTTATTGCGCCCGGCGTAATCGATCACCAGCAGACTTTCGTCGCTGACCACCTTGTATTTATCGACCACCTCCTTGGCGCGCGAGAGATTGCGCTCCGGATCGATGTTCTCGATGTCGATCTTTCCCTTGGCCGCATATTGAAATTCAGTCAGCAGGTTTTGCACGTCCACGGTGATGGGCGTGTTCGGCGAAAAGAAAACCGTGATGCGGACTTTGCCTTTGATCGTGTTGAGAAAGCGCTTCGTTTTGTCGGAAAGCGCATATTTTTTGTCGCGCGAGAAATCCCAGCGCTTGTAATGCTTGAAGGCGATGGAATTCACCATCGCGGCGAGAAACAGAACGAGCACGACTTGAACCAGAACGTTCAGTCCGATCTGGATGCGGCGAATTTTTTTCGGCGTAGGCTGTTTTGTCTCTTCGGCCATCGTCACAGTCTCCACTTGCGCGATTGGAATGCCTGGTAAGTGAGCGTCAACATGACGATGGTCATGCTGAGATAGAAAACGATTGGCCGCGTATCGATCATGCCGCGCGAGAACGTCCCCATGTGCTCGATGGCGGAGAAATAGCCGAGCAAGTCGCGCGTCGCCGAACTGACGTCGAGCAGAATGAATTGAACGAGTCCGAGAAAAAACAACAGCGTGATCGCGCAAAAGGAAATGATCGCGGCGATAATTTGATTTTTCGTCAGGACCGAAGCGAGACAGCCGACCGAGAGGTAAAACATGCCGAGGAGCAAGAGCATTAAATAAGAGCCTGCGTACGCTCCGCACGAGTTCGCCGCCAGTTGATGGGTGATGGTCTGAAAGATCCAAAAATAAATCAACGTTGGCAGCCAAAGGATGATGTAAAAAACGAGCGCGCCGACGAATTTGGCCAGAACCACCTGCCAGTCGCGCACCGGCGCGGTCATGAGCGGCTCGATCGTGCCGAGCTTAAACTCTTCCGCGAAGAGGCGCATCGTGATGAGCGGAAAAATCAGGACAAAAGCGAACCAGAAGAAGACCGAATTGAAAAACGCCTCCTCGACGGAATACTGCACAGGACGCTGGTTCATGAACGAAATCTGGAAATAAAAATCGACGCCGGCGACGAGCAGGAAAAAAACGAGAACGATGTAAGCGATCGGCGAATAAAAATAGCCGCACACTTCACGCCAAAGCAGGGTGTAAAATTTACGCATCGCGTTCGCCGGGATGGAGTGATGGAGTGATGGAGTGATGGAGTTCTGAGTCGTCGAGATACGCGGATGAATCTTCAGATATTCGATTTACCCAGTCTCCAGGATCGCGCTTTTGCTCGAGCTTCTCGACCAGGCGCAGCAATCGATTCTCGACCTCGTAGTGAAGCAAATTGAAGTCATTGAAGCGAGCGTCGCTGATTTGTTTCGTTCGTTGCAAACCGATCGCGCGGCTCAATGCTTCGGCCGCCGAGCCGAGTGCAGTATAAAGGAACTGGATATATTCGTTAATCGAGCGCCGCCCGTATCCTTCAGCGATGTTGGATGAAATCGATTGAGTCGCATCGGTAAATTGGCTTCGGAGTTTAAAATCGATTTTGGATTCGATAAAAGAAATCTCCCAGGCGAGTTGGAATAGATCGATCGCCTTGTTCCAAACGATCAATTTCATATAACCGCGGTTCTTGTTCCGCAGCTCTGTCTCGTAATAATCCATCACTCCACTACTCCATCACTCCACTACTGCGTCACTCCATTCTTACACTTCATCCGAATGCGTGAGCTCGACGAACACGTCTTCGAGCGTGGCGCGGCGCTGAGTTAACTCACGCACCGTCCAGCGCCGCGCGGTCGCGAGCTGAAAAACTTGTTCACGCACATCGACGCCCGACTCGACACGCAACGAAAATATTTTCCAATCATCCTCCGCATCGGTCGTCACATCGCGCACGCCGGAAATTTTCTTCAGTTCCTCGGCGCCGTTGTCATTTCCAACTTTTGCCTCGAGCACGACGCCACCGGCCCGGCGAATTTGGCCGAGCAAGTTTTCCGGCGTGTCGCACGCTTCGATTCGCCCCTTGTGAATGATGATCACGCGGCTACATGTCATCTCGACTTCCGGGAGTATGTGGGTGGAAAGCAAAATGGTATGCTGTTTACCGAGGTTTCTGATCAGTTGGCGCACCTGGCGGATTTGATTCGGATCGAGACCGATTGTCGGTTCATCGAGAATAAGAAGATCGGGTTCGTGCAAGAGCGCATCGGCCAGACCGACACGCTGCCGGTAACCTTTCGAGAGCGTGCCGATTAATTTTTTCTCAACCTCTTTCACACCGCAAAGTTCCTTTACGTCGCCGACTCGCTCCGCGACGCGGCGATGCGGCACGCCTTTGAGCGCGGCGCGATAATCCAGATACTCCGTCACGCGCATGTCGCTGTAGAGCGGAACATTCTCCGGCATGTAACCAAGATGCGCCCGCGCCTGGAGCGATTGCTCGAAAATATCGAACCCAGCGATGGTGGCGCGCCCGGAAGTCGGCGGCATAAAGCTCGCTAAAATTCGCATCGTGGTTGTCTTGCCGGCGCCATTCGGCCCGAGAAAACCCATGATCTCGCCTTTGCCCACCTCGAAATTCAAATCCTTGATCGCGGTCTGCCCGGCGTAACGTTTCGTTAAGTTTTCGACCTTAATCATTTTGCCATAATTCCATGAGACAATTGAACGGCTATCGCGTTGCCAATTTTTTTCTGAATCAACGCGCCGCCAACGTCACGGTTTGGATCCGCTGAGCTTGCCCGCCGGTGCGGATCACACCGACAGCGAGCTCTACGCTCGTGCCACTCCGCGCGCGGCTGAGCAGATCCTCCACCTGTTTGACCGAATTCACTTCGGACTTGCCGAGGCGATAAATGACCAGACCGCGCTCGAGACCCTCTTGATCTGCCGGACTGTCCGGTTCGACTGCGGTGATGAGAACACCGTGGGCGCGCGCATAACCGAGCGCGTCAGTTAATTCCTCGGTCAAATCCTGCAATTGCATTCCAAACAGGCGCTCGGCGGCCGATGTTTCATTCGGTGCGGGCTGTTTCTTCGACCCGGACTGTTTCTGCGCAACTTTCTTGAATTGAGCAACGCTGTCGCGCACGACTTCGGCCGGAATGGCGAAGCCCAGCCCTTGCGTCGGGATGCCTTGCGGTGTGAAGGCCATCTTGGCCGAACTGATGCCGACCAGCCGCGCGGAAAGATCAATCACCGGGCCGCCGCTGTTGCCCGGATTGATGGCCGCATCGGTTTGCACTAAATTTTTGTATTCGATGTTGTCGATGGTGATGTTGCGTTTGACCGCGCTGAGAACGCCGCGGCTGATCGAGCTGCCGTAACCGACAGCGTTGCCCACCACGATGACCGTCTCGCCGAGCAAATTGGGCGAAATATCATCGAGGTTGATAAATGGAAACGCGGCCTGGGCGTCGATCTTGATGAACGCCAGGTCCGTTTTGTCGTCGCCTGTGATGTAATGCGCGTTGTAAGTCTTGCCGTCGTTGGTCGTCACCTGGATTTTCAAATCCGCCGCGCGCTCGACGACGTGTTGATTGGTGACAATGTAACCGGCCGGATCGACAATAAAACCCGAGCCGAGACTTTGCAGCGTCTGGCGAATCTCGCGCGGGCGGCTTCGATAGTTGCGAAAAAACTGCGCATAAAAATCTTCAATCGGATCGCGCACCGTCCGCCGAACGATGCGCTCGGTGTTGATGTTAACGACCGCCGGCAAAACTTTCGCCAGCGCCAAAACGGCCGGCTCCGAAGCCGGGTCAGCTTGCGCAAATATCTGCGACGTGCTCGAAATCGAAGTGAGCGCAGCCAGGATCGACAATTTCCATTTGCACAATCTTTTAACTTTCTGGATTGGACGACTCATCCCAGGTGCTTCACGATTTCCGCAGGAATCAATTGCCGGACCTGCGGATATGCTTCTGCGATCCGCAACAAATCGAGCTCGTCCTTTTTGCGCTTGCTCATTCGGCTAGTCGCGTCTTGCCCGGCCCAAATTTTTCCGCGAACGATATTCTCCAAGCTCGCCACTGGAACGCGGACGCCCAGCCTCGCGTTCCGTTTCGGTGCCGAGATAATCCTGATAACGAGGATCAGTGGTGAATTGGACGTTCAACTTGCTGCCCGCGCGTCGCGCGTTCATCCTATGCTCGAATCGTTCGACGCCAAAATCAGCCGTTTCCAGTTCGCGCTGAATTTGTGGAAGATTTTTTGCCACCACGACAAGATCGACGTCGATGGTATAGACCGGTTCGACGTAGCAGTTGACGCCCAGGCCGCCGATCAAACACCATGATCCCGTCCGATTAAGGATCGCCACCACGTCCGCGAAATCGGTTGTACCTCCGTTTGTAACTGACTCGTAAACTTCAGCCGCGGTCATAACGCCGAGCAAGTAACGAAGCTCCCTCCGCACTGTCAACTTGCCGGCAGAGGTGGAACGCGCAGTCCCTTGCGCGTTGTTGTACGTCGCGGCTGCGCCGCCATTTTTAGCATTGAGCCCCGAACGCTTTCGGGGCTCAATCCACCTTGCGCGCAATCCAACGGCATCGGGCACTGTCAACTTGCCGTGCGGCTTAACGGTTGCAGATTAGAATAGCTATGCGGCCTTCGATTGCTACTCGCGCAAATCTCGATCTGATCGAGGAGAATTATCGGCGCTGGCAAGAGAATCCCGAGTCGGTTGATTCGGGTTGGTCGGCGTTTTTCGAAGGCTTCGAGCTGGGCAACCTGCCGCAACGAAATGGCGCCGTCGCGGTCGCAGGTGCGCCGCCGCGCGCGGAACCTCGCGAAGCGCAGCTGCAAACTCGCGTTGACGGCCTCGTTTACGCCTATCGCACCCTCGGCCACACGATTGCGCTCGTGAATCCGCTGGCGGAGAAGCGGCCGGAAAATTCGTCGCTCACACTGCGCGAGCTCGGCTTCAACGAAAAAGATCTCGATCTCCGCGTTTCATCCAAGTTCTTCCTCGACAACGAGGAGATGACGCTGCGCGAGATGATCGCGCGCCTCCAGAAGATTTATGCCGGCTCCATCGGCGCCGAGTTCATGCACATCCAGAACACGCGCATCCGCAACTGGGTGCGGCACCGCCTCGAGTCGCGAGCGGACAAGTATTCCACTCCGCGTCAGGTGCAGGTTGCGCTTTTGCGCACGCTGATGGAAGCCGACTCGTTCGAGGTGTTTTTGCATTCGCGCTACGTTGGTCAAAAACGCTTTTCGTTGCAGGGTGCGGAATCGTTGATGGTGATTCTCGATACGATTCTGCACAAATGCCCCCCCGCTGCCGTGGAAGAAATTTGCATGGGCATGGCGCATCGCGGCCGGTTGAACGTGCTGGCGAATTTCTTAAGAAAATCGCTGCGCGTCATCTTCACCGAGTTCAGCGAGAACTACATTCCCGATCTGGTCGCCGGCGATGGCGATGTGAAATATCATCTCGGATATCGCACGGTTCGGAAACTTTCTTCGGGCGCCGAAGTCGAGATTCGTCTCTCGGCAAATCCGAGTCATCTCGAAGCGGTCGATCCAGTGGTCGAGGGGAAGGCGCGTGCGCGTCAACGCATTCGGGGCGATACCGAGCATCGCAAGAAAGTTCTGCCGCTTTTGATCCATGGCGATGCCGCCTTCGCGGGGCAGGGGATTGTCGCGGAAACGCTGAACATGTCGCAACTGGACGGCTACGGCACAGGCGGCACCGTGCACGTTGTCGTAAACAACCAAATCGGATTCACGACTCTGCCGGAGGACGCGCGTTCGTCCATGTACGCGACCGACATCGCGAAGATGATCGAGGTCCCGATTTTCCACGTCAACGGCGATGACCCGCTTGCTTGTATGCAGGTGAGCCAGCTCACGCTCGATTTTCGACAGGAATTTGGTCGAGACTTTGTCATCGACATGTATTGCTATCGCCGTTACGGGCACAACGAGGGCGACGAACCGGCGTTCACTCAGCCCAATCTGTACGCGAAGATCGACAAGCATCCGTCGGTCGCACAGTTGTATAAACGCGAGCTTCTCGAAGCCGGCACTCTCAGCGATGACGACGCAGCTTCGCTCGAAACCGAATTCGATCTTCGCCTCGAGATGACCCTCGATAATGTTAGAGCGATCGAGAAAGAAAAAGCGGGCAAACAGGCGAAGTTCCGGGAATCGACCGCCGTTTTTCAGCCGGAATACAAGAGCTCATCGGTTACGACCGCAATCAGCGAGAAGGCGCTGAAGACGATTGTCGATGCGCTGACGCACGTGCCGGACGATTTCAATATTCAGCCGAAGATCAAACGGATTGTCCTCGAGCACCGCCGTAAGGTTTTTGAAAACGGCGGCCCCTACGAATGGCATTATGCGGAGCTGCTCGCCTACGGTTCGCTGCTTTTGGACGGTTCGCCGGTGCGATTGTCGGGCCAGGACAGCGCGCGCGGAACATTTAGCACCCGGCACGCGATTCTCTATGATGCAAAAACCGGGGCGCCGTATGTGCCACTAATGCATCTGGCGGAGAAGCAGGCGCGCATTTGCATTTACAATAGTCTCCTCTCCGAAGCGGCCGTGCTTGGGTTCGATTACGGATACTCACTCGATTACCCCGAGATGCTTTGCTTGTGGGAAGCGCAGTTCGGTGATTTTGCTAACGGCGCGCAAACCATCATCGATCAGTTTATTGTTTCGGCGGAATCGAAATGGCAGCGCCCGAGCGGCATCGTTTTGCTGTTGCCTCACGGTTACGAAGGGCAGGGCCCGGAACATTCCAGCGGCCGGCTCGAGCGCTTCCTGCAGCTTTGCGCCGAGGACAATATCCAGGTCTGCAATCTGACCACTTCAGCCCAGTATTTTCACGTTTTGCGACGACAGATGAAACGCGATTTCATCAAACCGCTCGTGATCATGACGCCGAAGAGTCTGTTGCGCGCTGAGTTCGCTTCCTCGCGCGCGGAAGAATTTACGAGCGGGCGGTTTGAAGAGATTCTTGGCGGGCCGGACGCGGGTCCGGTCGATAAAACCAAGCGGATCATTTTTTGCTCGGGTAAAGTCTATTACGACCTGCTCAATTACCGGACCGACCGAAAGATCGACAATGCAGCGATCATTCGCATCGAGCAGCTTTATCCCTTCGCCGAAAAACGGCTGCGCGAAATGATGAAAGGATTTCCCCAAGGCGTGAAGCTGGTCTGGTGTCAGGAAGAACCGGAGAACATGGGGGCGTGGACATTCATGGAGCCGCGACTGCGGACCATGTTTTGCCGCGAGATCGCCTATGCCGGCCGTCGCGCCAGCGCCAGTCCCGCCGTCGGGTCGCTCGTTTTGCATAAACGTGAGCAGGCCCGTCTCGTCGCGGACGCCTTTTTGCTTTAGCTAATTAAGGGAGCTAAGGGAGACTGGGTGCGCGTCAATGTTTGATTCGACCAGTGGATTTTTCTGCGCTTAGTTAGGCGCGGATGGCCATCGAAGTAAAGATTCCAGCCGTCGGCGAATCGATCTCCAGCGGCGTCGTCTCTGTCTGGCACAAAAAATCCGGCGACTTCGTCAACGCCGGCGATGCGCTGTTCACTCTCGAAACCGACAAAGTTTCTACCGAAATCACTGCCGAAACGCCCGGTGTGCTGGACACAATGGTGCCCGAAGGCCAAGAAGTGAAGATCGGCGAAGTCGTTGCGACCATCGACGATTCAAAAACCGCGCCCGCCAAATCCGAACCGGCGGCGAGAAAAGCTGCGCCAAGAAAAACAGAACAAAAGCCAGCTGCAGCATCGAAGGAAAAATCGCCCACCACGCTTTCACCGGCCGTTCGCCGGATTGTTGAGGAGGAACATGTCGAGACGGATAAGATTTCCGGAACCGGAAAGGACGGTCGCCTGACGAAAGGCGATGTGATCGCCGCGGCGCAAAATCGAAAGTCTATAGGGGAAGCTGTTAGCTCCCCTGGGACGGCGACGCCGTCCGCTACAGCGGAACAAGATCGACAGTCAGCCGATGGTCGATTCACGCGCAAAAAGATGTCGCCGTTGCGGCGGAAAATTGCCGCGCAGCTCGTCATGGCGCAGCACACGGCGGCGATTCTCACCACTTTCAATGAGTGCGACATGAGCGCCGTCCAGGAATTGCGCGCCAGATCGCAGGAGGCGTTCATGAAAAAGAACAGCGTGAAGCTCGGTTTCATGTCCTTCTTCATCAAAGCCTGCGTTGAAGCGCTCAAAGCAGTTCCCGTCGTAAATGGCCGGATTGAAGATGAAGATTTCATCCAAAATAATTTTTACGACATCGGCGTGGCCGTTGGAACGGAACGTGGCCTCGTCGTGCCCGTCGTGCGCGACGCGGACAAGAAAAGTTTCGCCGATCTCGAGCGCGCGATCGCCGATTACGCGACAAAAGCGCGCGAAGGAAAACTAAAGATCGAAGATTTGCAGGGCGGCACGTTTACGATTTCAAACGGCGGCGTTTACGGTTCGCTCTTGAGCACGCCAATCTTGAATCCGCCGCAGAGCGGAATTCTCGGCATGCACAAAATCATGGAACGACCGGTGGCGGTGAATGGCAAGATCGAAGCGCGCCCGATGATGTATCTTGCGCTTAGCTACGATCATCGCGCGATCGATGGGAAGGAAGCGGTCACATTCCTCATTAAAGTGAAGGAATGCATCGATGACCCGAAAAAACTCCCGCTCGATTTTTGATCAGGACTGCGCGCCCGCACTTGCCGATGGAAGACAGCCGTCCCGGCTGTCATGGCAGACATGCTTCCAGCATGTCGAGCTTAGTCGAGGCATCTCTTATTGTTAGTCTGAGCCATGTCGCGTGACTATGACTTCTGGGTGTACATCGTCACGAACCACAACGATTCCGTTCTTTACATTGGCGTAACCAACAGCTTCGCGGCGAACTTGGGAACACCGCGAAGGAATTGGAGCATCGTTTCCTTCCGATTACCGATGCAAGAAGTTAATTTATTACGAGCATTATCGGGACATTCGTGATGCAATTTGCGCGGGAGACCCAACTAAAAAAATGGCCGCGCGCAAAGAAAGTTGCCCTGATCGGTCGCGTTAACCCAAGCTGGCTCGACTTGGGCGTGGACGTGCTGCAAGATAGATAGCAGTAAGAGATTCCTCCCCTTCGGTCGGAATGACAGAAATAGCCTATGGAAAAATTTGATGTTGTTATCATCGGCTCCGGACCGGGCGGCTACGTCGCCGCGATCCGTGCCGGTCAGCTCGGATTGAAGACGGCCATTGTCGAAAAAGACAAAGATCTAGGCGGCACCTGTCTCAACATTGGCTGCATTCCGAGCAAGGCGCTGCTCACTTCGAGCGATCATTTCGTGTTCGCAAAAAAGGAAGCCGGGAAGCACGGCATTATCATCGAAAACGCAAGTGTCGATCTTGCGAAGATGCAGCAGCGCAAAGACAAGGTCGTAAGAACGATGAACAGCGGTGTCCGCGCGCTCATGAAAACAAACAAGGTGACGACGTTCGAGGGATTCGGGACAATTACCGCCCCTGGAAAAGTTTCGATTAAATCATCCAAAGGCGAGCAGCAGGAGATCGAGACGAAAAATATCGTCATCGCCACCGGCAGCGCCCCGGTCGAGCTGCCGTTCGCGAAGTTTGACGGCAAGACAATCGTCAGCAGTACCGAAGCGCTCACTTTTGTGGAAGCGCCGCCCAAATTTCTGGTCATCGGCGCCGGCGCAATCGGTCTGGAGCTCGGATCAGTTTGGGCCCGGCTCGGATCGGAAGTAACGATTCTCGAATTTCTGCCGCGCATCGCCGTCGGGTTCGACCTGGAGCTGTCGAACATGCTCCAACGCTCGCTCACCGGACAGGGGATCACGTTTCATCTCGAAACCAAAGTGAGCGCGGTCAAGATCGACAATGGCCGTGCGACTGCTATCGCAGCAAGGGGTGACGAAGAATTGAAATTCGAAGCCGACAAAGTACTCGTCTCGGTAGGGCGTCGGCCATTTAGCGAAGGGCTCGGCGCCGAAAAAATTGGCGTTGAGTTCGACGAAAAGAAACGAATCAAAGTGGACAAACATTTCCGCACAAATGTGGAAGGGATTTACGCGATCGGCGACGTGATTGCGGGGCCGATGCTGGCGCACAAAGCGTCAGACGAAGGCATCGCGTGTGTTGAAATCATTGCCGGAAAAGTCGGCCACATAAACTACGACGCGATTGCCGGGATCATATACACGAATCCGGAGCTCGCGGGTGTCGGGCTAACTGAAGAACAGGCGAAAGAAAAGGGGATCGATTATCGAGTGGGCAAATTTCCGTTTCGCGCCACCGGCCGCGCGGTGGCGAACGAAGATCCGGAGGGAATAGTTAAGTTCATCGCCGACGCGAAGACGGACCGGATTCTCGGCGCCCATATTTTGCAACACTTGGCCTCCGAGCTGATCGCCGAAGCCGTTTCGGTGATTGAATTTGGTGGCAGCTCGGAAGATCTCGGCCGCACCGTTCATTCGCATCCGACCCTGAGCGAAGCGGTCAAGGAAGCCGCGCTCGCGGTTGAAAAACGCGCTCTGCACATTATGAATCGTTGAGGCCAGATGAGGTGGATCGAGAAGTCCCGTGCTCGATGCCAACCAACCGGCGAAGCCGCATTTGTTTTTACGTGCTTGGTGAAACGCCACGCTCTGGATCCGGCTTGCGGCTGCGCCGTTTCTGTTAGCATCGCCCGCGGAGCGGTCGATCCACCTCGCGTCGCGGAGAAATTTCGCGCTAACAATGAAATGTGCAAAGCACGGCGGCAATCTTGTTGCGCAAAAGAAATTCAGCGACCTAAGCCCAGATGGGTGGATCGAGCAGTCGTCGCCGCGACGCCTTCAGTCAAGTTTGCGGCTGCGCCGCTGGGATCAGCATCGCCCGACGGAGCGGTCGATCCACCTCGCGTCGCAAAGAAATCCGCGCTAACAATGAAATGTGGAAAGCAGCGCCGCCATTCTTTTGCGCAAAAGAAAGTTCAGTGACACCAGCCTCATCGTTTCGTGGTGCACGGAATCGCTCGGCTGCATTCAAACCGTCGCGAAAGGAGCGCGACGCCCCAAAAGTCCGTTTGCCGGCAGATTGGATTTGTTTTTCGAAGCGGAAATTCAGATCGCGCCGAGCCGCCGATCGAATCTGCACACACTCACGGAGGTTGCTCTGCGCAAGACGTTCGGCGGCATTCGAACGAATTATCTGCGCATGCAGACGGCGGCTTATTTCGTCGAGCTAATTGAGATTTGCACGGAGCGGGATCATCGCGAGCCGGAACTATTTGCCTTGTTGCGCCGCGCCTTCGGTTATCTCGATGCCAATGAACCGAACCTGCGCGCCGTCTCGCATTTCGAAACCGAGCTGGCGCGCATCGCCGGTGTGCACGATGTCAAGAAGTTGAAGAGCGATCCAGCTTTTGCGCTGGGGAATTTGTTTGGGAAATTGCCGCTGTCCCGCACGCCGCTGCTCAAAGCGCTGGCGGCGAACGGAGACACAAAACCAAAGTTGCGGAAGGAAGATTCATGAAAACATTTTTTGTTGCGAGCTTGATTTTACCAGCCGCGCTCAGTTCAGGTGCGCTGGCGAATGAAACCTACAAATTCGACCAATCCCACTCGACGATTGGATTCAAAGTCCACCAATTCCTCGGAACAACGAACGGCAAGTTCACAAAATTCGAGGGCAAGATCGACATCGACCAGGAGCGTCCCGAAAAATCGTCGGTGGCCGCGAAAATCGACGTCCGCAGCATCGACACTGCAATCGTCAAACGCGATAACCATTTGCGCAGCCCGGAATTTTTTAACGTCGAGAGGTTTCCCGAAATCACATTCAAAAGTCGCAGTGTGAAACAAACTGGCCAGCAGAGCGGCGACATTCTCGGCGATCTCACCATGCATGGCGTGACGAAACCGATCACGCTGCATGTGAAATTGCTCAGCCCACTTTCGCACGACACGAAACAAACGCGTTGGGCTGTTACAACCGAGCCGCTCAAGCGCCGCGACTTCGGCTTGATGTTTAGCAGGAGCGCAGAAGCGATCTCGGGAATTGGTCAGGAGGTGGCGATCAACCTCGAGATCGAAGCGATCAAGGCACACTGACGGGTCATGCCAATCAGGTTACTGTTTAATCCTAACGATCGCGGGATACCGGCGAAAGTTCATCAACTTCATCCGACTCGGGGGGTTATGCATTTTTCAGAGATTGGCTTTCCGCAACTCAAGAATCAGGGACTTCACGGGTCCACGAATCGCATCTATCGCACTTGTCGTGGGTAGGTTCCTTTCTCAAGGATCGCGATGCGAAAAGCTCCCCTCGAAGAAGGCCTACATAACGGCACATCGCCTGGGATCGTGAGAAAATTAAAGCGGAAGTCGAACCGCGGATCCGGCGTGTTTTCTGTTCGCGCCAGCGGATCGTCGGGATTTCGATTAGAAAGAACATGGCCGTCCCCCCCAAAAAAAACTAAAAAAAGCTTGACTTTGGTTCGGCGAATCGTTTCTCTCGTCGCGTAACCAAAAATCTTATGAGACAAAAAAAACTTCTCCTCGTCACAGTGCTTGGATTGCTCTCGCTCGTCTGCGCCCAGCGTGTCGGGGCGGTTGAATTCATCGTCAACGGCGGTTTTGAAACTGGCACTTTTTCTCCATGGACTATCTTAAGTTCGATGCCGACGCCTGTCGTCTCAAATGTAGGGCCGCATAGCGGCACCTTCGATGCCCTGATGGGGGACCTTAACCCTCCTGAATCCCTCGGTGATTCGAGTATTTTGAGCAACCTGACGGCTCCTTTGCCAGCGGGCGCGATGTTGAGCTTTTGGTGGAACGGGTTTACGACCGATAGTATTACCTTCGACTGGCAGGACGCGTACATCACCAATGCAGGGGGCACCATCCTCGCGACGGTCATGCACCAGTGCCTGACCACGGGCACTTATCTAAATGTGAATTATAGTCTCGCGGCCTTCGCGGGCCAGCAGGTCCGCGTCGAGTTCCTGGTGCATTCGGATGGCTTCGGGGACGTCACCAACATGCGTGTGGATGATGTCAGCATCCAGGGAGTTCCGGAACCCGGCGTCGCCTCCCTCGGCTTGCTTGGCTTTGGTGCGTTGGCTGCGACTGCCGTCGGGCGCCGCGTGCGCCGCGCCAGGGCGTAAGACATTTCCGCGAACCGCGGGGCGGAACGGCACATCGCCTGAGATCGTGAGAAAATTAAAGCGGAAGTCAATCCGCTGATCCGCCGTTTTTCTGTTTCGCTTCGGCGGATGTCGGGATCTCGAGATTAAGGAGGGCGTGGCCGCCCCCCAAAAAACTAAAAAAGTTTAAAAAAAGCTTGACTATTTAGCGCAAAACAATCACAACGGGCGCAAGTCAGATATTAAACCAAATAATAGGAGACGAATTATGAACAAAAAAATCCTTTTCATCATCGCCGTCGTCGCGAGCGCGGCCCTCACTGCTCACGCCAATCTCGTGACAAATCCCGGCTTCGAAACCGGTAGCTTCAGTGGTTGGACCCAATTCGGAGATACCTCATTTACCGGTGTCGGCGCCGGTGCTCCCTATGCTCACTCGGGAACCTTCGGTGCGTATTTCGGCCCGACAAGTGCCGACGGGGGGATTTTTCAGGCCATCCCGACGACTATAGGCCAAACGTACACGGTGGACTTTTGGCTCAGCAATGATGACAGCCAGGGGAACAATCATATGTCGGCTTCTTTTGGTGGCGTCCCCCTTCTCGCGCTAGTGAATGCGCCGCCGTTTCCGTATACCCACTATACAACGAATGTCACGGCCCTTAGCGCCAGCAGTCTCCTGAATTTCACATTCTACAACCCGCCCGCTTACTACTATTTGGATGACGTTGCGGTCAACGTCGTCCCAGAACCGGGGACTCTAGGCCTGATCGCCTTGGGTGCGCTTGGACTGGTGGGCGCACTGCGTAAGCGTCTATTGGTTTAATCTGTCTGAATCTTCAAAAGCGCCCGCCTCGGCGGGCGCTTTTTTTTATGTAGTGGCCGCTGTCTCGGCGGCAGTTCCCGACCAGGACCGCGCCTTCGAAACAGGCGAAGTAAACGGACTTCCGGCGCGACGATTTTTGTGCTAGCGATGTGATGGCCAACTCTCGGCCGTGCATGGATATCACACCGCTCGGAGATTCGGGCCTGATAGTTCGGGTCTGTAATGATTTCGAAAACAACGCGGCGGAATCTTTAAGCGCTGTTCTCGAAACTCAGCGGCGGCTGGAGGCCGCCGCGTTTCCGGGAGTAATTGAGTCCGCCGTGGCTTACACCACGGTCGCTCTCTTTTACGATCCAGTTCGCGCCGTCGCCGCCGGTGCGCCGAGGGACGCAATTTTCGATTGGTTCCAAAGAAAGATTGAGACCGCTCTTCGAAGCGAGACGAGAAAAAGCGAACGGGGACGCGAGCCGCGTTTAATCGAGATCCCAGTTTGCTATGATCGCGAATTTGGCGTCGATCTCGATGAAGTGTCTCGTCGAGTCAATCTGCCTGTCGATGAAATCGTTCGTCGCCATTCGGCGGCGGCATATTGCGTCAACTGCGTCGGCTTTACGCCGGGCTTTCCATATTTGAGCGGCCTGCCCGCAGAGCTGGCGGTCCCGCGTCGCGCCACCCCACGCAAAGAAGTTCCGGCCGGGTCGGTCGCCATCGCTGGCCCGCAGACCGGGATTTATCCGGTGAAATCGCCGGGCGGCTGGAATGTCATTGGTCGTACGCCGGTGCGGTTGTTCGATCCTCAAGAAATTCCTCCCGCCCTTTTACGTGCTGGCGATCGTGTCCGCTTTCGCGCAATCACGCGGGCTGAATTTGAAAAGGAGAAGCGATAGCGATGCGCAATATTTCTTCTCGCTGGCATCCCGAGCGGAGCGAGGGATCTCACATCGAAGTTTTGCGCGCTCTTTAGGCCGATGAAGATCAATCAGTCTGTGAGAGATCCTTCACTTCGTTCAGGATTACAAGGCGAGTGAATGCGACTGTCACCCGCGCCGGTTTCCTGACGAGCGTGCAGGATCTTGGCCGGGTTGGTTTTCGCCAGTTCGGTGTTTCGATTGGCGGCGCGCTCGATTCGCACGCGTTGCGCATCGCGAATCTTCTCGTCGGTAATGACGAATCGGATGCCGGCCTTGAAATCACTCTTGGCGGTTTGCAATTGCGTTTTGCCCAGGAGCGAATCGTGGCCTGGTGCGGTGGCGAATTCGATATCCGCGTTGGATCGACATCGTTGGCCGCGGGTCATGCTGTTTTGCTTCGCGCAAACGAAGAGATGGCGGTTAATCAACCGAAGACCGGATGTCGTGCCTGGCTCGCAATTTCCGGAGGCATCAATGTTCCAGCGGTGCTCGATAGTCGGTCAACCGATCTGCGCGCAAATTTTGGCGGCCTCAATGGTCGCGCGCTGCGCGATGGCGACGAAATTGCGCTCGGGAAAAATTCCAAGCGCGCGCAATCACTTGTCGATCTTTTGCGCGCTCAACGCGTTTCATCCTGGAGTCCACCGCACGATTGGTCGAGCCCCGCGTTACGCGACCCTGTCTTGCGCATTATCCGCGGCTCGGATTGGAATCGCTTTAACGATTCGACGCATCATGCTTTAACGACCCAAAAATTTTCCGTCACCGCCGAGGCGGATCGAATGGGGGCACGGCTCGATGGTCCGGAGCTGCGGCGAAACGATGATATCGCCGGACTCGCCGCGGCGAACAGCATGGACTTGATCTCCGAAGCGGTCGTGCCAGGAACGATTCAGGTTCCGCCCGGTGGCAAACCGATTGTTTTGCTGGGAGATTGCCAAACCATTGGCGGTTATCCGAAAATCGCGCACGTGATCAGTGTCGATCTACCAATCGCGGCCCAACTTCGCCCCGGTGATCGCGTCCGCTTTCGCGAAGTCTCCCTCACGGAAGCCCATCGCCTTCTCGCCGAGCGCGAGCGCGATCTCGATCAATTTCGGCTTGGGCTTCAACTGCGCTCATCATGAATTTGCATGTCGATCTTAATGCCGACCTCGGCGAAGGCGCCGGACACGATGAAGAACTGCTCGCGCTCGTAACTTCGGCAAACATTGCCTGCGGGTTTCATGCCGGCGACGCGAACACAATGCGCGAGTCAATCGAGGCCGCTCGCGATCACGGCGTTGCGATCGGCGCCCATCCGAGCCTTTTCGATCGCGAAAACTTCGGCCGCAAAGAACTGCCGGTCACTCCCGACGAAGTTTTTGATGCGGTGACTTATCAACTCGGCGTGTTTCAAGCGATCGCCGAAGCAGTTGGCGTCAGCCCGAACCACGTCAAGCCGCATGGCGCTCTATATAATATGGCGGCGCGCGATGCTGGTCTTGCCGATGCGGTTGCGCGCGCGATTGCAAGGGTCGATCCAAGGCTGATTCTTTTCGCACCAGGGAACAGCGCGCTCGCTTCCGCCGGTGAAGCGAATGGATTGAAAATCGCACGCGAAGTTTTCGCCGACCGCAATTATCTGAGCGATGGCGCGCTGGTTCCGCGCTCGCGGCCGGACGCCTTGCTGCACGATCCCGAGGAGGCAGCCGAACGCGCGTTGCGAATGTTGCGCGAAGGTAAGGTTCGATCCGTCGATGGAGGAGATGTCGATCTACGGGCCGAGACAATCTGCGTACACGGCGATACGCCAGGAGCGGTCGATTTTGCGCGAGCGTTGCGATCGCAGCTTGAAAAAGAAGGCGTAACAATTCGCGCGCCGAAAAGCTCTTCATGAAATCCGAATGACGAAGCACGAATGCCAAATAACGAAATAAGTCCGAATAACGAAGCTCGAAAAGGGTGTGGTGCTGGATGAGGGAACATTTCGTCATTCTTTCGCTATTCGTCATTCGGATTTCGTCATTTTGCATTGCTCTCCCAGCAAGGTGCGCTACAACCGGCCAGTGATTGCATGAGTGACAAGATGGACAATGGCCAGGCGACAAGTCTGGTCCGCGCCCTCGGGCCGCTCGATGCGACTATGATCGTGGTCGGCTCGATGATCGGCTCGGGAATTTTCATCACGTCGGCCGAATCGGCGCGACTTATCGGCGGGCCCGGGTGGTTGCTTTTGGCGTGGGCGGTGGCCGGGTTGATGACGATCACCGGTGCACTCTGCTGTTCCGAACTGGCGACGATGATGCCGCGCGCGGGCGGCGTTTACGTTTTTCTGCGCGAAGCTTACGGCCCGTCGCTCGGATTTTTGTTTGGATGGACTCTGTTTCTCGTCATTCAAACGGGAACGATCGCCGCGGTCGCGATTGCTTTCGCAAAATTCCTCGGCGTCTTCGTCTCGTCGGTCGCGCCGGACAATTACTTGATTGCGCCGGTCTCGTTAGGCGGCGGTTACGCGATCAGTCTTTCCACCGAACAACTCGTTGCCATCTTGCTCATTTCGCTGCTCACGTGGACGAACACCCGTGGCCTCGAAGTTGGCCGGCTTGTGCAAAACAGTTTCACGTTTGCCAAAACCGCGGCGCTGGCCGCGGTTGTCGTGATCGGTTTGTCGTTAGGCTGGAATGTAAACAGCGCCGCGCGTTCGGCTGCCTGGTGGGATTCGTGGGCGAATGGTTGGAATCCGCGGATCGCGCAACCCGGTTTTGCAATCGCGGGCGGACTCGCGCTCGCGGTGCTATTTGGCAAAGCAATGGTCGGGCCGCTCTTTGCGCAGACCGCCTGGACGAACGTCACCTTCATCGGCAGCGAAGTGCGCGATCCCCGAAAAAATCTTGTGCGCGCGTTGCTCTTCGGCTGCGGCAGCGTCGTCGTCCTCTATCTCCTTGCGAACATAGCTTACATCGCGGTGTTGCCGTTCTCAGAAATCCAGCATGCGCCCCAAAATCGCGTCGCCGTCGCGGCGATGAACGCGATTTTCGGTCATCCCGGCGCGATGTGCATGGCGGCGGCGATCATGATTTCGACTTTCGGTTGCGATAACGGACTGATCCTCGCCGGTGCGCGCGTTTATTTCGCAATGGCGCGGGACGGTTTGTTCTTCAAAAAGATCGCGACCACGAATGCGTTTCATGTGCCAGCGGCAGCGCTCGTCGCGCAAGGAATCTGGACGGCGTTTCTAACGCTGCCGCGCACGATGATTACCGATTCGGCCGGGAAGATCGCCTACGGCAATGTTTACACGCAATTGCTCGAGTACATCGTTTCGGCCGATCTCGTTTTTTTATGTTCTGCTCGTTGTGGCCGTGATCGTGTTGCGCCGCAAACAACCGCAAGCGGAACGGCCATATCGAACATGGGGCTATCCCATCGTCCCACTCATCTCGATCTTGCTCGCCGCCTTACTCATTGTCGATCTTGCCTGGCTTGCGCCTGCTACCTCCGGAATCGGAATCGCGATCGTGCTGACCGGTCTGCCGGTTTATCTTTTCTGGCGGCAACGGCAGAATTTGCAATAATGTAAAAAGCATGCATTTTACAGGTATTCTGCATGTCAACCTTTACGATTAAGAATTTTCCTAATGGACTTCTGAAACGATTGCGAGAAGAGGCCGGCTCTGCGCGCCGCAGTGTTACGCAAGAGGTTCTGACGCGCCTTGAGGCTTCACTTGTCGAGCCAGCAGCAGTGAAGAGGACCGCTAGCAGTTATTCCAGCGTCGGCGATCAAGTGGAAGCTTGGATGGCGCTTTCAGGGAAATGGAAATCAAAACTCACGGTTAAGGAGGAAATTGAGCAGCTCTACAAAGCACGCAAACGCGGTCGGAAAGTAAAATTTTGAAGATTCTTGATACCGACACGTGCATCGCGATCTTGCGCGGGCAAACCGCCGTGATCGAGCGGCGACACGGTACGGTTGAACAGGTCGTAACGACGTGGATTAGCGCAGGCGAGCTGTTCTACGGTGCGGCGAAATCAAAGGATCCGGTCGCAAACCGCGATTTGGTGGGACGATTTCTGGAAACGTTGCTGATTATTGGCGTTGATCTGATTGCGTCGCAATTCTTCGGATTGCTGAGAACGGAACTTGAATTAGCGGGCCAACGTCTTCCCGATGCGGATCTTTGGATCGGCGCCATCGCGCGCCGCCAACGAGCAGCGGTGGTTACCGGAAACAAACGCCACTTTGAGCGAATGCACGTCGAGACGGAGAATTGGATGGGCTGACGGCAAGACAATCTCGTTGCTATCGTATTTTATCTGGCGCGGCGAGTCGAAGAAATCCGTTTCACGTTCGAGAAACGAAATCTTGGTATGCCTGCAAGATCAAAGAAACAACAAATGGCGGCTGGCGCCGCACTCGCGGCGAAACGCGGAAAGCGTTCTAAGTCATCGCTCAGAGGTGCTTCGCGGCAGATGGCGAGATCGATGAGCGAAAAACAATTGCGCGAGTTCGCGAAAACAAAGCGCAAAAAGTTGCCGACAAGAAAGCGAAAGAAACGCTGAGTTTGCGGTCAGAGTGTAACAGCCAGCGGCTTCTCCTACGGGAGGCGGCCGAGTTCATGCTTTGGATCGAGAAGAGTGTCAGGCGAACCTCAGCTGTTCGTTGCAAGCAAAATCACGATACCGATGGCGGTGGTGGCAAGCGTGATCGGGATGCCGAATTTTGCGTAGTCCCAAAATCCGACCTCGACGTGTTTTCGAGAAGACTCCATCACAATAATGTTCGCTGCTGAGCCGAGGATGGTCAGGTTGCCGGCGTAGGTGGTCGAGAGCGCCAGAACGCGCCACATGAGTGCGGGGTGCGAGAAACTGTTGATCCAGTTCGCCGCCACGAGGACGAACGGGACGTTGGAAAAAATGTTCGAGCCAACGATCGAGAACCCGGTGAAGCTCCACGCTTGCACCGGCGCGCTGCTGCCGAAAATTCCGCGCACATGTTCGAAGATCGCGGTCGGCAAACCGGTGTCGCTGAGGCCATCGATCACAATGAAAAGCGCGGCGAAAAAAACGAGCAGATGCCAATCGACCAGCTTGAGGACTTCGTGCGTGTCGCGGCGCGCGATCACCATGATCAGCGCCGCGCCGCTCAGCGCGGTCCAGGCGAGATTGAAACCGGCGAGGAACCCGGCGAAGACGAGCACGAAAACCACGCACACTTTTACAAAGAGATGCCGATCGAGTCGTGTAGTTTCCTCTGATGCGACTGCGCACGTAACGCTCGTTTGTTTCAAAACATCGCGGAAACCGACGCGCAGAATCGCGTAATTAATCGCGAGGCCGGCGATGGCCGCGGGCAGCAGCGCAGCGGAGAACCTCAAGAATGGAATCCCGGAGTAGTGACCGATGATCATGTTTTGCGGATTGCCGACGAGAGTGGCGACGCTGCCGACATTCGCGCTCGTCGCGAGCGCGAGCAGAAATGGAAGGAGCGGGAGACCGGCGCGGGTGATGATCGCAATCACGAGCGGCGTGAGGACCAAGCAAACCGTGTCATTGACGAGCAACGCAGACAGCACAGCCGCAGTGATCATGACGAGTCCCAGCAGCGTTTGCGGTGTGCGTGCGCGTCGCAGAATTCCTTCCGCCGCCCATTGGAAGAAGCCGGCAAGGTAAAGATAAGCCGAGATAATCATCATGCCGAGGAGCAACACGAGCGTGTCGTAATTGACGGCGCGATAAGCGCGTTCCGGCGTCATCACGCCAAAGCCGACCATCAGCGCGGCGCCAAGCAGCGCCGCCGCAGGACGATTAAGAGGCAGGAACTTCAACTGCCGCCCGCTCACGAGGAAATAAGTGAGCGCGAAGATTGCGATCGCGGCGCTTTCTTTCCACCCGTTCATTTAACCAGATATCCCCGGTAACTAAGCGCGCCGCTCTTGTTTCGGCGCGCTGGATTTTGCCCTTAATTACCTCAGGCAAAAGCCAGGCGGCCCTTGGGCTCCGGTATTGGCCAGGAAGCTTCGCGCGCAGTCTTCAGATAAGCGTCGATCATTTCTTCTGCGTTGCGCAAAGCTTCCACTCGCGTCGCGGCATCGGTGATGATACTCGGAAGCTCAGGTACCTCCGCCAAGAAATGGCCATCCTGTTCGCTCCAGTAAACAACAACTTCAAATTTGTTATTCATAACAGCCGGTTGCTCTGAAGCACCTTGCGCGCTTGGCGAAGCTAATAATTCTTCGCCTTTCTGTCGCGAGGTTGCAAGTTAATCGCTTCCCTCATGCCAGCCTTGCGGAAGAAATGATGGCTTCCGGCAACGCGCATTTCGAAGCCGAGCCGTTGGAGCAGTTGGCAGAGTTCGGTGAAATCCCACGATGCATCGCGTTGCGGATCGCGCAGCCGATCCAGCAACTTTTCGTGCCGACTCATCCACGCCGTTCTTTGATCGACAATAAAATTTCGGCGACTGCCTCGCTGTGCGGCTTCGCCCCGAGGTTGCCTTTGCCGTGGACGCGAACACTGACAGCGTTGGCTTCCACGTCGCGTTTTCCGATCACGAACATGGTGTGGACTTTCATTTGCTCGGCGCGCTGGATTTTGCCGTTGATGTTGTCGCTGCTGGTGTCGATCTCGGCGCGGACTTGATGCGCGCGGAGTTCATTTAAGATCGACATCGAATATTCGAGCACTTTCGATTCATCGCCGATTGGCAGAATGCGGACTTGTTCGGGCGATAACCAGAGCGGGAAATTCCCGGCGTAATGTTCGATCAGGAACCCGATGAAGCGCTCGTGTGTGCCGAGCGGCGCGCGATGGATGCAGAGCGGCGTCTTGTCGATGTTATCGCGATCTTTGTAGCGCAGGTCGAAGCGACGCGGCTGCGCGAAATCGACCTGATTGGTCGCAATTGAAAACTCGCGGCCAATCGCGCTCCATGCTTGCACGTCGATCTTGGGTCCGTAAAACGCCGCTTCGTTTGGTACTTCGACATAATCGATCCCGGAATTCTTTAGCACGTTTCTCGTCATCACTTCGGTTTGTTTCCAAAGCTCCGGTTCATCGACAAACTTTTGCCCAAGCTTGGAAGGATCGTGGGTGGAAAAGCGCATCAGATATTTTTCGATCCCGAAGAGCTTGAAATATTTCAGATACATTTGGTTCACCGCATTGAACTCGGCTTCGAACTGCTCGGGCGTGCAGTAAATGTGCGCGTCGTTCATCTGCATCGAGCGCACCCGCATGAGCCCGAACAACTCGCCGCTCTGCTCGTAGCGATAACAAGTGCCGTATTCCGCGAGCCGCAAAGGCAGATCGCGATAACTGCGAGGCACCGCCGCAAATAACTTGTGATGGTGAGGACAGTTCATCGCCTTGAGGTAGTAGCGGTCGGGCTCTGGCAGCTGCGCCCACTTACTCTTTGAAAAAATTGAAGCGATCGCCGATTTTTCGAGAAGAATTTGGCTCTGTTTTGGTTGCTGCCAGAAATCTTTCTCGAACTCTTCCAGCAAATAGTCTGAATCTTTAAGGCGCGGGAAGATTTTTTCCAAGCTCTCGCGCAAGAGCTGATCTGATTGTTCAATTGAACGAGCTCGCGCCTCGACATCAACTTTTTTGCCTCCTTCGGCACGAAGAGTCATCGGCGGGAACATGGAGTCGGCATAGTAGGGGAGATGACCGCTTTTTTTGTAGAGGCTCTCGCGTGCAATGGCCGGTGAGCGAACGCGTTGATAACCGGCCGCAAACTCGGTTTCTCGCGCAAGCTTTTCGAGTTCCTCGGCAATGACGGCGCCGCGTGGGAGAAACATCGGAAGACCTGGACCGACATCGTCGTCGAAGACGAATAACTCAAGTTCGCGTCCGAGTTTGCGATGGTCGCGTTTCTTCGCCTCCTCGAGCATCGCGAAATATTCATCGAGTTCCTTCTTCGTCTTGAACGCGGTGCCGTAAACGCGCTGAAGCTGCGGATTCTTTTCGTCGCCCTTGTAGTAAGCGCTCGCAACGTTGGTGAGCTTGAATGCGCCGATATTTCCCGTGCGCATGACGTGCGGGCCGGCGCAAAGATCGATAAAGTCGCCATTGCGGTAGAGCGAGATTTTTTCGTTGACGGGAATGTTTTCGATGATGTCGATCTTGTATTTGCTCGGTTGATCGCGATCTGAAAGCGCGGCGAGCCGGCCTTTCTTTCCCAGATCGAGGGCTTCATCGCGCGAAACCTCCGTCCGCTCGAACGGATGGTTCGCTTTGATCTCCTTTTTCATCTCCGCCTCGATCTTGTCGAAATCGTCAGGCGAGATACGATGCGGAAGATCGACATCGTAATAAAACCCGTTTTCCACTGGCGGTCCCGCCGCGAACTGCGCCTCCGGCCAGATCCGCAAGATCGCCGTCGCGAGTACATGCGACGCCGAATGACGCAGCCGCTCGATATCCGTCATCGTCGCGCGTTGCTCTAAAGTTTTGCGTTCCTCACTCATGAAAGGCCGGTGAAATTAACCACGAAGGACACGAAGGACACGAAGAATTTGTCGGATGCTGTAGTCGCTCGCCGCGGCGAGCGCGACGCTCGGCGTGCCGACTTCACGCGTAAAAGCGCCGCCCACCCGCCTTCGCGCGGCTTCGGCGCGGCAGGCAGGGCCGCGACTACAGTTGCGCCGCTGCTGCCTGCGTTATCTTTTGTCATGCGCCGAGCTTTGCAATCGCTGATCCTCTTGCACCTCGCCCTCGCGAGCTGCGAGCGTGCGCAGACGTCGGTTGCTGATTTCGCGGCGCAACGCGAGCGGATGGTGAAGGAGCAGCTGGTCATGCGCGGGATCAGCGCTGAGCGTGTTCTCGCTGCCATGCGTAAAGTTCCACGCGAAGAATTTGTGCCGGAACAATTTCGCGGCGCGAGTTACGAGGATGGCCCATTGGCCATCGGCTACGATCAAACGATTTCGCAGCCGTTCATCGTCGCGTTCATGACGGAACAATTGCGGCCGTCAGCCAAAGATCGCGTCCTGGAAATTGGCACCGGCTCAGGTTATCAGGCGGCTATTCTGGCCGAATTGGTCGCGGAAATTTATTCGATTGAAATCATCGAGCCGCTCGCGAAAACCGCAGAGGCGACGCTGCAACGTCTCGGCTACAAAAATGTGCATGTGAAAGCAGGCGACGGTTACAAAGGCTGGCCCGAGCACGCGCCCTTTGACGCCATCATCGTCACGTGCGCGCCCGATCGCGTTCCGCAACCGCTGACCGAACAACTCAAAGACGGTGGTCGCATGATCATTCCAGTCGGCGGTCTCGGCGAGCAGGAACTCTATCTTCTCGAAAAGAGAAACGGTCAGCTCGAGCAGCGTGCTGTCTTGCCCGTTCGTTTTGTGCCGATGGCCGGCGAAGCGATGAAGCCAAAGTGAATAGGGATAAGTGATCAGTGAATAGTCTCTGCGCGACTAGAACTCGCGATTGCTTTGACGATTCCACTGCAAGCGATCTCCTGATCCTGTCAGCTTCGCCGGGAGAGAAACTTGACTGCTTTAAGCAGTCAAGTTTCGGACGGGCTCCGAGGAGACAGGGCGCGAGAGAGAGATACTATTTGATCGCCGCGAGCTTTTTCAGATCGACGCGTTTGACCCACTCCTGCAATTCCTTCGGGTCCTGGTTCTGCAATTCGATCTGCAAAAAATAACGCTTCGCGATCATGAGCCAAAGCGTGCTGTGTTTGCCTTCGATTTCGTATGCCTCGAAGCCGGGATTTCCCTCGATCGTGACCGACTTGCTGTAACCTTCCACCGTTTCGCTCTCGAAATTCCACGCCGCGGTCGTCGCGGCCACGTAATCCGGATTCGCTGCCGAATCGAGGATACTGATCGCGGCGGTCGGGGCTTTATCGCCCGGGCCCCTGCGGTAATCACGGTGCACGTTAGTAATTTTGAATCCGCCCACGTCGGTCGTTGATCCGTCTGGCTTGTCCGCGCTCCACCCTTGCGGCGCGTCTGGCAAAATGGGAAGCAATTTTGCATAATCGACCACATCGGGCACAAGAATCGGCTCGTTCTGAGCGCGCGCCTCAGCGGCGACAAAACCGGCCAGCAACCCGAGCGCAAGAAATGCGAGGCGCGCCATCGAGTGAGATTGCGGTAGATGAATAAGAGCGGCCGTTTTCATGCGAACTCGTGCTGAATCTCGGTAACTGTACTCGATTGACTTTGCCAAGCCGCTTTGTCAAGACGCGAATCGTGCCAAGCTCCCGAGATCGATACGAATATTTGGCGATCGCCATCGGCATTATGGCTGTCGCCGTGCGGCTGATCGCGATCGACCAGCCGTACATCGACAATTGGAGCTGGCGGCAAAGCGACGTCGCGGCCATCGCGCGAAATTATTATGAAAGCGGTTTTCATTTCGCTTATCCGCAAATTGATTGGGCAGGCGGTGCGCCGGGCTATGTCGGAACGGAATTTCCGATCCTGCCGTTTCTCGCCGCCATCGGTTACAAACTTGCCGGCGTTCATGAGTGGATCGGACGCCTCCAGGCCGTAATCTTTTTTGCCGTGTCGCTGCCGTGTTTCTTTTTGCTCGTGCGCGAAATTTCCGGCCAGCTGGCCGCGACTTGGGCACTGCTCTTTTACTCTTTTGCGCCGCTTAGCCTCTTCGCCAGTCGCGAGTTCATGCCTGATGTTCCCTCGCTCAGTCTCGCGATCATCGGTTTGTATTTTTTCCTGCGCTGGATCGAGAATGCCGAGAAAAGATTTCTCTTTGCGTCGGCAATTCCGATTTCGTTGTCGATCTTGGTTAAATTACCGAGCGTTTTGATTGTAGCTCCGCTCGCCTACGTAACTGTAGCGGCCCCGAATGCTTTTGGGATCGGATCAAAAAGGAAGTCGAGCGACGGTCACAGGCCGCCGCTACAACTATTGATTCTCTTCGCGGCGATCGCGTTGCTTCCGTCTGCGATTTGGTACTGGCACGCCTGTCAGATCGCGGAAAATTTTTACCCGCATCACTTTTTCGGGGCGGGCGGAATTCGGATAATGAGCGCGAGTTGGTCTTGGAAGATTTTGAAACAAATAATAACTTCGAGTCTTACGCCTTTGCTTTTCGCGTTGGCAGTGGCCGGTCTCTTCGTGGCAAGATCGACAAGGAATGCACGGCTTTTCCAGTGGTGGCTCGCGGCGATGATTCTTTTCATCATCGTGGCCGGTTATGGGAACCGGCATCAATGGTATCAATTGCCGCTCGTCCCGATCGCAGCCGCTCTCGCCGGCGTCGCGTGCGCATTTATTGGGTTGAAACTTACATCGCGGCTGGTGAAAATTGGCTTGTCGATTTTGCTGGCAGGTTCGTTTGTCTGGGTCGCTTGCAATTATGCAGCCCCATTTTATCGACCGGTCGCAGCGGAATTACGCGATGCCGGTTTGGAATTGAAAAGGAAGACGCCGGAAAGTGCGTTGATTATCGCGGCGGACAACGGCGATCCGACGGTCTTTTATTATGCGGCGCGCAAAGGCTGGCATTTCCTCGAGAAGGACGGCATTTACAACGGCAATCCGAGCGATAGCGAACAAGTGATTGTCGATCTTGAAGTCTTAAGGAAACACGGGGCGAGTTATCTTGTTTTTACGAAGAACACATTCTGGTGGCTGGATTACTACGGCGCGTTCGCGCAACATCTCGCCGAAAATGCGACGCTGATGGAAACGACTTCCGGATTCAAAATCTACGAATTGAGATCGGTGAAAGCTTCACCATGAAAACATCAGATCTCGTCATTCGCCCGGCCACCGTTGCCGATATCCCCGTCATTCTGGAATTGATCCGCGAGCTGGCGACGTACGAACGCGCGCCAAATGCGGTGACTGCGACCAAAACGCAACTTGCCGATGTCTTATTCGGTCCGCGACCTGCCGCGGAAGTTCTGCTCGCTTTTGAAGAGGAGATGCCGGTCGGGTTCGCGGTTTTCTTTCACAACTTTTCCACATGGCTCGGCCAGCCCGGACTTTATCTCGAAGACTTATTTGTTAGGCCGGAACGACGCGGCAAAGGTTATGGCCGTGCGCTGCTCGTGCATCTGGCAAAAATCGCGCACGATCGCGGCTGCGGCCGGATGGAGTGGGCCGTGCTCGATTGGAACGAACCCGCCATCGAATTCTACAAGAAGCTCGGTGCGACACCGCTCGACGAGTGGAAAATCTTTCGGTTAAAACGCAACGGCATCGCCAAGCTCGCCGCAAAGTAGCGCATGCCTCCGGTCCGCCAATCGGACGAACCCGTCCGGCGGCGAGCTTGCGAACGCACGCTCACAGGTTGACGCTCGCACTCAACCGCAAGAACGATTACGAGCAGGATTAAGAATGAAGAACGGGCAGACGAAGATCGAAGATTATGCGTTTTTGAGCGACACACAGACCGGGGCGTTGGTGAGCCGCGATGGTTGCGTGGATTGGCTTTGCTTTCCACGCTTCGATTCCGGGGCCTGCTTCGCGTCGTTGTTAGGCACGCGCGACAACGGCCATTGGCGTTTTTGGCCGAAAGAAAAGATCGACAAAACGAGTCGCCGATATCGCGGGGAAGCGTTGATTCTTGAAACGGAGATCGAAACGAAAAAGGGCGCGGTGCGCTTGATCGATTTTATGCCGCCGCGCGGCGAAAATCCCGACCTCATTCGCATCGTGGAAGGAATTCGTGGTGAAGTCGGGATGCAGATGGAGCTGATCATCCGTTTCGATTACGGGCGCACCGTGCCGTGGGTGCGAACGGGGCACGGCGGATTGGAAGTGATTGCCGGTCCGAATGCGTTGATTTTGCGCACGCCGATCAAGACGCGTGGCAAAGATTTGACTACGGTCGCCGAATTTACTGTAAAAAAAGGCGATCGCGTTCCGTTTGTGCTTACCTGGTTCGCATCGCATTCCAAGCCGCCGAAAAAAGTGACTCCGGACCACGCGTTGCGCGACACGGAAAGATATTGGCAAAAATGGGCGAAGCGCTGCCACCGCAAAACTCCGTGGCATGAGGCGGTCGTTCGTTCGCTCATCGTCCTCAAAGGACTGACCTATGCGCCGACCGGCGGGATCGTTGCCGCGGCGACCACATCCTTGCCTGAGGAAATTGGCGGCGTGCGCAATTGGGATTATCGCTACTGCTGGTTGCGCGATGCGACTCTCACGCTCGTCGCCCTGGTTAGCGCCGGTTATCACGACGAAGCAAAGAGCTGGCGTGAATGGCTTTTGCGCGCGATTGCCGGCAGCGCCGATCAAATGCAGATCATGTACGGCGTGCGCGGCGAACGGCGCCTGGAAGAGTTCGAGATTCCCTGGTTATCGGGTTATGAAAATTCGAAACCGGTGCGCATTGGCAACGCTGCCTCCAATCAGTTTCAGCTCGATGTCTATGGCGAAGTGCTGGGCACGATGTATCGGGCGCACCAGGCCGGAATCGAAAACCGCGAGACCGATTGGCGCCTGCAAGTCGCCTTGATAAATTTTCTCGAATCAAATTGGAACAAGCCGGACCAGGGAATTTGGGAAGTACGCGGCGGCCCGAAACATTTCACCCATTCCAAAATGATGGCGTGGGTGGCCTTCGACCGTGCTGTTAAACTGGTGGAGGAATGCGGATGCACGGACGCAGAAAATGTCGGTCGGTGGAAGAAAATTCGCGATCAAATTCATGCGGAAGTTTGCGCGCGCGGATACAGTACGAACAAGAAAGCTTTTACTCAGTTTTACGGATCGGATGCTCTCGACGCGAGTTTGCTCATGATGCCGCTTGCGGGGTTCCTGCCATTTACCGACAAACGAGTGCGCGGGACGATCGAGGCGATCGAGCGCGAGCTCATGCGAGATGGTTTCGTGTTGCGCTATCGACCCGAAGAAGAAGGTGTTGATGGATTGCCCGGAGGTGAAGGTGTTTTTCTGCCGTGCTCGTTCTGGCTGGCCTCCTGTTTGCATCGCATTGGCCGCGAAAAAGAAGCACGCGAACTTTTCGAGCGTTTGCTCGATGTGCGAAACGATCTCGGATTGCTTTCGGAAGAATACGATCCGGTCGGCAAACGGCAGCTTGGGAATTTTCCGCAAGCCTTCTCGCACGTCGCGCTGGTAAACGCCGCGCAAATCTTAGGCGAAGAAAAACGGCCCCCGCTTGGCGCCGGAAAATAGTCAGTTGCCGATGTTGGCAACGTCCTTGAAAATCCGCTGATCTTTCCATGAAGCGCTATCTTCCGTTCGTAATCGTGGCCGCGGTTGCAGTGCTCACGGCCGGCGGCGGTGCGATACTCTACCGCGCGAAGCAGCGCACGAGTGCGGTTGGTAACGTGACCGCAACGTCGCCCGGTCAAGAGCCGCTGCACATTCGCGGCGACTCAGGCGCGCCCGTCACGCTGGAGGAATTCGGCGACTTCCAGTGTCCATCATGCGCCACGGTTTCTGCCGTAATTGGTCAAATCGAGCAGGACTACGGGCACCGGCTGCGCGTGGTCTTCCGGCATTATCCTCTGGCGATGCATTCGCACGCGATCGAGGCGGCGCTCGCCGCGGAAGCGGCCGGCTTGCAAGGACACTTCTGGGAAATGCACGATTTACTTTACAAAAATCAGGCAGTCTGGAGCAAAGCTTCTGACGTTCGCACGTTTTTCACTGCGTATGCTCGCTCGCTCGGCCTGGATGTAGAGCGGTTCGCTAAAGATTCGAACAGCGATGAAGTCAAAGGGCGCGTCTTTTGGGAGGGACAACAGGGCGTCTCGCGCGGCGTGAAGAACACTCCCACGCTCTTCATCAACGGTCGGGAGCTGGGCCCTCCTCTTAGTGCGGAACACTTGCGTGCCGAAATCGATGCGGCCCTCGCTGGCAGCAAAAACTTCTGAGCGTTCGTTGCCGCTGCAAAGCGCAATTACGCGCGGCGGTGGCTAAATCAGTTGGCAGCGTCTTAAAAAAAAAGCGTGACATCCACGTGCCCGCTCCGGTAGCATGCGCAAAAAGGTAAGATTTTTTACCTTGTCAGAACACACAGGAAGAAAATTTCTCAATGAAAAAAAAGTCAGCTTTTGAGAGGCTAAAAAAATGAACGCTATTAAAAAAACAAAACTTGCATTCAAATCGGGGCCGCTGCGGCGTGCCTTCTCACTGTTTCTCTTTGCAGCCGCGGCTGCGGCTGCGCTTTGGGCCATTATGCCACCGCGCGCCTTAAGCCAATCGCACGCGCAGGATCGGAGCGCTGCCATGAGCAAGATTGCTCCCTGGGTCCTGCAACACACTGCGGATGGCAAGCAGGC
>Ga0184605_10000026_pt1 | contig 41324 bp, 41 predicted proteins | sample PLM0_30_coex_FD_132995 | JGI IMG/M metagenome (GOLD analysis project Ga0184605, IMG submission 132995) | Groundwater sediment microbial communities from an aquifer in East River, Colorado, USA - PLM0_30_coex | ecosystem: Environmental > Terrestrial > Soil > Riparian zone | place: USA: East... | reverse complement strand
TCACTCCCCCGCCCCCGAATCGTATCTGCGATCCATCACTCGAGAAGCGCGCCGTTTGGCCGCCCGGTCATACCTCCGCTTCTCATCCGGCGTCTCGGGCACGATGGGTGGCACGCCGGTCGGCACGCCCTTGTCGTCGAGCGCGACGTAGGTGACGTAGCACGAGTTGGTGTGGCGCTTCGCGCCCGTGAGCACGTTCTCGGCGATGATCTTCACGCCCACCTCCATCGAGGTCCGGCCCGCGAAGTTGACGCGCGCGTATGCGGTCAAGAGCTCACCCACGTGGATCGGCTCCTTGAAGTCCACCTTGTCCACCGACACCGTGACGCACGGCTTCGAGGCGTGGCGGATCGCGGCCACCGCGGCCACCCGGTCCACGAGCGACAGGATCACGCCGCCGAACACGTTGCCCATGATGTTCGCGTGCTGCGGCATCATCAGCTCGGCCATCACCGTTTCCGAGTCGAGGGGATGTTTGGGCCGCATCAGTAGTCCACCGGTCGCAGGTAGAATTCGCCGATCGCCGTCTGGGACATCATGGCCACCGTGGGGAGCCGGCGCTTCCAGTGCGTGGACTCGAGCCGCCCTGCCACCTTGGTCACTTCCTCCGGGGTGAACCCGCGCGCCGCCACCTCCGCCGACTTCATGCCGCGGATCAGATAGTACAGAATGCGGTCGACCTTGTCGTAGCTGATGCCGTAGTCGCCCTCGGTGGTCTGTCCGGGGACCAGGTCGGGCGTGGGCGGCTTGCGGAGGATCACCTCGGGGACGCCCACATGGCGCGCCAGGGCGCGCACCTGCGTCTTGAACAGGTCGCCCAGCGGGTTCACCGGCGGCGTGTCGTCGGCGTGCCAGGTGAAGTAGCCGAGCAGCCGCTCCGACTTGTTGCTGGTGCCGACTGGCAGCGCCTGGTACTTCGCCGAGAGGTCGAACAGCACGATCATGCGCTCGCGCGCCATCACGTTGCCGCGGCGCGTGGGATCGGCGGCCCCGTTCTGTTCCACCTGGGAGAGATAGCCGTCCACCGCGGCGCTGATGTCGATGGTGAGCGACTGGATGCCGAGCTGGTCGATCACGAGCTGCGCGTGCTCGAGGCTCTCGGGGGACGAGGTGCGGTACGGCATCCGCACGCCGATCACGTTCTCCTTGCCGAGTGCTTCCACGGCGAGGAACGCCGTGAGCGACGAGTCCACGCCGCCCGAGATCCCCACGATTCCCTTGGGGAACCCGCGGCGGCGGACGACTTCGTCCTTCAAGAAGCTGACGAGCCAGCGGCGCGCCAGATCGGGATCGATGGCGAGGGGATCTCCTTCCTCCACGCCCCGCCCAACCACGTGAACACGGGAGGCGGGAGACGGGAGACGGGAGGTGGCGGAGGACCCGTTGGTGGCCGGATCGAACTTGACCGCTGCTCGCTTCTTTCTCCCGCCTCCCGCCTCCCGCCTCCCGAGGTCCTTGACCAGATGCGGCAGATTCACCTCGAGGTCGGCCAGCAGCGGCGCCTCCGCCCTCGCCCGCGTGATCTCGTCGAAGTCCACATCGTGCGTGAGCACCGCTTCCTCGAACAAAGGCCCGCGCAGCACGATCTCGCCGCCCGGGCTCACGACCACCGAGCCGCCGGGAAACCCCTTGCCGCCCTCGAACCCCACCAGGCTCGCGAATGCCACCCACACGCCGTGCTCGTCCGCGATCCCCTTCAGGATGCGCTCCCACCGCACCACGCTCGTCGGCAGCCGGGTGCCCTCCTCGTCCATCCCGGTGCCGCGGGCCGGCGACGCGCTCGGCACGATCACGAGCTGCGCTCCCTGGAGCGCGGCGATCGTACCGCTGATCGAGTGCCACGCGTCCTCGCAGATCAGGATCGCGGCGCGGCCCCAGCGGGTATCGAACGCCCGGACGTCGCGGCCGCGATCCACGAACCGCTCCTCGTCGAACACCCCGTAGGTCGGGAGGAACACCTTCCGGTGCACGTGGTGAATGCCGGCTGCGGCGCTTGCGGATGAGGCGTTGCCGAGTGAGGCGTATAGACAGGAGTTGTAAAAGTGGTTCTGGAAGACCTCGTAGAACCCCACGGCGATGTCGACGGGCGGGGCGCCCGCGGCCTCGTGCTCGAGGGTGAGGTCGCGAAACAGCGTCCCCGCCGTCACCGCCACGTCCCGCACCCCGCCCTCCACGAAATAGCCCGACGTGGCGGTCTCGGGAAAGACCACCAGGTCCACCGGCGGGTCGAGCTTGGCGAGCTGCGCCAGCACGCCGCCGATCTTCTGGAGATTGGCGCCGTAGTCGCCCTTCGAGGGGCGGATCTGTGCGATCGCGAGGCGGGGCACGGGAGAAAAGATAGGCGGTTACACGAGGAGCCACACCCCCGTCCCGATCAGCACGAGCTCGATGATCGCCACGAACACCCGCTCCGGCAGCCGGTCGAGCACTCGCTTCCCGACGTACGAGCCGAGGATCATGATCGGTCCCAGCGCGAGGCCCACCGCGACCGCCCGCGCGGTGAGGATCGCCGTTCCCTGATAGGCGGCGAGCTTCGCCACGTGCATCACCACCGTCGCCAGTGCTTCGGTGCCGATGTAGGCGCCCTTCACGAGCCCGTAGGCGAGAAAGAACGGCGCCATGAGCGGCCCGACGCTCCCCACCAGGGCGGAGACAAAACTGAAGAACGCGCCGAGCGCAGCGAACGCCCGGGCCGGCGGCCGCCAGGTCGACGCGTGGGGAACGTGGCGCCACACGACCATGAGCAACAGGAACGCGCCCACCAGCCGCTGGAGCGCGGCCAGGGGCGCGGTGGCGAAGAGCACGCCGCCGACCAGGGCGAGCGGCACGGCACCGAGAGCGAACCAGCCCACGACGGGCACGTCGAGCTCACGGCGGTTGAACCACACCCTGCTGCCGTTGCCCACCAGCTGCGCCACGGTGAGGATCGGGATCGCGTCGCGCACTCCGAACATCGCGACGAGCGCGGGCAGCAGCACCGCTGCGCCGCCGAACCCCGCGACGGCGGCGAGCGTGCTCGCCACGAGCGCCGCCCCGCCGACCAGCAGCCATTGCGTCACAGTGCCGCCCATTATCGCCCTCTACCGTCCGTTGCCGCCCCCGCCTTAGGTTTCGCCCAGGCGATGGAGTTCGCCTTCTTTTTATGGCAGTGAACCTGCTCAACCACGTTTGATCACCTACATCACCCTCGGCGGCATCCTCGGGTGCCTCGCCGCGGTCGTCCTCGGGACGGCGCTGGCGAGCAAACTGTTGTGACGGGAGGCACCATGCCGCATCGATTCAAGGGTGAGCGTACCCTGATGCGCATCTTCATCGGGGAGAGCGATAAGTACGGCGGAAAGCCGCTGTACGAGGCGCTGCTCGAGCGGCTGCGCCAGAAGGGGCTCGCCGGCGCCACCGTACTGCGTGGCGTGGCCGGCTTCGGCGCGTCCAGCGTCGTGCACACCGACAAGGTGCTGCGCCTCTCGCTCGACCTGCCGCTCATCATCGAGGTGGTGGAGACCGAAGCGGCGATCCAGGCGCTGCTCCCCGACCTGGACCAGATGATCGGGGGCGGGCTCATCACCCTCGAACGCGCCCGGGTCATCCTCTATCGGCCGGCGAACACCCGAGACAGTCAGCAGGAGCTGCACCGGATCGAGGGGTTGGAACCGGAGTAGCCGAGCCCAGGCTTTCAGCCTGGGCGTCCAACGACCCGACCCTCGTCGTTCGTTCTAATCGTCCAGCTGAGCCCGTATGCTCCCGCGAGCACGGCCAGCGCCGTCGCGACGAGCCCCGGCCGGCCCAGCGTCGTCCCTACGAACAGCGCCGCGTACACGCCTACGAACGCGAGCGGCACCCAGGGAAACAGCGGTACCAGGAACGGCGCATTCGGCTGCCGGGCGCGCAGCCGGAACAGCGCCAGCACGGTGAAGCTGTCGATCACGAGCACGACGGTGATGGCCAGGCCGAGCAGCGACTCGAACGTGCCCGTCGCCGCGAGCGCGATCGCGACCGCGCCCACGAGCACCATCGCGGCCCACGGCGTGCCGCCCGCGTTGACGAGCGCCAGCCAGCGCGGTCCCAGTCCCTCGCGGGCCAGCCCGAAGATCACCCGCGGCGTGACGAAGATGTTGCCGTTGAGCGACGCCAGCACCACCAGCACCGCCATCCCGGCCACGAGGCGGCCGCCGCGCGCGCCGGTGACCGCCGCCGCGACGTCTCCAGGGGCGAGGTTCGAGGCCGCGATCTGATCGATCGTGAGCACCTGGAAAAAGGCTGCGTTGAGCAGGAGATAGAGCGTGGTCGCGATCGCGATGCCGCCGAGCAGGATGCGCGGCAGGGTGCGACCGGGATCGACCACCTCTTCCGCGATCTTGGCGGCGTCCAGGTAGCCGTAGTACGTCCAGATCACCGCTTGGAACGCGAGCGCCAGGGCGACGAGCGCTGCGCCGCCGGTCGGTGCGGTGGGCAGGGTCGAGCGCCAGCCCGCGCCGTTACCCGCGACGAACGCCAGCACGACGACGCCCGCCAGGGCCAGGATCTTCGCCCCGGTCGCGAGGTTCTGGGCCCAGCGTCCCGACGCGACACCGGCGAGGTTGATCGCGGTGAAGACGCCCGCGAGCCCGACGCCCACCCAGCGTGTGTGGCCCGGCTCGACGCCGGCCAGCCGGCCGGCGTACTCTCCGGCCACGACCGCGATCGCCGCGATGGCCACCGGGTAGATCGCGATCCCCTCCACCCAGCCCACCACGAATCCGGCGCGCGGGCCGAACGCCTCGCGCACGTACACGTACTTGCCGCCCGCTCTGGGGTACCGCGTCGCCAGCTCGGCGAAGCACAGCGCGCCGAGCAGCGCCAGCGCGCCGCCCAGCACCCAGGCGAGGAAGGCGAGCCAGGGGCGGCCGAGCTGCGCCGCCACGAGCCCGGGCGTCCGGAAGATTCCCGAGCCCACCATGATCCCGACCACCATGGCGAGGCCGTCCACCAGGCGCAGCGACCGCTTGAGCTCCGTCACGAGGCGGGAGAATCTGCACTGAAAAAAGCAGGGGCGCAGCATGCTGCGCCCCTATGTCTACCCTGCGGATGTCTGGTTACGGCCGCCGGTGCCCGCCGCCGCCCCCGCCACCCCCCCCGCCCCCGCCGCCTCTGCGCCCCTCACCGCTACTGCCACGACTGCCACCGCCGTCACCGCCGCGGCTCGGCGGACTCGAACGCTCCGCGCGGGGCGGCGGCGCTACGCGGCGGTCCCCACCGCTGGGCGCGCGCGGCGCGCTCGACGCACCGGGGTCGCGGCCACCATCACGCCCGCGCCGCTCGGGCTCACGCGCCGCGGGCGTGGAACGGTCGGACGGCCGGTCGCCACCGTCGCGCGCCTCGGGACGATCGCGTCCGGAGGGGGAACGGTCGGACGGCCGGTCCCGACCATCGCGCACCTCGGGACGATCGCGCCCGGAGAATAAGGTTTGGCGGTCGACGTCGTCCCGCCGCGCGCCGGCACGCTCCCGTACCGCCGCCGCGGTGGGCCGCGCTCGCGCGACCAGCGTCCCCTGCGGAACGCGGAACCGCGGACCGATGCCTCCCACCGACGCATTCGCGCCGACTTGATCCTTGAAGTACATGTGCACACCGGGGCCCGTCCGCACCCGGGCGATGAACGCGCCGCCGCGCTGCCGGTTGGGGAACGCGTAGCCGCCGTAAATGAACGGCCGGTAGATGCGCCGATACCCGTATCCGTACGAGAAGCCGTAGCGGTACGGCAAGTAGGGGAAAGGATCGTAGCAGACGAACGGATCGTAGTAGAACGGATCGTAGCAGGTGCTGTAGAAGCCGTAGCGGTAGCGGTACGGCCAGCCCCAGCCGAAGCCGATGCCGAGCCCCGAGTAGCCGGGATAGTACGAGGCGGAATAGTTCCGCGCCGCCGCGACCACGTACGTCACGGCGTCGTAGTCGAAGTGACCGTCGGGAGCCATGCGCTGCACGATGTCGACGAGCGCCGCTTCCTTGTCGTCGCCCGACTCGCGCGCGCTGAGCACGCGGTAGTCCCAGTGATCGCCCCGCACGAACTCGTCGAACTTGAACGGCGCGACCGCCCGGGCGGCGAGCACCAGTCCCGAGCCCTCGCCATCGTCGACGGAGAACGCTTCGCGATCCCCGCGGCCACGCACCTCGACCGTCTTCCCACCGCGCACGAACGCGTCGTCCGACGGGTCGAGCGGGAACAGCACCCGCACTCGGCCACGGGCGTCGGCGCGGAGCACGATCAGATAGCCGTCGTCGGCCACCCGGACGTTCACCCGGGCCTTGTCGCCGCGCTGGAAGTCGTCGTGATTGAGCCAGACTTTGATCGGAGGGTCGTCGATTCGCGCGCCCGCGGCCGCCGCGTTGGGAGTGGCGGAGCCGGCGAGTGAGAGCAGCAGTGCGAGCATCATGGGGCTATCCTCTATATATGCTTAGCCTGGATAAGGGATCAAGAAGCATGCCTGTTCCCGATGCAGCGGGGCGTTCTCGCCATAGGGCACTCTGACCCACCTGGGAGACAGGCTCTGTCTCCTATCGAGACACTACCAGCGATCTTCCTTCCCCGCATCCGGTACGAACAGGCTCTGGCCGAAACGCGATTTCCCGAACGCTCCAATGAGCCGTTGGGCTTCGGGGGAGATGAGGAAGTCCGCGAACACCCAGCCCCCCGTCACGTTGATGCGCGCCGCGTTTCTGGGGTTGAGCTCGAGCACGTGGTACACATTGTACAAGAGCGAGTCGCCCTCGACCATGGGCACGAGCTGCAGCTTGTCGCGCCACGCGAGATAGGTGGCGCGGTCGGTGAGTGTGTAGGCGCGCTTTTCATCCGCGAGCTGCAAGGAGGCACCCATCCCCTGCCCCGCCTCGACGTACCAGTCGCCAGGGGGCGGGGTCGCGAAACCCGCCCGCTTCCACAAGGCCAGCTCGCGCTGGTGCGTGCCCGACTGATCGCCGCGCGACACGAACGGCCCATGTCGCTCGGCCAGCCGACGGAACGCGGCGGTGGCGTCGCTCAGGCCGCGCACTCCCGCGGAGTCGCCGGCCGCGCCCACCACGAGGAACTCGTTGTGCATCACGAGCCGGCGCCGCACGAAGTACCCCGAATCCACCAGCGCGCGCTCGGCCTCCGGCGCGTGCGACAGCACCACATCCGCATCGCCGCGCCGCCCCATGGCGAGCGCCTGGCCGCTGCCCACGGCGATCACCTTGATGTGGTAGCCGGTGCGTCGCTCGAACAGCGGCACCAGGGAATCGAGCAACCCGGCGTCACGGGTGGAGGTGGTGGTGGCGAGGATGATTTGGTCGGACTGGGCGGAGAGACGGATAGACGGATAGACGGTTAGCAGAGTGGCAGCGACACGAACCGCCCAAGCGTCTAACCGCCTGACCACCTGCATTACCAGCGCACCTGCAGCTGGACCACCGCGCGGTTGTTTTTCGCCTGCACCGTCTGCTCTCGAAACACCTCGTAGTCGGCGGTCATTTTGAAGGTGTCGCCCCGGACGAAATACTGAACGCCGGCGAGATACCCGGTGCTGCGATCGCTCCCGACCAGATCGCTCGGGTCGAACTGCTCCAACCGCCCAACCAGCTGCACGCGGTGGGGGATGGCGGTGTATGCGGCCAGCGCGTACCACCCGACGGCGTGAACGTCGGTCCTGCGGGAGCGTTCCCGGATGTACTCGGCGCGGGCGGTCCAGCGCGCGGCGCGGTACACCGCCTGGGCGTCGACGCCGGCTGAGTCCGAATAGCCCTCGAACGCCCCGCCCACGTCCAGTCCCGCGAGCGGCGTTATGACGACCCGTCCGACGTAGGCCATGCGATTGTCAGGATTACTCGCCCGGTTCGGTCCCTCGCCGTTCACGACCGCCGCTTGCAGCACGACCCGGCCGGGCACACCCCAGTCCGCCTGGACGCCGATGTCGCGCTTCGCGGCGTTGACGACCCGAGAACGCTCCGTGGTCTCCAAGGTCGTGGAGCTGAGCAGCGACTCGAGCGAGAAGGGGAGCCGGTACTGCCCCACCGTCGCGCCCCATCTCCCGTGGCTCAACCGGATGTAGAGGTCGGCGGCGGAGAGCGTCAGGGGTGAGGTCGCCGGCGTCGGGGCGGCGCCGATGGTGCGCATCTCGACCTGCGCGCGATACGACGCCCACGGCGTGATGCTGCCCTCAACGGCGAACCGCGCCCGCCGGAGGAAGAACGACGCGGTGTCACCCAGCGCCTGAAAGCGGGGCTGGAGATAGCCGCTCACCCGGGGCGTGGTCGAGAACGCAGCCGGAATCTGAGCCGGCGCCGGGTCGGTGGGCGCCGCCGCGAGGGCGAGGAGCAGAGCGACGGGCGGCGAGCGCACCGGCACAAGCTACGGCGCCGGAGTCCCGATAGGCAACCCGTTACCTATCGACGCAAGATCTTCCGAAATGCAACGTCGCTCAGGCGCAGCGCTTCGCGCCGCCACCGCTCGAACACCTTCACGAGCCGGCGCGCCGCCGGGGTGAGTCGCGCGCCGCCGCGGCTCGATCCGCCCCGGCTGGTGGCCAGCACCTTGGAGCCGAGCACTCGCTCCATCGCACGAATCCGGTTCAAGCAGGTGCGATAGCTCCACCCAACCTCCCGACCCGCCGCGCGGATGGTTCCGGTGCGATCCACGGCCTCGAGAAAGCGCAGATAGCGCGGCCCCATCAGGAACGCGCCGTCCCAGTTGAGCCACAGCTTGTGGTGGGGCTTCAGGTGCGCGCCGAGCGCTGGTGGGCGGGGGGAACGGCGGCGGGGTGAGACCATGCGAGTCAGGATGCGCTAGATTATGCGCCGAAACCTATCGCCGATCATTCCCATGAGCCAGCTGCTCGATGCCATCGCCGGCGTCCCCAATGCGTGCGAGCCGATCCCCGGTCTCGTCACGGGGGGGCAGCCCACGCTCGAGCATCTCGCGGCCCTGAAACGCGCCGGCTGCGCCGTGGTGATCGACATGCGTGAGGCGATGGAGCCGCAGCCGTTCCGCACGCCGGATGCCGTGGTCGCCGCGGGACTCGACTACAAGAGCATTCCCGTGGGCCACGGCGCCGTGAGCGACGCGACATTCGGTCGCCTCGTGGACGCCGTGCGCGAGCTCGCGGGCAAGCAACCCACGTTCGTGTACTGCTCCAGCGGCAACCGTGTGGGCGCGGGTCTCTTGCCGTATCTCATATTGGAGCAGGGGATGGACGAGGAGGGAGCGGTGGCCCTGGCGCTCCGCGTGGGACTGCGCAGCGCCGAGCTGATGGAGCAGGCGCTGGAATACGTGCGGGGACGGCAGGGCATCTAGCCGGGCGGGCCGGGCGGGCCGGGCGGGCCGGGCGCGCGCCTCACGGGTGGCGATGCCAGTACATGCGCATTTCGCTGATCTTGCCGTCCTTCGTCTCGCAGAACAATGCCCCGCGGGCGTCGACCCAGTCGCCGCTGCGGCGCCGGCGGTAGGTGCAGCGGAACTCGGTCGCGAACCACGGTCCCGCGGCGTAGATCTCCCCGGCCTTGAAGGTCACATCGGCCTGATTGGTGGGGACGTCCTTCCAGTAGGCGCGAATCGCCTCGAGGCCGGCGCTCGGCTCGCTGAACGGGGTCTCGACGAACACGGCATCGGGGGCGAACACGGCGGCGATGTCGTCCACGGCCCCACGCTCCCACCCGCGGCCAAACGTATTCAGCAGCTCACGATAGGCCTCGTGCATGGCGCCAATATACGCCAATCCGGAACAGCCGGTCGGGACGTATGGTACACGAAAGCGGCCGCGGGTCCCTTCCCCTTGGTCTCGCGGCCTTCGCACCGACCAATACCTTATTGAGGAGGATCGACGATGCTGAAGCGCATCCTCGCCACGACGGCCGTCCTGGCCCTGTTCGCGCTGCCGCTGGCGGCGCAAGGCCACGCGGCGACGGCGGGCAACGAGATGACGATCACCGGACAGGTGGTCGACCTCAACTGCAACACGACGAACGGTGCATCCGGCGCGGGCCACAAGGCGTGCGCGCAGGCGTGCGCCAAAGCGGGCGTGCCGCTCGGCATTCTCGCGAGCGACGGCATCATCTACCTGCCAGTGAGCTCCAAGCCGGGCGATCCGCAGAACTCGAAGCTCGAGCAGTACGCCGAAGCCAAGGTGAAGGTGAGTGGCATGCACCGCTTGGTGAGCGGCCTGCACACCATCGAGATCAAGACGGTCGCAGCCGCGTCCTGATGCGACGGGCCCCGGCCCCGGGGGGTGGGCGGGGCGCCGCGCTCGTCCTGGCGGCGCTCACCGCCTGCCGCCCCCCGGCGCCCGCGGGCTTCACGCTCCTCTTTCTGGGTCGCTCTCCGGCCGCATCGCTGGGCGGCCGCTCCTGGGCACCCGACCCCGACAAGAGCCGGTTGATCGCGTTCGATCGCGAGCTGCGCGTCGTGCGGCAGCTCACGAGTCCGCGACTCGCCACGCCGCTGGCGGTGGCGCCGCTCGGGACGAGCGAGCTGCTCGTCACCGAGCGCACGGGCGAGGGCGTGGTCCTGGACACCGCGGGCCAGGTGGTGCGCGAGTGGGACAGCCCCGACATCGCGTCGCTGTACGCCGCGGGCGGTGGGCGGATCGCCGCGGCACGCTCCCCCTATTACGTCCCGCAGCTCGGCACGTCGGAGCCGGACACGGCGCCTCTCATCCGCATGCTCGATACGCTGGGCCGCCCGACCGACGGGCTCGCGACCATCCGCCGGCCGGCGCTGCCGTTTCTCACCTACCTCGTGAACGCGGGAGCGATCGCGGTGGGACGGGGTGGGGCGGTGTACTACGCGCCGCTGGTGCGCGACGAGATCGGGAAGTACGCGCCTGGTGGTGAGCTGGTCTGGACGGCGACGCGTGGGCTCTTCTCGAGCGAGTCCGATCCCGTGTTCCTCCCGGCCAAAGGCGCGGAGCTGCGGATGCGGAGCGCGCTCGTGAACGTGGCGCTCGCGCTCGGGCCGGACGGCCGGTTGTACGCCCTCGGCGCGGACGACTCGGCGGCCACCCGGCTGCGGGTGGACGTGCTGGACACGGCGACGGGCGCGATCGTCGCGACCCGGCACCTCGGCCCGCACGAGACCGCCGTCGCGGTGAACGCGGCCGGTGCGCTGTCCGTGTTCGATGCAGAGTCACTGCTCGCGGGGGCGGGTGCCGCGGCAGGCGCGCGGGAGCCGTTCGCCCCGCCGTTCGTGCTGCCCGACCTCGAGGGCCACACGGTGACGCTGGCGCGGCTCGCGGGGAAGGTGACGCTCGTCAATTTCTGGGCCTCGTGGTGCGACCCCTGCCGCGAGGAGTTCCCGCACATGGCCGCGCTGTATCGCGAGTTCGACCGTGCGGATTTCGAGATCGCGGCCGTGTCGGACGACGTGGACCGTGGCAAGATGCTCGCGTTCGTGCGCCGCTACCGCCCACCGTTCCCGATCCTGGTGGGGGGCGGGCGCATGAAGCAGGTGTACCACTATCGTGGCCTGCCGTATTCCGTGCTCCTCGACCGGCGCGGCCGGGTCATCGAGCGCATCTTCGGCTTCGGCGGTGCAGACGAGTTTCGGGAATTGCGCCAGACTATTGCAAACGAGGTCCGCGCTCCCTAGCGTTTAGCCGTGCCAGAGCCGACGCCTCCCGCCTCCCGCCTCCCGCATCCCGTTTTGATCGATACCGACCCCGGCATCGACGACGCGCTGGCGCTGTTCCTGGCGCTGGAGTCGCCGGAGCTCGACGTGCGGGGCATCTCCGTCTCCTACGGAAACACGCTCGTGGAGAACGCGTTCCGGAACGCCGTCGCGATCATGCGCCGCGCTGGGAAGCGGACCACGCTCGGCGTGGGCGCCCGGCGACCGCTCAAGCGAGCGCTCGCGGTGGCCGCGGAGACGCACGGCGAGTCCGGCCTGGGGTACGCGGAGCTGCCGCCAGCAGGGGTGATCCTCGACTTCGTGAAGTCGCTCGACCGGCTGCTGGCCGAGCAGGCGCACCCGGTCACCCTCGTGACCCTGGGTCCGGTGACGAGCCTGGCGCTCGCGCTGCGGCAGGATCCCGAGCTGGTGCGCGCCAAGGTCGGACGCCACATCGCGATGATCGGCAACATCGCCGCCCAGGGAAACACGACCCGCTACTCGGAGTTCAACGCCTGGTGCGATCCCGAGGCGCTGGACATCGTGCTGCGCGCCGAGCTGCCGACCGAGATGGTGGGTCTCGACGTCACGCGCCAGATGGTGCTCGCCCCGAGCGAAGTGACGCGGTTGGCGCATTCGGGGGCGCCGCTGGCGCGCTGGATCCAGGATGCGCTGCGCTTCTACATCGAGTTCCACCAGCGGGCGGAGGGGCTGGACGGCTGCATCGTGAACGACGTGTTGCCGATCGCGGCGCTCGTGAAGCCGGGCTCCCTGACATTCGAGGAGCAGCGGCTGGTGGTGGATCTGGAGGATGGGGAGCATCGCGGGCACACGCGCGTCGACCCCGCCGGGGCCCGCGTGCTGGTGGCGACGCGGGTGGACCTGGCGCTGGTGCGCCCGCTCTTGTCGGAGCGCGTGTTCCGCTGGGCGGTGCGACAGGCCGTCGCCCCGCCCGCGCCCCAGGAGGCGCACGCGTGACGATGCCACGCAAGGTCGCCGTCATCGGCGCCGGCGACATCGGCTGCGGCTGGGCGGCGCTGTGCGCCTCGGCCGGCTGGCCGGTGACGGTGTTCGACGCCAGCGCTCGGGGGCTCGAGCGCGCGGAGCAGGAAGTGCCGCGCCGCACGCGGGCGCTGGTGGCGCTGGAGCGCGCCACCCAGGGCATCGTGGAGCGCGGGCTGCTCGAGTTTTCGCAGGCGCGGAGCCTGCTCCAAGCCGTGAAGGATGCCGACTGGGTGATCGAGGCGATCCCCGAGGACGTGATCGCGAAGCAGAAGCTGTTCGACTCGATCGAGCAGGTGGCCGCGCCGGACGCCCTGCTCTCGAGCTCCTCGAGCGGCCTCCTGCCCAACGACGTGTTCGCGCGCTGCCGCCGTCAGGACCGCTGCGTGGTGACCCATCCTCTAAACCCGCCCGAGCTGATCCCGCTGGTGGAAGTGGTGCCGGGGACGCGCACCACCGCGGCCACGGTCGTCCGCGCGCAGGAGTATCTGCGCGCGCTCGGCCGCATCCCCATTCTCCTGAAAAAGCCGATTCCCGGGTATGTGGTGGGGCGCATTGCCGCCGCGGTCTGGCGCCAGTGTATCGATCTGGTCCTGCAGGGCGTGATCGACGTGGACGAGCTCGACCGCGCCGTCTCGCTCGGGCCCGCGCTCGGGTGGGCGGCCGCGGGGCCGCACCTCACGTACCATCTCGCCGCGGGGGACGGCGGTGTCACGCTGTTCCTGCAGGAGCTGCTCGGCAGCTTCGAGGTGTGGTGGGGTGAGCTCCCTACCTGGCAACGACTCGAGCCCGAGCAGCAACGCGCGCTGATCCACAGCATCGAGCGGGCGTACAAGGACCAGATCGAGGAGCTGCGGGGAGCCCGCGACCGGAGACTGGGCGGCCTGCTGCGGGCGCTGGAGCAGGCAAGAACGGTATGATGTTACTTCTTTTCCGCCCGGACCATTAAGATCGGAATCTTCGTCTGATGTCGTAATGCTGTCGCGGTGCTGCCTTTGACCACATCCTCCAGCAACCGGTGGCCGTGGGTGGCCATGGCGATCAGGTCGCAGCGCTCGCGCTCGGCGGCGGCGGCGATCTCCTTGGCGGGGTCACCAGCCGCGAGCACGGCGTCGGCGTCGAACCCCTCCTTCTCGAGCCCGGCGCAGACCTCCTCCAGGTAGGCGCGGTCCTCCCGCATCTCCTCCGATTCCCGCAGCTCGAGCTCGTTGATGTTCCGGGCCACCCACCCGTCCGCCACGTGCACCAGCACGATGGCCGAGCCCAGACGTTTGGCCAGCAGCCGCACGTGCGTGAGGATCGTCTCGTCGGCGGGAGAGTGCTCGAGGGGAACGAGGATCCGCCGGTACATCAGCCGAGCCAGCCGCGCACGGCCTGCACGAGCAGCCAGCCGTTGAGGGCGGCGATCACGACGGCCACCGCGTACGCGAGCGCCTTGAGCCACGACGGGTTCACGAACTCGCCCATCTTGGCCCGGTCCGACGTGAACCACACGAGCGGAAACACAGCGAAGGAAAGCTGCAGGCTGAGGATCACCTGACTGAGGATGAGGAGTCGCGCGGTCCCGTTCTCCCCGAAAAAGATAGCGGTCAGGGCGGCGGGCACAATCGCGATGCCCCGCGTGATGAGGCGCCGCAGCCACGGCCGGATGCGGATGTTCAGGAACCCTTCCATCACGATCTGCCCGGCGAGCGTGCCGGTGAGCGTCGAGTTCTGACCGGACGCGAGCAGGGCGAACGCGAACACGGCGCTCGCGCCCGCCACGCCGAGCAGCGGCGTGAGCAGCTGGTACGCTTCCTGGATCTCGGCCACCCCGGTGCGACCCGCCTTGTGGAACGTGGCGGCCGCGACGATGAGGATCGCCGCGTTGATGAACAGCGCGAAGCTCAACGCGACGGTCGAGTCGAGAAAGGCGTACTTGACCGCCATGCGCTTCCCCGCCGCGTTCTCCTCGTACGCCCGAGTTTGGACGATGGACGAGTGCAGGTAGAGATTGTGCGGCATGACGGTCGCGCCCAGGATCCCGATCGCGATGTACAGCTTCAGGGGGTCGCGCAGAATCGCGGCGGCGGGCACGAAGCCGCGCGCCACCGCGCCCAGGTCGGGCCGCGAGATCACGATCTCGAAGAGGAAGCACCCGGCGATCGTCGCGATCAGCACCACCACGAGGGCCTCGAGCAGCCGGAAGCCCTTGTTCTGGAGCAGCAGCACCAGCAGCACGTCGAGCGCCGTGATGGCGATCCCCCAGGGCAGCGGGACGCCGAACAGCAGGTTCAAGGCGATCGCCGAGCCGATCACCTCGGCCAGGTCGCACGCCGCGATCGCCACCTCGCAGAGGACCCAGAGAGCGAGAGTGGTGGGACGCGAGAAATGGTCGCGGCATGCCTGGGCCAGGTCCCGCCCCGTCACGATGCCGAGCTTCGCGGCGAGCCCCTGCAGCAGGATGGCCATGAGATTCGAGATCAGGATGACGCTGAGCAGCGTGTAGCCGAACGCCGCGCCGCCCGCCAGATCGGTGGCCCAGTTGCCCGGGTCCATGTACCCCACGGCCACGAGATACCCGGGACCCGCAAACGCGAGCGCGCGGCGCCACCAGGTGACGGCATCGACCGGAACCGTCCGGTAGACTTCGGCGAGGCTCGGCGCGAGGCGCGGACGCTGCCACCCGGGCTCCGGGCTCGCGAGCGGGAAATCGGCCTGTGGCGTCGCCATCAGCGGCTCCCCCTCCGGAACGGGTGCTCGAAGCTCAGATACAGGAGTACTGCGTGCGTACCCGCGCCTGGCCCGACGCCGGTCGGGAACGCGATGCCCGGCACGATCTGCAGCCCGCTGGAAAAGTTGTGCGCCCATCGGATCCCGGGACTGATCGAGAGGCCGTCGCTCGCGGCCGTGCGGCCGGGACCCGTCACCGTCTCGTCCCGCGTCCACACGAGCTCGAGCAGGACGTTGAAGACCGGCTGCGCCAACCACACGACGCTCGCGCCGACGTTGTACGCCGTGGTCGTCGCTCGGTCACCGACGGCGTTCTTGGCCGACGACGTGACCGTGGCGCCGGCATTCCAGTGCGTGACCAGCCGGTCTGCGATGACCACGCTGACGGGCAAGTTGGCCTGGACACCGAGCGCGCCGGTGCCCAGGGCCAAACTGGAGCGACCGGTAGGCAGCAACAGCGAGAGCCGCGGGGCAACGGACAGCCCTTCCGCCCCGGCCAGCTGATAGCGGTAGTTGACCGCCACGTCGCCGAGGCCCGTCGCGGTCGCCGGGCCGTCGTGGGTCCGTTGGATCGGCAACGTGTAGCTCAGTTGATGGTGCTGTCCGAAGAGCGGCCATTCCTGGGTAAAGGTGTAGGCCCACGAATCGGCCCCGCGGAACAGCTGGAACGCGCTGATGTGCTGCACGACGCCAGGCTCCTGGTTGTACGCTTCCTCGAGCAGGAAGCTGTTGTCGGCGATCGCGGGCGCGGGCTCCTGCGCCAACGCGACGCCAGCCGTCAGGAACAGCGCCGCTCCCCCTAGACCGACGTCCTTAGCCATGCTGCTCCACCGGCACCTCCCGGCACCACAGCACTTTGGCCAGCTCCCGTCCCACGACGCGCGGGTCGCCCGACGGCACCAGCGCGATCGTGGTCGGCCCGTTGAACGGCTGACGCTCGCTCACCGTGAGCAGCACGCCGGGGGTGAGCCCCTGCTCCGCGAAGTAGTGCAGTCGAGGGGCGTCCTGCGTCCCCACCTGACGCAGCTCGAGCTTGGTGCCGACCCGCGCGTCCGCGAGCGCTACGAGCTCGGCTTCTTCGATGTCGCCGCCCGCCGTGGGGATCGGGTCGCCGTGCGGGTCGTACTGCGGGTGACCGAGGGCGCTCGCCATCCGCTCGATCAGGTCGTCCGACACGGCGTGTTCGAGCTGCTCCGCCTCGGCGTGCACGCCACCCCAGTCGTAGCCCAGGTGCTGGGTGAGGTACAGCTCGAGGATGCGGTGGCGCCGGATCATGCGGAGCGCGGCCCGTCGCCCCTGCGCCGTGAGCTGCACGCCGCGGTAGGGGACGTGCTCGATCAACCCCGTCTCGGAGAGCCGCTTCACCATCCCGCTCACCGAGGGCGGCGCTACCTGGAGCATCGCGGCGATATCGCTCGTCGCCGCGAAGCCGCCCTGGCTCGAGAGGTGGTAGATGGCCTTGAGGTAGTCTTCGACCGACCGGGTGAGGGGCGGATTGGCGTCGCGCAGCGAAGCGTGCATGCCGATTCTCCCTGCCGCGCAGGCAGCTCCCAGGTGGTCGGTATGAGGCTTCCGGGCAACGACTTCGCCCGTCAGACGAGAAGTTTATTAGAATAAACTAATTCTCAGATACTGTCAAGCAAATATGTGGATTCTGAAGGGCTACAAAACAGCTACAAATCGCCTGCTAATTCCACAAACGGAGTGAGAATCCGCTCGGTCATCCCCCAGATCACCTCGTCGTCCACCAGGTAGGCGGGGAAGGTCCGTTCCGCTCCGCGCAGCGTCAGGGTTATCTCGCGGGCGACGCCGGGCTCGGACAGCCGCGCGAGCGGCAGCCAGAACGCGCGCTGCACCTCGTCGCTCGGTAGCAGTGCGGGGCGGCTGGCCAGCGCGAACACGAAGGGCCGTACCAGCACAGGGGGCAGCGTCGGCGTACGGGGATGGAGGTCGTCCAGCGCGCCCAGGAGCTCCGCGCCCAGCAGGTCCACCCCGGTCTCCTCACGCGTCTCTCGGATCGCGGTCGCCAGCAAGTCGGCGTCGCCCAGGGCGTGGCGGCCGCCGGGAAACGCGATCTGACCGGACCACGGATCGCCCGCGCGCTCGGCGCGTCGGATCAAGAGGATCTCGAGGCCGTGCGCGGTATCGACCAGGACCAGCGCGACCGCGGCCGGGCCCGCGTCGGGCGCGTCGACCGTTTGCGGACGATGGTCGCGCAACGCCCGGCGCGCTCCCGCGAGGGTGATCACACGAGGTGTCGCGCCAGCCATTGAACGATGGCTTCCACCTCGCGCTCGTCCGGAGCGTCCCGGACGACCAGCCAGGGAACACGTCCGGCCGCCGGGAGCGCCGCGCGCTCGGTTGCCGTCCGCGTGACCAGCACGCCACACCGCGCGTCCGCGTCCAAGTCCAACGCCCCACGCTGCAGCGCCTCCAGCACAAGCTCGAGATCGCGCGGTGCCCGCGGGTCGACCGCCACCGCCGCGAACCCAGCCCGCGCGAGCCGCGCGCCGAGCTCGGGCAGCAAGCCGCACAGGACGACTACGGGGCGGCGGCCCCCGGCGCTCGTGACTTCGACGGAGACGGAGGCCCCGGCGTCCGCGGCGAGGTGGAAGCTGCGCTTCGCGGGAGTGGCCACGGGTCAGCGGTTGCGGAGCGTGGTGGTGCCGGTGATCATTGTGCCCGGAAATAATACCGTGAGCGCGATGAGAAGCCACGTGTGGATGGTGGCGGGCCTCGCGGCGGGGCTCGCGTTGGGCCTCGTCGCCGCTCTGACGCATTCGCCGCATCTGGTCGCGGTGACGCGGTGGCTGCGGCCGCTCGGCGCGCTGTTCCTGAACCTCCTGTCGATGGTCGTGATTCCGCTCGTCGCCACCGCGCTGTTCGTGGGCGTCGCGGGGCTCGGCGATCTGCGGCGTGTGGGGCGGCTGGGTGCCCGCACACTCGGTTTCTTCTGGGGCACGACGGTCGCGGCGATTGTGATCGGGTTCGTGGTCGCGGCGCTACTCCTGCCGCTCGCGCCCATCACTGCCGAGCAGCAGGCGGCCCTGCGCAATGCCGCGCTCGCGGATTCCTCCTTCGTGCGCCACGCCGCGGAGCAGATCCCCACCGGCGCTCGCTTCATCGTCGAGCTGATCCCGGCGAACCCGGTCCGGGCGGCGGTGGACGGGAACCTGCTGCCGGTGATCGTGTTCATCACGATCTTCGCGATCGCCGCGGCGGCGCTACCCGATGACAAGCGTCACACGCTCACCGAGCTCGCCGATGTAGCCACGCAGGCGCTGATCCGCATCGTCCACTGGGTGTTGTTGCTCGCGCCGCTCGGCATCTTCGCGCTGGTGGCGGGCGCGGTGGCGCAGTTCGGCCTGGAGCTCATCAGGGCGATGGCGGTGTTCGTGCTCGCCGTGATCGCGGGGCTCGCCGTGTTCATCGCGGTCGTGTACCTCCCCGCCGTCGCGTTCGTCGCCCGGCTGGGGGTGTGGCGCTACCTGCGGGCGATTCGCGCCTCCATGCTCATGGCGTTCTCTACCACCTCGTCGCTCGCGACCCTTCCCGTGATGCTCGACGCTGCCGACACCGATCTCAGGATCTCGCGCACCGTCGCGAGCTTTGTGCTCCCCCTCGGGGCGAGCATCGGCCGCGCGGGGAGCGCGCTGTTCCAGGCGGTGGCGGTGCTGTTCGTGGCACGGCTGTACGGCGTCACCCTGGATCTCGGCGACACGTTCCAGGCAGGGGCGGCCGTATTCCTGAGCTCGCTGACCGTGGCGAGCGTTCCCTCCGCGAGCATCGTGAGCCTGGCCCCGGCGTTCGCCAGCACAGGGCTGCCCCTCGCCGGGCTCTCGCTCCTGCTCGGGCTCGATCGCATCCCCGACATGTTCCGCACAATGACCAACGTCGTGGGGCACCTCACGGGCGCGGTCGTCGTCGCCGCCGTGGAGGGAGAGACGCTCGAGTGACGTGGTGGGACGTCCGACAGCATCTCGACATCTTCCTGACACACGGCGAGCAGCACATGAGCACCCGCATGTACCGGAGCCTCGCCCGGTGGCGAGGCCGATCCTACGCGGGCTGAGTCGCCGGTGCCCCGCTGAGCTGCAGCGGGGCACCGACGATCCTCAGTTGTTACGAGGGGTTAGAGTAGAAGCGGACTTGCAAGAGCTTCAGCCCATTGTTGTCGTACTGCCAGAGGAAGTCCTGCAGGCACGCGTCAAACAGGCTGACGGTCGGCGTGCCGCACGCCAACTGGGCCGCGCTCCCAAGGACCAGACTAATGGTCGTGAGCGCGTTGGTCACGTTGCGGAAGCTGCTCTTGCCGGTCCCGCGCACGAAGACCTCGTTGTCGGTCGAGCACAGCAACGTCGCCACGAACGTAGTGGGATCGATGAACGTCGCGCAGGTGGCGATTTTGGACTGTCCACCCGGCGTGCCGAGCGCGCGGGCCCAGACCGTGTAGGTGCCGGGGACGGGGAGGGAGAAGGAGGCTTCGCCGTCCGTCCCGTTCTTGTCGAGCACCTCGAACACGCCGTCGGCTGCCTGACTGAGGAGAATCTTCGTCGTCACGGCGGTGCCGCTCTTCGTTCCGAGGTCCACGAAGATGACGTTGCCGCCACCATTCATGTTGGGACTCTTGTCGTGCGAGACACCGATGATGTTGAGATTGTAATGCGGTCCGCTGGGAGCACCGTTGCCGGTCTGACCCCGGACGTCTGGCGCTATCGCGACCGCGAGAGCGGCCGCCATGCAGAATGTGGTACGCATGAAACCCCCGTGTGGCAGCGCGATGGCTGCGGTGTCACCGGCGGTGCCGAAAAGGCAAAAAAGGCCGCCAGCGATTGCTTCGCTGGCGGCTCGGCGAGCAGTGGCGGTGTGTACCGCGGTAGCCCCGTGGCTCTGCGTCACCGCCTTTCGGCGGATTTGCTCTGAGCAGCGATTGCTCGGATCGCCTCGGGGCGGGGCGCGATCACCAACGAGGTCGCAGGGGGTACGCAGCAATCCATGTGCCGCGGCACGGGGGCGGCGCGGGACGCCGGGTAGCGCGCCTTGGGGCACACACGTTAGCTCTCGCGGCTGGCACCTGACCAAAACCCTCGGTCAGGGATGGTCTGACGCAGAATGCCTGGCGCCCTGTCTCGTGCAGGACGGAGCGCTCGCTCCTCGACTAGCTCCGGAAGTCGCTCGCTACGCGCCCCGCGAGGACCAGTCCCACCACCACGCTCGTCACCGCCGACGCCAGGTGCAGCGCCGTTGCCCACTTGGCTCCACGCCCCGACGCGAGCCGCACGACGCCGGCGAGCGTGAGCGACACCGCGAGCATCCCGACCGTCGTGCCGCACGCGAAGGCGATGAAGTACGCGAGCTGCGCCGTGCGGGTCGGCGCCGCGGCGACGAGCAGTACGAGGATCGTCGCGCTCCCGGCGAGCCCGTGCAACATGCCGAACCCGAGCGAGCGGCGCGCGTCGCCGGTGGGGTGGGCGTGTCCGTGGGCCGGTCCGATCGCGTGACTGTGGAGATGCAGGTGCGGGCCGTCGTCGTGCGAGTGCAGGTGCAGATGCCAGCGCCCCCGGATGTAGCGCAGAATCACCGATCCGCCGAGCCCGACGAGCAGGACGGCCACCAGCAGGTCGGCGGCGGGCCAGAGCCGGACGGGGAGCTGCAGCCCGAAGAGCATGATCGCGGCCACCACGACGCCGACGCTGGCGGTGTGGCCGAGCGCCCAGGCGAGCCCGAGGCGGCTGGCGTCGAGCAGCCGCCCCTGCCGGGTCGCGAGTGTCGAGACGGCGGCGAGGTGGTCCGGCTCGAAGGCGTGTCTCAGGCCGAGCAGCAGGCCGAGGCCCGCGAGGGCGAGGATTCCGGCGGTCATGGGCCCGCAATCTAGCCCATTCGGTGCGCCTGGCTGTAGGCTTTCCCGCTGAGTTACAACCCTTTACCTCTAAGCCCTATCAGACACAGCACATGGAGCTCACCACTGCCGGGGTGGCGACACTGCGCAGAGATCCGGACCAGGCGGCGAAGGCGGGGGACGCGGAAACGGCCGACGCGGCGCTCGCCGCCTCCGGCGACGGCCGTGCCTTCGAGCGGCTGTACCGAACCCACGTGAACCGCGTCCACAGCTTGGTGCGGCGGATGATCGGTCCCGACCACGCCGACGACATCGCGCAGGACGTGTTCGTCCGCGCGTGGACCAAACTTGCGACGTTCCGCGGCGACGCCGCGTTCGGTACGTGGCTGCATCGCCTGGCGGTGAACGTCATTCTGGCGCGGCGCTCCACGATCGGCACGGAGCGAGGCCGCTATAGCGACGCGGAGAACATGCTCGACGGCGTGGCGGGCCGCCCGACGGCGCCGGAGCTGTCGCTGGATTTCGAGGCGGCGATCGGGCGACTGCCCGAGGGGGCCCGACAGGTGTTCGTGCTGCACGACGTCGAAGGGTATCGTCACGAGGAAATCGCGGACATGCTGGGGATCGTGCCCGGGACATCGAAGTCGCAACTGCATCACGCCCGTATGGCGCTCCGCAAGCATCTCGAGCGCTGAAGGAGATGGAACGATGACCGACCAGTGGCTGGATCGACTTTCGGAGTATCTCGACGGCGAGCTCGCGCCGTCCGATCGGACGGCGTGCGAGGCGCACCTCGCGTCGTGCGACGCCTGCCGGAGCGCCCTCGCGGACCTGCGCCGCGTCGTGGGGCGCGCCCGGGCGCTGGACGACCGCCCGCCCGCAGTGGACCTGTGGCCCGCGGTGGCGAGCCGCATCGGACTGGCAGCGGCAGCCGGGGCCCGGCCGGCGGTGCGGCGCTTCTCCTTCACCGTGCCCCAGCTCGTCGCGGCGTCGGTCGTCCTGGCGCTCGTCTCGGGCGGCTCGGCGTGGCTCGTGCGCCCGCGCCCCGTGGCGCGGGGGGCGCGCACCGCCACCACCACGGCGACGCCCGTCATGACGAACGTGGGCATCGCTCCGATGGACGCCCGCACGTCGGCGGCGGTGGCGGTCCTCGAGCAAGCGCTCGAGCGCAACCGCAGCCGGCTCGACACCGGCACCGTGCGCGTGATCGAGAAGAACCTGGGGATCATCGACCGGGCGATCCGCGACGCGCAAAGCGCGCTTGCGGCCGATCCCGCGAACGCATATCTGAACCAGCATCTCGCTCAAGAGACGCGACGTAAACTGGAGCTCCTGCGGCAGGCGGCGACGCTCGCCAGCGCGCGGACTTAGAGAGGATAGAACGAGCATGCTCACGACCTTGGCGACGCTCGCGGCCCTCGGGCTGGCGCAGCAGACCGACACCACCATCCCGGTGCGAGCCGGCGCCCGGCTGGAGGTCAGTAACTTCGGGGGCGAGATCGCCGTCAAGACGTGGAGCAAGAGCGCCGTGCGCATCACGGCCAGCCACTCGAGCCGGGACCGGATCACCATTGACGCGTCCGACCAGGTGGTGCACGTGAAGTCCCAGAGCCGGCGCGGGCCGTCCCAGGTGGTCGACTACGAGATCACCGTCCCGACCGCGATGGCTCTGGCACTCTCGGGCGTGTACACCGACATCACCGTGGACGGGGCGCAGGGAGAAGTCACGGCCGAGACGGTGGAGGGCGCGGTGAAGGTGTCGGGGGGCGCGGGCACCGTTTCCCTCAAGTCGGTCCAGGGCGAGGTGACACTCGAGAAGGCTCGCGGCCGTATCGACCTGAGCAGCGTGAACGAGGCCATCACGGCGACGGCCATCTCGGGCGACATCGCGGTCGAGACCGTGAACGGCGACATCACGCTCACTCAGATCGAGTCCGCCAACACCGAGGCCAACACGGTCAACGGCGACATCGTCTACGACGGCACGATCAAGGACGGCGGCCGCTACCGCTTCTCGACCCACGACGGCGACCTGCGCGTGTCGGTACCCGAGAGGGCCAGCGTCGCCGTGGCGGTGTCGACGTTCAACGGCGACTTCAACGCCTGCTTTCCGGTGCAGCTCAGCAGGAAGACGAAGCACCGGTTCGACTTCACCATCGGGTCGGGGAGCGCGCGGCTGGAGCTGGAGTCGTTCAACGGAGACATCAGGATCTGCCGCCCCGGGCAGCTGATCAAGGACAAGGACAAGCACGAAGACCCAGAGGAGGAATGACGATGCGCGTTTCCACGCTGGTCCTGCTCGCGGCGGGTCTCGCACTCGCGACCCGCGCGGTGGCGGCCCAGGAGTTCCACTGGAAGGGCAAGCTCGCCGCCGGCAAGACGATCGAGATCAAGGGCGTGAACGGCGACGTGAGCGCGGTCGCCGGCTCGGGCGATGTCGAGGTCACCGCGGTGAAGCACGCGCGCAGGAGCGATCCCGACGACGTTAAGATCGAGGTGGTGCCCTCCGAGGACGGCGTCACGATCTGCGCCGTGTATCCGAGCGACGGCCGCCGGGAGAACACGTGCGAGCCGGGCGACCACAACCACATGAACGTCCGCGACAACGACGTGCGAGTCGACTTTACGGTGCGGGTGCCCGCGGGCGTCCGGTTCCGCGGGACGACGGTGAACGGCGGGGTCGAGGCGGCGAATCTCTCGAGCGACGTCGACGCCACCACGGTCAACGGCAGCATTCGCATTGCGACATCGGGGTATGCCGAAGCGCGCACGGTGAATGGCTCGATCGTCGCCTCGATCGGCCGCGCCACCTGGAGCGACGCGCTCGACTTCGCCACCGTGAACGGCAGCATTACCCTCGATCTGCCGGCCAACCTGTCGACCGACGTGCGCGCCAGCACCGTCAACGGCGAGATCGTTACCGACTTCCCGCTGACGGTCACGGGGCGGCTCGGGCCGCGGCGCCTGAACGGCACGATCGGGGGCGGGGGACGGCGGCTGGACCTGGCGACGGTGAATGGGAGCATCAGGCTGAGAAAGACCTCCTGAATGCGGAGTGCGGAACGCGGAATGCGGAAGCTCGTCGTCACATTCCGCATTCCACATTCCGAACGCCGCATTGAATAGATCCTCCCCGCAACACTCCGGTACCTAATCCGAGCAGCTCCGCCACCAGGTTAGCCCCGGTCCGAACCAGGGGTTCCCGTGGTGCTGCGAGAACTTCTCGCCCGCACCGAGCAGATCGACGATCTTCGCCACCTCTTTGGGGCGCTCGGGTTTCATGCGGCGTGGGAGCACGTGCCACCCGGGCCCTGGCTCGGTCCAGCCCACGCGGAGGCGACGGGTGTGGTGCGGGCGGCCCTGGTGGCACACCATGACTCGTTCCGCGTGTTCGCTCTCGAGGCGCGCGACCCCGAGGGAGCGGTCCGGGTAGCCGCCCGGCGACTCGCAGCGCAGGTCGAGCGAGGTCTCGCGTGCGCGCTCGGCGTGGGCCCGCGGCGGCTGGTGTGCGCGAGTTGGCGCGCGGCCGCGCGCGGACCAGCGGTGCGCGTCGCGACGATCCCCCTGGAGCGCCCATCCGGCGGCTCGCTCGCCATGCTGGAGCGCCTCAGCCCCCTGCCAGGGGAGACGTCCCTGGCGCTCAGCCTGCGAATCGGCGAAGCACTCGCGAGCGAAGGGGTCACCCCGCGCTTCTTCAAGGCGTTCCGGGCGACGCTCGAGCGCCTGACCGACCGGCTGGCGGCGCCCCGCAGCCGAACCGAGCGGCACGCCCTCGCCCTCACGGCGCTCACCCGCGTGCTGTTCCTGTACTTCGTGCAGGCGAAGGGCTGGCTCGACGGCGATCGGCGCTACCTGATCCACCGGTTCGACGAGACAGCGGGCGCCCGGCGTCACTTTCAGGGCGAAGTGTTCGATCCGCTGTGCTTCGGCGCGTTGAACCACCCGGCGGCCGAGCGCTCCGGCGCGGCGCGCGCCCTCGGCGAGTTGCCGTTTCTGAACGGCGGGCTGTTCGAGCCCACCGCCCTCGAGCGACGCCACGGCGCGGCCCGGTGGTCCAACGCCGACTGGCGCGACGCGTTCGACCAGGTGTTCGAGCGATTCCACTTTTCGGCGCGCGAAGCGGAGGGCGGCGACGCCATCGCGCCCGACATGCTGGGCCGCGTGTTCGAAGGCGTCATGGATCCTGCCGAGCGACGCGCCAGCGGCAGCTACTACACGCCCGCGGCCCTGGTGCGCGAGATCGTGCGCGCCGGCCTCGCGGCGGCGCTGGTCCATCGGTTCGGCCTCACGCGGGGAGCCGCTGAGCGCTGGATTCACGCAGGCGAGCCCCCCGAGCCCCCCGAGCCCCGTCCCGACCTGCGCGTGCTCGCGGTGCTCGACCCGGCCGTCGGGTCGGGGGCCTTCCTGTTGGGCGCGCTGGAGGAGCTCACCCGACTGCGGTGCAGTGGGGGCGAAGGACCGGCCGGCGCGGTGCGCCGCGACGTGCTGGACCATTCGCTGTTCGGGGTGGACCTGAAGCTCACGGCCGTGCGGCTCGCGGAGCTGCGGCTGTGGCTGGCGCTGGTCGCGGACCAGGACGAGACCAACCTCGCCCGGATCGCGCCTCTGCCGAACCTGGACGGGCACGTGCGCCAGGGAGACGCGCTGCTCGATCCGCTGGCCCTGGCGCGCGCGCTCGGCGGCACCACCGCGCCCGCCCTGCAGGGCGCCGCAGTGGAGCGCCTCACCGCCGCCCGGCGGGCGCTCTTCAGCCTCACCGGGCCCGCGAAGCGCCGCGCCCTGAGCGAGCTCGCCCGCGCCGAAGGAGCGCTCGCGCGAGACCTGTTCGCGGCGGCGGTGGCCACGCTCGAGCGGCGCGCCGCCGAGCTCGTGGCCCGTGGGAAAGATCGCGACCTATTCGGACGGCGGCGGGGGCTCACGTCGGAGGAGCGCGCGTTGCTCCGTCGCCTGCGCGCGAGCCGCCGTGACCTCCGGGCCGCCGCCCGCCGCCATATCCACGAGGGCGGCGCGCCGTTCTTCGCGTTCGAATCGCATTTCGCCGACATCCTGGCGCGCGGGGGGTTCGATCTGGTCGCCGGGAATCCGCCGTGGGTGCGCGGCGAGCGGGTGCCCGCCCAGGTGCGGGAGGCGCTGGCGACGCGCTATGCGACCTGGCGGCCGGCACCGGGCCGCGGTTTCGCCCACCTGCCCGACCTCGCCGTCGCCTTCGTGGAGCGGGCGCTCGAGCTGGCGGCGCCGGGCGGGACGGCGGCGCTGCTCGTCCCCGTAAAGCTCGCATCCACCGGATACGCGGAGCCGCTGCGACAGCGGCTGGCCGCGAGCACGCGCCTCGAGCGTGTGGCCCCCGTCCCCGCCGCGGGCTCGTTCGGGGCCGCGGTGTATCCCATGGTCCTCGTGGCCGCGCGGCTCGAGCCGACCGGCCGCGAGCGTGTCGCCACGACGCTGGGGCCGAGGAGCGCGGCGACCACGCTGCCGCAGCGCGCGCTCGCCGCAGGTGGTCCCTGGATCCTCGGGCACGCGGCGACCACCGTCGCGCGCCGCCTGCGAGCCGCTTTCCCGACCGTGGGCGACCGCTGGAGCCCGCAGCTCGGCGTGAAGACCGGGGCAGACGATGTGTTCCTCGTCTCCCAGCCGGGCGCGGCGACGCGGCCCGCCGTCCGCGGCCGGGACGTCCGGCCGTGGCGGGCGACCCCGCAGCTGCACCTGCTATGGACTCACTCCCCCAACGGCCGGCCCCTCGCCCGCCTCTCGCCCGAGCTGGCCCGCGCGCTCGACCCCCATCTCGAGCGCTTGAGGCGCCGCAGCGACTACCGCGCAGGCCCGGCCTGGCAGGTGTTCCGCACCGCGCTCGCCAACGCCCCGCACCGCGTGATCTGGCCCGATCTCGCCCAGCGACTTGCGGCGGCCGTCCCCGCCGGGGAGGTCGTTCCCCTGAACACCGTGTACGGCATCGCGACCCGGGCGCCGGACGACGCCTATGCGCTCGCGGCCCTTTTCAACTCGCGCTGGCTGACCGCGCTGGCGCGGCTCTCCGCCGATCCCGCGCGCGGTGGCTTCCGGCGCTTCAACGCGCGCGTCGTTCGGGGACTTCCGCTCCCGCACGCTGATGCGGCGGCGTGGCATGCCCTGGCCGATCAGGGGCGGCGGAGCGCGGCCGACGACGACACAATCGCCGACTTGTACGAGCTCGATGCCGCCGACCGCCGTGCCCTGGATGCCGCCGCCGCGGATCCTTTCTGAGCACTTGGCACCGCTCGCCGAGCCGCTCGCCTGCCTGCTCGCACCGGGGGCGGTCGGCTCGCCGGCGGCGGTCGCGACGCTCGCAGCGCGCGCGTTGCTCGACCTCGCGTCGACTGGCCCCGCAGCACCCCACCCGTGGCCGACGTGGCTCGCCCCGCACCAGGTCCCCGCCGCGGAACGGCTGGCCGGCATTCTGGCACGTTACCGCGGTGCGCTGCTCGCGGATGCGGTCGGCCTCGGCAAGTCGTACGTCGCGCTGGCGGTCGCGCTCGCGCCGGGTGAGCCCTTCGCACTGGTCGTGCCGGCCGTGCTGGTGCAGCAGTGGCGTGCCCTTCTCGAGGAACACCGGGTTCAAGCGCAGATCGTGACGCACGAAGCGCTGAGCACGTCAACCGTCCGCCTGTCCGACCGTCCAACCGTCCGCCTGTTTCTCGTCGACGAAGCGCACCGCTTCCGAAACCCGGGCACGCACCGCTACCGGGCGCTCGCCCGGTTGGTCGTGGGTTCGCAGGTCCTGCTCGTCACCGCCACCCCGGTGCAAAACCGCATCGGTGATCTGTGCCACCTGTTCCGCCTGTTTCTTCGCGACCACGATCTCACGGCGCTGGGCGTGCCGTCGCTGTGCCGCGCAGCGCGGGGGGACGTCGACCCGCGGGCCTTGGCGGCCGCGGCCGCCCGGCTGTGTGTGGCGCGCTCGCGCGAGCGGGTGCGGGCAGGCTACACCGCCGGTTCCGCTTCGCTCTCCTTTCCCGAGCGCGCCGCACACCAGGCGATCCGGATCGGGGCGGCGCCCGACGCCCAGCTCGCGGCGCTCGTCGGGGCCATCGCGCAGCTCGAGGCGGGAGACGAGGCGGCGGCCCTGTTCCGGCTGGTTCTCCTGTCGCGGCTCGCCTCGAGTCTACCTGCGTTTCGCTCGAGTCTCGACCGGTACGAGGCGTTCCTCGAGCTGCGCGCGGCGGCGGCGGCGGACGGGACGTCGCTCGGGCGTCAGGATTTCAGGCGGCTGTTCCCTACCGCAGCCGACGACCTGCAGCTCGCTTTCTTCCCGCTGGTGCTGCCGCCCGGCCTGAGCGCCCCGACCGAACGAGACCGTGACCTCGTGCGCCGTATCCGCGGGCTGTCGACGTCCCCATCCGACCCGAAGGCCGATGCCCTCGCCCAGGTCCTCACCGAGCGCGGCGCGAAGACGATCGTGTTTGTCCAGGCGCGGGCTACTTCGCGTCATCTGATGCGCCGCCTGCGAGGATGTCGCGTCGCCGCGGTGACGGGAGAGCGGGGCTGGTTCGGGAGCGAGCCCGCCCGCCGGGAGGAGGTGCTACGCGCGTTCGCGCCGCAGGCGCAGGGCGCGCCGGCCCCGGTTGCGGCGCTCGCGACCGACGTGCTGATCGCCACCGATCTCCTGAGCGAGGGCCTGAACCTGCAGGACGCCGCGCGGGTGATTCATTACGACCTGCCCTGGAGTCCCGCCCGGCTGGCGCAGCGCGTGGGTCGCATCGATCGCGCGACCTCGCCCCACCGGCACATCGAGACGGTCACGTTCCTCCCGCCTGCGCCGCTCGCGGACGCGCTCGCCAGCGAACGTCGGTTGGTCGCGAAGCGACGCGTCCAGGCTCGAGCTGGCGCCGGCCGGCATGCGCTCGATTGGTGCGATCGCCTGCAACGCGTGGCGGCCGGCGCCGAGCCTTCCGCCCCCGCCGGCAGCTACGCCGCGGTCGCGGCAGACGAGCCGACGGTCGTGCTGGTCGTGCAGGTCGGCGGCCAGGTGGAAGGCCTGGTCGTCACCGCCGGCGGCGTGCGCGCCGACCCCGCGCGCGCGGCCGCGCTGCTCGAGCGGGCGGCCGGGGCCGGGCCCGTACCGTGCGACCGCGCGACAATCGAGCGGGCGATCCGTGATGCGGCGCCGCTGATGCGCGGCCGGCTGACCGCGGTCGAGGAGGCCCGCTGGCGTGCCGCCCACCGCGACCGGTTGAGCCGGCGGCTGATCCCCTGGGTGCTCGCCGCCGCGCGGCGCGCGGCCGTCCAGCGCCGTCACGCCGAGCTGGCCCGACTCGACGGGCTCGTGTCTCGTCTCACGCCCGGGATGACCGCCGGTGAGGAGCTGCTGCTGGAGGATCTCCTGGCGCGCCGGTCCCCGCTGTCGCTGGGCGACGTGCTGGCGTGGCACGAGCGGCTGCCGCCGCTCGAGCCCGATGTGGGTGCTCCGCACGTCGAGTTGGTGGCCGCGATGGCCCTCGGTTGAGCGCTCACTCGTGATGGAGCAGCAACTCCTCGTAATCGAGCTCGCGCTGGATGCGTCGCATCACGGCGTCGCTGATCGCGCCGTCGTCGCGCAGGCGGAGCAGCTCGCGCCGCTCCACGACCAGCACCTCGCGCGCGAGCCGCTGCTGCGCCGCCGACTTGATCTCCACGGGGTTCTCGAGGGCGCCGCTCGCATGGCCCTGCAGGTGGCGAGCGCGATAGCGGTAGCGATCGCGCGTCAGGGCCAGCGCGTCGGCGTGCATCCACGGCTCCGCCGCCAGCTCCTCGAGCCGCGCCAGCGCCGCCTCGGCGGCGCGCAGCCGCGCCGCGATCTCCTCCCGCTGCTCCTCTTCACCCGTCTCGCGCACGTCCAGCCACCGGAGCAGCGGTGCGAGCGTGAACCCCTGCCCGAGCAGCGTGACGAGAATGACGGCGTATGCGAGGGCGATGATGGTGTCACGGCCGGGGAAGTGTGTGCCGGCGGCGGTCGCCGTGGGGATCGAGTCGGCAAGGATGAGCGTCACGCCCCCGCGCAAGCCGGCCCAACCCACGACCGTCAGCACCTGCCGCCGCGGCCGCGGCTCGCGCGGCCGTAGCCGCCGGCCCAAGAGCCAGCGAAAGTTCCCCGCGAAGTACACCCACAGGAGCCGCGCGATGACCACGGCGAGGCTCACGAGGACTGCCGCCCGCGCCAGCTGGAGCGCGGCTGCGCCGGTCAGGCCTTCCAGAACGGGCCGCAGCGCGAGACCCGTCAGGACAAAAACGAGCCCCTCGAGCACGAACACGACGACGTCCCACATGCCGGCGTTCTGAACCCGCGTGTCCGCCGCCACGAACCGGGGCCCCACGCGCCCCAGGTACACCCCCATGGCGACCACCGCCAGAATCCCGGACACGCCGAAGTGTTCGGCGGGGAGATAGGCCGCGTAGCCCGAGAGCAGCGAGATGGTGTTCTCGACCTCGGGATCATGAATGTGGCGGCGAACCGCACCCATGAGCCACCCCACGGCCAGACCCACCACGACGCCGCCCGCGCCCACCACCAGGAACCGCCCGCTCGCGCCCATCAGCGAGAACGTGCCGGTCACCGCGGCCGCGACGGCCACGCGGTACGCAACGATCGCGGTCGCGTCGTTGATCATGCTCTCGCCCTCGAGGATGGTCACGACGCGCCGCGGCATCGGCAGCCGCCGCATGAACGCCGTCGCGGCGGCGACGTCGGGTGGCGAGACGACGGCGCCGAGCGCGAACGCCGACGCCCACGGCAGGCCAGGAACCGCGCTGTGCGCGACGCAGGCCACCGCGATGGTCGCGAACAGCACGTGTCCCACACCGAGTGACAGGATCGGCCGAAAGTTGGCCCGTACGTCGCGATACGAGACCAGCAACGAGGCCCGATACAGGAGCGGCGGAATGAACACCAGAAACACGAGTTGCGGGTCGAACTGCACCGTGGGCAGGCCCGGGAGCAGCGCGACGAGCAGTCCCCCGGTGACGAGCATGGCGGGCGTGGGCACGTCCAGGCGCCGCGCCACCAACGCCAGGAAGGTGACGCCGACGAGCAGCGTGAGGACGATCTCGAAGTTGTGCATGGGGTTTTGGGTCTCCCAAAGTTACCTTCCGGCGTGCCTCACTCCACCTTTCTGTTCGACCTCGACGGCACACTCATCGACTCCATCGATTTGATCCTTCGCTCCTACCGTCACACGATGCGCATCCATCGCGGGCACGAGCCCGGGGACGACGTGTGGATGAACGGTCTGGGCACGCCGCTGTGGGTGCAGTTCCGGCACTTCACCGAGGATCCCGCCGAGATCGAGGCGATGGTCGCGACGTACCGCGCGTACAACCTCACCCATCACGACGCGCTGGTACGCCCGTACGACGGCGTGGTCGACGCCGTGCGCGCGCTCGAGCGCCGCGGCAAGGCGCTGGGTCTGGTGACGAGTAAGCTCCGCAGCGGCGCCGTCCGCGGGCTCCGGGTCGCCGGGCTCGAGGACGCGTTCACGGTGATCGTCGGGGCGGACGAGGTCACGCATCCCAAACCGCACCCCGAGCCCGTCCTCACAGCGCTCGAGCGCCTGGGCAGGCTCGCCGGGGACGCCGTATTCATCGGCGACTCGCGCCACGACCTCGAATGCGGCCGCGCCGCCGGTGTGAAAACGGCCGCCGTGCTGTGGGGGCCGTTCGATCGGTCGCACCTGCAGGACCTCGAGCCCGATTACTGGCTGGAACGGCCGGAGGACCTCAGTTTTCTGGCACCCGACACCTAGCCCCCGACACCTGGAGGTCCGTTGCGTTTCATTGCGTTCGAGCTGGAGCGCTGGCAGAGCACCTGGGAGAACCGGGTGCGCTACAACTTGTCCGAATCCGGTGTGCACCCGCTCTCGATTCAGGAGCTACTCGACCTCGCCGGCGCATCCGCGGGGCCGCTGCTGGGAGTGCGGCTCGGCTACAGTCAGTCGAACGGCACCGATCTCCTGCGCGGCCGCATCGCCGCGTTGTATCCGGGGGTCTCGCCGGACCAGATCCTGGTCACGACGGGGAGCGCCGAGGCCAACTTCGTCGTCTGCTGGCGCTTGATCGAGCCTGGCGACAAGGTCGCCGTCATGCTCCCGAATTACCTCCAGACCTGGGGGCTCGCGCAGAATTTCGGCGCCGCCGTACGCGGCTTCACGCTGCACGCCGACGCGCAGTGGGAGCCGACGGCCGAAGACGTACGCAGCGCGATCGCGCCGGGCACGAAGCTGGTGGTCGTCACCAATCCCCACAATCCGACGGGACACGTGCTCTCCGACACGATGCGGAAGCTCATCGTGAGTCGCGCGGCGGAAGTCGGCGCGTGGCTCCTGGCGGACGAGGTCTACCAGGGTGCGGAGCGCGACGGCGTGACGACGCCGACGTTCTGGGGCGGCTACGAGCGGGTGATCGTGGTGAACGGGCTCTCGAAAGCGTACGGCCTGCCGGGGCTGCGGATCGGTTGGATCGTGGCGCCGGCGGCGTTCGCAACCGAGGCCTGGGCCCGCCACGACTACACGACGATCGGACCGGCGGGGGCGAGCGACCACCTGGCCGCGGTGGCGCTCGAGCCGCGCGTGCGCGAGCAGGTGCTCGAGCGCACACGCCGCATTCTCCGGTCGCACTACCCGGTGCTCGAGGCGTGGCTGAAGCGGTTCGGCGACACCTTCACCTGGCACCCGCCGCAAGCGGGCGCGATCTGTCTCGTACGCTACCGCCAGTCGATCAGCGCGCTCGACCTGGTCGAGACAATGCGCGCCGAGCACAGCGTGCTGCTCGTGCCCGGCGACCATTTCGGACTGCCGAATCACATCCGCTTCGGCTTCGGCGAGGAGCTGCACCACTTCCAGGAAGCGCTCGTCGAGACGGAGCGTGGCCTGAAGCGCGCCTTCACCGACTGAGATGCGGGTCGTCCCGCTGGAGGCGTTCCGCGACAAGATCCCCTTCGCCGTGGCGATCGCCGCGGTGGAGCGCGGATTTCGCGCGCTCGGGCGCGGCGAGGCCGCGCTCCCCGACCCGATGGTGCTGGAGCTGCGCGAGCAGCAGGCCGAGGTGCATGTGAAGGGTGCGCACCTGAAGGGTGCGCGCCACATCGTCCTCAAGGTGGCGACGGGGTTCTACCGCAACCGGGCGCGCGGCCTGCCCTCGGGCGACGGCATGTTTCTGCTGCTCGACGCGGACACGGGTGTCCCGGACGTGTTGCTCGAGGAGCACGGCTATCTCACGGACTTTCGCACGGCGGCGGCCGTGGCGCTCACCCTCAAGTACCTCGCCCCGAGGGACGCGCGCGCCGCTCTGCTCATCGGCGCGGGCGCGCTCGCCCGGCTCACCGCGCGCGCCGTGGTCGCGCAGCTGCCGCTCGAGCGGCTCACCGTGTGGAACCGGTCCCGCGAGCGCGCCGAGGCGCTCGCCGCGGAGCTTGCGCCGGTCGTGCCGACCGACGTCGCGCCCGCGCTCGAGTCGGCCGTGCGCGACCATCGAGTGATCGTGACCGCGACCGCCAGTACCACGCCGCTCGTGATGGCCGCCTGGGTGGCGCCCGGCACGCACGTCACCTCGGTGGGAACCGGCAGCCCGGAAAAGATCGAGCTCGATCCGGCGCTGCTGGCTCGGGCCGACAAGCTCGTGGCGGACCGCGTCTTCCAGACGGAGCGCTACGGCAACCTGCACCACGCCATCGCCGCGGGCGCGGTCACGCGTGACAAGGTATACGCGGAGCTGGGCGATCTCGCCGCAGGCCGGCTGGCCGGCCGGGAGAACGCGCAGGAGATTACGGTAGCGGACCTGACGGGTGTGGGCGTGCAGGACGCCGCGATCGCCCAGGCGGTGGTCGAGGTCCTGACCCTGTGAGCGTGCCGGTCGTCCGGAGGCCGGACTCAGCCGACCATCGCTCGGAGCACCAGGTAGGACAGCCCGGCGATCCCCGCCGCCGCCGGGATGGTCAGGATCCATGCCCACACGATCTGCCCCGCCACGCCCCAGCGCACCGCCGAAAGGCGCTGGGCTGCCCCCACCCCCGAGATCGCGCCGGTGATCGTGTGGGTCGTGCTGACCGGAATGCCGAAGTGGGATGCGACGAACAGCGTGATCGCGCCGCTCGTTTCGGCGCAGAAGCCGCCGAACGGCGTGAGCTTGGTGAGACGCTGTCCCATCGTCTTGACGATGCGCCAACCGCCGGACATCGTCCCGAGCCCCATGGCGGCGCCGCAGGCGATGACGACCCACGCTGGTACTACGCCCGCGTCCGTGAGATGCATCGCCGCCACTGGAAAGCCCGCAAGGACCTGCTGCTCGGCGACCAGCAACCCGACGATGATTCCCATCGTCTTCTGCGCGTCGTTGGAACCGTGGCCCAGGGAATACGCGGCCGCCGAACCCAGCTGTAGCACTCGAAACACCCGATCGACCCTGCGCGGCAAGGAGCGGCGCAGCGCCCACGACAGCGCGACCGTGAGGAGCAGCGCGAGCGTCAGACCCATCACCGGGGCGATGACGATGAAGGCCAGCGTAGAGATCCACTTCCCCGGAAAGAGGAGTGCCGTGAAGCCCGCCTTCGCCACGGCGGCCCCGCCATAGCCACCGATGAGTGCGTGGGAGGACGACGTCGGTAGTCCGAGCCACCACGTGATGAGGTCCCACACGATCGCCCCGAGGAGCCCGGCCGCGATCACGGTCGCGTCGACCACCGCGAGATCCACGAGCCCTTTTCCCATCGTCTTCGCGACCGCCGTCCCGAAGAGGAAGACGGCGATGAAATTGAACGTCGCCGCCCAGACGACCGCCGCCGACGGCGACAGAACCCGGGTCGAAACGACCGTGGCAATCGAGTTTGCCGCATCGTGAAAACCGTTGATGAAATCGAAGGCGAGCGCGATCAGGACGATCGCGAGCACGAACGCGACGCTGTGCGTCATCAAGCGTGCTTCAGGGTGATCGACTCGAGCACGTTCGCGACATCCTCGGACTGATCGAGCGTCTGCTCGAGGTTGTCGTAGATCTCCTTCCACTTGATGACTTCGAGGGCGTCCCGCTCCGTCTCGAACATCCGGCCGAGCGCCTCGTGGTAGATCGCATCGCCCTCCTCCTCCAGCTTCTTGGCCTCGACGCAGTACTTCATCACGTCGTCGCCCTTCTTGAGACGGCCGACGGCCTCGGCGAGCACGCCCACCATCCGCTGGATCACCTCGGTCAGCTGCTTGACGCCTTGCGGCGCGAGGCCCAGGTGGAAGATCTGCGAGCGGCGGGACGTCCCGTCGATGGCGTCCATCACGTCGTCCAGGTCGGACGCGAGCTGGTGGATGTCTTCGCGATCGAGCGGCGTGATGAAGGTGCGGTCGAGCCGATTGACCACTTCGTGCGTGACCTGGTCGGCCTCGTGCTCCAGCCGCTTGATCGCCTCGACGTGCGGCGTGCGGCGCTCGGGCGGAGCGTCGAACAGCGCCCGCAGATGCTGCGCGGCCTCCGTGTTCCGCGTGGCCACCGCGACGAACAGGGCGAAGAACTCTTCCTCTCGGGGCAACAGGCGCACGGTCGTCCTCTCGGATAATGGGGGATCGGTTGCACGAACATAGCGGCCTCCGGCCGGAGCCACTAGGTTACCTCGCTCCACCGCTCGAGCGCGCACGAGGATCAGACAATGGCGACGACGCGACAGAGTCAGGCCGACTTCGTCAGGGCAATTTCCCGGCTCGATGCCACCGCCCTGGTGGTCGGATCGATGATCGGGTCGGGGATCTTCATCGTCTCCGCCGAGATCCTGCGTGAGGTCCACGCACCGGGCCTGTTGCTCGTCGTCTGGGCGGTGTCGGGCGCCGTCACGCTGATGGGCGCCCTCACCTATGGCGAGCTCGCGGCCATGTTCCCTGGGGCCGGCGGCCAGTACGTGTACCTGCGCGAGGGGATCTCGCCGTTGTTCGGCTATCTGTACGGCTGGACCCTGTTCGTGGTCATCCAGACCGGCACCATCGCGGCCGTCGCGGTCGCGTTTGCGCGGTTCACGGCCGTCTTCTGGCCCGGCCTCTCGCCCGACGTGTTCCTCGGCTTCACGGTGCATTTTCCGCCGCCAATCGGCGACATCGCGGTCGGCCTTTCACCGCAGCGCATCCTCGCCGTCGTGTCGGTGGCGGTCCTCACCTGGATCAACGTGCGGGGCGTGCGCACGGCGGCGGTCATCCAGACGACACTCACCGCCGTGAAGACCGGCGCGCTCGCCCTGCTGATCCTGCTCGGCCTCACGATCGGCAGGAACGCCGACGCGCTGGCGGCGAACTTCGGGGGCAGCTTCTGGGCGACGGGCGGCGTCGCGGTCGGCGTGGGCGCCATCGGCGCCGCCATGGTCGGCTCGCTGTTCTCGATGGACGCCTGGAACAACGTGGGTTTCGCGGGCAGCGAGCTCAAGAACCCGGTGCGGGACCTGCCGATCGCGATGGGAGCGGGCGTCCTGATCGTGACCGCCTTGTACCTGCTCGCCAACGTCGCCTACCTGAACGTGCTGCCCGCGGCGGCGATCAGCAGCGCGCCCCAGGACCGCGTCGGCACGGCCGCGCTCCAAGCCATGCTCGGCGACCCGGGCCTGAAGCTCATGGCCGCGGCGATCATGATCTCGACGTTCGGCTGCAACAACGGCCTCATCCTGTCGGGCGCGCGCGTGTACTACGCGATGGCGCGGGACGATCTGTTCTTCGAGTCCGCCGGCGTGCTGCACCCGCAGTACAAGACGCCCGTCGTGGCGCTGATCGTGCAAGCGCTGTGGACGAGTCTCCTGTGCCTGTCGGGGACGTACAGCCAGCTTTTGAACTTCGTCATCTTCGCGGCGCTGGTGTTCTACGGCCTGACGGCGGTCGGCCTGTTCGCGCTGCGGATCAAGCGGCCCGCAGCGGAGCGGCCCGTGCGGGCGCCAGGCTACCCCTGGCTCCCCGCGCTCTACGTGGTCGCGACCGCCGTGATCGCCGGCAACCTCCTGAGCCAGGACGCCACGCGAACCTACAGCGCGCTGGGTCTGGGGCTGGTGGTGTTGGGAGTGCCCGTATACTTCGGGTGGCGGGCCATGGTGGCGCGCTCGCCGTAGATCCACCCTCTTGCCGACCCGGCCGGGTCGGCGTCATATTGGGCTTCGGACCCGAACAAACACCGAAGCCATGAACCCCACTCCCTCCTCTCCTCCAACCCAGACTGCGCCCTGCCCCGATTGCGGCGCCGGGCTGGTCCGCCAATCGGGGTGCCTGGTGTGCGTGCAGTGCGGGTGGGCGAGGTGTGGGTGAAAGACGGCGGTCAGGCGGTCGGGCGGTCAGGCGGTTGGGACCGCGGCGCAGCACAGCTACCGCTGTTACAGACCGCCTGTCCGCCGGTCCGCCCGGCGGCCGCCGTCATCCTCGACGAGCGTTTGCGGGGCACGAAGTTCGTGCAGCTCACGCCCCGCTCCGTACTCAACTCGCCGCAGCAGACGGGCGTGGACTTCTGGTCGCTCAATCCCTACATCGGGTGCGAGTTCGGGTGCACGTACTGCTACGCGCGCTACGCTCATCGCTACGCGGTGGAACGGGCGCACGACGGGGGCAGACTGTCCGACGCCGAGTTCCGGGATTTCCGCGGCGCGCACGGATGGGAGGCGTTCGAGCGGCGCATCTTCGTCAAGGAGCACGTGCTCGGCGCGCTGGAGGCCGACTTGCGCCGCTATTTTCGGTCCGTCGGTCCGTCGGTCGGCCAGCCCGCCCCGATCGTCATCGGCACCGCGACGGACCCCTACCAGCCGGCCGAGCGACGCTTCCGCATCACCCGGCGGATCCTCGCGCGCCTGGCGCGCTGCGAGGGGTTGAACGTCGGGATCATCACCAAGAGCCCGCTGGTCGCGCGCGACGTCGACGTGCTGCGCCGCATCCAGGAGCAAGGCCATCTCGAGATCTACGTCTCGTTGATCACGCTCGATGTCGCGCTGATCAAGCAGGTCGAGGCCCGCTCCCCGATGCCGGCGGCGCGGCTTCGGGCGCTCCGCAAGCTCGCCGACGCGGGGCTCAACGTGGGATTGATCGTGGCGCCGGTCCTTCCGGGGATAACGGACGACGTGCCCCACCTGGAAGCGCTCTTCCAGGCGGCCCGGGAGGCCGGCGCCAGATTCGTGCACGCCGGTCCGCTGCGCCTCTATCCCGCCGTGCGGGACCGTTTTCTACCGGTGCTCGAGGAGCAGTTCCCCCACCTCACTGCGCGCTACCAACGCGCCTATGGCCGGCAGAGCGGCGCACCGCGCGATTACGCGCGCGCGCTGGCCGCGCGCATCAAGAATCTGCAGGCGCGCTTCGGGTTCCCGGTGAATGTGGGCATGGTGGACCGGTACCAGCCGCGCCAGCCGCCGCTCCAGGGAGCGCTGCGTCTCTAGGCGATGCTACACGGCGTCCTACTATCTGGTCCGGACCGTGGCAAGCACGCGACCATGACTTCGTCGCCTCCCCGCCCCTACCGTGCGTCACCTCCCTCCGCCATCGCCTCCACGAGCGCCCGGATCGTCCCCGGCGCGTTGCCCTCGAGCCGGTTGTTCGCGAGGATCAGCGCCTCCATGCGGCGCCGCATCACCTCCGCCACGAGACGCAGCAGGTCGTTGCGGACCGCCGGTTGCGGATCGCGGATGCGATCGTAGGGCTCGAACAGCTTCACCGCGTCGGCATACGCCCGCCCGGGGCGGAGCAGCGCGCGCGCCACGGTGAACCCGGCCGGAAACGTCCACGGCAGCTCGATCTGCTCGCCGATCGTCGGCATCTCGCTCCAGGAATTGAAAACGTGGGCCACTCCATGGCGTGCCAACACCGCGCCGTGCGCGTCGGTCAGGAGCTCCGGGTTCCGCAGCTCCACCGCGTACGGGAAGTCGCGGGGCAATTGCCGCAAGAAGGCGTCCAGCTCGTCCGCCCACCCGGTGGGCTCAGGCAGGTCCTTTCCGCGCATCGCCTGAAACTCGAACACGAACGCGCCGGCGTGATCGCGGAATGCACGCGCGTAAGGCGCGAGCACCGCGTCCTTGAACAGATCGGCGTTCAGGAAGTCGGGGTTGCGCTGTCCGGCGAGGTTGCCCCAACGCGGATCCTGCGTGAAGCGCCTCGCCGTGATCCGGTCCCAGACCTTGCTCACGCACGGATAGCCGGCCGGCAGTGCCCGCGCGTACGCCGCGAGGATCGCTTCTGACGGCGGCTCGTAGAACGCGCTATCGATCCCCACCGTGCGGAACAGGGGATAGCGCACGTACTCCTCGAGCCGCCGGGCGGGTTGGGCGCCGCGGTATGCCCGGTGGTAGACCTCTCCCGTCCAGCCGTCGTAGGTCCAGGTCGATGTGCCGAATCTGATATTGGGAGGGATGCGTGCCCCGAGCGCGACCAGTTCGGCCGGAGGCGGCGGCATTGATGCTACGTCGTCGAAGAGACTTTGCTGATGGCGCGAGCGCAAAACCCGATAGCTCCAAGTTAACTTATGTGGAATCAATAGTTTATATCAGACGACCGCGATCTTGCCATCCTCTCGATCTTCGGGATATATTCGGGTCCCATTGGCAACCTGGCAATGACCCTGACGCCCCGCCTGACGAGCGATTCCGCCGCATGCTGCTGGATTCCGCTGTTCGCGCTGCGCTGCGAGACGGCGCGGCGACCCGAGCTCACTTCCCACCCCCACCCCCACCCCCTCGCCCTGCTCGCGCCCGACACCGGCCGCCGGATTTGGCAGGTATCGTCGCTCGCCCGGCGCGCTGGGGTGAAGCCGGGGATGGCGGTCAGCCAGGCGATCGGACTCTGCCCCACCCTCAAGCTGTGCGAACCCGACCCGGTCCATTACGACGAGCAGTTCACGCGGCTCGTGGCGGCGCTCGTCACCGTGAGCCCTGTGGTCGAGCCGGTGGAGCTGGGAAGGGTGTTCGTGGGGACGGATGGGCTGGAAGGATTGTACGGAGGGCCAGAGGAGATCGTGGAAGCAATCAAACGCGGAACGCGGAACGCGGAATGCGGAACAGAGATGGAAAGTTCGCTCGCCTGTTCCGCGTTCCCACTTCCACGTTCCGCGTTTCGTGTGGGGTGGGGCCGCGGGAAATTCGTCTCCTGGGTCGCAGCCACACGTGCGCGACCGGGGGCGGCCGTGATCGTGCGTCCCGGGGAGGAGGGAAAGTTTCTCGCCTCCCAGCCGCTCGGCGTGCTGCCGCTCGACCCCGACACGCATCGCCGGCTGCTCCAGCTCGGCGTCAGGACCCTGGGCGCGCTCGCCGCGCTTCCGGAGGAGGCCGTCGTGTCGCAGTTCGGCCGCTCCGGCCGGCGGCTGTGGCGGCTCGCGGCGGGGCTCGTGTCGGAGCCGGTGGTGGGGCGGGTCGTACCCGAGCCGATCGTGGCCGCCCTCACGTTCTTCTCGAGTATTGGCGACCGGGACCTGCTCGCTCACGCTCTGGACAAGCTCGTCGACCGCGCGCTCGGCGACCCGCGGCGCAGCGGGTGGCGCGTGCAGGTGGTGCGGGTACGGGCCGAGCTCGAGCACGGTGCCTCCTGGCTCGTGGCAGCGACTCTCAAGGACCCGTCCTCGAGACGGGAGCGCATCGCGGCCCCGCTCAAGACGCAGCTCGAGCGGTCGCCGCCCGCCGGAGCCGTGGAGCGGCTCGTCGTCGAGTTCACCGCCTTCGCTCCGGGCACCGTGGAGCAACAGCTGTTCGCGCGTGACGCGAATGCCGCAGCTCGCGCCGGGCGGCGGCGGGCGCTCCAGAGCGCCGCTCAGGAGATCGCGCTCCGGATCAAGCGGCCGATGCTGTATCACGTCATCGAGGTGCAACCATGGTCCCGCCTTCCCGAGCGGCGGTATGCGTTGATCGATTATGAACCCTGAACAAACGGGGAAGTCGGAACGCGGAACGCGGAACAAGACCGACAGGCTTCGGGCTCTCAATTCGCCGAAACGGGTGGAGGTGGAGCTTGACGCTAGCGGACTGCCGATCGGGATGCGGGATGCGGGATGCGAGTTGCGTCGGTCCGTCGAGGCTGTGGGTGAAGTCTGGCGCATCGATGATGAATGGTGGCGCATGCCGATCCGCCGTCGCTACGTGGAAGCGATCCTCGAGGGTGGGAAGAGAGTGGTGTTGTTCGAGGACCTGACGACGGGCGCGTGGTGGATGCAGAAGCCCGCTTGAATGTTCCGCGTTCCGCCTTCCGCGTT
>Ga0184605_10000025_pt1 | contig 44880 bp, 74 predicted proteins | sample PLM0_30_coex_FD_132995 | JGI IMG/M metagenome (GOLD analysis project Ga0184605, IMG submission 132995) | Groundwater sediment microbial communities from an aquifer in East River, Colorado, USA - PLM0_30_coex | ecosystem: Environmental > Terrestrial > Soil > Riparian zone | place: USA: East... | reverse complement strand
GTAAGTATATCTCCAGATTTTTCTGTTGATATTCCACCTCTAGGCCAATTAGAATTACCTACTGACAATTGTGATGGGACTATAGCAGTAGGGGCTTTGGGAATGACTTGGAGGTTGAGTGGTGATTTAGTTGGTGACTATACATTTGCTACATTACCTGCTGGATTTATTATAATTTTTGCAAGCTGGAGTTGGGGTGTTTCATGGGTCGGACCAAACAATACTGCTCAAGTAACAGATTGGAATGGAAATGTCATAAATACTTATCCTTTACAAGCGTCTGGATTAATACCTTCGGCATTGGATATTAATGCTGGCAATTTAACTTTACATTTAGTAAATCGCCCATTAGGTGCATCGTCGATCGGATATGCACCTCCATATGGACAATCTCCTGATTTTTATCAGCCAGTTTCAGCCTCTGGGGGATGGGTAGTAGACCCATTTACTTATACTATAGATCCTCCTAATGGAACTGAAGTTGATGCAGATGAGATTATACGAATTACTTCTCCCGGAATTGATCCAGATACTGATTTGGATCTTTCTCATATCATATTATCAATTAGTTCTTCACTTGGTGCCTGCACTGGAACAATTATTCCCATTATTCAAACTTCAACACTCATTGAATTTGCAATTCCAGCAAGTTGTACAGGAGCCGGTCCCATTTTCTTAATTGCTACTGAAGATGATACTGGAACTCAATTCAGTGGTTCTGTTACATTGGGAGTATTAAATGTTTTATTAACTAATGCATCTGGAATATATACATTAGTTCCTGGAAAGACAAATGATACTCTTTATAAGACAGCACGTGATGGAACTACACGTGATGTAAGAATTCCAACTCCATTTGCTAAGACTGGATTTATTGGTGGCTAAATCATCACCTCTTACTGGAGAACTAGTTCATTTTGGCACTGTTAGAATGAGAGTCACTGGTGCAGGAAATTTACAGCTTTTCATGCATAGCTTAGATGAAGCGTCTAATAGTGATACATTAACTGCTATTCCATTACAAGCAGCTACTAATAGAGAACCTACAGTCCTATCAAATTTTATCGACCAGTATGGACAATTAGAAATTAAAACTACACAGATAGATGAGGTATTTGAAATTTCTAAAATTGTTATATTTATTAAACCAGTAGCATCTGGATATCCACAGTAATGGCCGGAGTTCCAGGTTTCGACCCTAGTAGATTATTTAGTCAATTACAAAATACAGGTCTAGCTGTAAAAGATAATCCTCTATATCAATTACTATATTTGATGATTCAGACAATACTTAAATTGAATGTCACTGTAGTTGCTAATTCTGGTGGCGGAGGTGGAGGTGGTGGAACTACTATTATTAATGAATTTATTCAACAGCTTAATCTTAGTGATAGTATCAATGAATCTGACTCTAATAGCAGTATTTTTATTCCTGGACCACAAGGAGCTAAAGGAGATGCTGGAGCTATTGGAATACCTGGTCAAGATGGTTTAGATGGTGAAGGATTAAGCTTTTTACAAGATGTAGGAAAGTCTAAAGGATTAACTCCAGGCTCAGTAGTATTTATTGGTCCGTCAAGCTTTTTTGCTGAAGATAATGCAAATTTTTCTTGGGATGATACTAATAATATATTAGCTGCGACTAAAATTATTGCATCAACATATATAATAATTGGAAATTCACTTAATGATCCAGTTACTTATGGAGGAGCTAGCCAGTTATATCTTGGATTTGATACAGATACACGAATATTTATAGATGGTGCTGGAACTACAGCGTTTGGTGGAATAACAACACGAAGAGCTCGTGGAACTCAAGCATCAAGAAGTGATGTTATAGATCAAGATACTCTTGGACAATATGAATTTCAAGGATTTTCTGGTAGCAGTTATTTCAATGGTGCTAGCTTTCTAGCAAAAGTAGATGGCACTGTTGTATCTGGTCAAGCCGTACCAACTGCATTTGCAATAGCAACAAATAATACCAATGCATTGCCAGCCGTTCGCATGGTGGTATCGGCTAAAGGGTATGTTGGAATTCATAAAGATCCACCAGATATTTATCTTCATGTTCTAGGAAGTAATTCAGGTTCTAATCCTGCAAATAGCGGTTCGGTTGCTGTTGGAGCTGCACGAATTGCTGATGCTGGTACAGTTTCTACTGATTTTGGTGCATATCCATCTTCTCCATTCTCAGGATGGATACAAGTACATGATGCCGGAAATCAAGCAGTTAATTATCCATTAACTATTCAGCCTAATGGTGGTGGAGTTGGAATTGGTACTCAAGCACCAACTGCTGCATTACATCTCCCAGCAGGAAAAGCAGCAGCTTCATCAGCACCACTTAAATTAACTGCTGGAATTCTATTAACTACTCCAGAATTAGGAGCAATGGAATTTACTGATGATGGAACAACTGCTCATCTCTATATCACTACGAGAATTGCAACAGTTGTTACTCGTGTTCAGATAGCTTAATTTATGGCAAAGACTCCAGAACAAATTTTACGTGAAATCGTCGCTGAACAAGTATTTCAAATTGCTAAACTAGCATCTGAAGTTGATAGGCTTAATGAAGAAAACCAAAAACTGATAGCTGAGACCGAAGCTAGAAAAGAAGAGAAGAAAAATGACAGCTAAACTATTTAGGTTCGGCCCAATTGCATTAACAAATACTTTAACTACAAATCTTCTAAATCCACCAACTGCAACTGGTGGTGTGAATGCTGGCTCATCTCCACAGTTTATTGAGTTGAATCATATTAGAATTGTGAATAAGACTGTTGGAGCAGTAACTTGTAGTTTCTGGTTAGGTGCTACTGGAGCAAATGCAGCCGGAACTGAGGTTATTGGTCAGGGACTATCAATTCCACCAAATAGCTATATTGATTGGTTTGGTCTGATGAGATTAGATTCCATTGATTTTTTAGTCGGAGGAGCTAGCGCAAACACATCTTTATCAATCCAAGGTGAAGGCAAAATTGGTGTAGCTGGTTAATAATTGAGCTGAAATGACTCTAAGACAAAAACAATCATTATTTGTACAGCTTATAGCGCATTTAATTATATTTGCATATGAACAAGGTTATGAATTGACATTCGGAGAAGCTTGGAGAAGTCTAGAAGAAGCAAAGAGATTATCACTATTAGGCAAAGGAATTAGTGGTTCATTACATGCTAGTAGATTAGCTATAGATTTTAATTTATTCAAAAATGGCAGATATCTTACTAATTCTAGTGATTTCTTAGAACTTGGAATGTTTTGGGAATCTCTTAATCCTGAATGCGCATGGGGTGGTCACTTTAATGATGGTAATCACTTCTCTATCATGCACAATGGTAAGCGTTAGATAGTTAGTCTGGAGAAAATTCTATGGCAAATATGCTTGGCACAGCTTATAAATTAGATGCTCAATCTCCACAGAATTCTCAATATCCTCCACTAATATCATCAGCGGCTGGTGGTGTTACTGGAGCATATGGATTAGCTAATACTGCTATAAATCAACAAGCCGGTGATTATAGTAATATTATGAAAGGCTATCAGGATTTAGCCTCCAGTCCAGGTTATCAGAATACAGCTAATTTAGCCATGAGTGGTGGCTACAGTCCAGAAGATATATCTAGTATTCGAGAACGTGGAATTTCACCAATTCGTTCTATTTATGCATCAGCAAATAGAGATGTTGATAGACAAAAAGCTATTCAGGGTGGCTATAGTCCTAATTATGCTGCTGTAAAAGCTAAGATGGCTCGTGAGATGTCTGATACAATCTCTAATCAAGAAACAAATGTTAATGCTGGACTTGCAGAAAGAATAGCACAGAATAAGATACAGATGGCACCACAATTTGCAGCGCAGGCAGAAAAACCATTACAAAATCAGCAATCACTATACGGAACGACTCCAGCTCTATCATCATTATTTGGTAATCAAGCATTGCAAGCGGCTCAGTTACAGAATAATATAAATCAAGCTCCTCAGGTTAATCCAGCCGTTAGCAAAAGTATGAGTGGTGTTCCAATAGCTTATCATGGTAGTGCTCCAGCAATGTCAATGAATGCTCCGTATGATCCGTATGCTCCTGGTGGAATGTTTCAAAATATGAAACCAGTACAAACTCCGCAACAATTTGAAGCAGCTAAGACTGGATATGCTCATGTCTGATTCATCATTCATCGAAAAACTTAGAATGAATAGCATATTTCCTCCTGGTGGTGGAAATCCATCTCAATTAATTGGAATGCCTAATTTCTATTCTGGTAGACCACAACAACAAATGCAACAAATTCCAATTCAGCAAGAGCCTGGATTGCAGAGAGTTAGCAGACAAGTTTCACAGCCGCAACAACAAAATGAAATACAGCAACAGCCGCTAAATTATGCTTATAAAGCACCAGAATCTGATAAATTTGCTACTAATATCATCATGGGGACTACTGAAGCTGATAAGCAGAAACGAGCACTAGAATTGGCAAATACTAAAGGTGCTCCTACTATGCGTAATGCCAGTACTAATCAGCAAAAGGCTGATTTAGCTACATTTAAAGCTAAGAATCCCAATATGAAATTCATCGTTTCCAAAGGTGGAAATGTTCAAGCATTCAATCCTCTCACTGGTGAAGGATTTGATACTGGTGTTGACAGTGGGACGCTAAGTGAACAAGATAAGATTGAATTAACAGGTGAACAAACTAGAGATACTGAAAAGACTCGACAGACTGGAAGAATGGATCTTCAGAATACTAAAGGTAATCAAGCATTAGAACAAATTGGAGCCAGAATTTCTGGTAATAAAGATGTGGCTGAATTGAAGTTTAATCAGACTAGAGATAAAGCATTAGCTCCATCTCAGGTTAATAGCGAACAGAAGAATGCTGCTCGTGAACTTGTTAGCACTAGACCTGATTTAGCTCAGTATGTTAAAATTGAATCTAATGGAAATTTTACAGTTGATCCCAATACACCTCTGAATGAATTGTCTATGATTCAGAATGCTATCTACCCCAAATCAAATAAAGATATTAATCTTCCATCAAATCAGAAGACTGAAGTTAAACCTACAACTTCAACTACTAAATCAACGAAACCATCTGCCGCTGATTTGATTAAGAAGTATGGTGGATAATGGCATTATCTCAAGAACAAATCGTCCAGAAGATGATTGACGCTGGAGAAGATGAAGATAATATAGCTACGGTTATTCGTTCGTTTAAGACTCAACCTCAAATTAATGAACCTGAACCTATAGTTAATAAGCCGATTGCTGAGCCTGAATTTACTGGTACAACTCAATTCATGCCTGGCTCACCTAATTACGAAGCACCTGCTGAAGATACTAATGCATCAATAAAAGCTGTATCACCTAATGAGCCGGATACATATTGGGGTGGCTTCTTTAAGGGATTAAAGGAATATGCTATTGGAACTCCTGAAGAGAGGTCTAAAGCGTTTACATCTGAAAATCCTTATCTTCAGGGAGCTGCTCATCCACAGACTACTGGAGATATGCTAAGTTTAGTATTACCTGCCGAGTTACCTAATATAGCTAAAGGTAATCTTAGCAAGATTGCTGGTAGTATAACTGAAGAGAAGGCTCCAACAAGAACTGCCGTTACTCGTATTACAGATGTTGATTTACCTATTGCCAGTGATAAGCCAGATACCTGGTTCGCTAAAGGTCATCTAGATGATGCTAAAGCATCTGAACTAAATGATATGTATAAATCTGGTAAAGGTAAAGTCCATAGGGGTGATATTGAAGGTGATATTGATTTTAATGCTACTGATGAATTTGGGAATGCAATTGGTTCTGTCAAAACAGAAGGCTTAAAATATACTCCCAAAGAAAAACCACGCTATAGAATGGATAGAGAAACTGGAGCTGGAATTCCAATTGATCAAGCTGGAATTCAGACAGGACCAGCACAATTTCCAGGTAAAGAATTAGTACCAGAAATAGCTGAATTATCTAAATATAATCAAACAGCTAAGATGGCTAATGAAAGCCAGAAAAAATCACTTTGGAGAGAGACTAGAGATGCTAATAGAGCTATATTAACTGCATATGATTTATCAGCTCCTGGTCGTCAAGGCAAAGCATTAATGTTAACTAAAGCTTATTGGACTTCATTTGATGATATGTTCAAATCGTGGGGTTCTCAGAGAGCTTATGATAATGTAATGGAGTCTGTTAATCAGCATCCAAATTTCCAGCAAGTTAAAGATTCTGTTAGTGGTAAAATGATGCCATCACTAGCAGAAAGAGCCGGTCTTAATGTTGGTGGCAAAGAAGAAGTTCTGAACTCTAATATTGCTGAAAAGTATTTACCTGGTGTGAAGCAATCTGAAAGAGCTTATAGTGCATTTCTGACCAAATTACGAGCAGACCACTTTAATACAATGCTTAATGATGCTCGTGAAATGGGTATGAATCCAGACAAAAATGATGTTGTATTGAAGCAACTTGGTAGTTTCATTAATGATGCTACCGGACGTGGTTCGCTTGGTAAACTAGAGAAAGCCGCTCCGATTCTTAATGAGCTATTCTTTGCACCAAAGTTAATGGCATCTCGTGTTAATATGTACAAGAGATGGCTTAATCCAATGACATATGGTAGTGCAAATCCAGTGGTTAGGCAGCAGGCATTAAAATCTCTATTATCAACTGTAGGATTCGGAGCGGCTGTTGGTGAGTTAGCTAGACTTGGTGGTGCTCAAGTTAGTAATGACCCAACTAGTAGTGATTTCAGAAAAGTTAAAATTGGAAACACTAGAATTGACCCATATAGTGGATTTCAACAATATGCAGTAGGTGCTACTAGAATTCTAACTGGAGAATCTACTAGCTCTACATCAGGTAAAACTACTGATTTAACTGCTGGTAGATTTGGTCAACAAACAAGAGCTAAAGTAGCATCTCAATTCTTCCAGAATAAATTAGCTCCAGTACCATCTCTAATTTGGTCTTGGATGGAAGGTAAAGATTGGGATGGAAAACCATTTGAACTTAAGAAAGCTATGTTAGACAGAACTGTTCCAATCGTTATGCAGGATTTAGCTGATTTATACAAAGCAGACCCAAAGAGTTTTCCACCTGGAATCTTTAAAGAGAATCCTACAGCTACTAAGATTGGAATGGCAGCTTTACCAATTATGGGAGAAGGTATTCAAACGTATGGACGCTAGTCCATACTAATTTGATAGAAGAATTTTCTACTTATGACATCTTCTGGATTTATTGGATATATTTCTTTTACATAAATTCTAAATTCTTCTTCAGTAGCCTCTCTCAAAACGAAAAATGCATATTTCTCATACTCTACTTCTTTATATATGAATGTGCATTGTAATTCTTTCTCAGTGTATATCTTACCAGCTTCTAGTTTTTTCGTAGAAGTAATTATCATTTCTTCAATCCTGGCCAAGCTTTTTCACTGATGTCTAATTTTCTAACATCAACTAAATGCATACAGTTAATAGGCTCATTCTCAAAATTGAATTTAATCCACAATAGAAATAAAGCTGGTGCTAAATATCTTAATTTGTCATCAAATATTAGACCTTTAGCTTCGCTCATTTTAGACTCTTGTAAAATGTATCATCTCTATCAAATAATCTTTTTAATTTGTCTCTTGTGAATGTTTCTTCCATGACAGACATAACTCTTTCTACTGTAATTCCTTTGAGAATCCATGTATGTCCTTTACTACAAGTAAGTCGAAAGTTATGACTTGGAATACGTTCTCTCTTACAGAATCTCTTCCGTTTACATTTTTCACAGAATCTAAGTTTTAAATCTTTATTTGACATTAGTCCTCTTTCCACCCCACAAAGCAAAATAATTAGCTCCATCTATAAATGTATCAATAATAGACTCATTCTTTGGTTTCTTCTTATCCAATAAGACGGCTAAACGAACTAATTTAGTCATAATTAATGTTACAAATACTTGATCTTGTGGATTGGAAAACCATGAGACGACTTGTGCTACGCGCTCAAAATTTTCATATTGATTCTCATCTACATCTCTAACATAGTCGTGTCCTTTTGATGTTTGAATCTCAATAGCTCTCTCAAGAATTGCTTTTGCTTCCATTACCAATACTCCTTTTGCCCTTTCAATTTGTTTCTTCTGTCAGCTTGTGTAGAAATATGCTTATCATTACATGATTCACATAAATAAGTTTTACCTTTAGGCTTATCACACCAAGGACATAATCCTTTAGCTTTACGTTTAGATTTGTATCTCTTTACATCATCTAAGTGACTCATTTCATATGTCTCTCTAGAATTTCTCTAATCTTTGGCGGTTCCCATGCATCACCCTTGATAGTCTTTCCATATTCATTCTTCTCAAATGACTTAGTCATATTACTTCTATGAACTTCTGCAAACACTTCATCAATTGGAATACCAAATGCTAATGCAGTTCCAAGTAAGACAACCATACAATCAGCTATTCCATCTGCAAGCTCTATTAATTGTTTATTATTATGATCAAAATTCATCATATCACGCAAAGCTCCAAGAGTCTCTAACAACTCCTCTTCAATTAATCGATATCTTAAATCAATAGTTTTATCATCTGGAATTGCTGGCTTATTTGACGTGTAATGTTCATATTTTTCATGAAATTCTCGAATCATTCTAAGATAGTCAATCATATTCCCCTGCCTTCCTTTTTGGTGAAGATATGAGTTTTAGTAGCTTCACTATACAATTTGACTGCAAGACCTAATATAATTACATTGCATACTAAAATCCCAAGATTAACTATCGTGATCAGCTCAATCATTTTTTCTCCTTATTCTTATCTGAGATGTATCTCTTATAGGATTCAAGAGGCTCACCAGCTAAATATATCTTCCAATCCATATTCTTTCCGACACCTATTTTCTCACGTCGTATCCATTGCATCTCTAATAGATTATCAATCATCTGATCTAACGTAAAAGAATTGTATGTTCCATATCCTTTCCATAATAATTGCTTACGGTCAAGACATTGATTCTCAGCCGCTAACAAGTAATCTAATACAACTTTGGTTGCAGCAGCCATTGGGTCTGGTCCTCTACCTTCAGTAGTTCTCTTATTGCTATACACTAGACTAGTCACTTTCTGTATTGCTTCTTCAATATGGCGTTCATCGATACTGCCATTAAATTCCCATTCAGCTAACGATAAGCACATAGATACTTTCAATACATGATCTGGAACTCTATTAAGAAATCCTGTTTTGTCATATACTTGACTTCCGCGCCATTTCTTTCTCCATGTATTAAATAAATTTCTTGCAGCTTCACTTGGTATCAGTTGTCCTTTCTTCTTAGCTATGTTTTCAAGATGTGGAACATATTTGGGTACGATGATGGTTTCAAATTTATCATCAGCTATGTCTGTATTATCATCAAGCAAATCAACTTCTCTACTGCGTTTCTCTTCATAGATAATAAGGTTGCGTCCTATATACCCACCATTTATATTCGCATCTGGGATACTATCATAAAAGTGAGCAGGTGAACTGCCAAACAATGCTGTGATATATGGATTTTTTAATTTCTCTGCTCCATCTCCCTTTAATAGATTCGTCCATTCTTTATTATAATTGCCATCATATAAATCAGTTAAGATTGTTAAACTATCTGGGTCTTGAATAATTGCTGTTGACAACTCACCATTTACTATAAGTCCTCGACTATCTCCTATTGGAGCTTGTCCCTCAACTGTTTTAGTTCTACTTAACTCTTGTATAATAGCTTGAATACTAGAACGTCCAGCAATGACTCTAGTTACGTTAGCTTTCTGAACTAATCTCTTTGCTAGATTTACTGGATAACCTTTTCCTAGCCCAGACTCTCCCAGTAGCATAACATATATATTTGGGCGATATACAAGATCACCCTTTAATGTAGTAAGATAATAATTATTTCCAGATGCAGCACTAATACAGCATAAAAGACTCCACCATAACCACGACTCTGGAGTTTCTACATGTTTATTTTCCTCTATAAGGGAATCAACCCAATTTGTAGTTTTCATCAGGTACGATTTCTTCTCTTAATCTGATTATTTTTATGGCATGTTTTACATCTTCTTTCTATTCTTGGAATCCAACCTTTTACAGTCTTCCTATAATAAAATCTATTACCACACTTTGGACATAATTCATCTGAATGATGTTCTACCTTATCTTTCTTATTCTCTATCTGAGTTCCTGGCTTGAGATGCTCATAATTAAAGCATGCTCTATTACAATTTTTCGAGTGCCTGGTTTCAATCTTATCATTAAAATAATCTATATCATAATATAAACATAAAACTACTCTGTGAAGAAGTAATTTTATATTATTAATACTAATTCTTACATAGCCATTTAAGTCTGGCTTTAAATCAGCTGGTATCCAACATCCATTCTCATCTATAATCTTTGGGATAGTTTCTATACATTCTTTTGTGAATTGTCTATTAATCATTCAATAAAGCTCTCAGTCTAGTAACTAATCTATATACATAATTATGTTGTTGTATTGGAAATTGTCCAGTCGTTAATGCATTGACTATTAATAACAATTCATCTTGTGTCACTTCAATCATCATCTTATATACGTCCAATTCTTCCACGCATTTGTGCTAATGCATAGATTTTATTGAAGTATAATGGTGGTACGTTATGTCCAGCAGAGCCAATGACTAGAACATGGAAATTGATACGTGTTCTTAAATCATCTTCATCTTCTGGGAAGAACCATTCGCTTCGTGCTAGAAACTGAGAATGCGCCCAAGTCTCTGCTTCGTGAACATCTCCGGCAATTAAACAGATCATAGTTAAAAAATCCTCTTGTGTAATAGCGATTAAAGTAATACTGATTGTACGTTGAATTATATGGCCAATCCCAGCCGGCGCTTGAAATGTCTTGTCTATGCTGTTCTATGATGAATACTCTAGGTTGTTCGTTATAGACTGGAACATACTTGTATTGACGTGAGACTAGTCCATTGTAAGTTTCTTGGCTAATCTTGTTCTGACATAGGACTGTGGTTGATAGAATCAATGCAAAAATTAGAGTTTTCATATTTTATCCCATAATTCTTGCCAAGCCCTAGTTAATGATCTAATTTCATTCCTATCAAAGACTTCTGTTCTACTATTAGACCATTCACCATTCTTATCCTTATGCCCTAATGTCACTAGACTTACCATATCAGATACAGTCTCATATATAATTTGCATTTTATGGCCTGGACAACCAGTTTGTATACAATCATTAAAACATTTATACTCATAATCAACTATCCTAGTCATATCTTCACCTTGTGCATATCCGCATAATTCGTATCTGAGAATTCTATATCACATGGAATGACTAATGTATAATCTCGCTTCAAACTACAGTGAATTGAGAAGTCTATTGGTGCCACAAAATGCTTCTTCATTAGCCTAGCGTATGGTTCCCAGTTAGCGGCTGGAACTTGCATGATTAAGCTATCATGATTCTCACTTAACCACATAACAGCTTTATCGCCATTTAACTCCTCATCGATTTTGATAGCCGCTCCCTGTACAAGATGTGCCACAGTTCTTTGCGGTATATTTGCATATCCCTCTTTATATAATTCATCATCCATCCTTCCATTAAATATACGTATACCTCCAAACGGATCAATAATGGCTCTGGTTGATTCGAGACAGTCCTTAATATCCTGGTGAAACTTATGCTTAATCTTTGGAGAAGCCGCGTGGAATAAATCAAGCATTTGACCAGCACGCCACTCAGAAATAGACATATTAATATCAAACTTCTGAGCATCAGTATTAAACTCAACCATAAACCGATTCTTGCCCATGTCATAGTTGCCTGCATGTCTTGTCTTCTTTCCACAAAATCGTTCTGGTCCATCTTTCTCTAATATATCAACTACTGGTAAATGACTTGTTGACAATATCAACTCACGAGTATAAGAGAATATTAAGCCGGCAGTACGCCGATGTATATCAACTTTATCAAATGCTTCTAATAGTTCCCAATCTTCACTCAGAACGGCTACTACTCTAGCTTCAGCCTGTGAACTATCCGCTGAAATAAAGACTGTTCCGTTATCCGGAATGAACATGCTCCTAATATCCTTTGCCAGTCTCCCATGTTTAGATATTGTATGGAATGCAAGCCCAATCTTTTTTGGCCTGATAGGCTTCTTGAGAATGCTAGTACTGCTTCTGCAAGTTTCTGTTGCTGATATGTTGAAAGAAGATTTACACCTTCCATCGTAATCAGGATTGAAATTGATATATCTACTTTTTTGTGTTCTGATTCGTCTCTCTTCAAGTACATTGGTGAGAATATCCTTTTTCTCTTTTGTCTTGGCATGATTACCTAATAACGCTACCATTGTATCTTCAGATGTAGGATTTCTCTTCATGTATTTAAATTTCATCTCTTTATATAATAAGTTGAACATCTGAGGATAGCTATTTACATTTACTTCATGTCCTACAAGCTCTGTTATCTTATCATGTTGAACTTTAGCTAGCTCAGTGTATCTCTTGGCTAACTCTCTCTTCTTAGCCATATCTACACGAAAGCCGTTGTTCTCCATCTTTAGATAGAACTTATGCTTACGCATCATGTAATTGTAGTAATAACTTTCTAAGTCTACATGATACTTATCTCCGAGATCTATCAAATCCTGTTCTTGTACTTCATCTATCTCAAACGTAACAGCACAGTCTCTAGCATTATACCTGAAAAATTTCTCAACATCAAACTTCTTACCTATCTTTTCTTCTTTACCATCTTCTTTGTAGTACGGCTCTCGTGTCCACAACGAACTCTGAACGTCGAGAGATTTCTTCGGTAACTCTGGAAATATAACTCTTGTTTTGATAAGTGTATCGCTGTATACGTTTGGGAGTTCAAAGCCAATCCTGCCAAGTTTGAACTCATCATATTTAATATTCTGACCAATGAGTTTAAGTCGTCGTAATTGGACATCTATTAATCTCCAGATTTCATCTAATTCGTGGTCTCCCATATCAGTAAGCTTATGCTTCCCGATGGACTTAAGTAGTGGCACCGATATGGCATGCGATTTATTGAATGCAAAACCGACGCATACAGGAATGCAGTTAATTGATTCGATGTCAGTCGTTGCCTTATCCAAGTGTTTGTACTTATCGAAGAATCTGTACAAGTCCAATGAACTGTGACATACATCAAGTTGTCTATCTGGTAAACATAGCTGTCTAGTTTTGGATTCTTCAACAGCTCTTGTGATATCATGTTCAATAAGTTTGATATACGTGTACTCAAGTCCACCTCTATCACCTCTATTGAACAGAGCGGCTGGATGTATAGTTGGAACACATTTAGTTACACCATCCTTCGCCGTTAATATGCTACCACGGTACTTCAGTATTCCACTAAATCCAGTAACGGCTTGTAATGCTTCATCTCCAATAGCTAAAATACATTTAGGTTTTCTAGCATTAATTTCTTCTTCCCATAGACTCTTAATCGAGTCTGCGAGATTAACATCTATTAGATGCAGCTTGGTAAAATCATTGAACGGCGGCTGATACTTAACTACATTAGTAATATAGACTTCAGAACGTCTAATATTTGCTTTTCTAAAACATTCATTAATCATCTCACCACTAGCGCCTACAAATGGAATTCCTTGAGCATTTTCGTTCTGGCCAGGAGCTTCTCCAATTGCCATTAATTCCGGCTTTAATGGTCCTATTCCTCCTACGTAGTTAGGCATTATGGCTTAACAAACCTATCTCTAATCCAGCTAGAATCAGCAGTAATTGGACCTGATATGATAATCACTTCGGGATGAGCTTTATTCCAATCTATTCCACATTTAATACATTTACGGCCATCTGGTAGGTCTGGATAATCCAAGAATAATGCTATATCCATGTGAGGCCATCTGTGTTCACAGTAGTTCTGCCTAATTCTATCTGGGTGACTTGGCACTACGAATGCCCCTCCTCTAGCTTATGCTCCGACCAACAATTATTACATATCCAAATATCACATTTAATACAAGTCCCACCAAACTCCTCATGATACTTTACATCACAAATTTCACATTTTCTATATGGATCATCTATTATATCTAAATCATCCATTATATCTCACCCAACTTCATCTCCCGTTCTTTATCTCTGACGAAAGCAAGTGCATCTTTCATATTACCACAACGCCTCAATTGTTTTTCGTGAGTCTTACACCAGCTAGCTAATAATAAATCTTGAGAGATAGAACCTATTGAACGATTCAGAGCATCAGCCGTTTTTTGAATCGTCCATTTAGGTTCGTCTTTGCATTGAGTTACGTGGAACTTATTAACTTCAACGGCTCTTTCAAGCCAATCGAGTTTCTTAAGTGGATGGGTCATTCTTTCCTAAACCTATATTTGTCATTCTCTGCTATCTTATCTACTGCCGAAGGCTCAACTTCTTCTTCGGTTTCTTTTGCTGCATCTCTCTCAGCCTTAGAACGTCCCATTGAATCTCTAGTTCCTCTACAATTAGGATAGTCTGAACATCCCCAAAAGACACCATACTTACCAGTACGTGATTTCATTTTCTTATTACACTCAGGACATAAAACTTCTTCTATTGGCATAGCCTCATCAACTCCTACATCAGTAACTCTACCATATGCATTGTTTTTGAATTTCTTATAGGCTAGAGCTTTGTCCATTGTGGAAAACAGCTTGATGCCATAATATCCAGAATCTCCATCTGTCTCATAATACATGAATAATATCATCATCCCTCATTAACTTTATTGTCATCATCTAATTCATCTACATCTGGAAGATAATCTATTAAACGTATTACTTTTCTAATTTGCTTATTCATATCATCTGTTAAATTTTGTAATTCTTGTATCTCCGAATTGAGTTTCGAAATTTCTTCTTCATATTCTTGTTTAGTCATTCTCTAGTTCTCCTTTAATTGTTCTGTTTTAGTTTACAAGTGCCAAAACAGTTCCCCAAAATGCACTATTTGTTCTAGTTTCATACAACTTGGGCGAGTTATATCCAGAACAAAACTCTACTAATCTATCTTAGCCCAAAGGCATGAAATCAACAACGTCGTTGAATTCGTTGCCTTTGTTGCTCTTACCACGTTTGACATAACCCTTCAATTTCTTACCAACCTGAGCCTTAAATGACTCAGAGTTAAGTTGAGTGTCATATCCTTTAATTGGGTCTGGTGGTCCAAATAGAACTGCCCACAAAGACTTTCCAAAACCTAAAGCCTTTTCATTAAAGAGTTTAGTAGGCTGCGTACCTTTGTTTGGACCGTCAATGATTTTGAATTTGAAGATACAGTTAGTGCTACCATCTGTATCTGCTTCCTTCTCTGTGTAATCAGTAATTTCCATTGGATGCCATCCAATTTCGGCCAAGTCACCCCTTTTCAAGTCATCTGGTGTGAGTACTGCTCTCATTCGTAGACTCCTTTTTCACTGTTCCATTTTCGACTGTCTGTGATTATTGGAATTGTTGGATTAGATAATTGGATAAATGGATTGATAGAGGATGCAGTTGGATTAGCGGCTTTGTCATTTACTTCATTTGTTTCAAGCTCCTGCATATGAGACTTTACACGTTCCTTCCACACCTCGTAGAAGAACTTGTCAGTAATATCTATCTCACCTTTAAGACCAATATTAGACTTGGCGAAATCATCTCCTATTGCATCGAATGATACACCATACTTAATTTTAGATTTACCAGTAGTGGTATCGTAGTCAGTACCTTTAGTAAAATGATATATCTCAGAAAAGTTACCTGGAACAATACCAGCCACTTTTGAACCGTATGTAACAATAGGATTAACTTTGGTGACCTTAATAGATGCTCCAGAACCTTCAATCTTAATGCCTGGGATTGGATGTGCAGTCCACAGAATGTGGCATGGTAGGGTTCGACAAATATCTAATGCTTGGGTGACAAGACTAGTTTCAACCTTGTATTCATCAAAGTCTGGCATCATCTTATCTTTGTCTTTAGCTTTCTTATTATCTCGAAAGCCAAGACTCCAGTTGACAGCGGCTGAAGTGAGATTAGTTACAGAGTCTGTACCAACTGCGAAATATCTACAGTCTTTAGACAACTGCATAAGTTTGTTAAGATACTCATTGGCGTTGGATGAGCTAAAGATATCATATTCAATGTTAGATAATATCTTTCTACCAACGGCTCCAAACTGCATGAAGAATGTCTTTAGCTCTATTGGCTTCTTCTTGTCAAAGTAAGCTAAATAGATTGGTCCTTCTATCGCGAACGATCCAAGTGCAATAGTCTTACCATGCCCAAATGGAGCTTTCAATAAGATGCTTGTATGACTGTCAACTATAATGTCACTAGCTTTCATATATTATCCTCATCTTCTATTTTCCATCCAGAACTCCTCCAATTACAATCTATACATTGAAGATAGTATCTATCACTATCATGTGTCAAAATCTTATCCTTATGCTTACAGAATGGATTAGATGTCATCCTCAACTTGAACTGCCGGAGAAACTTTCGAAAGTCTATCTTTAAGACTATTTGTTTCATCTGCTGCAATACTAGACAATACAGTAGTGCCAACCCTACGAATATAATGCTTTTTCCCATTAGCATCTTTAACTTCTCTACGTCCACAATTCATGCAATGAGGTTTGATGAGTTTCAATGTGTATTCATTCATAATAAATGGCTCGCTACAAATATTACAGATGCTCTCTTTACCCAAAGATAAAGGTGCTTCAATCTTATAGTTACAATCAGGTAGTGTGCAGAAAAATACAGCTATGCCAGTCTTATAACGATGCTTCTTCAACTTATGAATGTGCTTTGTTGCCATGACCATTCTCATCCTTTATGAAATCTCTATTATCTTTATGTTTAATCATAGATTCATTTATAAATTTAACAGATACATGTTGGGAGCCACAGTACTTGCATCTGTCAATAATGTCTCTATGAATTGTATTACACGACTTACACAGGGTTACTATTGGCATTAGTTTTCTCTTTATCTGCTAATACCTCACTTGATTTACGTAAGACTTTCGTGACATCCCACGGTTCAATCTTAATGTAATTATTCATCAATTTGAAATCTTTAGCGGCTTCGCCGCTGCTCTCGCAGACATTATAATATTCACAACGCCTGTTAAATTTATCACAAGATGTTTCGTTAGTTGGCCAATAGTTTTCAGCTTCACACTGTACATAATGAAATATATTTGCAATCACATTCTTCTTCCATGACTCAAATACTAAATGATCATAACTAACTGGAACCCGTAAGAATTTCTCATGTGGCTTTAATGTTTTCTGCAAACCTATTCTATTCACTACTAGGATATTAGACTGGGCTACGATACAGTAGTTCTTAAATTGATTACTCAGACTATTCACTGGTCCGCTACGTGAAAACGATTTGTGGTCGTATGGTTGGTTCTCGTATTTGTTATCTCGAATACGTAAATCTATTTTACCGGCTAGATGAATTCTAACTTCATCATCTTCATGCAACAAATATAGAAATGGTTCTTCAACTCCAAGTATCTCAAATGATTGGTCAGCTACTCGCCAGTAATCAAAATACTCTTCCATCGTATCTACAAGTCTATTAGCTTCATCATTATCTAAATTAGATTCCAATACAAATGCTTCCTTAAGCTTCATCAGCGCCGAATTAACAGCATAATCATACTTAGCACCAGAACGTAAGCTTTCATAATATACTTCACATGCTACGTGAACCAGTGTTCCACGGTCTAATGCGTCAGTCTTTGCCTCGTGCCTCGGCAGCTCCAAATTTAGTTTATATCTATTTCTGAATCTGAATGGACACAATAAGAACATGTCATACTGACTCATGTCCATGACGATATTAAGTTTACTCATTTTTAGTTCTCTCTCTTAATTCTTTACAATACTGTTCCCAGCCAATTCGTTTATAAGCTAGGCAATGACTAATAGCTGCATGATGCATTGCACCAGTAGACTCGTCGCCACACCTAACCTCTTTACCATCTAACATGCATCTAGCATTCATAATAGCAGCCTCAAGTTGTTCTGCTGCCTGATTATTAGTATCAATTAAACCAAATACTCCTTTAATCCCTTTAAATTCTAGATTCTCATCTGGATGTTCATCAATCCATTTGATACCGGCTAATACCATTGCTCTACAACCATCCTCATATGAACCACCAAATCCAGATATTTCACCCATATCATCAGACCATATCTTATTATCCATTATGTTCTTTCACCTTAGCTTCCAACAATTTAGGAAAATCATTATACTTAATCACATCCATCACAATACCTAATACATGGTCACAGATGAATCTTGTCTTGCCATTTCCTTCAATTGTTGTTATGTATTCATTCTCATTCACATCTAACAGAAGTTCAACTTTAACTATCATTTATCTAATCCTTCATTTCTAATCACATTCATTCTACTAATTAGACTGTGAACAGTTGCTTTCAACTCAGCTTCGCTGGCTAAATCAAAGCCTGAGATATATTCTATCTTAGATGTTCCATCATCAAATTCAATAGTCCTACGAACCTCTACATTTAGTCCATTAATATGACTCTTGGTTATGAACGTATCAATTGATCTACTAACTTCTTTCGGCTTAGGTTTCTCAATCGGCTTCGGACGTTCGATAACCAAATTAATAGCTAGCACTTCTTGACCTAACCTAGCCGAGCTACCGGCTGGAATAGGTTCTTTTGTATGATTGTCACAGAAGAATATCTGCCTGTCCTTAACTTCTATGCATACAAAATGATTCTTAACTGTTACGATATACATTCCATTCCGAGTAACTAATGTAATTAGTGACCTGAATAGGCTACCAGATGGTGTTATTGTTATGCTTGCAAAGCCCATCTTATCAGCAGCTAACAATAGGTCACTTAGTTGTACGCCAGCTACGTTGTATTCTTTGTTAAAATATCTAATTACATCTGCACACTCATCTGTAGACTTACCAGTTAGAATACTTAATACTGCTGGTCCACAGAATTTGTTGAATCCTTCAGTTACAGGTTTAAGATTTGTCATTTGATATCCTATTTAGCTTATCGATAGGACTTGGAGTTAATAGAGCATCTAACTTAACAATAGCACTACAGAAGTCTGTTACATTTTGTGTGTTTGCTGTAACCAACTTCAATTCTCTAGTGCTCTGCCCAATGTGTATTACTTCATCTGAAAACATTTTACGAATATCTATGATAGCATGGACATATGTTTTCATGATTGGGATGTAGTTATTCAACATTGCTTCCGACTCATTGACTACCATTTTAACTAGTTCTAAGTGAGCTTCTAGAATCTTATTAGCATGTTCAATGTTCTGCAATTCTTCATGTGTCAAATACTTATTGCTCATTATTTATCTCTCTATCAATAATCTCAATGCCTCGATTTGCACTGTTATACAATGCATCTGTCTTGCACTTAGCTCTCAATGCATGTAGAAGCTCTTTAATCAACTGCAATTCTTGTTTAGTCATAATTCATTTCTAATTTATCGTTAAGCTACCATCAAACTGAATCTCAGCTTCCCATAATACATGACAAGTCATACACTCTAGAGCAAAATCGTAAAACTTATCATCGTCAACTTCTTCGTGTAGCGTTTCTCTTTCACATACGCAACAATATAAGTATCCCATAATTTACCACCTAAAAATAATTTCCCCAACTAGCTCATCCGCGTCATATACAGCTTTCACATTACCTTCTAAATTAGCAATTACAATCTCTCTAGTATCTGGATAATAACTTGGTGAGCAGTCAGTAAATACTATTTCTACAGTTGGATTAACTTTTAATTTAACTATAGTTTCCATGCTTTCTTACCTTTAGTTACTAGAACCGTTGCCAACTCACTCAATAGATTACTCTCATTCCAGCTCTTCTCTTCACCATCAAGACTTGAACCGATAACGGCTCTTTTGACTTCTACCAGCTCTGTGAAGTATTCATCTATAGTTCCACTTGCTATCATATATGTTACAGTTACTGCGTTCTTCTGTCCATACCTATGATGTCTCTTCTCAGCTTGTGATTCTTTGCTAGGATTCCACTGTCTCTCTAGCATCACAGCATCGCTAACAAACTGTAAATTTCCACCAACTCCACCAGCTTGTGTTGATGCTATCATTACTCTAGATTTTGAGTTCTTGAATAGTTGTCCCTTCAACTCAAAATCATCACCAGACCTAAATCTCATCACTTTTATGCCAGTTGCTTCTAACCACTTATTCAACTCAGCTTCTAGTAAATCCTCAGCAGAATGATGGTGAGCAAATATTACAATCTTACGCTCACAACTCAGTAGAAATTCAGTAACAAAGTCTATGCACTCACTAACTTTTGAGATTCCAGTAATCTGTCGCAATTTATTCATAATTGCAAGCATATTACCTTGCTTCTCAAATCCACTAGTGTCTTCGTTATAGTATTCTTCTTCTAACTCTGCCATCAACTCAGCATATCTTTTGTTGAATTTTCTATCTAATTCAACGTGAAAGAATCGTCTGCTCAATTCAGGCAAATCCTTCAATACATCTTTCTGCCTGCGTCTGATAATGAAATCCTTCGTTTTCTCGTGGAATCCAATAGGATTCTTCAAGCCGCCAATCTTCTGTGAGTAGCCGTTGTTATATGAATCACAATCAGTATCAATGAATTTCTGAAATTGTGGAAACATACGTGGTGCTACTAAGTTTAGAATCGTGAAATACTCACCAGCATTGTTCTCAATTGGTGTTCCAGACATTGGAACAATACATTCTGCTCTAGTGAGCTTAACAAATTTCTGAACGGCTTTAGCTCTACCAGTGTCATGATTCTTAATACGTTGGCATTCATCTAATACAACTAGTTTAATGCTATTTGATACCATTGCAAAGCATGTCTCAGCATTCTTCAGCAAATCGTATGTAGTTACGTAGATATCAAATCCCGGAGCTGCTAACACCTTTCCAGAGTCTATCACCTGTGTTAGAAACCCCTCAACTCCACACTTATTGATTATCTCGTGATGCCATTGTAGCTTAACGCTACTTGGAACCACGATAACGGCTGGAGTCAATTCTTTGTGATGCAATTTAATAAGAGCTAGGATTTCAATCGTTTTTCCAAGCCCTTGCTCATCCGCGAGCACGGCTCGCGCATTTGCATTCTGCAAGAATTTAACACCTTCTACTTGATAGTCCATTAGTGTGCAACCAGTCAAAATACTAGCTATATCTTGTCCGGTAGACATCACATCATCTGATGTTACATGTCCACACTCTAATGTGATAAGCTTGCTCGTTCCGAAGTTAATACGTGACTTCTCAACGGCTATCTTTCCACATCCATCGACTAGACATTTCTGTTTAATAATACTTGATAGAGCCATTATTTAACCTTAATAAGAGTATCTGTCAATGCTTCGATAATCTTCTGAGCAATATCTAATTTCCTATGTGCTTTTGATACCCTATTCATTCTTAAGCGTAGCTTATTAGATTTTCGTCTTGGATTAACTGTATTATTGTATCTAATATTAGCCTTTCTCATACTATTAACTCATTTCTTATATAACTATTCAACATCTGCAATTGCTATAAGTTCATAATCTTCAGGTTCAAATCCGCTGACAACTCCACTTTGCTCTACAATGTCTGTCAGCACAAAATCAGTTACATTCATAAACTCAATATATTTAAATGCATCTGCTCTGTTTAAGAACTTCACTAGTGTTACATCACTGCCATCTGTAGTTTCAATTAACAAATAGTAATACATACATTATTTTCCTTTTGGATGATTAAACGACATCATACTTTCGTATTGGTCTAGAATCAGAGTCTCTAACTTACCAATTAAATCCTCGCTATTCGGTCGCAGAAAAAAGAACGGCTTGCTGTTCACTTCGTTCACAGCACCACGATTAGCTTTGTTTACAATTGAAGCTGGAAATAATACGAATAGTCCCTTGGCTTCATCATCGCATACTGTAAACCCGACGAGGTGAAAGCCTGCTAAAAAGTCGTCCTGAGATTCAAACTCAATAGCTGCTTTAGCTACTCTATTGCCCTTCTTCATCAAGAACGGCTCTACTTTTATTTTCATCAGCTTGTATCCTATCTCTGTATTCATACGAATCATCAGAAAACTTCTCATATACTGGAATGCCAAGCCTGCGACACATATCGATATGCATCTCCAGTTGCTCTTTAGTTAAAATGTCAAAATGACCATCCCAACCATATCCAGAATCATCATATTCTTGCCACCATCTGAATTGGCCATCACCACACCATATAGCATCTGCTGAATAGCAGAATCTATCAACTTTCCTATATTGTGGCTTAGGATTGTCTACTATTACTTCTTTCCGAGGTCTACCACGTTTCATAACTTTAACCTCTGAATTGATTATACATTGCAAACATGATTATCATTAGAAACCAAATCTTAATACTATTTACCAAACAGCGAAGAAGGGTCAAATGCTGCTCTTGGTTCATCATTAATTTCCTTCTTAACATCTACCATTACGATAGACTGTTCAACAGTTGGCTTATTGAATGTAATAGCCTTTACGTCTTTTTCCGTAGCCTTACGTTCCAAGTTTTTAACCATCTCATTAACAGTCTCATCATCAAGACCAGCTTCTTCTAACTGCTTACGAAGCTTCTCAATCTTGTTCATGCGTGCAGCACGAGTCTTAACTACTGCAATTGCGTCAGTATTAACTTGACTGCCATCTGCTGGAATTAGCCATTCTTTACCTTTAGATGATTTAGAACTTCTCTCTCTACCTTCATCATCGGTAGCTATCAAACGTGCTTTAGCTTCAAATGCTATTTGACTTAGTTCGTTCCTATGGTCACGTAGCATTACATCGTCCATGTCCTTAACCAGAATTTTTTCTTGATTATAGAACTTACTAAATAATTCTTCTTCCTTAGTCAATTCTTTATCCTCGTTTTCTTTATCTTCTATCTCAATAATTCCATAAATTCCGTAGCTGAGAAAAATGCCACGTCTAATTTCTAGTCTAGCTTGATACTCATCCGTAACCCAGAACGGCTTGTAAGCATTACAAATTCTACAATAACTTGTTAATAAGTCATTATAGAATTTGCAATTCTTGCATTCCCATCCTTCGTAAATGTTCACGAATTATCATCTATGTCTATAATCATCAGCGTCTGTTCACTATCATCAGCGTGAACTTAATAAACTTCGTAATCAGTAATATAATACTTTTCCAATCCCCACAATTTAACGGCCTTTGAATAGTTGCTGTATATTGCGATTATGTTATTTGTCTCTCTGCTTATAACTACGTATACAATCACATTTCACCCATATAATATAATCATCAGCGTCTCATCAGCGTTTATATTCATCAGCGACAGCTCATGGTATTGAGTCAATCTTACTTACAGCGCATAATCTGGCGTGTATTCCAAATCGTTGCAAATGTCCCCATACCGATTCCAGTTATAAGGACGGCCTTGGCTCCGCCAGAATGACCTTTCTTATTAGCACCCCACGCAATCGTTACTTCACCTGCAATAGCAGATACTTTAACGGCAGCAATATGATTTATTGATGCACGGTTAAGTGTAGGATTTCCTTCTCTAAGGTTACTACAACTTGTCATTCCAATAGCCGTTGTCGCCAAATCACCAGCTTGTGCAAGTAGCATTGCTAGTAGTATTTCTTTCATTTAATTTAATCCAATCCAATAACAAACAACGGCTATGAGTAGTCCAGTTGCAAGAATCGATAACATTGCTCTAATCATTACTTTCAGTCTCCTATCGAGTTTACGTATAAGAGGTATCTAGTCTATTCACTAGTTAACTTAGCGGAGTCCTTTACGCCCATTCAATGGACCTACTCTATTAGCATCTCCTATCTTTGGAGTTTAGCCTTTCGACCGCTAATAAAGAAACACTCTGTTAGATACCTCAATAGAGTAGATGATTGCCGCGCGAGATTAGCCTATCTGTTAGTGATAAGCCCTTGGCTAACTGTATCATCTACTCAATTGAATTATCTAACATTTACTAACTCAATACTATTCTAGCTAGCATATTTTCGGTCTACGCGCTCGGACGATTTCGTTTGCGGTCGTTCGCGGTCGGACGTGCTCGTGCGTGTATGGCATGGACGAGCGGACGTAAGTCGTTGCGCGCGAAGGACTTCCACACAAAACCGATTATACCATACTTTCCCCAACATGTCAAGCCGGCACTTTTCCCAATTCGCTATTCTAATCTATCTTATATATATATAAAAAAATATATAAGAAGAGATAAGAGATAGTATAGAGAGGGGTAAGGAGGGAAGAACGGGGTGGGCATGTTGGGGGGGAGTCTCCCCAAAATTCCAAAACAGGCGAAAACTCGTGATTTTCCTAACAAATCGAGGCGAAGCCGAGGACTTTCGCCCCCCAAAAAAACCTGACGAGAACGAACGACGACAAACGACCACAAACGAGCACAAACGAGACGTTACGAGCACGGGCTTCGCTTTTGGTTTTAATAGAAAAAAGATTAGATAATCTGAGAATGGCAAGAAACGATAAATGTTTACGAAAGGAAGAGAGAAGCTAGAGAGTAGTTTTATATATTTTTACTACTCTCTAGCCGGAGTTGAGTTAGTTACGTCTTAGTAGCAAACTGCTTCGAGAAGCCCGGCTTGATAAGAGTAACTGCATCCTCAAGAGAAACCATAGCACCACGGCTATAGTTGCGAACCACAAGACGGAATTGAGTCTGAGCATCCCCAGGCCACGTAGGGTCAACAAATTCCTTAAGTGGGTCGGAAGCCTCAGTGTAATTAGCGTCGTTGAATCCAGCAATCAGATACTCTACCAGTGTAGGCTCGTCCTTCACTGATGTAATAGCCATGAAAGATTCAATAGTCTTGGGCAGTGTATCCGGCAACGATTCGTCGAAAGCTTCCCAGCCGATAACAATAGAAGCTTTTCCACGAGTCTTTCCGATACGAAGCCGAGTGCCAACTCCCGAACGCGATTTGTTGGTAACTTCCGCTTCCTTCTGCTTGCGCTCAAATTCCAAATCCTGTGGTGTAGATGCTTCGGTAGCCATTTTCGTAACTCCTTCGATTTGTGGCGGACTTAATTGTCCTAACCACTGAGACGATTATCTCACGACTGCGAACCAATGTCAAGCGAAAACGAACGAACCGAAACCGGCTAGCCGTTCACGGATGTTGACCACGGTAAAGCCAGAATCGGCTATTACAACGCTAGTCTTTTATTACGTATCGCTTAAGATACTAGGACTAGACTTACATGTAACCTTAAGAAATCCAGACGATATTTGTATACATGGTAATAAACTCATACTATATGAATGTTTCTTACCATTCTGAGATTATCTAACTAAAGGAAGTAGAGCCTAATACACTGGATAGCCGCTGTCAAGTATTTATTGAGCAAGAACAGTTGCAACAACGACAGCTAGTGCCGTGAAGTGAATGAGTAAGAGAGAATAAGCTAGCGATTTCATTGTTTAGCCTTTGGTGAATTGTTGAAAGTTTTGACGAGCCGAACGGCTGGCACAAACGATGCAATCCTAAGCCTGCGCTTCAGAATGATTCGATTGTATCGCAAGCCGTTGACCGTCTTTTTTGTGATTCGAAGTCTAGCATAAGGACTAATCAACATTGTAATCTCCTATTACTGTTATGTCAACTATCCAGTCTACTAGACTCTACTTCCTTTGAAGCATCACACCATTATCTCGTGAGACAGCGTATTAAGGTATTAGATAGGCTGCGCTTATCAGCCTGAGTCAGCACCATTTCGAGTATCTACTTTGGTCTGTTACCCTTTCAAGAGGCTTGCTTGGCTCTCTCGTCTATGGATATATAGAGCATCACGCATGCCAGCCGGTAATTTGTGAATCTATGTATAGCCATGTGCATTCGTGTTAGCGGCTGGGAGACAAAGTCTGTCACCATGCCGACTATTGTCATACACTCTATGTCATATGAACTATCATATAGTCATGCGTATATTAGTGCAATATATTTCATGCCATGAAATTGTGTGCAATGATTCATATAATTGCACGCTAATGCATGTGATTGCGCATCACACGTATGCACACCCCTGCACAGTTAGTTACATATATGCACACTTTGGCGCGGAGATTGACCCCAGCATTGGGTTACTAGAAACTAATTAGCTATAACATTGTGTTAGAGAAAATAAAAGAGTCTCATAATATTGGTTCCATCAAAGCTAGTAATATAAATACATAATATTAAATAAAAATCACACCAAATGGTGAGGATTTCAAAAAATGAAAATTTCACCTGCTTTGCAGATTATGTTAGGATTTATGGAGTTTTTTGGACTTGACACGACGACTTGCGTCGTGGTATACTGAATCCAGGTATTTGTCCATCTCCGGTTAATTAGATAGGTAATGATATGATTTTAAACGAAGTAGAAGTTACAGAACGAATGAATTCTCCAATGAATTTATTAAATAGATTACGTTCCACTGTGCGGCCTGGCAATAAACATAACAATTTAATCCCATCCTTACCACCAACAAGCACAGATATTATAGAAGATTTAGAATCTAAGCTACAGTACGGCAGTATTAAAAGCAAAGCTGCTGGGATTATGATAGCCGCTATGGATGAGCTGAAGACTAGATTGCCTGAAGTTACTAAGCCGGAAACTCTTGCTCGCGTAGCGGAGTCTATGAGTAAAGTAATTAATGCTGAAACTGCTAATAATAAAGATAGAATTAACCCACCACAGTTTCATCTGTATGCACCACAATTTAATAACGAGAATCATTATGAAACAATATATGCTCGTGAATAAAGATGTTGAATAAATATATTGAGTAGATATTATGAGCAAGAAAATAGTAAAGGAAATAATAGAGAAAAAGATAAAAAAATTAAAAGCTGAAGTTAAAATTCCATCAGATGTAACATTTAATAAGAATCCTATTGTTTTATCAAGAACAGAGCCAACTATAAAAGAGCAGAAGCTTAATGAAATTACAGCAGTATTAAAACATAGAATGCATCCTCGTGAATTGAGTGTTGCAGTAATTGAAATCAGAGTCATATTAGAATCGGCTGGAATCATTTGGGGGAGTTGAGATGAAGAAGATTGCTTTGCTTATCTTTATAATTTTATTTTTTTCCGGCGTAGCTGGAGCACAAGCCGCTCTTGTAAGTATTAAGATTCAATTTTTACAGAACGGAGCAGTATTACCCTCGCAAGTAATGACAATTTCATTACCAACTGGTGCTACTTGTGGACAAACTAAACTAGTTGTTCCCGCTGGTGGTGTATTTGTAACAACTACTGGTCGAATAGCATGGGATGATCCAGCTAATCCAGCACTTGATTGTATAGCTACTCAGTCATTAGGTGGAGTTCTATTAGCTCTCCCACTTGGTAATAATTATACTGTTACGGCTGCATTTACTGATGATATTGGAGCAACATCACAAGCTAGTGCTCAATCAAACCCTTTTATTCGGGGAGCACGCCCGCTCCCACCTGTACCGACGGGCGTACGGGTACTTCAGTAACTATATGGTTTCAAGATAATAATCTTAAGAGACCAGCAATAATTTGTCCACGTTAAAATGCCAATTAGACTTTTTGAATTGTTTGTTACTTCATACATGTTAACTGGACTTTATATAGGTCTATTCTTAGCAGTTCTATTTAAAAGAGACCAGCAATTCTCTGTCCACGATAACAGATAGCAGATAATGTAAATTCTGGCAATGTTAAATTATAAATATGAAAAGGAACTCTGGAATTCGTGAAATTAATCGACTTACATATGAGAATCAAATCTTTTATAAAAAATTACTTATTATACGTGACTGTGAAGATCCAAAATGCTACCTATGTAGTAAATGTCTATCAGCTGTAATGCCAGATATAATAGAATTAAAAGCACCAGAAATAGTTGATAATGATCCTGTAAGAAATACTGGACGTTCTAATATAAAGAATAAAAAATGGATAACATATAAATAGAATATAGACTAACTTGGAGTGAGTCATAATTTATGGGTTTCTGTAGTCAGACAGAGGCAGAACATAAAGTATGGAAGCAGAAACGATATGCACAACGTGTTGAATGGTTCAAGCGTGGTCTAACTTCTAAGGGAGAACGACGTACGCGCAAGATGAATATCAGAGATATAAAATTAGTTTTTTCTAATTCTCATGATTTCTGGAGTTCTAAAAAATGAGTGTTAATAGAGCCGCTGCTCCAGGTGAAAATATTGTATTACAAGATGCAAAGACTACAGGTAATGGCAAAGCAATTGCAATACCATCATCTATAAGACATCATGTGTTTTATATTAAGGGTAATGGTGTTATAGGAGCTGGTGCCATCACAATAGAAACGGCTGATGATCCAGATTATGCTGGGACATGGGCTGCCCTACCAAGCTATACTGATCCTACATTGAATGCCAATCCTATTACAGTTGTCTCTAGTGCTGAGAAAATTTATTCTTATACTGGAGCATTGATAGCTGTTAGAGCTAGAATCTCTACAACAGTAACAACTGCTACTGTAACAGTTACTTATCGTGGGCATTAGTTAATACCATGAATAGTGTGGAAGGTCTGTGGAAGAAGATGATTACAGATGCTGATGATTATAGAATTAAATTAAATGTCTGATAATCCAAATCAATCAACAACAGCTCCAAGCAATTCTATACTAGATAGAATACTCGGAAGAACTCCATCTGATCCAGAGTTTGACCGTAGAATGACATTAGCTAAATCTCGTATGCAACAGGAAATGCCAAATGAAATGGCAAATTCCAGCATCGAACCTACAGGCTTTTTTGGTGGGTTAAAAGATTTTCTTGTTAAGAAAGCAATTGGTGGAGTTCCAGTTGCTACAACTAGTCCATTCGGTAACATTACATATAATAAAGAACAATTAGCCGGTATGAGTCAGAATGAATTAGAAGATACATTAGCTCACGAATTGACTCACGTTGGACAGTATTCGCAACAGGTAGCTAATCCTGGAGATAAACCAACGTTATCAACAGGTCATGGAATAATGAATGTGATTAAAAATATAATACCACAAGATGAAGGATTACCGGCTGAGACGAAACACTTCTATAGCTCTCATGGTTATGATCCATCCTATAGAGGATCTTCAGCTGAAATGGAAGCTTATCAAAAAGAAGATCAACGTAAAATGTCACGTGGAGATATCTTACGTCCTGGAGATGATATCTTTCTACCATCATCTAAGAAAACAAAATTTAATGTTTCTCCTTCTCCAATACAAGCTCAAACACTAGGAGTTAGATAATGCCTGCTGAACAAGTCATGCATAAATTCAAGCATGGTATTCTTCATTCTGGTAGTAAGAATGGACCAAAAGTTAAATCACGTAAGCAAGCACAGGCTATTCTTATGAGTGAAAAAGCCGCTGGCAAATCTGAATATAAATCTAAGACTAAAGATAAAAAGAAAACTATTAACGTAGAACCATCTAACAACCTAAAATCTAAATACGGAATGAAGGACTAATCAGTTGAGGTCATAGACATTGGATAGCAAGGATGTCGTAACTATCAGGGAATATTTTGAGATTCAATTTGATGAGCTTGATAAGAGAGTTAGCCAACATTTTAATTTAAATGATAAGGCAATTGAAAAGGCTGAGCGCGCAATCGATGAACGTCTTGGTAAAATGAATGAGATGCGTGGGGCACTAGAAGATTTAGGAAGGAAGATGGCAAGTAGAGAGTCTTTAGACTCTTTAGAGAGAGTAGTAAATGAAATACGTAGAGAAAAGGCAAATCTCGATGGTCGTTTATTAATAATAGTTATAGGAGCAAATTTAATATTAAATTGGTTTATTAGTCATTTCTTAACAAAGTGAGAAGGAGAATTGAATGTTTGGAAGAGAGCCTGTACTGTGGACTACCGCAATTCGTTCTGTTATCTTGTTGGGTATTGCGTTTGGTTTACATTGGACTCCGGAACAAATAGCGGCTATGATGATTGCAGTTGAAGCTATACTAGCACTTGTTGTTCGTAGTCAGGTCATTCCAATCGTTAGAATTAATGATGGAGATGAATAAAAATGAAATGTCTTAGCCTATTAGTTGTCGCGCTAGTTTTAACAGTTAATAGTGCATGTACAGGCAGTAGAACATTAAATTTAATTAGAGGTATTAATGATATCTCCATTACTGCGATTAATGCAAATAGCTTACCTCCTCCTAATAATCTATCTGATGTATGGACTGCTCGTATCCTAACAATTAATAAGCAACTACTTGATATTATTCAAATCAATCCTCCAGACTTGCGTAGTAAACTTACAGTTAGTATTGCCAACGCACGCCAAGCATTGCCAGAACCAGTTAATGCTAAGATTGAAGGATATCTAACTACATTAGAAACCTTAATACGGGAGATTAGATAATGAATCCAGAATTTATCTTAGCCATTGTCAAGATGACTATTGAGATTTTAAATAATCACATTGGTAAGCCTACACCTGAACAAGTAGCGGCTGAGATTAATAAAGAACTTGCTCAAGGTCAAGGTTTGATTGCTGATTGGTTTGCTAAGAAGAATCTTCCACCTCCGAAATAGTACCATATTGTGGAAGAAGATGATTACAGATGCTGATGACTATTAACAAACATACAAAGCGGTGAAACCGATGAAAACAGCTACAATTACAATCACAGGAAAACTCGGACCAGGAGACTCAGTAACATCATTAGTATTTACTGGAGTTACTGGTCTTAACTTTAATATTAAAGATAATACCATTGAAATTGTTCAGGCTGAATTGGCGGAAAAACATACATTCTTTGACTATGATGCAACGGCTACAGTAACATACATAATCAGTGGTGATGCAGCTACGATTACGATTTCTCAGTAATTGAGTAATGAGTTTCGATAAAAATGAATGGAAACCTAATCTTAAACAAGAAGAGTTTCTTGCAATTCCAATCACTATTAAAGAAGGATTCTATGGCGGTGGAGCTGGTAGTGGGAAGACAGATATATTATTAATTTATGGTGTAGTTCATAAGTGGCATGAGAATAGCTTGTTTAAGCAAGTATTCATGCGACGGACATACAAAGATCTTAAAAAAGAGGTCGTTGGACGTTCAAGAGAACTATATAGTAAGTTTGGTGCCACATATAATGGCACCGACATGGTATGGACATTTCCAAGAGAAGATCAATATGGAGCCGGAATTCGTGGAAATGCTGGGGCACAAATTTTCTTAGGTCATTGTGAGCTAGAGAAGGATGTTCATAATTATGACTCAATGGAAATTAGCTTATTTACTCCTGATGAGTTAACTAATGCCACAGAATATATTTACTTATATATTGCTTTTGAAAGAAATAGAGCACCTAAAGGTTCAGGACTTCCATCTATCACTCGTGCGGCTGGTATGCCTGGTGGTATTGGACATGTATTTGTTAAGAAGAGATTCGTTGACCCATACCCAGAAGGTGGAAAAATAATTGTTGGTAGAGGTGGTAATAAAAGAATATATATACATGCAACATTAGAAGACAATAAAGATCATATTGATCCGACTTATTCTCAGAGTTTAGATGGTAGACCAGAAGCAGAAAAAAAAGCTAAGAAGTATGGAGACTGGTCAGCTTATCTTGGACAAGTATTTGATGAATTTAGAGACAAGCGATATCCAGATGAACCAGAGAATGCAATACATGTTATAGAGCCGTTCTCAATCCCCGAATGGTGGCCACGTTTTGTGGTTGGTGATTGGGGATTTGCGGCTATGTGTTATGTTGGTTGGTATGCAGTATCACCAACAAAGCGTTTATATCTATATCGAGAGTTGTATTGGTATAAGACTAAGATTGCTGAATGGGCACCAATAGTTAAATCATTTAATGATCAAGAGAATGTTAAATCAGTTAAGTTCTGCCGTTCAGCGTCTCAAGATAGAGGACAAGAGCATACTATTCAACAACAACTTGAAGAAGCCCTTGAATGTCCAATTGAATTATCAGCAAACTCATCCGGTAGTAGAGTAGCCGGTAAAATGTTAATTCATGAGTATCTCAGGTTTAAGCCGAAGCCAATAGTTCCGGTTAATGAGATGCCGATTTATAGTGAAGAGCATGCAATGTGGCTTATGCGTAATAAAGGAATGGATGAATATAAGAATTATTTAGATTTATTTAATCCTCCTGAGGAAGAGAAAGATATTCCAAGACTTCAGATATTTAGATGCTCTGATGATAAGAATAATCATGAAGGTCATCCTAATTGCTGTCCTGTGATGATTGATGCTATTAAGGCATGCAATTATGATACTAAACCATCAAATGGAAAAGCTGCCGAAGATGTGGCTGAGTTTGAAGGTGATGATCCTTACGATGATTTACGGTACGCTTGTGATACTGCTGAAGGATATTTCAATGAGGCTGGAGAAGAATTTAAAAAAGTCTTGAAGCAAGCCGCTCTCATTGAACAATTGAAGAATACACAAGATTGGACAGCGTTTTATCGCAATGCTCGCACAATAGAAGCGGCTGAGAAACCTAAAATGATCAGCAGACATCACAGGCGTTAATTGTGGATGAGAATCAGAGAATATATTTAAAAGATTGGTGGGTTAAGGCTCATCAGCTCCTATCTCATAAAGATATGGATGTAAGAGATATAGCTTTAGTATGTATTAGTCTTACTGAGGAATGTATGCCAAAAGAATTAGTAGATAAGCTAAGAGGCAATAATGTTTTTACTTAAATGGTACAAAGAACTCCTAGAGATTAAATACGAACGTGAAGCTCGTAAGAAAGATTTACAATTCTGTCAAGCTTGTGAAACTTTGAAACTCCAATTAGCAATAGCTAATGATGAACGTAGAATGCTAATTAATAAGCTAACTGATAAGCCAGAAGTTACTGAATCTAAAATTGATACAAATATCCTACATCCAATTAACCCGGCTAGAATGAATTGGAATGTACGTAGACAACACTTAGAAGCAGAATCAAGAGAACAAGCTAAGATTCTAAAGCAGAAGCAAGATGAAACTAATTCTAATAAATCAGATAAAGCTTTAACAGTTCATGAGATAGAACGTGAGTTAGGTGTTGGCTAAAAAACAAAAAGAAGTATCTGAAGATATTCAAAAATTATTGAAGACGGTCTATGATGACTGTGTCAAAGAAGATACTGCTGTTCGAGAAAGACAGATTAGACAATGGAGAAGATTAAAACTTTTATGGGAAGGATTCAATAGAGTTTGGTTTTCTGAAGTTGCACATGATTGGCGTGTATGGGATGAGACAAATGATCAGGATAATGATCAGTCGTATTACGACAAACCCATTAATATCTTCAAGGCTTATCTTGAATCTATAATTGCAGCGTTATCTGTTACAGTTCCACCCATCAAATGTTTCCCAGATGATGCTGATAATACATTAGACTTAGCAACGGCTAGAGCCGGTGATAAAATTAGCCAGCTAGTCTATAGACATAATAATGCTGGACTGAAATGGCTTCATGCATTGTTTGTCTTTGTGACTGAGGGAAAGACAGCATTTTATACATATGAAGATTACAATAAAAAATATGGAACTTATGATGTAGATGAGACTGAGGATGTTGAAGAAGAGACTCAATCATTAGTCTGTTCCAGATGTGGATTTCCATTGGAGTCTCAATCTCAAAATCCAAATCAACCAAATCAATCTCAATCTAAAGATTTATTAAATCAAGAAATTGATGAATTTGGTCCAAGTGAACACGATGCTGAGATACATGATCTCTTAAGTCAAGGTAAAGAGATTTGTCCGGCATGCTTAGAATTGATGGACCCGGAACTTAAAAAAGATAAATTTATTACAACTAGAATTGTTGGAACTACACGAGAGCCTAAAGGACGTATCTGTATTGAATCCTACGGTGGCTTATATGTAAAGATTCCAAATTATTGTAAGAGACAAAAAGATTTACCATATTTAATTTTTAGCGATGAAAAAGATTATTCAGTAGTTGTTAATGAGTTTGAAGATTTACATGGAAATAAGAATCTAATTAAAAGTATTAAGAATGGTAACACTCCTGGTGGATATGAATGGTATGCTCAATGGGGGCGTTTAAGTCCTCAGTATCAAGGTGAATATCCTGAAAATATTGTAACTGTCAATCAAGCTTGGATAAGACCGGCTAAGTTTAATATTTTATCAGATAAAGAAGATGTAAGAAAACTGAAAAAGTTATTTCCTGATGGTGTTAAAGTAACATACGTCAATGAAGAGTATGCATGTGCAGAAAATCAATCGCTGGACGATAGTTGGACCCTTACTGAGAATCCTCTTAGTGACTTCTTGCATTTTGATCCCTTGGGTCAGTCTCTGGTATCTGTTCAAGATATTACTAATGATCTTATATCGCTAGTTTTGCAGACTATTGAACATGGTATTGGTCAAACATTTGCTGACCCAGGAGTTCTTAATTTTACTGCTTATGAGCAAACATCTACATTACCTGGTGGTATATTTCCAGCAACGGCTAAGACTGGTAAAGCTATTGGTGATGGATTTCATGAATTGAGAACAGCAACACTCTCATCTGAAGTAATGCCATTTAGTCAGTTAGTTCAATCAATGGGTCAGACTGTATCTGGTGCATTACCATCTATATTTGGTGGACAGCTACAAGGTGCAGGCGGAGATACGGCTAGTGGTTATTCACAGTCTAGAGCACAAGCTTTACAGAGATTACAGAATACATGGAAGTTATTTACTATTACATGGAAAGAAATGTTTGGTAAAATAGTTCCAATGTATATTAAGCTTGTGAAAGCATCTAATGACGAAAGAGATGTACAACGTCAAGAAGATGGTAGCTTTATTAATGTAATGATTCGTAAAGCTGAATTGGAAGGTAAAATTGGTAAAGTTGAATTAGAATCTAACGAAAATCTCCCATTGACATGGACGCAGAAGAAAGATTTGATGATGACTCTTCTGCAAGCTACTAATCCAGAAATAATGAAGATTCTCAATGCTCCTGAGAATCTATCATTAATTCATGAAACATTAGGATTGGCTGATTTCTTTGTTCCGGATGAAGATGATGTAATTAAACAATATGATGAAATTAAACTTTTATTAGCTAGTGAACCGATTGAGACTGGTGAAGTTGATCCTATGACCGGGCAACCAGTTCAACTTCCATCTGTTGAAATTGATCCAACATTTGATAATCATCCAGTAGAATTTGAAATTTGCCGCAAAATAATTATTAGCGAAGCTGGCCGTCAAGCTAAGCAAGATAATCCGGCTGGGTATTTAAATTTACTATTGCATGGTAAAGCTCATTTCCAGCAAATGCAAATGCAGATGATGCAACAGCAAATGCAACAGCAACAACAAGATAATACTCCAAATGCTAAAGCTGATAAAACTAAAGATAAAACTAGTGGTCCAATAAAGGATGAAGGCAATGTTCAAACTGTTGCATAATATTCAAGATTTAATGTTCTCTCCTGACGTTATTACAGGAGCTGGAACTATAACTAATACAAATACTAATACTGGAACTAAAGAGTTAAGTAAGCAAGACATCTTTGAAATTCTCAATAAGGATGATGCTGATGATAAGGATAATATCATCCCACTGAAGGATAAAGAGGATGACAAAGATAAAGACGATAAGGAGAAAAAAGAAGCTAAAGCTGATAAAGATACAGAAGAAGTTGATAAAGAGGATAAAGAAGAGACTGAAGAGGATGACGACCTTAAAGCATTAGAAGATGAATTAGAAGAACCAGATGAGGATAAACTTGAACTCACAACGCCTACTTCTAGACGGGAGATACTTAAAAAGTACCCCAAGATCTTTAAAGATTTTCCGTATTTGGAAACGGCTTATTATAGAGAACAAGCATTCACTAAGTTATTGCCAACTATTGAAGATGCGAAAGAAGCCGTTAGCAAGTCCGAAACGCTGGATAGGTTTGAGAATGATTTAGAGAGTGGAAATGTAGAAACAATTTTAAAAGCTGTAAAGGATAATAGTCCAAAAGCTTTTAATAAAGTTGTTGATGATTATTTATCTGTATTATCCAAAGTAGACCAGAAGGCTTATCAACATGTACTTGGTAATACAATTAGACATACGATTATGGCTATGGTTGAGGAAGCAAGAGCTTCAAGTAATGAACCACTAGAGCAAGCCGCTGTAATTCTTAACCAATTTATTTTTGGCTCATCTAAATTTACTGCACCTGAAAAGCTATCTAAGGATAGTGATAAGACTTCAGAAGATAGTGACAAAGAGAAGCAAATTTCTGAACGTGAAAGAAATTTTACAAGACAGAAATACAATACAACTAACGAAGAAATATCAAATGGTGTAACTAAAGCATATAAAGCAACTATTGAAGCTAATATTGATCCTAAAGGTTCAATGACAGATTATGTTCGGAGAACGGCTAGCCGAGAAGCACAAGAAGAGCTTGAGTCTCTAATTGCAAAAGACACTAGATTTAAGTCTCTTGTCGATAAACTTTGGGAACATGCATTTAAGAATGATTTTGATTCTGAATCGAAGTCTAAAATTAGAAAAGCATTTATTAGTAAAGCTCAAACTCTCTTACCAACTGTAATTAGAAAAGCTCGTAACGAAGCATTAAAAGGTATGGGTAAGAGAGTTAATGAAGATAAAGACGATGACTCTCGTCAGTCTAAAGAGTCCAAAGATGGCAATGACTCTAGCCGTCGTAAAGAGTCCAGCAGAGGTGACGAATCACACCGGCGAAATGATTCCGGAACTAAGAATAAAGTTCCAGCAGGAATGTCAACTCTTGAATATCTAATGTCAGAGGACTAATGTTATCTGTAGTTGATATTGCTTGGGTTGCTGGTTTACTTGAGGGAGAAGGATGCTTCTCTATAGGTAATAAAAAGTACCTAAACTCTGGTGTTATTGCTATTGCATCAACAGACTATGATACAGTATTTAGATTTAAATCTATTACTAAAACTAGTAATCAGATTCAGACTAAGAAAAGTACTAAATACTGGAAAACCTGTTATAAGGTGACAATTAGCGGTAACAGAGCAATTCAATGGATGATGACTATTTATCCTCTAATGGGAATCAGACGTAAGGTAGTAATTAAACATCTACTAGATAGGTGGAAATTGTCTCCTGGTTCTGGTTCCCACAACAAGAAAAGGAATGGATAACTTTATGGCTGTCGTGGAATCTCAAGTGACAGCACTGGAGTTGGAAAAGGTTATTCCTAAGATTCGCGTTTTGTTTGAGAGGGATGATAAATTCTTCGCAAATATTAAGAAACGTGATGTGGAAGTCATTTCGCAACGTCTTATGCGCGTTCCCCTAGAGATCAGACCTGGTGGAGCATTCCAGTATTTTGATCCTAATGGTGGAGATTTAGGACGTGGTGGTGGCCCAACTTGGGATAAAGCCGTTCTCAACTCTGTGTTTGTATCTGAAAACATCGAATACACAAAGCTAACACAGTGGTCTACTGATGATAACCGAAAAGCTGTTACAAATGCAGTGAAGAAACTCACTGCAACTGCATTAGATGAACTTCGAAGACAATTGGATTCACAGCTAATGCAGTCTGGAAACGGTGTTGTAGGTGAGATTGACTCAGTTACTACAACATCTGGAGTTGATACTTATGTATTGACAGCAGACTTTGGTGCTCGCTTAGTTCGTTTCGGTCAAACAGTTCAGGTATTTGACGTAACCCTGAATACACTTCGCGGTTCTGGTCAGATTACACAGTGGGATGTCGAAAACTCTACTATTGATGTAACTCCTGCTATTGCTGGAGCTGCTGCAACAGATTTTATTGTTGTTCAGGGCATCACTAGTCCAAATTCACTTCCTGCTATGTATGGTGTTCCATATCATCATTCTAATGCATCTGTTGGAACTTGGCTAGGCTTTAGCAGAGCAACCAATCCAGAGATTAGAAGCAATAGGGTGAATGGTAATAACAGCGCTTTGTCACTCCCATTACCTCGATTAGCGATTAATAAGATTGGTAATCGAGTTGGTATTGATAATAGCTTCAAGCCTAATGCATGGTTGCATCCATGTCAGAAACAGGCTTACGAGGATATTGGTCAAGCCGTTATCATGATTCAGCAGCCTAATAGCAATCGTAAAGAAGGCGACCTGAACATGTATTTCGATAGGATGCAATTCGCTGGAGCACCTGATAAACCATCCTTCAACTGGAATAAGAAGCGTATTGACTTTGTTTCAGATGAAGTTTGGGGTAGAGGAGAGATTCTACCTGTTGGATTCTACACTACAGATGGACGTAAGATATTTGAAATACGTTCTTCTTCTGGTGGTGTGACAACAGCAGATATCTTCTATATGGTGTGTGGTACGCAGTTCTTCGTGAATAATCCAGCCGCAACGGCATACATTGATGACTTGCAGATTCCGGAGGGTTATCAATAATGTCTGATTTACTATCTCAGGATTTAGGAGTTGCTCAGAGTGATAAGCAACCTCTACCTCCTACAATCGCATCTGCTGCTACTATTGCACCTACAACAAGACTTACTTTTGTTACAGGTACAGTAACAATAGCAACAATCACACCTCCAACATCAGGATACTGTGAAGTACTTCTATGCTTCACTAACGGAGCACCTGGTGTATTTCTGACTTCTGGTAATATTAAGACTGCTTACCAGCCAATTCAGAATCGGCCGATTCTACTGTGTTATGACCCAGTATCTGCTAAATGGTGGGCAGCCGCAGTAATCTAAATCTATCTTGAGAGATAGCTAGTCATATGCTCTTGCTGGCTCAGCATATGATACTAGTAAAAGGAACCAGCAACGAATTTTATGTCACGGAAATCTCGGTCTGATAAGATAAGAGCTGATGGAATTTGTTTTATATGTAAATGTAAGATGGATGATAATGATCCTAAATTAGCTCACTCTGAGTGTTATATGTTACGAAATCGTGGTAAGACACGTAAACAGATTAGGGAGATAATAGCTAGTGGAAACTACAGAATCAATTGAATCAATCAATAGACAATTAGTAGAGAACTTTGGTGTTGATACACTTACAGGTTCTCCTATTTGGCGTATTGTATGGTCTGATGACCAGTTTGAGAAGAGATTTGGAACTTTTGATGATATTACTCCGAATGGGTTATATATTAGAACTGTAACAGAAGTTCGTGAAGTTCCAAAATACAAGCAATGGATTCATCAAAGATTTATCCTAGAACGACTTGTTGTAATTCCAGAGCAGAATCAGGATGAGTTACCAGCCGCTAAAGTCTCATATGAGCCAATTTGGACATTTGAAGATGCAAATGGTAATTACTTACCTCCAAAATGGGAAGCCACTAAGTTTATTGTTGATACTGTTTATGCAGCACAGTATAGTACTCATACGCTGAGAAAGTACGTTGATGATGAAAGTTCGCAGGAAAAGAGTCTAGAACTCAAAGCTAAAAGAGTAGATGAGATTGTAGAAGCTCTGTGGGGAGAACAATCTCAATTTCATGATGGTATTAGAACTGGTGAGACGATACATATTACAGATGGTAGTAATACTAAAATTCATTAAGCTGGAGATTTTATGCCTGTAGGTGGTTTCCCCGGAATGCAATCGCAGATGACTCGTACTCTTAGAGCACCAGTAAATCCTATGGATAAGTCAACTGTAGTATCCATATTTCCAAAAGAGATTCATGAAACTAAAAATACAATCTCTCCTGGAAAGTTTCATATAGACAAAGGTAGCTGGGATAAGCCTGCTATTCTAGTTGTTGGTCCATCATCTTGGTGGAAGTTTATTGATGATGAACAGCCAATTCTTGAAATTCCATGTGGCTCTACTCAGATAGCAAATTCAATTGTTAATGATTATTGTAATGGGTTAGTTGGTTGTAATATGACTAACTCAATGCCTGGAGTTTTCTGGATTCCAGGTGAATTTGATGTTGTTACTCTGAAACTTAAACATCAAAAAGAATTGGAAGCGGCTAAAGCTAAACAAGATCGTTTCTGGACTGCATTGATTCGATTTGCTGATACATTCTGGGCACGTACTAATGGTTCTCCTCTTTGCATCAGTGATGAGATGAGAATAGCCGCTCGTGAGTTAGGATTAGCTGAACAGAAAGACTGGATGAAAGACTTTTCAATGCTTGAGAAGCTTAATTGTAAAGCATGTGGAAGTCCTGTTAAACCTGGTTATCCTGTTTGCGCTAATTGTCATGCTGTCGTAGATGTTGAATTGGCGACTAAACTCGGAATTAAATTTAGCGTTTAATTATGAAACTTGTTGAGCTTAAACCTCAGTTCCTAAAATGGAAAAACGATACTCATTTTAAACATGTAGATGAGATAAATGAAGCTGATGGAATTGTCTTTAAATGCCCATTATGCCTGAAGAATAATAATATGTCTATAGTAGGAGTTCATAGTGTTATCTGCTGGGAACCTAATATTCCACAAACTACATCTCCTACACCTGGACGATGGAATATGTTGGGAACTAGCTTTAATGACTTAACTCTACAAGCAGGAAGCTCAAGTGTATTATTGACTGGTGATGGATGTAAAGCACACTTCCTCATTACAAACGGTGAAATAGTAGGACTATAGAATGCCAATAGTAACAGCCGGGACCATAATGAATCAGTCCGCAGCACTAATGAATGATGCTGCTCGCTCGATTTATACTTATGCAATACAGATTCCATATTTGAATATGGCATTGCAGGAGTTGCAGGAGATATTTGAACTTAATAATGTCCCTGTAACTGATACAGTGACTAGTACTCCTATTACAGTTCCTGCTGGAATAACATCAGTTGGATTCTCTCCAGATATGCCAGTAGTTGGAACTCCATATCTACCAGATGATTTGATTGAACCTAAAGTAGTGTGGGAGAGACAAATTGGAGTTGACCCATATGTTCCAATGGCAAGATTAGACTTTCTTCCACGATATATGGAAGGAGTTGAGATTACTCAATTCATTCATTATGTGTGGCAATCACAGGAGATTAGAGTTCTAGCCGCTAACCAGATTAATCAACTCAAAATTGATTACATTCGAAATTTATTTGCTGCATTTACCGATGAGGATGATGAAATCTCAATAGTTAATACTCAATCATTCTTAGAATATAGAAATGCTGGATTACTAGCTCAATTCTGTGCTGAAAATCCAACTCGTGCTCAATCACTCAATCAAGATGCTATAATGGCATTAGATCGTTCTGTAGGTATTGGAACTAAAGGACGACAAGCAATTAATATTCGTCATCGTCCATTTAGGAGTTCATATAAGCGTAGAACATATATGTAATACAAGCGTGTAAGCCTCTGGCGTTAGCAATTCCGCGAAGCGCTGGTTTAACAACTGGAGGATAGTATGTCAACTGTTGGTTTCTGGCGTGAACTCAGACAGGATAGTCGTGATATTAATATTCAAAGTAATCGACTTGGTAAGATGGGTAGACCTTGGTTCATCTTTCCACAAGGTAATGGCCCACGCGGTAGCTTCAGTAACTTCACTGATTTAGCACCAAATCTTCGTTCAAGAGATGTTATTATAATTGGTGGTGTATTGCGTGAACAAGCTGTATGTCCAGTTGGTGTATTAGATGTAACTGTTATTGGTGCAGCTAATCAACCAAGACAGGCTACATCTGGTGGTGTTCCTACAGGTGGAGGTGCTAGTTGGTTAGCTCCTGCTGCTCCTGTTGCAACTACACCACTATTAAGAGTAATTGAACAAGGTTGGAGTTTTGAAAATATCCAATTTGCTCCAGTAGCTGCATCAGCATGTCTTACATTTGATAGGAGAGAAACGGCTGCTATTCCAGACTCGTCTCATGCACAGATTAGAGGCTGTTACTTCTCTACTGGTGGAGCTAATGGAATTGGTATCGAAGTAATTGAATGCAAAGATATTATCATTGAAGATAATAATTTTGAAGCATTGACAGGAGCTACAGGAGCCGCAATCAAAACTACTGCTGGTGGTGGAGTAGCCGCTCCGAGTCATTGGATTGTTAGAAGAAATAAGTTTGTTCAGTGTGTCGTTGATATGAACTGCCTCAGCTTGAATTTCAGTTGGATTACTGAGAATATCTTCTACTCAACAAATCCAATTGAGGGTGGAACAAGAATCACATTAATTGGTTCTACCGGACGTAATCGTGTTATCAACAATCGATTCTCTGATGTCATTGCAGATGTTACAATTGCTAAAGGTTATACACCTGCTGCAAATGATGTCTGGAGTAATTGGGCGGCTAATAGTACAGTTCCCATCGCAACAGTTCCCGCTTAATACAATTTAATAACTAGTTTAGATAAGGAGATTAGAAAATGTCTACATCAGACGAAACAGCAAATAAGTTCAATGTTGGTGATACAGTGCATGTTCCATTTGTTGTTACGGCCGTTGGTGGAACTACAGCTAATCCCACAGTAACTGGAACTACTAAGTATGCTGGATTTGATGGTAATAAAGATGCTATTGGTCCAGTAGATGCAGTTCAAGTTCAGGTGGATAAATAATGGAATGGCCAGATAGCAGATTTCATTTTGAAATTAATAGCTTTGAAGATTTTGTTTCCTTTGTAGCTATTATTAGGGGAAAGGAGATAAATCTAGAAGAAATTAAAAATCTTACTAAGCAACTTAGTCAATCTGATAAAGCTCTTGAAGATGCTGTTAACAAGAACAAATAAACTAGTAAGTAAACAGGGAGAAAACATGGCAAATCCAGTTCTAGCAGACTTGCAGGTCGCTGTCACAAGAAATACTACTGTGGTTAGTAGTGCTGTAACTCTCATTAATGGTATTGCTGCACGTATTCAAGCTGCTATTGATGCCGCAGTTGCAAATGGGGCTACTGAAGCAGAACTCCAGCCAGTTTCTGATGAAGTTACAGAACTGAATGCTAGTGCATCAGCATTAGCGGCTGCTGTTAGTGCAAATACGTAACGAATCATAATAATATAATAACGTGGGGTGCGTATACGTTAAACGCACAAATATTAAAATGGCTCAATTACGCGATCACGAACCTGTTACTCTTAGTGAATTTAATGGGTTATGGAAGAGAGGTTCTAAGGAGGAAACTCCATTAGACCACTTCCAAGATGCTAATAATATTGCTCATGGCTCTGGTGATTCATTTGGTACCAGACCAGGAATTGATATTAGCCAGGATGTAGCCGTTCCGTTGGAAGATGTAAAACGTATTTATAATTATCCAACGATGACAGGTAATACACTTATAGTATTAACTTATGATGGAGTTACAGGTAAAATCTATCACGTAGCAAACTCTACAACAGTATATGGTCCATTGCTAACAATTACTGGAATGGAAGATTTTGCATTCGTTCCATACGCAGGACGTGCTTATATTAGTCCATTTAAGACATTTAATGTTGGTGGATTGAATGTTGAGAAAGGACTACAGAATGAATTTCTATACGTTTATGCTGGAGATGGGACAGCGGCTAGAAAAGCAGCCGGTTCTCCTATGTCTGGTGCAATGACAATTGCTAATGGTACTGCTGGTCATACAGATGCTGGATTACATATATTTGCATTTGTTAGAGAGACTATATCCGGTGCATTAACTGCTCCTGGTCAAAATAAAACATTTACAACAGCCGCTGCTAGTTCAGTTTCATTCGGTGCTGTTCAAGCTACTGGTAATCCAATTATTGCCAAGAGACATTTAGTAGCCACAAAGAGAATTACTACATTTAATGGTGATTTGAATGGATATCAATTCTTCTTCGTTCCTAATGCAACAATTAATAATGATACAGACGCATTCTTAAATAATATATCATTCTACGATGGTGATTTGTTAGATGACGCCTCACATCTAATTGATAACTATTCTGAGATACCGGCTGGTGCTGTTCTAACGATGTATCGTCAGAGATTAGTAATTGCAACATTTTATACTGATATTTCATTGATTCTTGTATCAACGGCTGGTGAACCAGAAGCTATCAGTCAAATTGATGGTCTATTAGTATTTCCACCAGATGGTAATCCAGTAACAAATTGTCAAGAATTAAGAGATGTTCTATATGCATTTAAAAGATCTAGAACAGTATCTTTTACAGATAATGGAGACGCTCCTAGCTCATGGCCTCTTGTTACAGTGGATAATGCTTTGGGCACTTCTGTACATGGTATCGCAACTGTACTTGATTCTGGTTCATCATCAGTTGACTATCTCATTGTATGTACTTATCAGGGGATTACACTATTTAATGGTCGATACATTAATCCTGAATTGAGTTGGAAAATTGAAGAGTTTTGGAAAGCGTTAAATCGAAATGATTTCAGGCTAATTCAAATTATAAATGCTCCAATTCAAAAGGAGATTTATACAGTTCTTCCAACAAGACAATTATTAGTTTGTAATTATTCGATGGGTATGGATCCAAAAAAATCGAGATGGGAACCGTGGAGTTTTTATCCTGGTGTTAATACGATTGCTATTTACAATATCGATGAAATTATTTTGGGGGCAGATTTAGTTTAATGCTTACTGGCACTTTTAATATAGAACTTTTTAGATATGTAAGTATATCTCCAGATTTTTCTGTTGATATTCCACCTCTAGGCCAATTAGAATTACCTACTGACAATTGTGATGGGACTATAGCAGTAGGGGCTTTGGGAATGACTTGGAGGTTGAGTGGT
>Ga0184605_10000024_pt1 | contig 47161 bp, 43 predicted proteins | sample PLM0_30_coex_FD_132995 | JGI IMG/M metagenome (GOLD analysis project Ga0184605, IMG submission 132995) | Groundwater sediment microbial communities from an aquifer in East River, Colorado, USA - PLM0_30_coex | ecosystem: Environmental > Terrestrial > Soil > Riparian zone | place: USA: East... | reverse complement strand
GGCTGGCGCCGGGGGGCGAGAGGGGGGCGGCAGTGCAGGCGGCGCGGGGGTCGGGCGAGATGATCGGGAGCGTTCCCGCCTCCACCGCTCCGACCCGAGGCATGTCATGCGCGCCGCGCTCCCCATCGCCGTCCTTGCCGTCTGCGCCGTTGCTCCCCTCACCACGGTCGCCGCCCAGGAGACGCCGACCGAGAAGACCGCGGCGGCGGCCGTCATCCGCCGCATGGGCGAGCTCGAGCGCTCGCTCGCGCTGCCGCAGCTCGTGACCCGGCTCAGCGGCGCGCGCGACGCGCGTCGCGACGCGGTGATCGCCCGGGCCAACGAGCTGATGGACAAGGAGCTGCTCGCGATGGCCGACGACATCACGCGCCACCCCGAAACAGGGTGGAAGGAAGAGCGCTCGGTGAAGATCCTCACCGATTACCTGACGGCCCACGGGTTCGCGGTGGAGGGCGGCGTGGCGGGCTTGAAGACGGCCTTCGTGGCGCGCTACCAGAAGGGCACGCCCGGCCCGAACCTCGGCGTTATCGTCGAGTACGACGCGTTGCGCGGCACCAGCCGCGACTTCCACGGCGATCAGCACAGCGCCCAGGGGCCGGTGGGTCTCGCCGCGGCCGTCGCGGTGGCCGAGTTTCTCACGAGCTCCAAGACGCCCGGCAGCGTGACGGTGTACGGCACACCGGCCGAGGAGCTCGCGTCGCCCGCCGCGAAAACGGTCATGTACAACGCCGGCGTCTTCAAGGGCGCGGACGTCCTGGTCCGCTCGCATTCGTCCACCGCGACCCAAGCGCCCGGCGCCGGTTTCGGCAGCTGCTGCATGAACATCAACGTGATGCACTACACTTTTTCGGGCGCGCCGGCCCACCAGCTGCAGGCGTGGGATGGGCGGGACGCGCTGATGGGCGTGATCGAGCTGTTCAATCACATCGACGGCCTGCGCAAGACGCTGCGGCCCGAGACCAAGATCCAGGGAATCATCACCGAGGGCGGCAAGGCCCCGAACGTCGTGCCGGACCGCGCCGTGGCGGAGTTCTGGATCCGGTATCCCGATCCCGTCTACCTCGCGCAGGTCACGGATCGGGTGAACGACGCGGCCCGGGGCGCCGCCCTCGCCACCGGGACCAAGGTACGCATCGACGTCGACTCCTCGTCCCGCAACGGCATCTCCGTCGCGGCCCTGAACGACGTGGCGTTCGCCTACATGAAGCGGTTCGGCGCCACCAAGGTGGACGACGAGCCGGGGCGGCCGCTCCCTTTCGAGGAGACGGGAACCGTCGCGACCCAGATCCCCGGCGTCGGGGTCACCGCGCACAGCTCGAACGGCGGCTATCACACGTTCGACATGGAGGCCGACGCGCTCGGCGAGGTCGGTCACCACGGCTTCCTGGTGGACGCCCAGACGATGGCGGCGGTGCTGTATCACTTCGCCACCGACGCGCCCTACCGAGCGACCGTCAAGCGAGAGTTTGACGGGTTGCACGCGCTGTACGACGAGTATCTCGCGGCGCTGCGGAGCGCGTACCCGCTGCCCATCGTTCCCGACCCGACGGGGCACTGACCGTGCGTCCCCGGCTCCTCCTGTTGCTGGCCGCGGCGTGCGGCGCGTCCTCCCTCGCCGCGCAGCAGCGCGCCATTTCGGACAGCGACCTGTTCGCGTTCCGCTGGGTGGCGAGTCCGCAGATCTCGCCAGACGGCCGGCAGGCGGCGTACGTGCTCGTGACCGTGAACGCGAAGCACGACGGCTACGAGACGAGCCTGTGGGTCGTGGCCACGGACGGCGCCGCGGCGCCACGCCGGCTCACCGCGGGACCGCGCGACGGGGCGCCGCGCTGGTCACCCAACGGCGCGACCCTCGCGTTCCTGCGTCCCAAGGACGACCACCCGCAGCTCTACCTGCTGTCGTTGGCGGGTGGCGAGGCGCAGCAGCTGACCGATCTCCCGAAAGGCGCCTCGCCGGCGGCCTGGTCGCCCGACGGGAAGACGATCGCGTTTACGAGCACGACCACTCCGGAGGACATCGCACAGGCGGACAAGAAGGACGAGCCGAAGAGCGACGTCCGGATCATCACGCAGGCCGAGTTCCGGGGCGACGACGAGGGCTACGTGGACGCCGCCAGGCACGCGCACATCTGGACGGTGCCGGCGGCCATGCCGGGCGACAAGCCCGCGACGGCGCACCAAGTAACCTCCGGCGGGTTCGACGAGAACGCACCCCAGTGGAGCCCCGAGGGCGCGCGTGTGTACTTCGCCTCGGACCGCGTGGTGGAGTCGTACTATTACCCGCCCGACAACAACGTCTACTCCACGCCCGCCGCGGGCGGCGCCATCGACACGGTCGTGGACATCACCGGCCCCGTGTTCGGCCCGGCGCTCGCGCCCGACGGCAAGGCCATCGCATTCCGGGGCTGGGTGAACCCGCGAGCGGCGCGGTCCTACAACCAATCCGACCTGTTCGTGTGGCGCGGCGGCCGGGTGAAGAACCTCACCGCCGACTACGACTTCGACATGGGCGGCGGGGTGCTGGGCGACCAGGCGCCGCCGCGCGGCGGTGAGGGCTCGAGCCCGAACATCTGGACGGCGGACGGCACCGCCGTGATCGTGACCACGACCGAGCATGGGCGCTCGAATCTCCTGCGGTTCGACGCGCAGACGGGAGCGCGCCAGCCCCTCACCACGGGGGATCACGCCGTGCTCGCCTACAGCGCCACGCCCGACGCCCGCCGCTTCGCCCTGACCATCGGCGACCCGACGCACCTTCCCGACGTGTACGCGCTGGACCCGCAGACCAAGCGCCTGACGCAGCTCACGCACGTCAACGACTCGCTGTTCTCGCAGCTCCAGCTCGTCACGCCGGAGGATTTCTGGTACCCGAGCTTCGACGGCACGAAGATCGAGACCTGGATCATGAAGCCCCCGGGCTTCACGCCCGGCAAGAAGTACCCCTTGATCCTCAACATCCACGGCGGGCCGCACACCGCGTACGGCTACATCTTCTTCCACGAGATGCAGTGGATGGCCGCCAAAGGCTACGTGGTGGTCTACCCCAACCCCCGCGGGAGCACGACCTACGGGCAGGAGTTCGGCAACGTCATCCAGTACCGTTATCCCGGCGACGACTACAAGGACCTGATGATCGCCGTGGACTCGGTGATCCGCCGAGGGCTTGCGGACCCGGCCAAGCTGGGCGTGACTGGCGGCTCGGGCGGAGGGCTGCTCACCGACTGGGCCGTGGGCCACACGCACCGCTTCGCCGCCGCGGTGTCGCAGCGCGACGTGGCCGACTGGCTCGGCTTCTGGTACACGGCGGATTTCACCCTTTTCCAGCCGACCTGGTTCCGCTCCACCCCGTTCCGCGACCCGCAGGAATTCCTCGCCCGCTCGCCGGTGCGCTACGCCGACAGCGTCACCACGCCGCTGATGTTCGTCCTGGGCGACGAGGACCTCCGGGCGCCGCCCAATCAGGGAGGCGAGGCGATGTTTCGCGCCCTCAAGTATCTGCGCAAGACCACCGTCATGGTGCGCTTCCCCGGCGAATCGCACGAGCTGTCGCGCTCCGGGAAGCCGGTGCACCGCGTCGAGCGGCTGCAGCACATCGTGAACTGGTTCGACAAGTACCTGCGGGGGAAACCGACGACGCTGTACGACCTGCACTGACGGCCCACGCCCGTCACCGGACGCGCACGTCCAGACGCAGCGTCACGGCCGCCAGCTGCTCCCGGCGGCGCACGCCCGCTTGTGCGGGGAAATCGTAGCGCTCCAGGGAGTACTCCACCCCCAGGGTCGCCGTGCGGACGCGGTACTCGAGGCCCGCCGCCGTGCGGTAGGCCAGGTCCGGGTTCCGGAGTCCACTCACGGACACGACGGGCAGGAGCGCCGCCCGCCACACGCCGTGTATCGCGTCCCCGGCGAACGCCGTCCGGGCCGTGGCGCCGAGCCCCACCATGTTCCAGGTCTGACGACCGAGCTTCGTCGCATAGGCCCGGCGCGCCGCTCCGGCTTGGAAGGCAAGCCACGGGGCCGTGACGACGCTCGCCTCCACGCCCAGCTCTCCCACGTCGCGATCGAGCACGCCCTTCGAGCCGAACAGCCGACCGCCGAGGGCGCGCACCGCGAGCGCAAATCGGGGACCGGACCGAAGGGTGGCCACGCCACCGAGGATCGGACCGAGTGAGCGCTCGAGGCCGAAGCCTGCGTCGACCCGGTGCTCGGCGAGGGACGCGAGCGGCGCGACGACCAGCGCGCGTTGCGCCGCCGCGGGCGCGGCGCCCCCCACCGAGAAGATCGCGCCCGCGATCACACCAGCGGCCCTCACGGCCCCGTGCCCTCGCCCGCTGCGGGGGAGAGGAGCAACAGGGTGGCCGCGATCCGGTCGGCGTTGCGCGCCCGGACGCTTGCGTTCGCCGAATCCCGCTCGGCGCGGTGGCGCGCGTTCGCGGCGACGTTCTCGGGGATCGCGCCGTGCCGTCGGTGCACCAAGAACGCGACGACGCCGCTGACCGCGGCGGTCGCCGCGACGACGTCGGCCCCGCCCCGCTCACCACCACCGAGGTCCCCGGTGGCCGCGCCCGCGATGAGCAGCGCCGCCGCCGCGACGCCCAGTCCCTTGGCGACGTCGCGCCGCGCCGCCTCCGCGGAAATCCGCTCGGGGAGCAGCATACGCCCATCGAGCTCGGGAAGCGTGTCCTCGCGCGCTTCGACCTCGTGCCGAACGTCGAAGTACACCCGGGCCGAGTCCGACGCGCTAGTCACCCGGCTGCGTCCGACCACCGCCAGCATGTAACGCCCCGGCGGAACGAGGCGCCGGTCGGCGAGCAGGCCGTCCCAGGCGATCTCGCGCACGCCGTCCATCGTGCCCCGGAACAGCGAGAGCGGCCGGCCGGCGCCGATGGCGGACAATTTCACGTCCACCAGCGCGGCATGCGTGGCCACGACGATGAAGGTGACTCGGGCCGTGCGCGGGTCGACTCGCGCGGGCTGGACGGGGCGAATGGCGACGGCCAGCGTGCGCCGCCGCGCTTCGCCAAACGTCTCTAGCTGGGCCGGCGTGAACCGGCTGGGGTCGAGGTCGGTGAATGGATCACGCTCGATCGCCGCGCGGAAGTACAGGACGGCCGAGTCGCGCTTCCCCGCGACCGCAAGGCAGGCGCCGAGATATTTGTAGGCGTCGACACGCTGGTCCCGTGTCACCTCGAACGGCCAGTTGGGCGAGACGATCTGGCGCAGCAGCGGCAGCGCCCGCTCCACTTCGAGGCGCTCGTAGAGCTGGTGCGCCTGCCCCAGCAGCTCCGCCGTGCTGCCCTGCGCGGCGAGTGCAGGAGCGACACCGGCCGCCAGGACAACCGCCCACGCGAGTCGCCTCATCCCGTGCCGCGGCTGCGGAGCGTCACGCGCCCGAGCGACACCGTGCCGCCGGGCTCCACCACCACCGTCGTATCGAATGTCTCATAGCCGCGGGCGCGCACCTCGAGGTGCCGGGGCCCGGGCGAAATCTCCAGATCGAACACGCTGCCGATGCCGACCCGACGGCCGTCGAGCACTATCTCCGCATCGGGAGGGGTCGTCAGCAGCCGCAGCCTGCCGGTCGGCGGTGCCGCGCGGCGGACCAACGGGCGAGACGGCGGCGCCGCCGCCGGGCGGGGTGCAGCCGAGTCGAATGACGCGCCCACGGCGGAGGCGGGGGCGGGGGCGGGGGCGGGGGCGGGCACGTGGGACGGCCGGCCGATCATCCACACGGCGCCGAGCGCGACCAGACCGGCGGCCGCGAGTCCGGCGATCCGTACGCTCCGGGGCAGCCGCCGGAGCCGGAGCCGGGCGGCGATCGCCGGCAGGCCCTGCAGCGCGAGGGTCGGCATGTCCGCGAGCGGCGGCAGCGCGCGCGCCGCGATTTGTTTGACGGCGCGGCCCTGCACGAGGTGCCGTAGGGTCCGCTCGCCCTTCAGGCGGTTCCGCTCGCTGAACGGCGTCGCCTCAATCGCCATCAGCATCTCGCGCGTCGTCTTGAACCTTCGGTCGGGGTCTTTGTTCAGAGCCCGCCGCACCACGTCCAGGAGTTGTGGCGGCACGTCATCGCGGGCCAGCGCCAGGTCGGGCACCGGAGTGAAGAAATGATGGTGCATCACACCGGCGAGCGTATCCGCGTGGAACGGCACCGAGCCGGCGAGCATCTGGAAGGCGACGATGCCGAGGGAGTACTGGTCGCTCTGCGGCCCGGCGCGCCGACCGGCGCACTGCTCGGGGCTCATGAAGGGTGGCGTCCCGATCACGGTGCCGTCCGCCGTGAGGCTCACGTCTGCCGAGCGCAGCGCGACCCCGAAGTCGGACACCATCACGCGGCCGTCCGAGTCGACGAGGATGTTCGCGCCCTTGACGTCGCGGTGCACGATGCCGCACGCGTGGGCGTAGGCGAGCGCGCGCGCCGCCGCGCGCAATACGAACAAAGTCGCGGGCACGGAGAGCGCGCCCTGCGCCTGGAGGATGGCGTCGAGCGACTTCCCCTCGACGAACTTCATCACGAAGAACAGGATGCCACCGATCTGGCCGACCCGGTAGACGGGGATGATGTTGGGGTGATCGATCTCCGCCACCATGCGCGCCTCGCGCTTGAAGCGCTCGGCCGCACGGGCGGTGAGGCCGAGCTCCGGCGGCAGCACCTTGAGGGCCACCACGCGCCGCAGCCCAACCTCTGTCGCCTTGAAGACGATCGCCATCCCGCCGCGCGCCAGCTCGTGCTCCACCTCGTATTCCCCGGCGAGCACCATCCGGAGCCGCTGCAGCAGGTCGTCGCCGCTCTCGGGCGGCACCATGAGCGTCGCTTCCTGAGGATCGCCCACGAGCGTCCCACAGTGTCCGCAGAATCGGGCCAGGGGCGGGACCTCCGCACCGCACTGGAAGCATTTCACGGTAGAACCTTGAGGGACTGGGCCGCGCTGTCGGTGTTGATGGAGCTCTCGAGCCGAATCATGAGCTTCGCCGTGCCGACCCTCGACTTGGCGACGAGTGAGTCCTGCCCCGCGGTCAGATCGAAAATGCTGGTGTCCGACGACCACATTCTGAGGTGAGGTCGGTCGAGCGGCGTGCCACCCGCCTCGACCACGACGCTGAACGGCACGGTGCTGTCACGGTGGAGAATCGCGTCGCCGACGTAGGTGATCGTCACACTCCCCGGACCGGCAGGGCGAAACACGTCCGCGAACCCGCACGCCAGCGCTGCCGCCCCGCACGCGGTCGTCAGCGCAAACAGCTCCACCGAGCGACAGGGTCGCATCAACGAACGTCCGCGGACAATGGCGGCTTACAAATTGCGAGGGGTGACATGGATAGCAATAGTCGCGCCGTCCCCGGGCGCCTCGAACAGCGCAACAGGTGGTCTCATATAGCGGTCCCGCGTGAAGCCCGTACCTTCTTATGCTCTGCTGCGCTTTCGGTTCCACCGCTTCAGCCAGAGGTCATCCCATGTCTGTCGCGCTCGGCCTCCGCCTCGCCCCGTCCGCAGGCGTGCCGTGACGGCTCCGTGGTCGGTGCTGCTCGACATCGCGCTGCGGACGTCGATCGTGTACCTCGCGCTGCTCGTGGGGCTGCGCCTCACCGGCCCTCGCCAGCTCGGCCAGCTGTCCACGTTCGACCTGGTGCTGCTCCTCATCATCGCGAATGCGGTGCAGAACGCGATGGTGGGGCCGGACACGAGTCTCGCGGGCGGATTGGTCGCGGCCGGGGTGCTGATCGGCTGGCACCGGGTGGTCGACTGGTGGCGGCTCAGGTTCACGGGCTTCGCGAAGCTGCTCGGCGGCGAAGGCATCATGCTGATCCACGACGGCGCCATCCTCGACGCGCATTGCCGCCGGGCCGGCGTCACGCGCGAGGAGCTGCTGCAGGCGCTGCGCGAGCACGGCGTGGCGAACGTGCAGGACGTGATGGTCGCCGTGCTCGAGCCCGACGGAGCGATTAGCGTGATCCGGAAGGACGACATCGCGCCGGGGTCAAGAGCGCATCACCGTATCAAGAGCCTGCGGCGGAACCCCTGAGCGGGGTGCCCGCGCCTGATTAGATTTCCTGACGATGCCCACCATCCAGATCAAGAAGACCGCCGAGGAGCCCGGCGCCGCCTCGCTCGCCGTCACCGTGCCGGTCGAGCAGGTGCAACAGGCCGAAGACCGCGCCACCTCCGACTACCAGCGGCGCGCCAGGCTCCCCGGGTTCCGCAAGGGGAAGGCGCCGGCGGCGCTGGTGAGGCGGCAGTTCGCCGACGACATCCGGAAGCACGCCCTGGAGGAGCTGATTCGGGAAAGCTGGAAGGCGGTGCTCGCGCAGGAAGCCCTGAAGCCGATCGCCGACCCGCACGTTCACAACCTCAAGTGGGACGCCGGCGCACCGGTCACCTTCGAATTTCACGTGGAGGTGCGGCCCGACCTGACGCTCGAGCGGATCGGCCAATTTCAGCTCAAACGCTCGGTCCGGCCGGTCACCGAGGATCACGTGCTCGCCCAGCTCACGGAGCTGCGCGAGCAGAAGGCCCCGTGGACGCCCGTCGCGGGCGAGAAGCCCAAGCCCAAGGACCTCGCGCACGTGACGATCGCCACGCGGGAGGGCGACGGGGCCAAAGACCCCCAGCCCTATCAGCTGGTGCTGGGCGAAGGACGCGCGATTCCGGAGGTCGAGGAGCGCATCATGGGCATGCTGCCCGGGGAGACCCTCGACGCGACCGTCCACTTCCCGAGCGACTTTGCCGAGGAGGCGAAGCGCGGGCAGCCGCGCGACATCCGCATCACGCTGCATGAAGTGAAGCGGCAGCAGCTCGCGGAGCTCGACGACGCGTTCGCGCGCGAGGTGGGGGATTTCGACTCGCTGGAGGCGCTGCGCCGCGCGGTGCGCGAGGACCTCGAGAAGGAAGCGGTGCGCGAGGCCGACGCCGGGGTCCGCCGCGATCTGATCGATCAGATCGTCCAGGCGAACCGCGTGGTGGCGCCGCGGCCGCTGGTCGAGCGAGCGTTGTACGCCTACGCCCAGGCGTACGGCATTCCCGAAGACCGCTGGCCCGACTTCGCTCGGGAGTTCCAGCCCGTGGCCGAACAGCAGGTGCGGCGCGACCTGATCCTCGACTGGGTCGTGGACCGCCACGGCCTACGCGCCACCGAGGCGGAGCTGGACCTGCGGCTCGAGGAGCTGGCCGCCCGGCGAGGCTCGCCGGCCGCGGAGCTCCGCGCCTCGCTCGAGCAGGCGAAGCGGCTGCGCGATCTGGAGCGTGGCCTCACCGAAGAGAAGGTCTTCGCGTTCCTTCTCTCCCAATCCACCGTGGAGCAGACGTGACGACGAATCAGATCTATCCCCCGTACATCATCGAGCGCTCGAGCCGTGGCGAGCGCACCTACGACATCTTCAGCCGGCTGCTCATGGACCGCATCGTGTTCCTGGGCACCCAGATCAACGACGAAGTCTCGAACATCATCATCGCCCAGCTCCTGTTCCTGGACGCCGACAACCCGGAGCGGGACATCTACCTGTACATCAACTCGCCCGGCGGCCTCGTCTCCTCGGGCATGGCGATCTACGATACCATGCAGTTCCTGCGCGCCCCGGTGAACACGATCTGCATGGGCATGGCGGCCTCGATGGGCTCGTTCCTGCTCGCCGCCGGCCGCAAGGGAAAGCGCTCGGCGCTGCCGCACGCGCGGATCATGATGCACCAGCCGTCGGGCGGGACGCAGGGCACCGCGGCGGACATCGAGATCCAGGCCCGGGAGATCCTGTACCTCCGGGGCAAGCTCAACGAGCTGTACGCCAAGCACACCGGCAAGGCGCTCGACCAGATCGAGAAGGACATGGACCGCGACCGCTTCATGTCCGCGGAGGAAGCCAAGGACTACGGGCTAGTTGACCACGTAATCGCCAACTTCCAGCAAATCGACGATGGGAAGAAGAAGTGACGCCTTGCGCGGGCCCCCGGACCTTCCCATACTAGGATCAGATGTCCCACGATAAGCACCTCCGCTGCTCCTTCTGCGGCAAGTCGAAGGACTCGGTCCGGAAGTTCATTTCCGGACCGTCGGTCTACATTTGTAACGAGTGCATCGCCCTCTGCAACGAGATCCTGGCGGAGGACGAGGAGCGGGAGGTCTCCGAGGCGATCACCCAGGTCCCCATCCCCTCCGAGATCAAGGACGTGCTGGACCAGTACGTGATCGGGCAGGAGCGGGCGAAGAAGACCCTCGCCGTGGCGGTCTACAACCATTACAAGCGGATCAACTCGCGCCAGGGGCGCGAGGCCGACGTCGAGCTCGACAAATCGAACATCCTACTCATCGGCCCGACCGGCGTGGGGAAGACGCTGCTGGCGCAGACGCTGGCGCGGATCCTCGACGTCCCCTTCACCATCGCCGACGCGACGACCCTCACCGAGGCGGGCTACGTCGGGGAGGACGTGGAGAACATCTTGGTGCGGCTGCTCCAGTCCGCGGACTTCAACGTCTCCGAGGCGGAGCGCGGCATCGTCTACATCGACGAGATCGACAAGATCGCGCGCAAGTCCGAGAACCCGAGCATCACCCGCGACGTGTCGGGTGAAGGCGTGCAGCAGGCGCTCCTGAAGATCCTCGAAGGGACCATCGCGAGCGTGCCGCCCCAGGGCGGCCGCAAGCATCCGCAGCAGGAGTACATCCAGGTCAATACGAAGGACATCCTGTTCATCTGCGGCGGGGCGTTCGACGGACTGGAGAAGATCATCGAGTCGCGCACCGGGCGGCGGCAGATCGGGTTCACCAAGGAAGAAGTCGCCACGGGCACGCCCGAGAAGATCAAGAAGAATCCGTTCATCGACGTGGAGCCCGACGACCTGCTGCGCTATGGCTTGATCCCGGAGCTCGTGGGCCGCCTCCCCGTGGCGGTACCGCTCGACTCGCTCGACGAGGAGGCGCTGATCCGCATCCTGATCGAGCCCAAGAACGCCCTCTCCAAACAGTACCAGAAGCTGTTCGAGCTCGAGGACGTCCGACTCACCATCGAGAAGGACGCGCTCACGGCCATCGCCCAGAAGGCGATCAAGCGCGCCACCGGCGCCCGCGGCCTGCGCGCTATCCTCGAAGAGATGATGACCGACATCATGTTCGACTTGCCGAGCCGCGACGACGTGCGCGAGGTCGCCATCACCGCCGAGTGCGTCACCGAAGGCCGGCCTCCGCTGCTCGTCACCGAGCGCGTGCGCCAAAAGAAAGAAGCCTGACCCTCTCCGAACCCCGCTTCCTGGGCTCGTTCCCCCGGGCCGACGTCCCCCTCGCTCCAGAGCTTCCCGAAGTCGCGCTGATCGGTCGATCCAACGTCGGAAAATCGAGTCTGCTCAATGCCCTGGCTGCCCGGCGGATCGCGAAGACCTCCGGCACACCGGGGAAGACCCGGATGTTGAACGTGTACGAATTTCACCTGGGGAGAAGGGAGAGGGGAGAGGTACCTTCCGGCGCGGACCGCGCGCCCGATGCTCACCGTCTCGAACCTCTCCCCTCTCCCCTCTCCCTGTATCTGTTGGACCTTCCCGGCTACGGCTATTCCCGGGCGAGCAAGGCCGAGCGCGCCGGCTTCCGGGGGCTCGTGACGCACACGCTGGCGCGACCCCGCCTCGCAGGCGTTCTCTGGCTGCTCGACATCCGCCGCGAGCCGTCCGCCGACGATCACGCGATGCACGAGCTGTTCGCCGCCCGAGACTCCCGCGTGCTCGCGGCGCTCACCAAGAGCGACAAGGTGCCCCGGGATCGGCGCCCCGGGCGGGAGCGCGAGCTGCGCGAGGCGCTGGAGCTCGACGACGATCAGATGATCGTGACGAGCGCGCGGGAGAAAGAGGGAATTGAAGACCTGAGGGAGGCGATTGTCGGGTTGGTAGGTACGCCTCCCAGCCACCCCGGGCTCGCGCCCGGGGTCAGTTTGCCTCGGGACCCTGACTGACCCCGGGCGCCAGCCCGGGGATCACGTATCCTGGACGGAGAACGTTTTTAGCACCCCCGGAGGCGCCCGCCCCGACACCAGCATCCCCGTGGACAGCGCGTCTGCCGCCACCGCCGACCGCGTGACCACCGAGGCCTGCTTGAGGGCGTGCGCCGGCCGCCCGGTGGCGGGATCCATGACGTGCCCGATGACGAGCGATCCGTAGCGCACGATCGACTCGGTGTTCGCGGCGGTCGCCAATGCGGCGTCCCGGAGCCGTGTCGCCTTACGGGTGCCTCCGGGCCGGTCGGGGTCGGCGATCTCGACCAGCCAGCCCGGCTCACCCGGGGGTGCACCGCTCGCCGCGACGTCGCCACTCACGTCGAGGAATGCTCGGTGAAGTCCACGGGCACGCAGCACCGCGAGCGCCCGGTCGATTCCGTAGCCGACGCCGATCGAGCCGAAGTCGAGCTGCGTGTGGGCGCTCAGCAGCTGGGCCACGTCGCCGTGCAGCGCGACCACCGCCGCCGCCACGGCGGCGCGCGCCTCGGCCAGCTCCGACGCCGTGGGCGCGTTGGCCCGCGGGCGGTGGAAGCCCCACACGCGCATCAGGGGCTCGACCGCGACATCGAACGCGCCCCGGGTGTCCCGCTTGAACCGTCCCGCCAGCTCGAGCACGGCTCCCAAGTCGGCACCCACGCGCATCGGCTGCTTGCCGGCGCGGCGGTTGAGCTCGCACAGGTCGCTCGCGTCGTCGAACAGCGTGAGGCGGCGCTCCACCCGCCGCAGCTCGGCGAGCGCCGCCGCACAGCCGTCCAGCCCTTCCTGCTCCGATGCCGCAAACACCATCACATGCACCGGCTGCCCCATCGCCCACGACCAGCGCTCGACGAACACGTCGTCCGCACGCGATCGCGGGAAGCGGGGGACGAACGCAGCCCCCAAACCGGCTCCCATGGTCGCAACGAACCGACGACGGTTCACGTGGCTCCTCGAATTCCCAGGCTGAAGCCTGGGCTCGGCACGACGATGCCCTGAAGGGCACTGCCCTGTAGGGCCGCGATCCGCCGAGCCCACCCTTCAGGGTGGGAACAACTCGGGGCGACCCTCATGACGTGTTCCGCTCCGCCTCCCGCAGCTCTCGCAGGATGAGATACGACTGGACGTAAAACGTCACCGCGAGCACCGCGCTCGAGGCCTCGAGCAGCCAGGCGAAGCGCGCGTCCGCGTAGCGCATCAACCACATCGCCGAAAACGACACCAGCAGCGCCACGAACGGCTCTACCGCGAGAAACCGCTTCCAGCGCTCCGACAGCCGGCTGCACAGCGCCACCCCGAACCCCGTCACCACGAAGATCACGGCCATGCTCAACAGGTGCGTGTGGGTGATCGTGAGCATCTCGGCGAACGACTTGGGGAACCGCATCGGGCCGTCGGGCACGTCCGGGTTCGTCCCGCGATAGCGCGACTCGATGCCCGGCGGGGTGAGGCGGGTCGTGTGCCACACGAACACGAGCGACGTGGTGTAGCCCACGAGCTGGACGATCACGATCCAGCGCGCCAGCGACCGCAACGCGATGGGCACCTCGCGCCACGTCACCGGATCGCTCCGCTCTGATGCCAGGCGGTGAGCTCTGCGAGCAGCCGCCGCACGCCGAGCGTGACTGCGTGTACGCTGATCGTCGCGCCCGAGATGCTGCGGATCTCCTTCCCCACCCGCAGCGAATCGCGCGCGGAGCGCCCCCGGAACTGCCGCCGCCACGGCTCATAGGCCACCTCGCCGCCGTATGGCTCGCGGTACACGAGGATGTCCACGTCCTTGAGGCGGTCGGCGGGATCGATCGCCACCAGGAAGGTGATCGGCTGGTCCTTCCCCAGCACGTTGCTCACCTCCGCGAAGCCGAGCAGCGAGTCCCCCCGGGACACGCGGAGCACGCGGGCGGTGTCCACTGCCAGTGTGTCGACGCGCGCGCCGGGCCCGAACAGCCGGGCGAGCGAGGCGGCAACCTTGGCGGGTGGTGCCGCCGGGCTTTGCAGCGTGCACAGGACGACCGCGAGCGCGATGGGCACGTCAGAACTGGTAGCCGACGCCGAGGCTGAGCACCTCGTGCTCCCCCGCACCGGCCGCGTTGCGCACCAGCTGGTAGTCCCCCTTGAACGCGGTGTTCCAGGTGGGCTTGTACGTGATGCCCAGCGTCGTGACGCGGCGTGCGAGCGACCGGTCTCGCGCGACGCCGCTCGGGACGTCCGCCTGGGTATCGTAGCGCTCGTGGCGGACGAAGGCGTTGAGCTTGTGGGAGGACGGCGGCGCGAGCAGCGAGAGCAGGTTGTAGGCCCCCTCGAGGTAGCCGCCGGCGATGCGACTCCCGACCGACTGCCCGTACGCCAGGTTGATCGCCCGGGCGTCGCCGACGCTGAGGGTCGCGACCACGGCCCGCAGCGCGAACGGCCCGGTCTCGAAGCGCGCGTCGGCCGAAACGAGTGCCACCGGAGCGGCGAAGGCTCCGCTCCCCACCGCCTGGTTCGTGTCCGCCGTGCCCCCGTACCAGAACGAGCCGCCGACCTTCCAGCCCGGGCGCGCCCACTCGAGCCGCCCCGTGAGGGACGGGTTCGCGAAGCTCGCCTGGCGCCCCTCCTGACGCCCGTCCCGGATCCCTCTGGCGCCCGAGAAGCCAGCGGCACGGAGTCCGTTGACGACGTACACCCGGTAGGCGAGCCCGCTGCCGCCGGGAACGGTCCCCACCGCGCCGACGCCGATCTCTCGCCAGGTCGTGGGGATCACGTCGTGGTCGAAGCCGGGGCGGTCCACGCCGTTGAACGTGGGCGGCTCGTGGGTCTCATTGACGATCCCGACCGGCGCCAGCACGAGCCCCGTACGCAGCGTGAGCCAGTCGGTGAGGCGGTAGTCGAGGTAGGCCTGCTCGAGCGACACTTCTCCGCCCGCCGCTCCGCCCTCGACTTTCGCGTCCTCCACCTCGAGCTCGGAGCGCAACGCCAGCCGGTCATCGAAGCTGTGGGCCAGGTAGACGACGAAGCGGGCGAGGTTCACGACGGCCGGACTCTCTGGCCCGGTGGGATTGGTGTAATGCACCTCGCCGTAGCCACCCAGCGTGGTGCGCTCCTGCGCAGTCCCGGCCCGGGCGAGACCTGCCACCAGGGCACCACACAGCGTCCACGCGAGGAGGGCCCGCACCACGACTCCCATCAAGACTAGTTGAGAACCGTTCTCAAGCAACGAGATAGCCGAATCTAGAAGTCGGGATTCCGGCGGTCAAGCAGATTAATTTGGACCCCTCCATGCAGATGATCCTGGTTGCGTTCTTGCTCCTCGCCGCCGCTGGGCTGGGTTGGGGGGCGATTCATCTCAAGCGGCGCCTCGAGCACAGCGAGCGCGACCGGCGGCGCGCCGCCGATGAGCTGAACCGACGCCTGTCGGAGCTGTTCTCCTTGCAGGAGCTCTCCTACGTGCTGTCGGGCTCGCTGCAGCTCGACCGCATCGTGGAGCAGGTGGTGCGCTACGCCATGCGGTTCCTCGACGCCCAAGGGGCCTTGGTCGCCCTGGCGCCGGACGGCGAAGGCGCGGCGGCGCGTGGTCCTCTGCAGGTCATGGCGGCCGAAGGGACGTTGGCGGCGCTCGCCGGACGGACTGTGCGCTCCGACGATCCCGGTCTGATCGCCCGATCGGCGGGCCGGGAGCGGCTCGAGCTGGTACACAACTCGAGCGGCGAGCCGACGGAGCTGGTGGAGGGCGTGGCGGTGGACTCCGCGGCCGCGGTGCCATTGCGCGCGCACGGCGTGGTGGTCGGAACGCTCGTGATCGCGAACCCGCGCGATGGCGCGTTCGCGCCCCAGGACATCCGACTCCTGTCGACCGTGGCGACCCACGCCGCCATCGTGATCGCCAACGCCCGCTTCTTCGAGATGGTGCGCCACGCAAAGGAGCAGTGGGAGACGGCGTTCGACGCGCTGTCGGAGGGCATCGCCGTGGTGGACGCCGCGGGCCGGGTCAGCCGCGCCAATCGCGCCTTCGCGTCGCTGCTCGGCGCGCCGGTGCCGGCGGTGATCGGGTGCGACCTGGCCGATGCGCTGCTCGGCCCCTCTCCCGCTCTGGTGGAGCTGCTCGCGGTCGTGCGGCGCGGCGAGCGGGCCCAGCCGTTGGTGCTCCGCTCCGCCACGCTGGGCCGCACGATCCGGGTGAACGCGGCCAGCATCCCCGCGGCGAACGATCAGAGCGTCGTGGTGCTGGTGGAAGACGTGACGGACCAGCACGCGATGGAAGCCCAGCTGATCCAGAGCGAGAAGCTCGCGGCGGTGGGGCAGCTGGTCTCGGGGGTGGCGCACGAGCTCAACAATCCCCTCACCTCGATCGCCGGCCTGTCCGAGTTTCTGCTCGAGCAGAAGGACCTCGGAACCAAGGATCGCGGCCACCTCCGCGTGATTCACGAGCAGGCGGACCGCGCGGGGCGGATCGTGCGGAACCTGCTCACCTTCGCGCACAAGGGCCCCGCCGAGCGGGTGGCGGTGGACCTGAACGACGTGATCCAGGGCACGCTGCTCCTCATGAGCTACGACGTTCAGCTCAAGGGGATCGCGATCGAGAAGGAGCTGGCGCCCCTCCCGCCGGTGCTGGGCGACCGACACGCGCTCCAGCAGGTGGCGATCAATCTGCTGAACAACGCGGCGCAGGCGGTGGCGCAGAACCCGCCGGAGCGCCCGCGCGACATCCACGTGCGCACCTGGGCGGACGACCGGGTGCACCTGCGCGTGGCGGATTCGGGCCCCGGCATCGCGGACGACGTGCTGCCACACCTCTTCACACCGTTCTTCACGACCAAAGAGCCCGGCCAGGGGACGGGACTCGGCCTCTCGATCACGTACTCGATCGTGGAGGCCCACAACGGGCGGATCGCGGTCGAGCGGCCGCCCGAAGGCGGTGTGGCATTCGTGGTGGATCTGCCGCTCGCGTCGGCCGCCGCCCCGCCGGACTGAAACAGGGGCGCTACGTCCGCAAGCCTTTCAACCTGCGCGATCTGCGGGACGAAGCGGCGCGCGTGTGGGCCGCCGCGCTATCGTAGGCCTCCGCCGGCCAGCCGAACACCGCGAGATTCACCGCGCCGCCCGCCGCGAACTTCACGCCCTCCCGCAGCAGCAGCGCGCGCTGCAGCACGCTGCCGTGGTCGGCGCCGGAGAGGGAAATACGGCCCGCCGCGTTGAGCACCCGCCACCAGGGAACGTCCGCGTCATCGGGGAGTGCCGAGAGGGCCCAGCCGACGGTGCGCGCGGCACCAGGCCGCCCGGCGAGTCGCGCCACGAGGCCGTAGGTCGCCACCCGGCCTTTGGGGATGTGGCGTACGACTTTGTAGATGCGGTGATAGAACGGGTTCACAGGCCCCCGGCGCCCTCGAGGTCTCTCCTTCAACCTACCGCTCGCGCGCCGCGCGTCCAGCGCGGACGCCAGTTAGGATACCCGCAGCACGTCTTCCAGCAAGCCCGCGTCCCCGGACCCGAGGATTGACAAAACCTCTTCCAGTGCTCTGCGCTCCCGTGGCCAGGAGAACCGCCCGGCCGCCTCGGAGGGCGCGAGCCACTCGGCGCGATCGTGCTCGCCCGAGTGCCGCACCGTCGCCGCACCGTCCACCACGCCCGCGAACACGGGGATCAGCGTGATGTCGTCCGTCCGGTGCCGGTAAAACGACTCCACACGCGACACGTTGTAGAGGCGCGCGGGCTCGAGTCCCGTTTCCTCGCGCATCTCGCGCACCGCCGCCTGCACCGGGGTCTCGCCGGGCTCGATGTGCCCGTGCACCGTCTCCCACGAGCCGGGCGACCGGCCGTTCGGCGCGCGGCGCAGGACGAGCACCTCGAGGCCCGCTGCCCCCGGGCGGAGCACGTAGGCGTCGACGAACGCGACCCGGACCAATGTCACAAAAGGGAGACGGACGAGGGGAGAGGTTCGCCTCAGCGACGCCGGCCGAGCACTGCCTCGAGCCGCGCCGACAGCGCGCGCGCCCGGAACGGCTTCGTGAGGAAGTCGTCCGCGCCCAACTCGAACACCCGGACCTCGTTGTCCTCGTCGCCTTTCGCGGTGAGCACGATGACGGGAATGGATGCCGTTGCGGGACGTGAGCGCAGGTGCGACAGCACCCCATAGCCGTCGAGCCCGGGGAGGTTCAGGTCGAGCACGATGATATCCGGCCCCACGCGGTCGATCTGGTCGAGCGCCTGCACGCCGTCGCGCGCCTCTGCCACGTCGTAGCCGTCGCGCTCGAGCAGGTCGCGCATCACCTTCCGCAGGCTGTCTTCGTCATCCACGAGCAGCACCTTGACGGCGGGGAGTCCGTGCGGACCGGACCGTCGCGACGGCAACGGCTCCTCCAGCAGCTCGAAGTGCGCCGTCGATGCCTCGGGAACCGCTGCAGGAGCCGCGATGACCCCCGTGCCGGCATGCGACGCGGACTGCGGCGAGCCCCCGCCCGGGCGGCGCGGCGCCGCCGCGGGCGGGGAAGGCTCCTCGTCTTCTTGCGGAATGTCCACGACCCGCGTCAACTCGTCGAGGGTGGATTCCCCGCGCACGACGTGCTCGAGCCCCGACTCCCACAGGCCCCTCATCCCGCCGCGGCGCGCGGCGCCCGCGATGTGCTCCGCCGTCTCGCCAGCCGCGATACGCCGCTCCACCTCGGCCGACACGGTCAGCACCTCGACGATCGAAAAGCGGCCGCGGTATCCCGTCATGGCGCAATCGGGGCAGCCGGCGGCGCGATACAACGGCGTGCCCGTGGGCACCCACTTCCGGAGGCGGTCGGGGGGCGCCTCCATCCACACTTCCTTACACGTAGGGCAGAGTCGGCGCATCAGTCGCTGGGCCAGCACGCCGCGCAGCGCCGCGGCGATCTTGTAGGCTTCGACGCCGATGTCGACCAGGCGGGTGACGGCGTTCGCCGCGTCGTTCGTGTGCAGCGTCGAGAGCACCAGGTGCCCGGTGAGCGATGCCTGCACCGCGATCTGGGCCGTTTCGCGATCCCGGATCTCGCCGATCAGCACCACGTTCGGGTCCTGCCGGAGAATCGAGCGCAGCGCCGAGGCGAACGTCAGTCCGGCCTTCTCCTGCACCTGCACCTGCACGATCCCCTGTATCCGGTACTCCACCGGGTCCTCGACCGTGACGATGTTCACGCCCTCGCTCTTGATCTGGTTAATGCAGGAGTAGAGCGTCGTCGTCTTGCCCGAGCCCGTCGGGCCGGTGACCAGAATGATGCCTTCGTGGTTCTCGAGCAGCCGCTTGATGCCATCCGTCTCGTTGGCATTGAACCCAAGCGACTCGAGCGACTTCACCGTGGCGCGCGAGTCGAGGATGCGGATCACCACCTTCTCGCCCTGCGCCGCAGGCAGCGTCGAGACGCGCAGGTCGATCGGCTGGCCGTTCACCGCCACGCGGGCGCGGCCGTCCTGCGGCCGCAGCCGGTCGGCGATGTCGAGCGAGGACATGATCTTGATGCGCGAGATCAGCGGCAGCCCGGCTTGGCGCGGGATCTTCATCACCTGACGCAGCACGCCGTCGATGCGATAGCGCACCGCCACCCCGCCCTCCTCCGGCTCGATGTGGATGTCGCTCGAGCGGGCGAGGATCCCTTCGGAGATGATCAGGTCCACGAGCCGCACCACCGGCCGCTGGCTCGCCTCCGCCTCGCCCACGAGCTCGTCGGGCTCGTCCCGGATTTGCACCAGCTCCGCCGAGCTCTCCATCCCCTCGAGCAGCCTGTCCACCGCCTTCTCGGGGCGGTACAGCTCATCGAGCTTCTCGGCGATCTTCGACGGCGCCAGCAGGAGCATGCGGATCTCGCGGGCGGTGGCGAAGGCGAGCGCCTTCTCGGCGTCCAGGTCGAACGGATTCGCGGTCGCCACCTCGAGGTACGAGTCGGTGGCGTGGAGCGGGACAATCTGGTAGCGGCGGGCCACCTGCTCGGGAACGCGCTCCTTCGCCGTCGGGTCGATCTGCGCGAGGTCCGCCAGCTTCAGGCGGAACCGCGTGGAGAGCGCCGTGAGGATTTGCTCGTCGGTCACGACCTTGTGCGCGACCAGCGTCTCCCACAGCGTCGCGGCAGGCGCGGCCTTCTCCCGCAGCTCCGTGAGGAGCTCCGGGGTGAGCACTCCTTCGAGGGAGCGCACCAGCCATTCATCCGGGAAATTCGCGTCGGGCATTCGGTTATCCCTAAGGTAGCCCGTCGACCCGCGCAGTCCAACCCGAAAAGGGGAGGAGGGTGGAGGTTATGGAGGGATAGTAGAGGGTGTGGAGGTCCACCTCCACCATCCTCCACCAACCTTCAGAACCTCCTCAACCTCCTTAGAGGATCCCCCAAAAGTCCCGCGTCACGTCGAAGGCGAGCCCCGCGTGGCGGGTGGCGGTGCCGAACCCCACGTCGCACCGGAACACACCCAGCCACTCGAACCCGAGACCAAGGGTGACGCGGGTCCCGGGCGTCGCCGTCCACGGCGTGCCCGACACCGGACGCCCGGCCCAGCCGAGCGCGACGTAGGGCGCGACGGTCAGCGTGCGCGGGGTGCGTGCATAGTGACCGACGCCGAGCGCGACGAACGGCACCGGCACGCGCCATTCGAGATGGAGCAGCGCCAGGCGCGCGCCGCCCCAGCGGCGGAAGTCTTCCCCGAGCAGGGTGCCGCGCCCGCCGAGCACGAACGCGCGGTGCGCCGGCAGCTGCGCGCTCGCGGCGCCGCCCTGCGCGCGGATGAGCAGCCGCGTGGCGCCGGCGGGAAACAGCACATGACCGGCGCCCCACAGTCGCAGATAGGTGGCGCCGCCGTCCGCCCGGCCGCCCTCGAGCGTCGTCTCGAAGTGGAGGTCGTGGCGCACCGCGAAGCCTTCGCTCCGGCGCTCGACCCCGAGCTGCACGAGGTCGACGCCGGGCCCCCCAAGCGCGGGGTTCGGCCGGAACCGGCCGTTGGCCGGGGTAGCGGCGACGGGAAGCGAGCCGATCATCTCGCGCCCCGCGGTCGCGCGCCATTCGCCGCGGACACCGACGCCGTGCCGGTACGTCACCCGCGCGCCCTCGGCGAGGTAATAGTCGCCGTAGTCGCGCCCGAATTCCTGGGACGAGAACGAGTTGAACAGCGGCGCGATGACGGGCGCGTCGCCCACGTCGCGCAGCTCGCGGTACACGCTGGCCTCGAGCGCGCCCCGGCCCTGGCGGTCCACGGCGCTCAGCGCCCCCGTGGCGCGGCGATCGGCGAACCCATAGCTCGCGCGGGCGCGCAGCTCGCGCCGCTCGCCCCCGCCGCGCAGCACGATCCCCGCCCCCAGCGCCAGCCCCTCGACCCGGTTGGCGTGCAGCAGGTCCGACACCCCCCGCACGCCGAGCCGGCGGCCCTTGAGTCCCGTGAGGGCGCGACGGCCGGCGATCTGCTCCACCTCGGCGCGCACGCGCTCCAGGTCGTTCTGACGCACCGGCCCGGCCACGTCTTGCAGGGCGGCGGCGAGCGGCGTTTTCCACGGGAACGAATCGCGTTCCGCCTTCGGCAGGAAGGTGATCTCCTCGCCCGCGAACCAGCTCGGCGCCAGCCCGAGGTTGAACGTGTAGCCGTCGATCTCCCAGCGGGCGCGGATGATGCCGCGGACCGGCACATCGAGCCAGGTCGCGCGGCGGCGGATCTCGACTTCCTGACGGTACGGCAGCCAAAAGCGCTGCTCCCACAGCGCGTTGTCGAGCACGATGCTCACGTCCTCGAGCTCGCGATCGAGATAGGCGCGCGGCGTGAAGTTGAACGCCATGCGCACCAGGTCCGCCGTTGCGACGTCCAGGTACACCGTCCCCACGATGCGGGGGAGGCCGAACTCCTTGGGCCGCACCCGCAGGGCCACCACCCGCACCTCGCGCTCCGGCAGCACGATGGCGGTCGTGTCGCCGAGCGCGAAATCGTAGAGGTCGGGACCGACGGGGGCGAGCGGGTGAGGCACGTCGCGCACCTCGTCGCCCTCGCCCAGGCGGATCGCGGCGCCGAAGTTGTTCTGGATAATGCCGAGGTGGTCGCGATGGTAGTTGATGTCGGTGGGCAGCTGCGCCTGGTCGCGCCAGCCGATGACCCGCTGCTTGCTGCTCGCCGGGGCCCTCCAGTACACTTCCAGCTCCAGCTGATCGGCTTTGATGAGCCGCGGGGGGTCGGCCAGCCCCTGCCCGAACGCGCCGAGAAAGAAGAGGAAGCCGTGCGCCTGCGCCTTGTAGTCGTGGAGCGACGTGTCGGCGACCGCGCCGCTGCGACGCAGCACGGCGCGCCGCGCCAGGGCGAGCGCCCCATCCGAGTTCCACGCCTGCGCGGCTGCGGTCGCGGGACCGGCGAGCACGCCGAGCGTGACGGCGGCGGCCAGCCCGACGCACATCGGGCCGAAATCTCGGTGCGCGCAGGTCGCCGGGCGACGGGGCATCCTCGGTGTACCCCGCGCCGAGGCCGATGACCGACGCGCGCGCCGACTTTCTCGCCCGCGCCGAGCGGGGCGGCATGGTCCCGGTGTTGCGCGAGGTGGTGCTCGACGGCGACACCCCCCTGGCCGCGTTCGTGAAAGTCGCCCGGCCACCGTTCGCGTTTCTGCTCGAATCGCTCGTGGGGGGAGAGCGCTGGGCCCGGTACACCTTCCTCGGCACCGAGCCGCGTGAGGTGTGGCGCTACCGCAGCCGCGCCATCGAGCGCTGGACGAAGGATACGGGGTGGCGGGCCGCCGGCGAGACCGACGACCCGATCGGCCACCTCGCGCAGCGCATGCGGGCCCTCCCCGCCGCGCCCGTGCCGGGGTTGCCGCGCTTCACGGGCGGCGCCGTCGGCTATCTGGGCTACGACCTGGTGCGCAGCGTCGAGCACCTGCCTCGCCCCCCCGCCGACACGCTCGACCTGCCGGACGCCGTCATGATGATCGCCGACACGCTCGTCATTCTCGACAACCTGTTCGGGCGGGCGATCGTCGTGGCGAACGTCGAGGTGCCGCCGCGCGCCGCGTCGGCCGAACGGCTGCGCCTCTACGACGCGGCCGAGGAGCGGCTCGAGGAGATCGTCGCGCGGCTCGGCCGGCGGCACGACCTGGCGCCGCTCCCGCTGCGGGACGGCCTGCCCCCGATCGTCACGCAATCGCGCTACCCGCGCGACGTGTTCGAGCGTGATGTGGCGCGAGTGCTGGAGTACGTCGCCGCAGGCGACACGTTCCAGACCGTGCTGTCGCGCCGCCAGGAAGCCCGCGGCGCGGTCGATCCGCTGCTCCTCTACCGCTATCTGCGCGCGCTGAACCCCGCCCCCTATCTCTTCTACCTCGGGCTCGGCGACTTCAGCTTCGTCGGCAGCTCCCCCGAGGTGCTGGTCCGCGTGGAGGGAAGTGAGGTGACCGTGCGGCCCATCGCCGGCACCTGCCCGCGCGGCCGCACGCCGGAAGAGGATGAGGCGCTCGCCACGCGGCTGCTCGCCGATGAGAAGGAGCGCGCCGAGCACCTGATGCTCGTCGACCTGGGCCGCAACGACGTCGGGCGCGTGGCGCGGTTCGGTACCGTACGCGTGACGGACCTGCTCGCCATCGAACGCTACTCGCACGTGCAGCACATCGTGAGCGAGGTGCGGGGCGAGCTGCGCGACGGCTACGACGCGCTCGACGTGTTGAAGGCCTGCTTTCCCGCGGGCACGGTGACCGGAGCGCCCAAAGTGCGGGCCATGCAGATCATCGACGAGCTGGAGCCGGAGCGGCGGGGGCCCTACGCGGGTGCGGTCGGCTACGTCGGCTGGGGCGCGACCAACCTCGACACGGCGATCGCGATCCGCGCGGCGGTCGTGCTCAAGGACCGGGTGCTCGTCCAGGCAGGCGCCGGGATCGTCGCCGATTCGGAACCAGCGCGCGAGTTCGCGGAGACCGAGGCGAAAGCCCAGGCCGTGCTCAAGGCGCTGGCGCTGGCGCGGAGCGGCGGGACATGAAGCGACCGGTCGCCCTCGCGCTGGCGGCCGGCGCAGCGGCGCTCGCGCTCGCCGCGGGCGCTCTGGTGCGGCTCCCCGGCCGACGCGCGCCCACCTACCGGCTGCTCGACTCGCTCGCCGCGGTGCCGCTCGGCATGACGCTCGACTCCCTGCGCCGCGCGTTCCCCTGGCTCTACTGTCGCGAGATGAAGGGCCACCCTGCCGACCACACGCCCGTCTGCGCGGCGGACGCGGACGGGCGGGACGTCAGGCTCGAGGTGCCGGCCCACCGGGTCGCTCTGATCGCCGTGATGGTGTTCGGACGGGACATGCCGGACCTGGTGGCGTGGGCCCAGGCCCGACTCGGCGTCCCCCGCCACTGCTCGCTCGACGGCATACGGCTCGCGTGGTGGAGCACGAAGGGCACGACCGTGACGCTCACCGAGCCGCCCCCCGGCGGCCGCGCCCGCGAGCTCGTGATCCGGGTCGGGAGCGGGGCACCGCCCGGGTGCACATGACGTATATTTTCCCCCTGTGTTCAAGCTGCTGAGCACGACGGGCGAGCAATCGATCGACCTGCAGCCCGGACGCACCGTCGTCGTCGGGCGCGCGGTGACGAGCGACGTCCCGATCTACGACCCCACCATCTCCCGCCGCCACGCCGAAGTCTCCCTCGCCGACGGCGGCGTGAAGGTGAAGGACGTGGGCTCCTCCAACGGCACGTTCTTGAACGGCGCTCGCATCACCGACGCCCTCGCCGTCGAGAACGACGTCATCACCTTCGGCAAAGTCGCCTTCCGCGTGAAGGAGGTCAGCGCCCCGGCCGTGCGCCCGCAGGTGGTGGCGTCCATGTCCTCCGAGTTCACGGGGTCCAAGGCGGCGGGTGGAACGATCGTGCGCCAGCTGCCCGTGGGCGCATCGGGCGGCGTGCCGGCCATCGTGACCGCCGCGCCCTCGGGGGCGTCGCACTTGAAGGTCACGGCCAAGTCGCTCGAGGAGCTGCGCGAGAAGAAGCTCGAGCTGCTGCTCGAGATTTCCAAGGAGCTTTCCAAGCAGCAGGAGCTCGATCGGCTGCTCGACAAGGTCGTCGAGTTCACCTTCCAGGTGATGAACGTGGACCGCGTGTCGATCCTGCTGCTCGAACCGCTGACCGGCGAGCTCGTGCCGCGGATCTCGAAGGGGCGGACGGCGCAGTCGTCCGCTGCGAAGCACGTCCCGCAGTCGATTGCGCGCAAGGTGGTCGAGGACCGCGTCGCCATCCTGTCGGACAACACGGCGGCCGACGAGCGGTTCAAGGGGAAGTCGATCCTGATCCAGAGTGTCCGCAGCGCGATGTGCACGCCGCTGATGGGAACGGACCAGAAGGTGCTCGGCATTCTCTACGTCGACAACCTCACCGCCACGCACTCCTTCTCGGACGACGACCTCAAATTCCTCATCGCGTTCGGCTCGCTCGCCGCGGTCGCGATCGAGAACTCGCAGCGCTCCGAGCGGCTGCGCCGCGAGGCCCTCGTGCTCCAGAACTTCCAGCGCTACTTCGCCCCGAACCTGGTCGCCCAGATCCTGCAGCAGGAGGGCGCCGTCCAGCTGGGCGGTCAGAAGCGGCCGGTCGTGATCTTCTTCTCGGACATCCGCGGCTTCACGACCATGTCCGAGACGATGAGCCCGGACGACATCGCCACCCTCCTCACCGAGTACTTCACCGAGATGGTGGACATCGTATTCGAGCACGCCGGCACGCTCGATAAGTTCATGGGCGACGCGATCATGGCGCTGTGGGGCGCGCCCATCGCGCACGAGGACGACGCCGACCGCGCCATGACCTGCGCCCTAGACCAGCTCACCGCGCTCGAAAAGCTCAACCAGAAATGGAAGGACCAGGGCCGCCCCGAGCTCGGGATCGGCGTGGGGATCAATTTCGGCGAGGTGTTCGCCGGGAACATCGGCTCGGACCGGCGGCTCGAGTACACCGTCATCGGCGACGCGGTGAACACCGCCTCGCGGCTCTGCTCCAGCGCCGGCCCGAACGAGATCCTCATCTCCGAGCCGTTCTACCAGCTGCTCAAGCGACCTCCGGAGGTGGAGACCCTCGAGCCGATTCAGGTCAAGGGGAAGGCCAACAAGGTCCCGGTCTACCGCGTGAAGCGGTAAGGCACCCCGAAACGTGCCAGCAGGTCGAGCGCGAGCCGCAGCGGCAGGCCCATCACACCGAAGAAGTCCCCGTGGATGCCCTCGACGAGCGCGGCGCCCTTCCCCTGGATCGCGTACGCCCCCGCCTTGTCCAGCGGCTCCCCCGTGGCCACGTACTCGGCGATCAGCTGACTCGAGAGGCGCCGAAACGTGACGTCGGTGACGTCGAGCGCGTGCTCGAGCCGCCCGTCGCTCGCCACCGCCACCGCGGTCAACACCTGGTGCTTCCGTCCTTGCAGCCGCCGGAGCATATCGGCCGCCTGGTCCGGCGTTCCGGGCTTCTCGAACACGCGACCGCGCAGGACAACCGTCGTGTCGGCCGCGAGCACGACGGCGTCCCGTTCCCGTGCCGCCACCGTGCGGGCTTTCTCGCGCGCCAGGCGGGTGACGTAGCCCTCGGGCTGCTCCGCCGGCCCGAGCGTCTCGTCCACGTCGGGCGCCACCACGCGGAACGGGATGCCGAGCATCTCGAGCAGCTGGCGCCGCCGGGGAGAGCCGCTCGCGAGGACGATCTCCCCATCCGTCAGGACAGGCTTCATCGCTCCAGCACCAGGGTCACAGGCCCGTCGTTCACCAGCTCCACCTCCATCATCGCCCCGAACGTTCCCGTTTCGACGCGGGGACCGCCCCCCGCGCCCCCCGCGCCCCGCGCCCTGAGGAGCGCCACGAAGCGCTCGTAGAGCGGCACGGCGACGGGCGGGGGAGCGGCGTCCAGAAAGCTCGGACGCCGGCCCTTCCGCACATCGCCATAAAGAGTGAACTGCGAAACGACCAGTAACGCGCCGTGCACGTCGGCGAGCGCGAGGTTCATTTTGCCCTCGGCATCGGCGAACACGCGCAAGCCAAGGATCTTGTCGGCCATCCAGGCGAGCGTCTCGTCCGTGTCGGAGGGCGCGAACCCTGCGAGGACGAGAAACCCGATCCCGATCTTCCCGGTCACGCCCCCGTCGACGCGGACTTCGGCTCGCGAGACGCGCTGGAGCACCACCCTCACGGCCCCCCACCCCGCAACGCGGAACTGGGAACGCGGAATGCGGAACGACAGGTCGGGCGCCTGTTCCGCGTTCCCACTTCCGCGTTCCGCGTTCTGTTCACTCCACCGTCACCGACTTGGCCAGGTTCCTCGGCTGGTCCACGTTGCACCCTCGGCGCACCGCGATGTAATACGCCAGCAGCTGCAGTGGCAGTACGGTGAGCACGGGCGTCAGGAGATCGAGCGTCTCGGGGACCTCGATCTTGTGCTCGGCGAGACGCGCGACCCCGGTATCGCCTTCGGTCACGACGGCGAAGACTCGCCCCCCGCGCGCCTTCACCTCTTCCACGTTGGACACCACCTTCTGGTAGACCGCGTCCTTGGGCGCGAGGAACACCACCGGCATGAGGTCGTCGATCAGGGCGATGGGGCCGTGTTTCATCTCGGCCGCGGGGTAGCCCTCGGCATGGATGTACGAGATCTCCTTGAGCTTGAGCGCGCCCTCCAGCGCCACCGGGAAGTTGTACCCCCGGCCGAGGTAGAGCACGTTGCTCGCGCGCATCATGCGTTCGGCGATCTGCTCCACCTCGGGAGCCTTCGCGAGCACCCGCTCCACCAGCTCCGGCAGCCGGCCTAGGGCCCGGACCACCTCCCGCCCCTGGAGGATCGAAAGCGTACGCAGCCGGCCCATCTTGAGCGTGAGCAGCGCCAGCGCCGCGATCTGGCTGGTAAACGCCTTGGTGGAGGCGACGCCGATCTCGGGGCCCGCGTGCAGGTAGATTCCGCTGTCCACCTCGCGCGCGATCGTGGATCCCACCACGTTGACGAGACCGATGGTGCGGGCCCCGCGCCGTTTCGCCTCTCGCAGCGCGGCCAGCGTGTCGGCGGTCTCGCCCGACTGCGAGATGCCCACGACCAGCGTGCGCTCGTCCACGATCGGGTTGCGGTAGCGGAACTCGGACGCGTACTCCACCTCCGAGGGGATGCGCGCCAGCTCCTCCATCATGTATTCGCCGATCAGTGCCGAGTGCCACGACGTGCCGCACGCGGTGAACACGATCCGGTTCACCTGCAGCAGCTGTTCGTCGTCGATGTTGAGCCCGCCCAGCCTGGCGGTGCCGTCCTCCTCGAGCAGCCGGCCGCGCAGCGTATTCCGCACGCTCTCGGGCTGCTCGAGAATCTCCTTGAGCATGAAGTGAAGGTGGCCGCCGCGCTCGATCGTGGCGAGATCCCAATCCACGCGGGTGACCGTCTTTTCCCGTTCCACCGAGTCGAGGTCGAGGATGCGATAGTCCTGCGGTCGCACGACCGCGATGTCGCCGTCATCCAAGTAGATCACCGAGCGCGTATGGGCGAGCACCGCGGAGGCATCGGACGCGACGAAGTTCTCCCCCGTCCCGATCGCGACGAGGAGCGGGGAGCCGCGCCGCGCCGCCACGATCGTGTCGGGCTCCCGAACGGACACCAGGGCGATGCCGTACGTGCCCTCCACCTGGTGCAACGCCCCGGCCACCGCCTCCACCAGCGCGCTGCCACTCGAGAGCAGCTCCTCGACGAGATGCGCCAGCACCTCCGTGTCGGTCTCGGAGCGAAACACGTGCCCGCGCTTTGTGAGCGCGGTGCGCAGCGCGACGGCGTTCTCGATGATGCCGTTGTGGATCAGCGCCAGGGTGCCGCCGCAGTCGGTGTGCGGGTGCGCGTTCACGGCGTTGGGCGCGCCGTGCGTGGCCCAGCGCGTGTGCGCGATCCCGGTCCGGCCGGCGGGGAGCCTGTTCCCGAGCTCCCGCTCGAGCACGCTGATCTTGCCGGGCGCTTTGTGCACCTCGATGCGGCCGTCCTCGACCAGCGCCATCCCAGCCGAGTCATAGCCGCGGTACTCGAGACGCTTCAGCCCCTCGAGCAGGAGCGGGGCCGCCTGGCGGGGCCCGGTGTAGCCTACGATGCCGCACATAGACGCCGTCCCTCGTCGACCAGTGCCTGCGCCGCCGCGCCCGACGGCGCCTCGGCGATGAGCCGGATGATCGGCTCGGTGTTCGAGGGCCGCACGTGCAGCCAGCGGTCGCCCCAGGCGAGCCGCAACCCGTCCTGCGTGTCCACCGTCGCATCGGCAAAGCCGCGGCGCAGCGCCGCGTACACCGGCTCGAGCGCGGGGCCCCGGGGCGCTTTCGCCTTGACGATCACGTAGCGCGGAGCGGCCCCCACGAGCTCGCTCACTCGCTGGCCGTCCCGCGCGAGCAGGGTGAGCAGCAGCGCGGCGGCGACCGGCGCGTCGCGCCCCACGTGCAGGGCGGGGTACATCACCCCTCCGTTCCCCTCCCCCCCGATGACAGACCCAAGCCGCAAGATGGCGCGCGCCACGTGGACCTCTCCGACGGGGGTCCGGACAACCTCTGCACCGCACTCGCGAGCGGCGTCTTCGACGACCAAACTCGTGGACAGATTGCAGACCACTACACGTTTCCCGTTTGCCGCTTCCCGTTTCCCGCCCAGCACCGCCCGTACGGCAAACGCGAGGGTATAGTCCTCCCCGATCGGCACGCCGTTCTCGTCCACGATCGCCAGCCGGTCCACGTCGGGGTCCACCGCGATCCCGAGCGCCGCGCCGGAGCGCCGCACCACGGTCGCCAGCTCGCCCAGGTTCGCAGGGATGGGCTCGGGAGGCCGGGGAAACCGACCGTCGGTTTCCAGGTTGATGCCGACCACTTCACACCCCAGCCGCTCGAGCAAGGAGCGCATGACGGGTCCGCCGGCACCCCGCACCGCGTCGAGGGCGACCCGGAGCTGGCGGGTCCGAATGCGCTCGACAGCGACGGCAGGGAGCTCGACCACTCCGGCGAGGTGCCGCTCGACGGCGCCTGGATCCGCCGTCACGCGTCCCGCCTCCCGTCTTCCGGCTCCCGGCCGTTCGGCGGCGAGCTCCCCCACCCGCTTCCCATCTCCCCCATCGAGAAAAATCCCGTCCGGTCCTATGAATTTCAGGGCGTTCCACTCGATGGGATTATGACTGGCGGTGATCGCGATGCCGCCGCCCGCGCGGTGGTGCTCGACGGCCAGCTGCACGGTGGGGGTGGGCACGAGGCCGACGTCGATCACGTCGCAGCCGAGGGAGGTGAGACCGGCCGTGACGGCGGCTGCGAACGCGGGACCCGAGGTGCGCGCATCCCGACCCACGACGACAGACGCCCCTTTCCCCGTTCTCCCGTCCGCTTTCCCGTGGTCCAACACCCAGCTCCCGAAGGCTGTCGCCCATCGGGTCACGATGTCCTCGGTCAAGTCCTTTCCCACAATACCGCGGACGCCCGAAACGCCGACCATCAAGGTGTCGGTCATCCGGACAATCTAATCCGGCGGGGATGAGCTGGGCGCCTCCGGAGACGGGCCGGGGAGATGGAGAGAGCTGACGTCCGGGGTGGCGACCGGAAGCGCCGCCTTGTCGGGGAAGGCGGCGAGGAACGCGTCGACGGCGGGGGGATGGAACTGGCTGCCCTTGCCGTGTTCGAGCTCCCGCAGCGCCTTTTCGACCGACAGCGCGGGTCGATACGGGCGGACGCTGGTCATCGCATCGAACGAGTCCGCGACGGTGACGACCCGGACCTCGAGCGGGATAGCGTCGCCCTTCAGGCCATCCGGGAATCCTTTGCCATCGAGGCGCTCGTGGTGCGACCGGACGATGGCGAGCGAGGCGGGAACGTCGCGCATCAGCGGCGCCAGGATGCGCGCCCCGATCACCGGGTGCTCCATGATGTGGTGGTACTCGGCATCGCTGAGCTTGCCCGCTTTGTGGAGCACCACCTCGCTCACGCCGATCTTGCCGATGTCGTGCAGCTCGGCGCCGAGGGCGATCACGTCCATGACCCCCTGCGGCAGCCCCATCGTGCGGCCGACCCGCGCCGAGTAGTGAGCGACGCGCACCGAGTGCCCCCGGGTGTAGGGGTCCTTCTCTTCGAGGAAGTGCACCAGGGCCTGGAGCCGCTCGAGCGACAGCTCCTCGATCCGGCGTGCCTGCTCCTGGACGCGCTCCTCCAGGGTGCGCCGGTAGTCTTCGACCTCCATTTTCAGCCGGCGCTTGTCGAGCGCCTGCATCACGCGGGCGCGCACTTCGTCGACGTGAAACGGCTTCGCGACGTAGTCGAGTGCGCCGAGCTGTAGGCACGCCACGGCGCTCTCCACCTCGGCCACGGCGGTCACGACGATGACGGCCGTCCCGGGCCAGCGCGCGATGATCTCGCGCAGCAGCCCGACCCCGTCCATCTGCGGCATCCGCAGGTCGGAGATCACCAGCGGCACCGGCTCGTGCTCCATCATCGCCAGCGCCTCGACCCCGGACCCCGCCTCGCCGCACGTGAAGCCCTCGCCTTCGAGCAACCGTACGAGGACCCGGCGGAGCCGCGGCTCGTCGTCCACCACCAGGCACTTGACGGCGTTCGGCTGGGGCATCGTGCGCTTAACGTAAAGGTCGCTTGCTCGGCGCGAAAGGCGCCCTTACGTTCCCGCCATGACCCAGGTATCGGGGGAGGACCTGAAACGCCGCTTCGGCACGCGTACGGTCCACGCGGGATTCATGCCCGATCCCCTCGCGGGCGCGGTCATGACGCCCATCTATCAGACGTCGACGTACGTGCAGGAGGGCCTGGGCCGCCACAAGGGCTACGAGTACGCGCGCACTCGCAATCCGACGCGCGAGGTGCTCGAGCGCAACGTCGCGGCGCTGGAGGACGGGCGTCACGGGTTCGCGTTCGCCTCGGGCCTCGCCGCGCTGGACGCCGTCCTGAAGCTGTTGTCCGCGGGCGACCACGTCGTGAGCGGCGAGAATCTGTACGGCGGCTCGCACCGCCAGATGACGCAGATCTGGACGCGGCTCGGCCTCACGTTCACGTTCGTGGACGCCGCGGAGACCGCGAACCTCGCGGCCGCCGTCACCCCGCGGACCAAGCTGGTGTACGCCGAGACACCCACCAACCCGATGATGCGGTTGTGCGACCTCGCCGCCGCCGGCCAGGTGGCGCGCCGCGCCGGCGCGCTGTTCGTGGTCGACAACACGTTCGCCACCCCGTATTTCCAGCGGCCCCTCGCGTTGGGCGCCGATGTGGTGCTGCACTCCACCACCAAATACCTCAACGGGCACAGCGACATGGTGGGCGGGATGCTCGTGATGAACCGGGACGACCTCGCGGAACGCGTCGGCTTCCTCCAGAACTCGGTGGGCGCGGTGCCGGGGCCATTCGACTGCTGGTTGGCGCTGCGCGGTACCAAAACGCTGGCGCTGCGGATGCGCCAGCACGACGCCAACGGCCGCCGCATCGCCGAGTGGCTCACGCAGCACCCCAACGTCGTGCGGGTGTACTATCCGGGCCTGCCGTCCCACCCCCAGCACGACCTGGCGTGCCGCCAGATGACGGGCTTCGGCGGCATGATGTCGATCGAGCTCGGCTCGGCGGAGCGGGCCAAGCGGCTCGCGGAGCGCACGCGGATCTTCGCCCTCGCGGAATCGCTCGGCGGCGTGGAGAGCCTGATCGGGCATCCCGCCTCGATGACCCACGCGAGTGTGCCGCTGGAGATGCGCCGTGCCATGGGACTCACGGACAGCCTGGTTCGGCTGTCGGTGGGGATCGAAGAGGTCGAGGACCTGATCGGAGACCTGGACCAGGCGCTGGAGGCGTCGGGATGAGGGTTGGGACGCCCGAGGAGTCGCGGCGAAACATGAGGGGCATACCGTCGTAGTGGGGGTTCTATCTTTCAGCAGGAGCACCATATGACTGAGTCCACTCTTCCCGCCGCCCGGCCCCGCAAGATCCTCACGCAGATCGCTCCCGTGACGTGGGAGCACCCCGCCGACCGCGCGGCGCTGCAGACGCTCCGCTCCGTCCCGGGCTTCGATCAGGTCGTGAAGAAGATCGTCGGTCTCCTGGGTGAGCGCGGCATCCGCCTGCTGTTCCAGGCCAACGCGGTGCGCGTCGGGGCGACGCAATTCCCGCGGATGAACGCCCTCTACACCGATGCGCTCACATCGCTCGACTGGTCCGAGCGGCCGGAGTTGTTCGTCTCGCAGACCCCGTTCGTCAACGCGGGGGCGTACGGGATGGACCGACCGTTCATCGTGATCAACTCGGGGGCGCTGAATCTGCTCGACGATGACGAAATGCGCGTCCTGCTCGGTCACGAGGTGGGGCACGTGATGAGCGGCCACGCGTTGTACCACACGATCCTGGTGCTGATCGTGTTCGTGGGCGTGAACCTCCTTCCGTTCCTGGCGGGGATCGTGCTCGCCCCCATCCAGTTCGCCTTGCTCGAGTGGTATCGCAAGAGCGAGCTCTCGTCCGACCGCGCCGGCCTGCTCGCCGCGCAGGACCCGGCCGCCTCCCTGCGAATGTTCCTCAAGATGGCGGGGGGCGGCGACATGAAGCAGATGGACCTGAACGCCTTCCTGCAGCAGGCAAAGGAGTACGAGGAAGCGGGCGGGGCCCTGGACCGCGTATTCAAGATCCTCAACACCCTCCCCCAATCGCATCCGTTCAACACGCTGCGGGCGGCCGAGCTGCAGCGCTGGATCGAGGAGGGCCACTACGACCGCGTGCTGCGCGGCGAGTACACCCGCCGCGGGCCCGAGTCGGAGCAGCGCCCCATCGACAAAGACGTCGACGAGGCACGGGAACACTACATGAAGGAAGCCAAAGCCGTGGTGAACGACGTGGTGGACGGTGCCAAGCGGGCCGCCCAGGCCTTCTCGGACGCATTCAACAAGAAGAAGTGAGAGTCCTGGTCGTCGGCGGGGGCGGCCGCGAGCACGCGCTCTGCTGGGCGCTGAAACGCGACACCCCCGATGCGACCCTGTTCGCCGCGCCCGGCAACCCCGGTACCGCGCAGCTCGGCAGCAATCTCGACATCCCCGTCACCGCCGCCCACGACCTCATCGCGGCCGTGCGCCAGCACAACATCGACTTCACCATCGTGGGCCCCGAAGGGCCGCTCGCCGCCGGACTCGGCGACAGCCTGCGCGCGGCGGGCCACCCCGTGTTCGGGCCCGGGGCCGCGGCCGCCCGGATCGAGTCGTCCAAAGCGTTCGCGAAGGACCTGATGCGGCAGGCCAAGATCCCCACCGCCGCGAGCCGCGCGTTCACGTCGCTCGAGCCCGCCCTCGCCTTCATCACCCGGCACGCCGAGCCGCTGGTGGTGAAGGCCTCGGGCCTCGCCGCCGGAAAGGGCGTCCTGGTGTGCGCCCGGCGCACCGAGGCCGCCCGCGCGGCGCGCGCCATGCTCGTCGACGGCGCGTTCGGCGACGCCGGCCGGGAGATCCTGATCGAGGATTTCCTCAAGGGCGAGGAGCTCTCGGTGCTGGCACTCACCGACGGGGAGCGCGTGGTGCTCCTCCCCGCGGCGCAGGACCACAAGCGCCTGGGCGAGGGCGACACCGGTCCCAACACCGGCGGCATGGGCGCCTACTGCCCCGTGAGCATCGCCATTCCCGGGCTGCTCGAGCGCGTGCGGCGCGAGGTGTTCGAGCCGGCGATGCGCGAGCTCGCGGCCCGGGGCGCTCCGTTCCAGGGTGTGCTCTACGCCGGGCTGATGCTGGCGGCCGACGGCACGCTGTACGTGCTCGAGTTCAACTGCCGCTTCGGCGATCCCGAGACGCAGGCGTTGCTGCCGCTCTTGCCCGGCGTGACGCGTCACCTCGCGGAGATCGCGGCCGGGAGCTGGAGACCGGCGCAGACGACCCTCGCGCCCACGCGCGCCGCAGTCGCCGCGGTGCTCGCGGCGCCCGGCTATCCCGACCAGCCGCAGCTGGGTGCGGCGATCATCGTGCCACGCGATCTCGAGCCCGGGACGCTGGTGTTCCACGCGGGGACCCGGCGCGACCCGGACGGTGTGCTCCGGGTGCACGGCGGGCGGGTGCTCACCGTCACCGGGCTGGGCGATACGGTGGGCGAGGCCGCGAGGCGCAGCACCGACGCGTGCGAGCTGATCACGTTTCCGGGCAAGACGTACCGGCGTGACATCGGCTGGCGGGAAATCAGGGAGGCGCGTGCCGGAGCTGCCCGAGGTTGAGACGATCGTCCGCGAGCTCGCGCCACGGCTCGAAGGCTGTAAGATCGCGCGCGCCCGCCTCGCCAAGACCGACGTGCTGCGGCGGGTCTCAAAGGCGCGCCTCCTCCGCACCCTGAACGGCAACGCCTTCGAAGAGATCACCCGGCGCGCCAAGCACGCCGTGTTCCGGCTCGCGAGCGGACACCGGCTGGTGGTGCAGCCGCGCATGACGGGCTCCCTCGTGGTCTACGACCGGACGCTCACCCGCGCCGAGACGAAGTACGCGGTGCTCACCTGCACGCTGGAAGACGGCCGGCTGTTCGTGTACCGCGACGTGCGGCGGCTGGGCACCGTCTGGCTGCTCGACGAGCCGGGGTGGGCGGCGTACACGGGGCGCATCGGCCCCGAGCCGCTGGACGAGACCTTCACGCCGTTCGTGTTCGCCGAACGGCTGAAGGGCACGCGGGCCGCGATCAAGAAGGCGATCATGGACCAACGGCGCGTGGCCGGGGTCGGGAATATCTACGCGAACGAAGCCCTGTTTCAGGCGGGGATCGATCCCTCCAAGCCGACGAGCAAGCTGTCGCTCGACGAGTTCGCGCGCCTCCACGCCGCGGTGACGGACGTGCTCACGCGGGCGGTAGACTCCTCAGGGACGACGGTGCGCGACTACCGCACCGGGGTGGGAGAGCCGGGCCGGTTCCAGTTCGAGCTGAAGGTGTATGGCCGCGGTGGTGAGCCGTGCGTCACCTGCGGGAAAAAACTCGTCATGACCCACACGATCGACCTGCGGGCGACCACCTTCTGTCCGCGGTGCCAGCGCTGAGCCCTCACTGCACCACCAGCGTCGGTGTGAGCCCTGCGATCGTCGTGCCCTCGCCGAGCTGGCCGTGAGCGTTATAGCCCCAGCAATAGGCCCCGCTGTGGGTCTTCATGCCGCACGCGTGGTACCATCCCGCTCTTACGGCGGTGAAGCGAAGCCCCCCGGCCACGGCGACCGGACTGCTCCGTGCCGTGGTCGTCCCGTCGCCGAGCTCGCCGTCCCGGTTCTCGCCCCAGCAGTACGCGGCGCCGTTGCCAGTCAGGCCGCAGGTGAAGTAGCTCCCGGCGTCGACCGCCGCGAAGCGTAGCCCGCCGGTGACACGAACCGGTCTCGAGCGCTGCGTCGTCGTCCCGTCCCCCAGCTGGCCCCAGATGTTGTAGCCCCAGCAATACGCCGCGCCCCGCGTCGTCACGCCGCACGTATGGACGTTGCCGGCGCTCACCGTGGCGAAGCCGCGCACGCCCACGACAGGAGCGGGGTACGGCCGGAACGAGGCGTTGCTCGTGCTCACGGTGCCGTCGCCCAGCTGACCGCTACTGTCGTCGCCCCAGCACACTGCGACACCGCTCGGGGTCACACCGCAGGTGTGGGCATGCCCGGCGCTGATCGTCGTGAAGCGGAGTCCGCCCGCCACAGGCACCGGCGTCGCCCGTCGCTCCGTGCTCCCGTCCCCGAGTTGTGCGTTCTGGTTGTCGCCCCAGCAGTAGGCCGCGCCGCTCGTCGTCAGCCCGCAGGTGTGGAACGATCCGGCGCTCACCGCGGCGAACCGGAGCGCGCCAGCGACAGGCACGGGTGTCGCCCACGCGACGTTGGTGCCATCCCCGAGCTGTCCGAAGAAGTTGTCGCCCCAGCAATACGCCGCGCCGCTCGAGGTGACGCCGCACGTGTGCCACACACCGGTACTGATCGTCGTGAACGTGAGCTCCGCCCGCGCGACGGGCGCCGGGCTCGCCCGGTACCAGACGGGGGACGCGGCGTCCTCCCCCAGCTGACCGGAGTAGTTGTCGCCCCAGCAGTACGCGGCGCCGCTGGTCGTCACGCCGCAGGTGTGCACATACCCACCGTCCACCGCGGCAAAAGTGACGTGCATGGCGAACGGGGCGCTCGTCGCGTCGGCGAGTCCAGCCCTGGTCGCGGCCAACGTGTAGCCGCTCCCGGGACGGTCCACCCGCAGGTCCGAGAAGGTAGCGATCCCGTCCCTCATCGCGGCCGTCGTCGTACCCAGGAGAAGGGCTTCGCTCGGATTGGCGGCGAGGGCGAGCGTCACCGTATCGGTTGCTCCCTGCACGGTGTTGCCCAGCGAGTCTTGTACCGCGACCTGTGGCGCCGGGAAGATCGCGACATTCGCCGCGCCGCTCGCGGAGCGCGTGACGAACGACAGGCGCGTCGGCGCGCCGCCCAAGGCCGTGGCCGCAGACGAGGGCCCGCGCGGTCCTGACGGGAGCTCGCGTTGACACGCCGCCGGGACGATCGCCAGCAGGACGAGTGATACGGACTGGACTCGGCGCGTAGGGAGACCCTCGACGGTGTGGGTTGCCCTGCCACCGTTGCAATCAGAATGCCTGAGGACGGGCGGTACAATCCAGCCTCGTCACGGCAGCACTCGTTCGAGCCGGTCGGCTCGGCTGTTGCGGCGACGCCACAGGCCCTACTGGGGTCGCGGCGCCGGCGTCATGCTCGAGACCATGGTCCCGTTCGTCACCTGCCCGGCCACCGGCGCAGGGGTGAGGCTTCCGGTAGTCGTCCCGTTGCCCAGCTGGCCAACCACATTGCTGCCCCAGCAGTAGACACCACCGCCCGTGGCCACGCCGCATGTGTGATAACCCCCGGGACGGATCGTCGTGAAGCTGAGTCCGCCCGTGACGGGTACCGGCGCCGCCTGCTGAGTGGTGGTGCCGTCTCCGAGCTGGCCCGCGCCGTTCAATCCCCAGCAGTAGGCCGCCCCGCTCGTCGTGAGAGCGCACGTGTGCGAATCTCCGGCGTTAACGGCGACGAATCTGAGCCCGCCTGCGACCGCCGTCGGCGTCGCCTGCGGGGTTGTCGTTCCGTCCCCTAGTTGTCCGTAGACGTTGCTGCCCCAGCAATACGCCGTGCCGTCCGTGGTCACACCGCACGTGTGTGCAACCCCCGAGCCTTCGGTCAGAGCACCCCCCGCGCTGATCGTCGTGAAGGTGAATCCCCCCGACACCGCCACTGGAGCCGTGCTGCACGCGACGGTCGAACAGGTCTCCGGGCCGGTCGTGGTCCCGATGCCGAGCTGGCCGTACTGGTTCGCTCCCCAGCAGTACACCGCGCCTCCGGTCGTGACGCCGCACGTGTGCGCACTGCCCGCACTGATCGTCGCGAAGCCGAGCCCGCCCAGGACCGGCACCGGCGCATCCTGCTGCAGCCGGAATCCCGGTCCGTCTCCGAGTTGTCTTGATCTGTCCTGGCCCCAGCAATACGCCGCGCCCGCTGTGGTCACGCCGCACGTGTGTACACCGCCCGCACTGATCGTCGTGAAACTGAGCCCGCCGACGACGGCCACCGGCGCCGACCGTCCGCCGAAGCTCTCCTGCCCGTCGCCCAGCTGGCCGAAGTAACCCCAGCCCCAACAGTAGGCGGAGCCGCTCGTGGTCACCCCACACGCGTGAGATCCTCCCCCGCCTGGCCCCCCGACACTGAGCACCACGAGGTTGTGTCCCCCGGCCACCGGCACGGGGCTGGGCCAGTAGTCGTAGGAGAAGGTGCCGCTCCCAAGCGCACCCCGGACGTTACTCCCCCAGCAGTACCCCGCACCGCGGAGGCTCACGCCGCAACTCTCGCCGGCATTGGAACGGCTGGCACCACCATCCACGAAGGCAAACGTGACGTGTCCGGCGAACGGGCTGCTCGTGGCCCCGGCCAGCGCTGCAGTCGTCGCCCCGAGTGTGTAGCCGCTTCCGGGCCGGTCGACCGCGAGGTCGCCAAACGTCGCGATCCCGTCCACCGCCTGTATCGTCGTGGTGCCGACCATGGTTGCGCCGCTCGTGTTCGCGGTCAACGAGAGCGTCACGGCATGCGTCGCGCCGGGGACCGTGCTGCCGAGCGCGTCCTGGATCGCGAGCCGCACAGCAGGTGTGATGGCCACGCCTGCCTCCACGTCCGCGGGCGGCTCGGCCACGAAGGCTGCCTGCGTCGGCGGGCCGACGATCGCGAACGCACGGCTCGTCCCGGACGCCGATCCCGCTTTGGCTACGAGCGTGTAGCCTCGCCCCGGCTGGTCGAGGTGGAGATCACCAAAGGTCGCGACGCCGTTGAGGAGGCGCGCTACCAGCGTCCCCGACAGCGTAGCGCTGGGCGATGCGCTGGAACCGAGCGCGATGGTGACGGCGCCTCCGGCAACGATGTCCCCTGAGACATCCTTCACGGTCACCTGGATCGCTGGCGAAATGATCGCGTTGGCCAAAACCCCTTCGGGCGGCTGGGTCGTGAATGCCACGTCGGCCGGTGCGCGGCTATGGGTCGTATCGCCTTGCTGGGGCTGTGGCGCCGTCGCCTCATTTCGTTGACAGGCCTGCTGGATTGTGACGGACAGAAGGAGCAGAGAAACCGACCGGGCGCGACACATGGGGCGAGTCTCGAAGGTGCGGGTCGACCGTGGCGGCGTCGCAAGACCGATGCCCCTCGAAACGCGTCGCAATCGAGCGGCCTGGCAGCAGCGCGTTCGGTGTTTTACGTGGCGACACCACCCGCGATGTGGCGCGGGCGCCGCTGCAGCGTGCGACGTCTTACGGTCCGGTCAGCTCCACCTACGGCGCCCCAGGGTGGAAGTGACTCCACGCCGAGACCACTGTACTTCGACACCTGGCTTTCCTTCCGCGGGGACGACCGGTTGCCCGGGCGACGGTTCATGCAATGCGTCGCTCAGATCAGAGCGACTAATCTCCCCCTGGGCGGAATCCCCGGCTCGAGCTCCAAGATCCCCACCGATGGCTTGAGATTGAACCGCGGATGCCCTGCTCCGCCTGGGTTCATTACCGTCACCGTCCTGTCCACCAGCTCGAGCAGGCTCTTGTGGGTATGCCCGTACACGATGATCTCGGCGCGCGGAAAGGCTTCGTGCAGCTTGGCGGGAGTCGGATGGCCGAACTGGTCGCCGTGCGTCACCACGATGTCAAAGCCGTCGAGCTCGAGGATCGCGACCCGTGGGAGCCGGGAGCGGACGTCCGGAGGATCGGCGTTGCCGTACACCGCCGTGACCGGTGCGATCGCCTCGAGCTCGATCAGGATCTCAGGCGTCCCGACGTCGCCGGCGTGGAGAATGTGGTCGACCTGCGTGAACACCTCGAACACTTCAGGCCGCAACAGGCCGTGAGTGTCCGAAATCACACCCAGTCTCACGGCGCCCCCTTACAACGTACCGTCGTAGCGTCGTACCACTATTTCCCTTCCCAGCGCTTCACCAGATTGATGTCGAGCCCGAGGTGATCGAGCACGCGCTGCACCACGAAGTCCACCAGGTCGCGCACCTGCTGCGGCTTATGATAGAACCCCGGCGCGGCCGGCAGCACGATCGCCCCCGCTTCGGTCGCGAGCGTCAAGTTGCGCAGGTGCACGAGCGAGAGCGGGGTCTCGCGGGGGACGAGGATGAGCGTGCGGCGCTCCTTGAGGACGACGTCCGCTGCGCGTTCGATCAGCGAGCGGCTCGTGCCATGCGCGATCGCCGCCACGGTCCCCATCGAGCAAGGGCAGATCACCATGCCGGCGGTCTTGGCCGACCCGGACGCGGGCTCGGCACCGCGATCCTTGTCGTCGAACACCCGCACACTCGCCCAGTCGCCGCCGGTCGCCTTCTTGAGCTCGCGATCGTCCTTGATGTCGCATTCTTCGGTGAGGAGTCGCCAGCCATGGCTCGAGACCAAGAGCCAGGTGGGCACGTTGTGTACCGCGAGCATCTCCAGCACTCGCACGCCGTACGGAGCGCCGGAGGCACCGGTGATAGCGAGAATGACGGGGAGCTTGCTCATCAGCGCCCGCGGCGGTTCGGGGTGGGAGAGCGCTTCGGATGGGCGGGCGGGCGGGGGGGCGGTGGAGAACGCGGAACGCGGAACGCGGAAGGCGGAGCAGGCGCGACCGGCGCTGGCCCGCCTGTTCCGCGTTCCGACTTCCGCGTTCCGCGTTTCACAGGATCCGATCCACGAGGGCACCAAGGAATACGACGATGCTGACGATCCCGTTCGCCGTAAAGAACGCCGCATTGAGTCGCGACAGGTCTCCCGGCTGCACGAGCCGGTGCTCCCACGCGATCAGCGCCGCCCCGACGGCGACGCCGACGTAGTATGCGACGCCCAACCCCGCGCCGATCCCGAACAGGACGAGCGCGACGAGCGCCAGCCCGTGCAACAGCTTGGCCGCGAGGATGGCGCGCGCCTGCCCGAGCCGCACCACCAGCGACTCGAGCCGCTCCGAGCGGTCGAAGGCCTCGTCTGGCAGTGCGTAGAATACGTCGAACCCGCCCACCCAGAACGTCACGGCGAGCGCACCCACCGGGAGCAGCCACCACGGCTCGCTCCACCGCCCGGTGACCGCGAGATACCCCGCCGGCGTCGCGATCCCGTCGGCGAGCCCGAGCCAGAGGTGGGACCAGTGGGTGAACCGCTTGGCGTAGCTATAGGCCGAGATGAACAGCAGGGCCAGCGGAGCCAGGTCAAAGCACAGCGGGTTCAGCGCCCACGCGGTCGCCAGAAACAGCGCCACCGCGAGGGCGACGGCTGCCCACGCCTGCCGCAGCGTGAGCCGTCCCGACGGCAGCTCGCGCGCCCGGGTGCGCGGGTTGCGCGCGTCCAGCTCGCGGTCCGCGATCCGGTTGAACCCGAGCGCGACGAATCGCGCGCAGGTGAAGGCGAGCACCACCAAGCCGACCGTTCGCCACGTGAGTGCCGTCTCGCGCGACGCTACGAGCAACCCGAGCAACGCGAACGGCAGCGCGAACACCGTGTGCGGCAGCTTGACGAAATTCGCATACCGGACCAGCAGGCTGTCGCCCGCAAGCGTCTGCCCCTCGCGCGGAGCGGCGGTACCTCCCATCACCGCCCGCTACCGCCCGTTACCGTCCAAATCGATTCCAAGCTCCCCCCACATGGCGTCCACGCGCCGTTTCGTCTCCGGATCCATGACGATCTTGTTGGGCCATTCGCGGCTGAATCCCTCTTCCTTCCACTTTCGCGTCGCGTCGATCCCCATCTTCGAGCCGAACGTGAAGCCCCGGCTCGAGTGGTCGAGCACGTCGATGGGCCCCATCGTGAAGCGCACGTCGCGCTCGGGATCGATGTGGTTCAACGTCACCCACCACGCCTCCCGCGCGTCCTGGACGTTCACGTCCTTGTCGAGCACCACGATCACCTTGGCGAGGGACATCAGCCCCTGTCCCCACAGGCCATTCATCACCTTGTAGGCCTGGCCGGGATACTGCTTGTCGATGCTCACGAATACGAGGTTGTGGAAGATCCCGGCGGCAGGCATGTGGATGTCCACGATCTCGGGGAGGGTGAGCTTCAGGAGGGGTAGGAAGATCCGCTCCGTCGCGTGGCCAAGATAGTAATCCTCCATCGGCGGCCGGCCCACGATGGTGTGGGGCCAGATCGGCTCGGATCGCATCGTCACCGCGGTGACGTGGACCTTCGGGTAGTAGTCGGCGAGTGAGTAAAAGCCGGTGTGGTCCCCGAACGGCCCCTCGAGCACCAGCGCCTCGCGCGGATCGATGTAGCCCTCGAGCACGATGTCGGCTTCCGCCGGCACTTCGAGGTCGCACGTCACGGCCTTGGCGAGCCGTACCGGCTCCTTGCGCAGGAATCCGGCGAACAGGAACTCGTCGATGGTGGGCGGGAGGGGCGCCGACGCGGCGTAGATCGATGCGGGGTCGCCGCCCAGGGCGATCGCCACCGGCATCCGCTCCCCGCGCTCCGCCATCTCACGCCAATGCGCCGCCCCGACCTTGTGACGCTGCCAGTGCATCGCGAGCTCGGTGCGGCCGATCACCTGGATGCGGTACATCCCGACGTTGCGGATCCCCGTCTTCGGGTCGCGCGTGATCACGCCCGGCAACGTGATGTACGGCCCGCCGTCCTCGGGCCAGCACACGGGCACCGGGAGCTGCGCCAGGTCCACGTCCGGCTCGCGGATCACCACGTCCTGGCACGGCGGCTTCCCGCCGATCGTCTTGGGTGGGAACTTGGCCATCTCGGCGAGCTGCGGCAGCAGGGCAAGCTTGCCGAGCAGGGTATCGGGGACCTTCAGGTTGAGGAGCGCCGCGATCCGCTCGCCGACCTCGTCGAGGCACTCCACGCCGAGCGCCAGGGCCATGCGCCGCTCGGAGCCGAACAGGTTCACGGCCACGGGATAGCGCGCCGCGCCGCCCGACGCCAGCGTGGGATGCGCGAACAGGAGCGCCGGCCCACCGCCCGGCGCTTTCATGCAGCGGTCGGCGATCTCGGTGATTTCCTTGTCCAGCGACACCGGGCGCGTCACCCGCACCAGGTCGCCCCGGGCGGCGATCGCGCCGACGAAGTCGTGCAGATTATCGAGTGCCATGATGCACGGCGCAGATCCCACCGGTGAGGAGCTCCCAGCCGACTTCGGAGAACCCCGCGTGCTCCAGCCGGCGCGCCAACGCATCCGGGTCCGGGAAATCCAGCACCGACTCTGGCAGGTAGGTATAGGCGTCCCTATGTTTCGACACCGCGCGGCCGATCGCGGGGAGGATGCGCCGGAAATAGAAGAGGAACAGCGCGCGCAGCGGGGCGAAGCGCGGCGTCGTGAACTCGAGCACCACGAAGGGGGCACCCGGTCGCAGCACGCGGTGCGCTTCCTTGAGCCCGGCGTCGAGATCCGCCAGGTTCCGGACCCCGAACGCGACCATGGCGCCGTCGAACCGGGCGTCGGCGAACGGGAGCGTGAGCGCGTCGGCGCCGACGGGACGGGTGCGGGCCGCCTTCCCCTTCCCCCGTGCCAGCATGGGGACCACGAAGTCCGCGCCGATCACGCGCCCCGCGAACGCGGGCTCGCGGGCGAGCGTCGCCGCCAGGTCGAGCGTACCGGCGCAGAGATCGAGGTACGTGCCATCGGGTCGCCGCTCCCAGGCGAGGCGTCGCACCGCGGCGCGGCGCCACGCGCGGTCCACGTTGAGGCTCAGGAGATGGTTCAGGAAGTCGTAGCGCGGCGCGATGGCGGCGAACATGGTGCGCACGTACGACCGCTTCGCCTCGCCACCCGTGTGCGCGGCCACCTCGAACGCAGGAGACGGCGTCATAGGCGCGAAAGATAGGCCGGAAAACCTGACCGGCGCCAGCGACCGGGACGTCGTGGCGTGGGCCGCCCAAGGCCGCGAAGCGGCGTTCCGCGAGCTGGTGCGCCGCTACGAGCGACCGGTGTTCTCGCTGCTGTATCGCATGGTGCGCGATCGCGCGCTCGCCGAAGACCTGGCCCAGGAGACGTTCATCAAGGTCCTGAACGCGGTCGGCTCGTACAATCCCCAGTTCAAGTTCTCGTCCTGGATCTTCAAGATCGCGAACAACGCCGCGATCGATCATCTGCGCAAGCGCGAGCTCGAGACCCTGTCGCTCGACGGCTCACCCCACGCCACCACGCGCGACGAGATGAGCGCCACCGCGCTGCAGCTCGGCGATCGTGGCGAGACGCCGCTCCAGGAGCTGGAGGCGCGCGAGCTGGGCGGGGCGATCGAGCACGCGATCGCCCGGTTGCGGCCCGAGTACCGCGCGTGCATCCTGTTACGCCACGTGGAGGGGCACAGCTACGAGGAGATCGCCCGCATGCTGGAGCTGCCCCTGGGCACGGTGAAGACGTATATCCACAGGGCGCGCAACGAATTACGGGGATACCTCGAGGACCGACGGGAGTGAAACCGATGCCCCTGCGCGCCCGTACTGCTGGGCCAAGATGACCCCGACACCTGACACCCCACACCTGACCGCCGACGAAGTCGAGCTCTGGGCGCAGGGACTCCTCCCCGCCGCGCGGGACTTCCACGTCGGCGCCTGCGCCGAGTGCCGCGCCACGGCCGAGCGGGAGCGCAAGCTGATCCGCGAGCTGGCGCAGCTGACGCGCTTCGCGCCGGAGTTCGGGTTCGTGGAACGCGTGATGGCGAAGGTGAAGATCCCGACGCCGTCAGGCCCGCACTTTCGCCCCCACCCCCACTCCTAGCAGCCGCGCGGCACTCCCGTCGCGCACGGCGATCTCCACCGTGCCGCCGCTGCCGACCACCGCGACCAGTGCCCCACGTCCCACGTTCCCGAACGTGCGCGACAGCGTGCCGATCTCCGTCTCGTGGACCTTGATACGCACCCCGGGCTCGACCTGCTCGCCGGGAATGTTCGAGATCAGCGTGCCGAATCGGTCCACGTAGATCACTTCGCCGACGACCGCGGCACCATCATGCCGGGGCGAGGGCAGAGGGGAGAGGTACGGGTCGGTGATCGGGTGCCCGACGGTCGACAGCGAGGCGCCGAGGGCGAGCTGGCCCGCGGCGGGCGCGAACACGTCGCGCGCCTGGAACGTGGGAGCGGCGTTCCCGGGGATCGGCAGCGCCACAAAATGCGCATCGGCCGGCAGGAACGACAGCAGGCCGTTGTCCGGGGCCACGAAGAAATGCCCCGCCGTGGAGGCGGCGAGCACACGGCGCTCGGTGCCGACGCCCGGGTCCACCACCGCGAGATGGACGCTCCCCTGGGGAAAGCGGTGCCAGACGCGCGACAGGATGTACTGCGCCGCGCGCACGTCTCCCGGGGGCACCTGGTGCGTGATGTCCACGAGCGCGGCGCCGTGCACCCCGGACAGGAGCACCCCCTTCACCTCGCCCACGTAGCTGTCGGCGCTGCCGAAATCGGTGAGGAGGGTGATGAGCGTAGCCATCAGTCGTCAGTCATCGGTCGTCAGACCGTGGATCGGCGCCACGCGCCTCCCAGCCAGAAGACTGCCATAACGATCCCGCGCGCGATGGCGGTGACCGAGAGCGCGAGCCAGATCCCGAGCAACCCGATGGCCGCCGACCACCACGCGGCGAGCGGCACGCGCAGCAGGGTCAGCGTCGTGCTGGCGATCTGCGGCCACAGCGTGTACCCGGCGCCCGCGAGCGCCCCTTCCAGGATGATCTCGAACGTCTGGCCGATCTGCGCGAACGCGATCACGCGCAGGTAGAGGCTGCCGTCCGCGATCACGTCGGGGTCGGACGTGAACAGCGCGACCAGGAGCTGCGGGACAGTGAGGAAGGCGGCCGCGGTGGTGGTCGTGACGGCGAGACAGTAGCCCACCGTCATCCGCACCGCCTGGCGGGCGCGCGCTTCCTGGCCCGCCCCGAGGTTCTGCCCGACCAAGGCGGAGGCCGACAGCGCGAACCCCGAGATCGCGATGAAGCCGAGCCCTTCGACCTTGTGTCCCACGCCGAGCGCCGCGAGCGCGGCAGTGCCGAAGCGCGAGGTGTACCGGGTCAGCCACATGTACACAATCGAGAGCAGCACGCCGGCGAGCGACAGCGGCGCGCCGACGCGGAACACCGTGGGGATGGCTCGCCAGTCGGGGGCGTCGAGGCGGATCAGCCCGCGCTTGAGCGCGATGCCGATCCCGATGAGGAACCCGCCGCCCCGCACCATCACCGAGGCGAGGGCGGCGCCCTCGACCCCGAGCTTCGGGAACGGGCCGATTCCCGCGATCAGCAGCGGGTCGAGCCCGATCGAGAGCAGCACGGACGCCATGAGCAGGAGGAACGGCGTGCGCGTGTCGCCCGAGGCACGAAAGGTCGCTTCGATCGCGAAGAACGCGAAGACCAGCGGCCCGCCCAGGAGCCAGGTGTGCAGATAGAGCCGTCCCAAGGGCGCGACGTCGCCCGGTACGGCCATCAGGCGAAACAGCGCGTTCGTGAGGGCGACCCCGACGAGGGACACGACGGTGCCCGCGGCGCAGGCGTACAGCACCGCGGCGCCCGCGGCCCGGGCGGCCGCCTCCGGACGCCCCTCCCCGTGACGCCGCGCGGCGACCGCGATCAGGCCCACTTCCACCATCTCGCCGAGCGACAGAAGCACCCACACGTAGAACCCGGCCGTCGAGACGGCGGCGAGGGCCGCCGGTCCGATCAAGCGACCCACCCAGATGGCATCGATGAGATTGAAGCAAAAGTGGCACGCCATCATCGCCACGGCGGGCGCGGCGAGCTTCAGGATGACGGGCCGAAGCGGCCCGACGGTGAGGGAGCCGGGCGTGCGGGCGACGCTGGTCATGGCGCCGGAAGCTACCGGGGCGCCGGGCCGGGGGTCAACGCGTCGAGAGCTCGACGCGGGTGC
>Ga0184605_10000021_pt1 | contig 49296 bp, 37 predicted proteins | sample PLM0_30_coex_FD_132995 | JGI IMG/M metagenome (GOLD analysis project Ga0184605, IMG submission 132995) | Groundwater sediment microbial communities from an aquifer in East River, Colorado, USA - PLM0_30_coex | ecosystem: Environmental > Terrestrial > Soil > Riparian zone | place: USA: East... | reverse complement strand
CGCCGTGCCAAGAATGCTGCCGGCGCCGCGGATTTCCAGATCGCGCATCGCGATCCGGAAGCCTGCACCTAACGAGCTGTATTGTTTGATGGCGTTGATCCGTTTGCGCGCGCCGGCAATTGTCATCATCTCGCGTGGCAAGAGCAAATAAGCGTAGGCCTTGTGCTCGGCCCGGCCGACCCGGCCGCGCAGTTGATAAAGATCAGCCAGACCAAATCGATCCGCGCGATCGATGATAATCGTGTTCGCGTTCGGAATATCGAGACCGCTCTCGACAATCGTAGTGCAAACCAGCACGCCGATTTTTCCCGCGACAAAGCGTGCCATGACCGCTTCCAATTCATCCGAATCCATCTGGCCATGGCCGATGTCGATCTTCGCTTCCGGACAAAGATCGGCGATCTTGTCGCGCATGCGCTCGATCGTCTGGACGCGATTGTGCAAAAAGAAAACCTGACCTTGCCGCTCGAGTTCGCGGTTGATCGCATCGCGAATGATTCTCTCATCGTAACCGCAGACCACCGTTTCCACTGGCAAGCGATTGAGTGGCGGCGTCTCAATTGTTGACATGTCTTTCACGCCGACGAGCGAAAGATAAAGCGTGCGCGGGATGGGCGTCGCGGAAAGGGTCAGGACATCGACAAGTTTGAAGAGCTCTTTGAATTTTTCTTTGTGCAAAACGCCGAAGCGCTGCTCCTCGTCGATCACGACCAGGCCGAGATCTTTGAAGACGACATCGCCGGAAATGAGCCGATGTGTTCCGATCACGATATCGACGCCGCCTTTGCGCAAAAGTTCCAGAACTTTGCGTTGTTCGGAGTGTGAGCGGAAGCGGCTGAGCATTTCGATCCGCACCGGATAGTCGAGCATGCGCTGGCGAAAGACTTCGAAATGTTGTTGGGCGAGCACGGTTGTGGGCGCGAGCACCGCCACTTGTTTGCCGTCCATGACCGCCTTGAACGCGGCGCGAACGGCGACTTCGGTTTTGCCAAAGCCGGCATCGCCGCAAATCAAGCGGTCCATCGGCCGTGGCTGTTCCATGTCGATTTTTGTTTCGACGATTGTTCTCAGTTGGTCCGGCGTTTCACGAAATGGAAAGGAATGCTCGAACTCGGCCTGCCATTTCGTGTCGGGACCGAACGCGTGGCCGGGATGCGTTTCGCGCTCAGCTTGGACGGCGAGCATTTTGCCCGCGTAGTCGAAAATGGAGGCGGCGGCGTTTTTCTTCGCGCGCGCCCATTTTGCGTCGCCAAGCGAACTGAGTGGCGGCGACTTTTTCCCGACGCCGACGTAGCGGGAGACGAGATAGGCCTGTTCGAGCGGCACATAAAGTTTCGCTTCATCGGCGAACTGGAGGAGCAAAACCTCTTGCGCTCCATTTTGCACCGCGAATTTTTCAAGACCGAGGAACCGTCCGACGCCGTGCTCGAGATGGACAACGAAGTCGCCCTCGCTCAGTTCACTGAAATCAATCTGCGCGCGATGGCGCTCTGCGCGCCGCAAGCGCCGGCGGCCATGCGTGGCGAACCGCCCGAATAATTCTGCGGCCGAAAGCACGACAAGGTTGACGGCCAGAAAACAAAAGCCGCGTGCGAGAGTGCCTTCGACAAGATCGACGTCCTCGAGCGCGTCCTTCTCGCCCATGATTTCGCGGAAACGCTCGATCTCGCCCTCGGTCTGAAAATAAATGACGATCTTCGCCTTGTTCGCGCGCCACTCGTTCAGTCGCGCGGCAAACTGCGCGCGTTTTGCCTCCACGAGCATGAGATCGCCGATCGCGAATTCACCGATTTCGCAATCTTGAAACGCGCCGCTGAAATCTTCGAGTGGAGGGACGCGCTCTGTCGCGTCCGTCGAAGTGGGCGATATGGAGGTCATCCCCCCAATCCAGCCTTCGCTGATTTGAATGTGCGCGTCGGATGTTTCCGCAGGTTCGATGTCGATCTTAAGATGATTGCGGGCGACGTAATCGCGCAGCACGCCGCTTTGGTCGTCCGCCGCTCCGAGCAGAATATCGACAGAGGTCAGATCGCGCACCGAGGTCTGAGTATCGACATCGAATTCGCGCAGGGATTCGATTTGATCGCCGAAGAATTCGACCCGTACCGGCCGCGGCGCCTGCCACGAATAAAGATCGATAATTCCGCCGCGAACAGCGAACTGTCCGCGCGTGGTTACTTGAGCAACGCGTTCATAACCAGCGCCGGCGAGCTGCTCAAAAACGCGTTCCATCTTTTCCGTCATCCCGCGTCGAAGTTGGATGGAAGCGGAGATGAGAGCACCCGGTGTGGGGGCGACTTGATCAAGGCTGGCGCGGGTTGCGACAATGACGCGCGCTCCTGCATTGCGCTCGACGAGAGAAAGCAAGGCGAGGCGTTCGGCCGCGATTTCCGGATCGGGCAAAATATTCTCAACCGCGGCAAATTCCGCTTCCGGCAAGAAGAGCGCGTCCGGTTGCCAGTTGAGCAAACTCTCGTAGAGCAATTCCTGAGAATGAACGCTCGGGCAGAAGACCCAAATCGTCTTGTCGATATTGTGCGCGATGGTGGCAACGAGGAACGCCTGGGCCGAATCGATGACGTGGGAAAAGACGACCGGCCACTTACGATCGCCGATCTTGTGCAACTTCGCCGCGATCGGTTCGGACCGCGCAACAAGCGTTAGAAGATCACCGGGCGTCGATTTTTCCACGGCGAATGTTTCGCCGAAACAACCGCAACTTCAAAGACAACCGCGAGCCGGCGGCCGTTCTTAGTTAGTGATTGTAACCGGCGTGCCGGCTGAGACTGAGTTGAAAAAGTTTTCAGCCATGAATTCCGGCATGCGGATGCAGCCGTGCGACGCGGGATAACCGGGCAAGTAACCTGCGTGCATCCCCACGCCGCCAACGATGCGCATGAAATAGGGCATGGGCGCACCTTGGAAATGAGTGCCGGGCGGTCGCGGATCCTTGTCCACATCGATATTTTGCACCACGACATTGCCGGAGGCATCGACGTAATCGCCGTACTTGGTCGAGACGTGTTTGAGGTCTTTCTGGATAATGGAGAAATGGCCCGCCGGAGTGTTAAGCCCTTCGCGGCCAGTTGAAAGTTGAGAGATGCCGACGAGCATTCCGCTCTTATAAAAATACGCGCGCTGTTCTCCCAGACGGATCTTGATAGAGGGTTTCCCTCCAATCCCGTCCCCGTCCCAATATGAGACGGTGTCGTGCGGCGCGCCGGCGGTCGGTGCTGTTCCGTAGATGCCCCCTAAATATTGGGTTTGGGCGGCAAAGCGCGCGTCTTCCTCGCAGCTGCTCACCAAAAACATTGCGGCCGCGAAAATGAGCGGCGGTGAAATTCGCACAAACAAACGAGACATAGGATCTTTTCCGAAACCGATTCTGTTAACGTTCGAAGCGGGTAAAGTCAAGGAACGGCCGATCAGGGAAAAGCTGAAAAGCGGCGCGGAAATTCGCGCGATGCTCTCCGGGCCTCGGGTAATGTGTTAACGGAACTTGTCTCCCTTCCGAGACAATGCTCTATAAGCCTGACGCGCCTATGGCGCTTAGATGTGAAACTGATACAGTCCCCGGGCTCGGCTTGAATTGTGCTTGGTTTGATGGAGACTTCCGACCATCTTTTTTCCGCCGATCTTCCCGTCGCCATGCCCACCTACGAGTATTCCTGCGCCAAGTGCGACCAAACCTTTGAGGCATTTCAATCCATGCGCGACAAGCCATTCCGCGAGTGCCCGAAAGAGCTTTGCCGGCTGCCTAGATGGGGACATGGGAAAGTGAAGCGCCTTCTTGGCGCTGGAGCTGGATTGATCTTCAAGGGCTCTGGTTTCTACAGCACCGACTATCGAAGTAGCTCGTACAAAGAAGCGGCCAAAAAAGATGCGCCTGTCACCGTGCCCGCCCCGCCCGCAAAAGAGACGGCCGCGAAGGCAACGCCTGCAACATCGACAACGACGAGCAAGCCAGGGAAAGAACCAACCGCATGACCAAGCTGGTTTGTCCCGAGTGCGGGCACGAGAACGAGCCGGAGCGCATTTATTGTCATCGCTGCGGGGCGCGACTCGACCGTTCCGCCACCGTGTCGCGCACGTCGTCGCAGAAAGAGTTGAAGGGAACGCAACGTCGTGTTCAGAAAATGCTCAATCCGCGGGGGGCGACCTTCCGTCCCCTGTTTTTCATGCTTTGTAAGTTGGTCATCGGCGCGTGCGTGGCCGCCGCTGTGATTCAAATGCTTCTGCCACCGGATGTCCTACCGGCGGTCAAAGATGCGGTTCCGCGGCAGATCAATTTCGACTTGGAAAACGCGATCGTTTCTCACCGGCCGGCTCAGCTCCAGTACACGGACGAGGAGGTGAATGCTTATCTTGCCTACGCGTTGAAAAGCAAGCAGTCGGCTTTAAACAAGTCGCGCCTGATTTTCAAGCGCGCGATCGTTGGGTTCGACGAGGGCACTGTTATCGTCACGGCCGAACGTTCCCTTTTTGGATATTCGCTTTACAGCGCCTCTGCTTATGCGGTCGATGCCGGAGAAGGGAAAATCGTCTTCTCGAACAAAGGCGGCAGCATCGGCCGGCTTCAATTCCGCCAGGAGATCATGCAGTTTATGGATATTATTTTCGCTGATCTCTGGTCGGCGCTCCAGCGGGAGCAGACACTAGTCGCAAAAATGGGCGCAATCGAATTTCACGAAAAGAAGGTCCTGCTGAGCGCGCCGCCGCCATAGAAACGACCGGCAGGCCCGCCCTTTACCCCTGCGAGCCCGCCGGTCAACCAAACGCAAGAATCGACAATCGGGATTTGTAATTAGCGCATACTCAGTGCGCCGCGCGAACGTTCGTAGGCGCGGAGCGCACGACGGGTTTCTGACCCCATGATTCCGTCAATGGCACCATGATAGTAGCCCGCTCGAGCCAGTTGGCGCTGGAGCGCAACGACTGAAGACCCTCCGCGATAACGATCGCCATAGTTGTATCCGTAATCTGACTGGCCGTAGTAATCATTACCGTACCCATACGGTGAGGAATACCCGTATGGATAATAACCATACCCGTAGCCGTAATAATCGTATGGATAGTAACCGTAATAGGGATATCCGTAGTAGTACGGGTAACCAAACCCGCCGATGAAGATGACGCGGTTACGGAAGTGTCCACGGTGCCGCCAATCACCACTCCAGCGGTTGCCATTCCAGCGATTGAATGTTCCCTGACGGAATGTTCCCGCGCCGCGGCCCATTGCTGGCACGCTGCGAGTCATCGCCGGTGCCCCTCGCGCGGGCGCCCCCACGAAGTGCCGGCCGCCACCGCCACCGCGCGGATTGGCGATGGCGAGTGGCGCGGCCAGCGCTACCGCCGCCAAAGAGCTTAAGAGAAGTATAGCTTTTTTATTCATAGATTTATTTGGTTGTGCGTAAATTACACACCTCAAAATGGGCAGAGTTTCGTAAATAGTGACGAGTGATGAGTGACGAGTTTGACTCGCCAGCGCGCTCCCTTCCCGATTATCATTCGCCAACATTTTGATGAAAATGAGCTGCCGCGCGATCTTCATATTGTCGATCTTTGCCCTTCAATCGCTCTGCGCTGCGCTTCCGGAGCGGAGCGTGAGCCCTTCGCAGCAATTCATTATTTATGGTGCCGACGCCGCGCTGCGCGGCGCGGTCTCTGAGCTCGCGGAGCGGACCAAAGCCAATTTACTCGCGCTCCTGCGGCAGCCTGATGGCTGGAAGACGCCCGTGATCATCAATTTGCAATTGCCGCAGGCGAACTTGCCCGAAATACCGCTGGCCGCGTTGCGTTTCAGCCAGACCGGTTTCGGTCTCAAGTTACAGCTCGATTTGACCGTCGCTCGAGAGGTGGATGGCTCACTAGTCGAGCGTGAACTGCTGCGCGCGATTCTGCTGGAAATGATTTATCGGAACCAACCGGACATCATTCCGGGCACGCCATACGTGCAGCCGCCGGATTGGTTGTTCGAGGGCGTCGTGGCGCTCACGCCCGGCCGCGATCGCGGGCCGCTGGTCGAAGCGCTTCTCCTTTCGGACGAGATCATGCCGGTGGAAGAATTTCTCCGGCCCCGAAGGCTGTCGGGCCTCGATTCCCCCGCGCGACAACTTTATCGCGCCTACTCATTTGCGCTTGTGCAGTTGCTGGTCGATGCAACGGGCGGGCCTGCGCGGCTGGTGCGCTACATCGACAATCTATCGCGCGCCTCAAACAATCCGCTCGCTGATTTGAAGGCGCAGTTTCCAGTGCTGCGCGGCGACGTGGAAAAAACCTGGCGCTTCAGCGTGGCTCGACTGAGCGCCGCGCAGAATTACCAAATGCTCACCTTCGCCGAAACCGAGCGACGCCTCGATGAAATGTTGCGCATCAAAATTTCAGATACCGGGCATTCAACCAAAACCGTCCAGCTGGGTGATCTTTCGCAGCAAAAAATTTCGCTGGCGCAGAGTGCGGCGCTCAATCGCTTAAGCCAGGATTTGCTCCTGCTCGCGGCGCGGGCGAATCCGATCCTGCGACCGATTGTGCAGGGATATCAGCAAATCGCGGTGTTCCTCGCGGCTGGTAAACGCAAGGCGATGGCTGAGCGTTTGGCGCGATTGCAAACAAATCGCGCAAGAATTTCCTCCCGCATGAGCGAGATCGACGATTACATGAACTGGTTCGAAGCGACGCAATCCAAAACAAAAAGCGGGGAATTTACCGATTACCTCAAAGCGGCTGAAGAACAGAATGAGCCGCGTCCGCGGCGCCGGGATGCGCTCTCGGTTTATCTCGACGCGTTGGAAGAACAAGTTCAAAATTGAAAGATCGAATGCACGAATCGCTTCCGAACGCTATCGATTACGTTGAGATGCCATCGCGCCATCTCGCGGAGACGAAAAAGTTTTTCAGCGCGTTATTCGGCTGGTCGTTTCAGGACTACGGACCCGATTATGCGTCGTTTGATGATGGCCGGATGACCGGCGGTTTTTTCACCTCATCAAAAACCGCAGGCCTAGAAGCGGGCGCGCCACTCGTTGTCTTTTATCATCCGGAACTGGAGAAGATGCTGGCGGAGGTGAAGAAACTCGGCGGCAAGATCACGCGCGAGATTTTTGAATTCCCTGGTGGGCGACGTTTTCACTTTCGCGAGCCCGGCGGCGGCGAGTTCGCCATTTGGTCCGACAAATAGCCGTTGTCGTATCGACAATAATCCAGCGTTTTAACGCTAGGCAGGGAGTTCCATTTGGAACCAGTCCCATCAGCGACGAAAGAAACCTTTCGTTCTCAAGATCACTGCTCATGCTTCTTTCGTCCCTAATCGGGGCTTGATCGATGTCATATCGTTGCGACGCAGGGGTGCTTAGTTGCCTCTGCGTCGCGCTCGCCGCGGCGAGCGGCTACAGGGGAGCAGTTGCTCGTTGCGCCGTTGCTGCTTATCATAGGCCGCGGGTTTACTGCGCGTTTTTCTCATGCAAAAAATTGGATTTGCCGAAGCTCTCGATTCGATCGTGGCCAGCGACCCGCGTTATCAACGTGAGGCGTATGTTTTTTTGCGCGACGCGCTCGATTTCACCACCAAACAGCAGAAGAAGGTTAAAGGCGTCACCGTGCGTCATGTGGCCGGACCGGAACTGCTGGACGGCGTGCGACAGTACGCGCTGAAGGAGTTCGGGCCGATGGTGATCACGGTTTTTGATAACTGGGGAATCCACTGCTGCGAGGACATCGGGCACATGGTTTTCAATCTGATCGGCGCCGGAATTTTCGGCAAGACCGAGGAAGATTCGCCGGATGACTTCAAGAATGTTTACGATTTTGAGGAGGCGTTCCTAAAGCCGTTCGCGCCCAGGAAACCAATCACTCCCGCAGTCGCGGGCCCGCCGGGTCTGCCAGCGCCCCACCGCGCCGGTGATTAGTGAAAGGTGGAGGGTGATTAGTAATTGGGTTCGCAAGTTGGAAACTTGCGCGACCGTCTCAATCATGTTTAGCACCGCCAATCTAAAAGCCGCAGCTAGCGACGATTCGGCCGTCATTACTTTTCCCCCGAGCTCGGCGCAGAAATGGGTCCTGCCGGATGGTTTGACGGTGATTGTGCAGGAAGATCACAGCGCCCCGGTGGCGAGCGTGCAGGCTTGGTGCGCCACCGGCAGCGTGAGTGAGGACGAGCATCTGGGTGCGGGCTTGTCCCACATTCTCGAACACATGCTCTTCAAAGGGACGAAGACGCAAACGACCAACGCGATCGCGCAAAAAATCCAGGACGTAGGCGGTTACATCAACGCCTACACATCATTCGATCGCACGGTTTTCTGGATCGACGTTCCAAAGGACGGTGTCGCCACCGCGCTCGATGTTTTGGCCGACGCGATGATGAATTCGACACTGCCACCGGCGGAATATTTGAAAGAGCAGGAAGTGATTCGGCGCGAGTTCGCGATGAATCTCGATGATCCCGACCGAATGACGGGGCAACTTCTTTTCACCACGGCTTACCAGCGGCATCCCTACCGGCTGCCGGTCATCGGGCAGATGGAAGTCTATGACCAGCTCACCCAAGAGCAGGTGATGCAATATTACAAAGCGCGTTACGTCCCGAACAATCTCACCTTCATCGTGACGGGAGATGTCGATCTAGAAAAAGTGCGCGGGCAGCTCGCCGAATTCTTCAAGGCCTATCCGGAGAAATCACTCAAGCCGGTTTTCATTCCCGAGGAACCGCCGCAACTGGGCCGGCGTGAAGTGCACAACGAGTTCGCCACTGAACTGACGCGTCTCTCGCTGGCCTGGCACGTTCCGGAGATCACGAACCCGGATGTTCCCGCGCTCGATTTACTCTCGACGATTTTAGGTGACGGACGCAGCTCACGCTTGTACCGGCGCGTGCGGGAAGAGGCCGGCCTGGCCTTTGGCGTCTCGGCGTTTTCCTACACACCGGGCGACCCGGGATTGCTCGGCATCGATGCCACAGTCGATCCAAAAAAACGCGAGGGCGCGGAGCACCTGATTTTGCAGATCATTGACGAAGTGAAACAGGCCGGCGTCACGCCGGAGGAGTTGATGAAGGCGAAGAAAATATCGCTCAGCCATCATCTCGATGCGCTGGCCACGATGCGCGGCCAGGCATCCGATCTCGGAGGGAACTGGTTGCTCACGCGCAATCTGAATTTCAGTCGCGACTATCTCGCCGCCGTCCAGAAAGTGACGCTCGATGATATTCGCCGCGTGGCCACGAACTATCTCACGAGCGACAACTTGACGGTCGTATCGCTCAACCCACGGGGCTCGCTCATCGCAAAAGCGGAGGGCGTGAAGGTCGCCGCGGCGACCGAAATTCAAAAGTTCGAACTTGCCAACGGCTTGCGCCTTCTCGTGCGCGAAGACAGTCGGTTGCCGCTGGTTTCGATGACCGCTGTCTTCCGAAGCGGGCTGCTCGCTGAGACGCCGCAAACCAACGGCGTCACCCGATTGATGGCCAAAGTCTTGCTCAAAGGGACCAAGACGCGCACGGCAGAGCAGATCGCGGATCAGATCGAAGCTGTCGGCGGCAGCATCGGCAGCGACGCGGGCAATAACAGCTTTAGTGTTTCGCTTCACCTGACCAAGCCGGACCTGAAACTGGGCGTTGACCTACTCTCGGATGTGTTGCGAAACGCGACCATGCCGGAAAAAGCCGTGGCGCGCGAAAAGGAAGTTCAGATTGCCGGCATTAAAGAAGAAGACGAACAGCTCACGGCCGTCGCGCGCAACATCTTGCGCGCAGCGCTCTTCGCGCATCATCCCTACGCGTTGCGCGCGAGCGGATCGCCCGATTCCGTCCAACGTTTGACGCAGAAAGATTTGCTCGACTTTCGTGATCGTTATCTTGCCGCAAAAAACGGCGTCATTTCCGTTTTTGGAGATGTGAAAGCTGCCGAAGTGAAACAGCTTTTCGAGCAGACACTTGGCGCGCTGAAGCCGGGAGCGCTTGCCTTGACGGACGCGCATCCGGCGGCGCCGTTGCGCCAGATGACAAATGTCGAGAGCCAAAAAGAGAAAGCACAAGGCGTGATCATGGTCGGATATCGCGGCGTGGACATGTTCAGTCCGGATCGCTATGCGCTCGAACTCATCGACGAAGCGAGCAGCGATCTGGGCTCACGTTTTTTCATCCGCATCCGCGAACAGATGGGGTTGGCGTACTACGTCGGCGCCAGTCAAATGCAAGGACTGGTGCCCGGGCTTTTCGCCTTTTATCTCGGGACCGATCCGCAGAAGATCGAGCCGGTGAAAGCGGCGCTGCTCGATGAAATTCAAAAACTCGCAAGCGAAGGCCTCACGAGCGAAGAGTTGGCCCGCGCCAAGAAAAAGTTGATCGGCCAGCAGCAAATCGCGAATCAAAGCAATGACTCATTCGGCTACCAGTGCGCGCTGGATGAGCTTTACGGTCTGGGCTTCAATCATTACAAATCTCTCGAACACGATGTCGAAGCGGTCACGCTTGAGGACATCAGGCGCGTGGCTGGAAAATATTTTCGCGATCAACCGTATGTTTTGGCGACGGTGCGACCGCCAGACCGTGCCGCAGGCGCGAAAAAGAAGTAGATTATGGCTGGCGAAAAAATGCAGGCAACCCAGAGCGGCGAGCTTTCCCAGCGCTTCATCGAGTTTGTCATGATGCACGCGCAGAACGCCGCGCTTTTTCTCGGACAAATTCCGAATCCCAAGACCGGCGAAGGGGAAGTGAACCTTGAGCTAGCGAAGATGTTCATCGATCAGCTCGCCATGATTCAGGAAAAGACGCGCGGCAACCTGACCAACGAGGAGACGACGGTGTTGCGCAACACGCTTTCAAATTTGCAGATGGCATATGTCGAGGTTGCGCGGCAAGCGCCCAAAGGTGGCGCCCAACCCACGCCGCAACCGGAGCCATCCGCACGTTCCCCCACAACTTCCGAAGAGAAACCGGAACCTTCCGAGCCAATTTCGTCCTCCGCTCCGAACGAGTCCGAATCGAAGAAGAAGTTCACGAAAAGCTACGGCCCATAGTTCTCATCGCTCTCCGCTTGCCATCCTGAGTGAATGCGAGCGACCTCAGATGGCGCTTGCGCCTTCCGTGGCGGAAGCGTGCTCAAAGCTCCAACTGCGAGATCCTTCACTTCGTTCAGGATGACGGCGCGTTGAGGCAGCTGCGTATTTAAATAAATACTCGCGTGCGTGAAAAAACTCCGGCAAGAGAAAAAGAAGATTGATTCACTCGCCTCCCGGCGCGTGAACGCTCGCGGGCTTTCCCGTCCACGTCGCTCGGCTCCCGCCGGCTCCGTTGCCGATTTAAAGATCGTTAGCGATTCGATCGAAGCTGCTGAAGAAGCCGGTTTGCGCTACGTCAGCGACGATCAACCGGGTTGCACGCGCAAAGCGAAAGGTGACGATTTCGATTACTTCGACACGGAAGGAAAGTTGATCCGCGATGAGCAACGGCTTTTGCGGATCAAGCGGCTCGCCATTCCGCCGGCATGGACAGATGTTTGGATTTCCCCGACGGCTAACGGTCACGTGCAGGCGACTGGGCGCGATGCACGAAAGCGCAAACAGTACATTTATCACGAGCGTTGGCGCGAAATGCGCGATGAAAACAAATACGAACGAATTGTTTCGTTTGGGAAAGCGCTGCCGAAAATCCGTCGGCGTGTGAGCAAAGATCTCTCCTTGCCCGGACTGCCTCGAAACAAGGTGCTGGCGGCGATCGTACAATTGCTCGAGCTCAGCTTCATCCGCGTGGGCAACGAAGAATATGCTCGCGAAAACAAATCGTTCGGCCTGACCACCATGCAAGATCGACACGTTGATGTGAAGGGATCGAAGATGCGTTTTCGTTTTCGCGGCAAGAGCGGCATCAAACACAATGTGGATATAACCGACCGGCGTATCGCGAAGATCATCTTAAAGCTGCAGGATTTGCCGGGGCAGGAATTGTTTCAATGCATCGACGAGAAGGACGACGTTTGCGATATTACTTCACAAGACGTGAACGATTATCTGCGCGAAATCACCGGCGAAGATTTCACCGCCAAAGATTTTCGGACCTGGGCGGGGACGGTGCTCGCGGCCATTGCGCTAAACGCGGTCGGCGAATTCGAAACCAAGAAGCAAGCGAAGGCGAACATCAAGAACGCGGTGATCGCTGTGGCGAAAACGCTCCGCAATACGCCAGCGATTTGCCGAAAATGCTATGTCCATCCTGCCGTGTTCGAGAATTATCTCGCCGGAAATTCCATCGAAGGCTTGAAGTGCGAGACTGACGAAGCACTCGCAAATAAAGATGTCGATCTTCGCTCGGGCGAGGTGGCGATCCTAAAGTTTCTGCAAGCGCGCCTGGCCGGGAAAGCAGCCTGAGCCTCGGCTGAGGCGCGTTATTCGCGACGGGTCGCCCGCCGCGCAGGGGTTGGCGTAGGCGTAGCTTTGGTCTTTGCGCTCTTGCGGACGGTGATGGTTTGTTCCCCGGCCGTCTGTGGTTGTTCCTTCTCGGGATATTTTTTCGTGCTCGGCCAAATCAGCCGCCACGGCTGCGTCTTCACCGTCTCCGTGAATTCTTTGATGTTGCGGCCCGCTGGACCCAGATCGTTGACGGTCGATTTCAATTTCTCGGAGGAATTGCGCAGGTTCTGGAGTGAGACTTCAATGTTGTTATTCGCCGAAAGGTCGTGGCTGACCTTCTCGATGTTCTTGAGTGAAACCGAGAGCGAGCTGTCCGGCGCGGTGAGATCAACAAGATGCTCCCCGAAGGTTTTGAACTGGCCGATCGCGAGAGTGAGGCCGGAATTCTCATCCGTCAGGTGGTTGAGATTTTGGGCGGTTGTCTCGAGTTCTTTCATCGTTGCGGTCGCCTCCTTCGCCACGGGCTTTATGATCTCGAGCATCTTGGCGGCAGCTTCGCTAAAATCGGGAACACGCTCCCCGGCAAACACCTCGCCATTTTTCGCGCGGCCCGAGGCATCGGTTCCTTGCGAAATGTCGATCGCCATCTCGCCGAGCAAGCCGAGCGTAAACAACCGCGGCTTGGCGTCGCGATAAACCTTCGCGTTCTTGTCCACCCGCACATCGATGCGGGCCTCGAATTTCGGTTTGCCGTCCAACCCCGCGGGTGTCGCGTTGGGATCGGGCGGATGCATCGCCGCGGCGGCTTCTTGTGCACGCTGGTCCTCTTCGCGCGAGACCGGCGAGTACAACTTTTCGACTTGTCCAATCTTGCGACCAGCCAACAGAACCGGCGCGCCAAGTTTGATTCCGGCCGCGTTGTCGAAGTAAATCTTGTAGGTCACGAGCGGGCGGAAAAGCCCGGGCGCGCCGAGCAGGATGAGAACGCCTGTTAACACTGCCACCGTGCCGACGACCAGGAGGCCGGTTAAAATTTCATTTCGTTGCAATTGCATCTTCGCTCTCTTCCAGAATGGGGCCTTCGGTGCTTCCGCTCAAGAATTGAGCGACCACTGGATTCTTCGACTGCTTGAATCGCTCGGGATCGGCGTCTTCAATGATCTTTCCTTGATAGAGCATAGCCATGCGCGTGCCGATACGAAAGGCGCTGTCCATTTCATGCGTCACGGTGATCGATGTCACTTTCGATTTTTCGCTCAGGCTGATGATCAATTCATCGATCACCGAGCCAATGACCGGATCGAGACCAGCCCCCGGCTCGTCAAAGAGAATCAATTCCGGCTCCAGCACCAGCGCCCGTGCGATGCTCACGCGTTTTTTCATGCCGCCGCTGAGCTCGGAAGGCATCAGGTCTTTTGACTTGCTCATTCCCACCAGCGCGAGTTTTTCATCGACAATCTTGTCGATCTCCTGGCGTGATTTGGTGGTCAGCTCTTCCAGTGGCAGCGCAACGTTATCGCGCACGTTCCGCGAGCTGAGCAAGGCCGAGTATTGATAGACCATTCCGATGTGTCTGCGAATCTGCTGCAATTTGCGACGCGACAGCCGCGTAATTTCGAACTGCTTAAAAAAAATCGAGCCGGAATTGGGCTGCAAAATTCCCAGGATCAGGCGCAGGATTGTGCTCTTGCCGCTGCCGCTCTGCCCCATGATCACGAGGCGGTCCTGCGGCTTGACCTCGAGTGAGAGCCCGTCGAGCACCTTCTTTTCGTCAAACTGCATCGTCACGTCGCGCAGCTTGACCACATGCGAAGGCGGCGCGCTCACGTGGGAAAAAATACGGTGTAAACAATGTTGTAGAGCGTATCGAATCCAATCACGGTCGCAATCGCCGTAACCACGCTCGAGGTTGTCGCTGTCCCGACGCCGGCCGCGCCGCCTTTCACAGTCAAGCCCCGGTAACAAGCAATCGCGCCGATAAGCAGGCCGAACATAAAACTCTTTAGCACGCCGGTGATGATGTCCCGGATAAGAAGAGCGTCGCGCACAAGATCGATAAAATAAACGAACGCAATGTGAAAGTAGGCGCGCGAGACCAGGCTGCTGGCGGCGATCGCTGCGATATTCGACACGGTGGAAAGACACGGCATCAGGAAAAAAAGCGCCAGCATTCTCGGCGCGGCCAGAAAACGCAGCGGCCCGATGCCCATCGCCTCGATCGCTTCGACTTCCTCGGAAACCTGCATCGTGCCGAGTTCCGCGGTGAAGGCTGCGCCGATTCGCGCCGCGAGCATGATTCCGGTGATCAGCGGACCCAGCTCTCGTGTAAAAGCGATTGCCACCAAACCGGGAATCAACCGCTCGGTCCCAAAGCGCTGAAGTTGATAGCCGGTTAGCAAAGCCATGGTTAAGCCCAGAAAAAATGAGACGAGACCGACCAGCGGAACGGATTCGACACCAGCGCGCTCGGTGTGACGGAAAAAGCTGGCAGCGCGAAATGGAACGCGGCCGCGCCGAATGCGGCCGATGCTTTCGTCAAAGGTGTGGGCGATGAACCAAAAGACGCTACCGACTTCGCGAAGGAAATTGCGGCCGAGCTGACCGATGCCTTGCATAACCACAACCGGATGATGCGCGTTCGCCATGTTCACGGGGAAGTTGCCTCACTTCGCAAGGTGGAAAAGGAGAAAAGTTGCGTCGAAATCTATTTCTTAGCTGCGCGTTTCTTGCCAGTGCGCTAAAACCTGGCGAAGAGCCTGACCGGTAAGGCTTAGTTGTGAAAATAACCTGGCCATTTAAATACTTGTTCGCAGTCGCACTCCTTGCCGCGACGGCAGCCGATCTGGCGCAGTCGCAGGAAAGCGGTATGAAAGATGCCGCGGCGCGGGGGGCTAACGAAATTATGCAGACAAATCAGAAAAAGTTCGGGCTTGTGATTCACGGCGGGGCAGGAACCATTGAACGCGGCAAGATGAGCGCGGAGCGCGAGCAGGAATATCGCGCCGCGCTTGAGCGCGCGCTTACCGCCGGTTACGAGATTCTAAAACGCGGCGGACCGAGCCTCGATGCTACCGAAGCCGCCGTGCGCGTGCTCGAGGACGATCCTCATTTCAACGCTGGAAAAGGCGCCGTCTTTACAAATGCCGGCACGAATGAACTGGATGCCGCGATCATGGACGGGAAAACATTGCGAGCCGGAGCGGTCGCCAGTTTGAAACACATCAAGAATCCGATCAACCTGGCGCGGCTGGTGATGGAGAAATCGGGACACGTGATGATGGACGGCGAAGGCGCGGAGGCGTTCGCCGCGGCGAACGGCGTTGAGCTTGTCGACCAAAAGTATTTTTACACGGAAGAGCGCTGGCAGGCTTTGCAGAAAATGAAAGAGGCCGAGAAAAGCGGCGCGGTTGGCGGAAAGAAATTCATTATCACCGATCAAGATCGACATGGAACAGTGGGAGCCGTCGCGCTGGATAAAAACGGCAACCTCGCAGCGGCGACTTCCACCGGCGGCACGACGAACAAAAAAGCCGGGCGCATTGGTGATTCACCCATCATCGGCGGCGGCACGTACGCGAACAACGCCACCTGCGCGGTCTCGGCCACCGGCGACGGCGAATACTTCATTCGTTCCGTTGTCGCGCACGACATCTCGGCACTGATGGAATATCGCGGAATGAAATTGCAAGAGGCAGCACAAATGGTGCTCGATAAAGTCGCGAAACTCGGCGGCACGGGCGGATTGATCGCGATCGAGCACGACGGCAACATCGCGTTGCCCTTCAACACCTCCGGTATGTATCGCGGACATGTCGGTGTTGACGGCAAGTTCGTCGTCGAGATTTACAAGTAATGTAGCGCAAGCTTCCAGCTTGCGAATTAATCGGTCACAAGCGAGACGCTTGTGCTACTTCAAAGCATGCTTCCTCCTTTTTCTCTCGTCATTCCCGCCCTTAACGAAGCGTCGCGTATCGGTCAGACCGTGCGCGCAACGCTCGATTATCTTTTGCGCGTCAGCCCCGAGAGCGAACTGATCGTCGTGAACGACGGATCGACCGACGCAACATCGACAATCACTCGTGAAACGTTAGCCGGCGCGAAAATTCAGACACGCTTACTCGAAAATTTTCCGAATCGCGGCAAAGGGGCCGCGGTGAGAAAGGGATTGCTCGCCGCGCAAAAACCGATCGGTCTGTTTTTCGATGCCGATCTTTCCACGCCGCTCGATGAGACACCGAAAGTGATCGAGCCGATTGCAAATGACGATGTCGATCTTGCATTTGGATCGCGCGCGTTGGACCGCGGCTTGATTGGTGACCATCAACCATGGCGTCGAGAAACCGCCGGCCAGATTTTTAATTTGCTCGTGCGCGTCTCGACCGGTCTGCCGTTTTGGGACACGCAATGCGGATTCAAAGCATTCCGTCTCGATGTTTGCCGCCCGATTTTGGAAGCGGCCCGCCTCGAGGGATTCGCTTTCGATGTCGAACTGCTTTTTCTCGCGCACCGCGCCGGGTTGCGCCTGCGCGAAATCCCGGTGCGCTGGAATCACTCCGAAGGCAGCAAAGTGCGCTTCATTCACGACAGCTTGCGCATGCTGCGCGAAGTGATCGCGCTGCGTCGGCGGTAGACGCTCGCCGCGGCGAGCGCGGCGCAGATGCGCCAACACACCGGCATTTGCCCCGGCCACAGGGCGGCGGCTACAGCCGTACGCAAAGCGGCGCGCAAATCGATCTTGCGCGCCTACTTGGAATCCTAAACTATGTTATTTCTTAACGATCTCGGCGTTCTCGATCATCGAGATGCCGTCGCGCTCGGCCACTTTGCCTTTGAGGGTGATGGTTTTGCCTGCGTATTCGGCGAGCTGATCATTCATCGGTTTGTGATCGCCGACCACGAGATAGGTTTTGCCTTCGCTCGTGATGCCGACCGGTCCGCCACCTCTGATGCATTTGGCCGCGCAGGAGGCATGTTTGTCTCCCGCCGCGTTGTGGTCGACATAACACATCATATCGACCACTTCGCCAGTGACGGTCTTGCCTGCGGCGGCGTCCAGTTTCTCTTTGCCGTGCTCATGCTCTTGCGCGACGGCGAGCGGAGAAATCGCCAGAGCCGCAATGAACGTCGCGGCCACAGCGATTTTTAAAACAGTTGGATTGTTCGTGGTTGAAGTAGACATGAGGGGAATGTCCGCCGATTTAGCCGCGTGGTCAACGCATAGGTGGATCGGCCCGGCAGCTGCCGGGGCGATGCCAATTAATTGCGGCTCGCCGCCTCATTCCAACATCGAGCAAGGGACTGCTCGATCCATCTAACTCTTCTCGATCAAATCAGCGAATTGCGCGAAAAAATAAGACGCGTCATGCGGCCCAGGTGCGGCTTCCGGATGATATTGCACGCTAAAGATTGGGAGCTCTTTGTGCCGCATTCCTTCCACGGTGCCGTCATTCAAATTGATGTGAGTGACCTCAATATTTGACGGGAGCGACGCCGGATCGACCGCGAAGCCATGATTTTGCGCAGTGATCGCCACTTTGCCGGTGCGCAAATCTTTCACCGGCTGATTGGCGCCGCGATGTCCGAATTTCAATTTGAATGTCGATCCACCAAACGCGAAGCCAAGAATCTGATGGCCGAGACAAATGCCGAAGATCGGTTTCTTGCCCATCAATCCGCGCACGGCTTCATGCGCATACGGGAGCGCAGCCGGATCGCCCGGGCCGTTGGAAAGGAAAATTCCGTCGGGGTTGAGCGCGAGCGTTTCATCGGCGCTCGTCGTGGCCGGCACGACGGTGACGCGAAATCCATTCTGTCGCAGCCGCCGGAGAATATTCTCCTTCATGCCGTAGTCATAGGCCACGATATGAGATCGCGCGGGCGGCAACGGCTGCTTCGTCGAGGCGCTCGCGTTTCCGTTCGTGACCGACCAAAATTGACTCAGCCGGTCGTCTGGATCCCATTCGTAAATCGCCGGCGCGGTGACTTCGCGCACGTAATCCATCCCGATGACCCCTTCGCCTTCAACCGCGCGCTGCGTCGCCTCAGCGGGCGAGATTTCGTCAGTCGTTAAGCAAGCTTTCATCGCACCGCGCGTCCGCAAATGTCGCGTGAGCGCGCGGGTGTCGATTCCCTGAACGCCAGGGATATCCCACCGGCGCAAATATTCATCGAGCGACATCTCCGAGCGCCAGTTGCTTGGGACTTCGCTCAACTCTTCGATGACGAATCCGCGCACGTGCGGCGAACGGCTTTCCTGATCGAGTGAGTTCGTGCCGTAATTTCCGATTAACGGATAAGTCATCGCCACGATCTGGCCGCGATATGACGGATCGGTCAGCACCTCCTGATAACCGGTCATCGCGGTGTTGAAACAAATCTCGCCGACACGCGTGCCGGTCGCGCCAAACGATTCACCCTCGAAGGAACGACCGTCTTCGAGAGCGAGAATCCCTTTCATTAAAAGAGAACGTCCAACGTTTAACGCATAACGTCCAACGCTCAATGAAGAACGCGCTCTGATTCCGACGTTGGATGTTGGACGTTGAGCGTTCGGCGTTTACTTCCGTACAAAAAATGCCCGGACCGAAAATTCGATCCGGGCATCGCAAAATTTTACCCCGCCGGTGCCGTTTAGGCGGATCTCCCGTTCCCTTTCGGTAACGGGCGGATGACCGTCGCCGCAGCGTCTGACTTCCAATTAAGGCATGTCATCTTCTTCGTGCGACCAAGCCTCCTTAGTTAATCAACTATCGGTTCGGGGATCCCACCTGTAATCTCGAACATCGCAGGGTAAATGTTTACATCCCGAAAACGTTCGGGATTATGGAGAGCCGTTAGTTGAGAGTTGAGAGAAAAGCACTGGTTTCCTGCCCAACCCTCAACGGACGGCTCTCGCTCTCAAAGAACTACTCGCGCAATTCCGCGCCGAGTTCGCGCTGCAAACGTTCGCGAATCCTCGCGTGCGCCGCAGTCACTTCCTCACTTGTCAGTGTGCGACTTCGGTTGCGATATGTCAATCGGTATGCGAGCGACTTGCGGGCCGCGCCCAGCCCGCTGCTTTCGCCGCTGAAAAGATCGAACAATCGCACGCTTTCAAGCAGCGGTTCCTCGGGCTCTTCGATCGCACGCAAGATTTCTGCGTGGCTGAGTTTCTCCTGCACAATCATCGCGATGTCGCGCGTGATCGCGGGAAATCTTTCGATCTCGCGAAAAGTTTTGCCGGCTTTTTGCGCCTCCAGAACAAGATCGATATCTACCTCTGCAATCCAAACTAATCCCGTTGCATCGATTGTCGATGCACGAGCTGTGGAAAGTTGTCCGGCCAGACCGATCGCTTGATCGGCCGAGCAAATTTCCGTCGCGAGGGCAAGCTCCCGATGTTCACTGCGTCGAAACGACAACCGCGGAATCGTCAGCGCTTCGAGTGCGCCTTTGAGATCGAAAAAATCGAGCCGGCGCTTAGTCTGTGTCCTCCAATTCAGCGTACTCGGATTACCCCAAAGAAGAAGGCCAAGACGCCGCTCTTCCTTTCCAGCGGGCGGAACAAAAACGCGGCCAAGCTCAAAAATCGCAACCCGCTCCGCTCCAACACGCACATTGCGGGCAAGCACGCTGAGCAATCCTGCGATCAAGCTCGGACGCAACGCGACATGATCGTCGCTCAGCGGATTACGCAGCTCGATTGCGTTTTCACCAAACGCAATGGAATTGCGCGGAAGCAATTTCGAAGTGCGCGCCTCAGAAAATCCATGCGTTGCCAGGCGCGCCCGGAGTAATGACTCGGCGTCGCAAGAATGGTCCGCCGCGCTCGATGGCGTAAAGCGGCTCCGATCCGTCCCGGCAATTTTGTCCACGCCGTAGGCGCGGACCACTTCCTCGATGAGATCGACATCGCGCTGCAAATCGCGCCGGTAACTCGGAATTTTCCATGTCGATGTTGTCTTACTCCTGCTCTTGCTCAATCCAAAGCGTTCGAGAATTTCATCGACAGATTTTGGCTTAATCGTGAGCCCGAGCACTTGATCGCATTTCGTGTAACTCAGCGAGACGTCCGTGGGATTAGCCGGGAGTTTTCCGGCCACAGTAATCTCTTTTGCTGGATCTCCGTTCGCAATTTCGCGGATCAGCTCGCTAGCCCGTTGCGAAGCGCTCAGTATCATTTCCGGATCAACACCGCGCTCAAAGCGATAACTGGAATCGCTTGGCAAATTCAGTCTGCGCGCGGTGCGACGAATACTGGCCGGCAAAAAGTAGGCGCTCTCGAGCAACACCGTGCCCGTTGCGTCGGTCACGCCGGTATCTTCGCCGCCCATCACTCCGGCGATGGCGACAGCGCGCTCTTCATCGGCGATCATCAGATTGTCTTTGCCTACCGAGTAGGTTTTTCCGTCGAGCGCCAGGAATCTTTCGCCCTCGCGCGCGAGCCGGGCGTTAATTCCGCCGCGCAGCTTACCGGCGTCAAACGCATGCAGCGGTTGACCAAGCTCGAGCATCACGAAATTTGTGATATCGACGATATTGTTAATGGAACGAATACCGACCGCTTCAATTTTCGCGCGCAACCAATCCGGACTTGGCGCGACGGTGACATTGTCAATCTTACGCGCGGAATAAAATGGACACTCGCGCAGCGCGGTGATTTTCACGCCTCGAAGTTGTAGGGCAGGCGCTCCGCCTGCCGTCTTTCCAGATGGCAACCGATACGGTTGCCCTACAATTTTTTTATTTGTAAGCGCGGCAATTTCGCGCGCGAGACCAAAATGACTGAGCAAATCGCCGCGATTCGGCGTGATTTCGACGTCGAGAATGGTGTCGCTCGGAAAAAGATCGGCAATCGGAGCGCCGACTTTCGCTTCCGGAGATAAGATCAAAAGTCCGGACGCATCTTCGCCGAGACCGAGCTCAATCGGGCTGCAAAGCATTCCTTCGCTTTCTACGCCGCGCAGTTTGCTTTTTTTAATTTCCAATCCGTTGGGTAATTTCGCGCCGGTCAAAGCCAACGGAACTTTGTCACCGACTTTGTAATTCGTCGCGCCGCAAACAATCTGGCGTTTCGTTCCGCTGCCGTCATCGACCTCACAAACGGTTAGACGATCGGCATTGGGATGGCGCGATGAAGCTGTAATCTGCGCGACGATCACTTTGTCGATCTTTGCGCCCCGCGTTTCGATATTTTCGGTCTCGACGCCGGCACGGGTGAGCAATTCCGCGATCTCCTCGGCGTTTTTCGGAAGATCGACAAATTCGCGCAGCCAGTTAACGGAAAATTTCATATCGGAAGACAGGCATCTTGCCTGTCATGGCAAACAGGCTTCCAGCCTGTAATTAGAAAAGCAGGCGAGTCGCCTGCCTGCCATGACTGCCTGGAAGGCTGTCTTCCGACCGCAGGTGGGCCTTTCATGCGAATTGTTTTAAGAAGCGCAGATCGTTTTGCGCAAAGAGTCGGATGTCTGGGATGTCGAACAAAATCATGGCAAGCCGGTCCATGCCGAGACCGAAGGCGTACCCCTTCCACTTTTCGGAATCGTAAGCGTCGTCGCCGCGCGCTTTGTTTACCTCTTCAAAAACGGCCGGATGCACCATGCCGGAACCTGCGACTTCGATCCATTGCTCGCCGCCTTTGAGCGCTTTCGATCGCACGTCGATCTCGAAGCTCGGCTCGGTGAACGGGAAATAGTGCGATCGAAAACGGACGGCGGTGTCGGCGCCGAAAAGTTCGTGCATGAAAAATTCGAGCGTGCCTTTCAAGTCCGCGACGCTGACGTTTTCGTCGACGTAGAGACCTTCGATTTGATGGAATTGCGCGCTGTGCGTCGCGTCCACTTCGTCGCGGCGATACGCCGCGCCCGGCGCGATCACGCGAATCGGCGGCGGCGCCGCTTGCATCGCGCGGACCTGGACGGTCGAAGTGTGCGTGCGGAGCAATCGGCCGTCCGGCAGAAAAAACGTGTCCTGCTCGTTGCGAGCGGGATGTTCGGGTGGAGTGTTGAGCGCATCGAAGCAGTGCCATTCGGTTTCGATGTCGGGTCCATCAGCGAGGGCGAAACCCATGCGGCGAAAAATCTGAATCGCGCGGTCGAGCATTTGGGTAAGCGGATGAAGCGAACCGCGTTCGTGCGGAGTGCCTGGCAGTGAGATGTCGATGTTAGCCAGCGCGCCCGATTCTTTTTGTGCGCGAAAATTCTGCGCGCGTTTTTCGATCGCCGCGGTGACGACATTGCGGACTTCATTGAGCAACTTTCCAACGATCGGCTTTTCGTCTTTGCCGAGCGTTTTCATCTTCTCGCCCCACGCGGAGATGCTGCCGTTGCGCCCAAGATAGCGCACGCGCACGGCCTCGAGCGCTTTCTCATCGAGCGCTCTTTCAATTTCGCGCAAGGCGTCGTCGCGAAGTTGTTCGAGTGGATGGGGCATGGGACAACGAACGTTGAACGTTCAACGTGCAACGTTCAACACCGAAGGTGAAGGGGGATCGTGCGCTCCGCGCGCGATGTTAATTATGTCGCCGAAGGCGCATTATTTTTAGCATCAAGCAAGGGACTGCTCGATCCACCTACGCCGCCTTCTTCGATTTGGATTTCGATTTGTCGTCCAGCGCGCTTTTCGCTTGATCGACAATCGACTTGAAAGTCGTGTCGTCGGTCAGGGCGAGATCGGCAAGAATTTTGCGATCGAGACCGATACCAGCGGCTTTCAATCCTTCCGCAAAGCGGCTGTAACTGATTCCGTGTGCGCGCGCGGCGGCGTTCAAGCGCTGAATCCAAAGATAACGGAAAGTCCGTTTGCGCGTTTTGCGGTCGCGATAAGACCAGTATTGGCCTTTCATAGTCGCGTCTTTGGCGTAACGGAAAAGTTTCGACCGGCGTCCGCGATAACCTTTGGCTTTTTTAATGACGCGTTTGCGCCGCTCCCGGCTAGCCGGGGCGTTGGTGGCTCTTGGCATTTTTGTTTTGCCCCGCCGCGGCGGGACTCCTCGTTCAGCGAGCTGTTGCTACATTGTCGATCTTTCCGGCCTCGCCCACTGATTTAGTCCGGCCGTTGCCGGACCAGGTGGAAAGATGCTTCCGATGGTTTGTCGGGACGGGAAAATAGATGGCTAGTTGAAAATGACAACGGCTTTTCGCACCGTGAAAATTTTTCCGTTTGGCCATAAGTTGCGAGCATCGTAAAATTAGACACATGCATTGGCTTGGGCGCCATCGATTGTCGATCCTCGCTGCGATCTGCGCTTTTTGGACGCTACTGGTGCTGAGTTTACACTTTGCTCAGGGCGTTCCGTTTTTTTCCACGGTCTGGCGGGGCCAAAAAAGTTTCGAAGATTTGCTTCGGCGGGAAGGTCGAAAGACCGCGACGCATCCGGATTTCGTCTTTCTCGGCATCGATCAAAGCACGCTGGAATTCAAGCCATTCACGCCGGATCTGCTGGAAAACAATCGCGCGTTTCAATTGATGACAGAACGGCCATTTCCGTGGTCACGCGAAGTTTGGGCGTTGCTGCTGGATCGTTTGTTCGGCGCCGGCGCAAAGCTGGTCATGTTCGATATGATCTTCAGCCCGCCGAACGACGGCGATGCCGCATTTCACGCGGCGCTTGATCGTTATCGCGACAAGGTAGTTATCGGCGCGAATTTTGATTTCTCAGCGGTGCGCGAGCAAGGCGGCGCTGCACAGAACGTTCCGCCGAACAGCACGCTGATTCCGCCGCCGCAGATGGATGACGATCGCGTCGGCTACGTTGTCTTCTTTCCCGATTCGCTCGACAAAAGAATCCGATCCGTCCGCTACACGATTACCGATTTGCAGCTCGCCGGGCAGTTTCCCTTGCCGGATGAAAAGCCTTACGAGTCGCTCAGTGCGCGGGCCTTGGAAAAACTGGGACGCGGCACCGATGTGCCCCGCGACTTGCAGGCGCACCTGCTCCGTTTTAGCGCGTTGAACGCCTACCAACCGCGGCCTCTTTGGGAGATCTTTGAGCCGCCTTCCTGGCACGCCAATTATGGTGACGGCGCATTTTTCAAAAACAAAATCGTGATTGTCGGGGCGTCGTCACAAGTCGCGCATGACGTCTTCGACACGCCAATCAGCCCGGAAACGCCGGGGCCAGTCCTGCATTTGCACGCCCTGGCTGGGGCGCTCGACCACGAATTTTTGCGCAACACGCCAATCGCACTCAACTTCGCGACCATTTGCAGCGCCGGCCTGCTCGCATGGGTTCTGGTGGCGTTCATGCGGCGTCCGCTTTTTTGTTTGATTACGCTTCTAGGGATCGGCGCCGCTTACCTCGGCTTCTCGCGGATCGTCTATGATCGCTGGGGCGTGATCGTAACGGTCGTGCCCACGCTCATGGCATTTCTCATGAGCGGTGCGTTTGGATTGGGGTTTGGGTACACGCTTGAACGCCTGGAGAAACGGCGCACCCGCCGCACTCTGGAACGTTATGTCTCGAAAAACCTGGTGAAGGAAATTCTCGAAAATCCGGCTGGCTATTACAGCTCGATGCTTGGTTCGCGTAAGCCAGTTACAGTTCTTTTTTCCGACATCGTTGGCTTCACCAGCGTGACGGAGCGCGCTGATCCGGTGGCCTTGGTGAAGCAGCTCAATGAATACTTGAGCCGCATGGTCGCCGCGGTTTTCGAGAATGGCGGCACGCTCGACAAATTCATCGGCGACGCCGTCATGGCCGTGTGGGGAAATGTGAGCAGCCGTGGAATCGCGGAGGACGCAAAAGCGGCGGCGCGCACGGCGCTGGCGATGCGGCGCGAGTTGCGAAAGTTAAACGAAAGCTGGCGGGCGCAAGGAGTTGAGAAGCTCGCCTTCGGGATCGGCATCAACCATGGCGAAGCCATCATCGGCAACATCGGCTCCTACGAACCGCACGAGCGGCTCGATCCCACGGTGATTGGCGACGCCGTCAATCTCGCTTCGCGTCTCGAAAGCCTGACGCGAAATTATGGTGTCGATATTTTACTCGGCGATGCGGTCTGTGAGTTGGTGCGCGACGAGTTTTACTTGCGCACCGTCGCGCGCGCGCAGGTGAAAGGTAAGAGCGAACCGGTCGAAGTGTGCGCGCTGGTCGCGGCGCGCAACGAAAAGGTCGATCCTGATTTGTTGAAATGGCTGGAAGTTTATGAAGAGGGAGTCCGAAAATTTCGCGATCGCGACTTCACCCAAGCCAAGATTCTTTTCTCACGTTTTCTCGAATTCTATCCGGAAGATTCGCTGGCGAAGATCTACCTGGAACGCGCCCTCGAATACGAGCAAGAACCGCCCGGCCAAGCATGGAACGCGGTCGAGGTGTTCAAGAGTAAATAGAACCGCGGATTTCGCGGATCAGGCGGATGGAAGACAGCCTTCCCTGGCTGTCATCAAGGACGGGCGTCCGCGCCTGTCGATCCGCGCGAGCCACAAGCGACAGCAAGATGCCTGTCTTCCTCATCCGCGTAATCCACGGTTAAAGAATTCCTTGAGGTAGCGAAGTTCGCAGTCTCGGCGTACAGAATCGGCGTGGCGAAAGAGCCGAGAAAATTTCACTTCCTGGGTATTTGCGGCACGGCGATGGGGGCGGTGGCAGCGGCGTTGCAGGAGCGCGGGTTTAAAGTCAGCGGTTCTGACGAAAATGTTTATCCGCCGATGTCGAGCTTTCTCGAGAAGAAAGGCATCGCGCTCAAGAAAGGTTATCGCGCCGAAAATATTCCGGCGGAGGTCGATGTGGTGGTGGTCGGCAACGCGATCAAACGCGGCAACCCGGAAGTGGAAGCGGTCCTGAACCGCAGACTTTTTTATCTCTCGCTGCCGGAAGTTTTGAAAGACCATTTCCTGCGCGGCCGGCATAATCTCGTCGTCACCGGCACGCACGGAAAAACAACGACCACAGCCTTGCTCGCCTGGATCATGGAGAAAGCTGGACACAAGCCCGGTTATCTCATTGGTGGGCTTCCGAAAAATCTGGGGCAAGGCGCGCGCCTCAACGATTCAAAATATTTTGTGATTGAAGGCGACGAATACGACACCGCCTTCTTCGATAAACGCTCGAAGTTCATTCATTACCTGCCGGAATTGGTGATCGTAAACAACATCGAGTTCGATCACGCCGACATTTTTCACGATCTCGAGGAGGTCAAGCTCAGCTTCCGGCGTTTGCTCAACATTGTCCCGCAGAACGGAATGGTCTTGCTCAATGGCGACGATCACAATTGCGTGGAAGTAGCACGCGCTTGTCTCGCGCAGATGATCGAGGTCGGTTTCTCCGAGAATTGCGCGCAGCGAATTCGCGACGCCGCGTATTCTTCGGACGGGTCACGTTTCAAACTTGGCGATGACAGTTTCGAGGTCCCGCTCGTCGGCGAATTCAACGTGCGCAACGCGGCGATGGCTGCGACGGCAGCGCGCTTTTACGATGTGCCCAGCGCGAAAATTCGGGGCGCGCTGAAAAGCTTTTCCGGCATCGCGCGCCGTCAGGAAGTGCGCGGGGAAGCGCGCGGCGTAAGAGTCATCGACGACTTCGGACACCATCCCACGGCGATTTCCCAAACCCTCCACGCGCTGCGCCATCGCTATCCTGGTCATCGCATTTGGGCGATTTTCGAACCACGCTCCAACACCACGCGGCGCGCCGTTTTTCAACAGCAATTGCCGGATGCGTTGAAAGTGGCCGACGGCGTTTTCATCGCGCAGGTCGCGAAGCTCGAGCAAATCCCGGAAGGGGAGCGACTAAAGCCGGAGGCAGTTGTCGATGCAATTGCGGCCGCCGGGCGGCCGGCATTTTACGAAGAGAACGCGGATGCAATTGTCGATCGAATTGTGCCGATGCTGCAACGCAACGACATCGTGGCGGTGTTTAGCAACGGCGGATTCGATAACATCCACGAGAAATTGCTGACGCGGTTGAGAGCGTAATTCGTAATTCGTGAATCAATCGCCGATGTAACGATGCAATGAATCAACGCGGCGGCGCAGCCGCCGACGTGTGATCATGCACGATCCGCCAACCATCGGCCGTACGCCGGAAGATGAGCGTGAATCGACCGTGCGGTTGATCTTTCGCGCGTTTCAATTTCCAACGGCCGAGGGCAACCGCGGAATCCGCGCCGAGCGGCGAGATTTCCAAATCGGAAAATTTCAGCGTACCCATCTTGGCGCGATCGGAATATTTCTTCTTGTAACGATCGCGCACGGTTTGCCAGCCGCGTGCGACGGCGTCTTCGGAAACAAAAATGGTCGATTTTGAGCGGGCGTATCCGTTCATGAATCCGTCGATATCGCCGCGGTTCCAGGCTTCCTGCTGTGCTTGGATGACTGCTCGGATTTCGGCAACGAATTGGTCCCTCCGTTGTTCGCTGGATGGAGCTGTTGAGGCAAATGCCGTCGCGGGAATGGTTGCTGCTACAAGAACTGGCGCAGCCAAGAGGAGCATGGAAATCTTTCGTAACACCGATATTTTTTTAACGCCGCGCAGTTTCAACTGTCGAGCTTACAGCGGCGGGCTTTTTTTAGAAGTGATTTAGACTTTTGAAACGAGTTCTAGGCGAAGCGGATTGACCGTGGTATGGTGAATAAGTAAATAAGCCTGTGCTCAGACTTTCTTGCCTAGCTGCGGTGCTGCTCGCCCTATCGGCTGGCGTTTTTGGCCAGGTCGCCCCTGCCGGGCCGACGCCATTTCCAGAGCTCGCGGGCGCCACGCCGCCTCCGACGGTCCCAAGTGCGCCTCCTGGCACGCCGGACACGGTGCCGAACATGCAATTTCCAAACAGCGACGTCCAGGATGTCCTGCACTTTTACGAAACGCTCACCGGCAAAAAGCTCGTCATGGACAATTTCGTCCAAGGCAAGGTGAACATTTTCATCAGCAAGCCGGTGTCGCGCGAAGAAGCGATCCGGATCATCGAAATGAATCTCTCGCTGAACGGTTTTTCCCTCGTGCCGGCGGAGGGTGACATCATCGAAGTTGTCGGCACAGGAAAGAATCCGCGGGCCGCGTCGGTCCCCGTCATTTCCGATGACTCGGAAATTCCGCCGGGCGATCAGGTGATTAGCTATCTTTTCAAATTGCGTTACGCCGATCCGATCGAGCTCCAACAGGCGCTCACGCAATATTTGAGCGGCGCGGGGACCAACCCTGCACCGATCCTGGCGCTCCCGAAGTCTGGCAGCCTGCTCGTGACGCAAAATTGCGGAATCATCCGGCGCCTGGTGAAAATCGTGGACCAAATCGATATCCCACCGGCGGAAGTGGTGAGCGAGTTCATCAAACTGGAGCGGGCCGACGCGAGCAAAGTAGTCGATTTGTTGAAGGATATCTTCGAGAAAGGGGACAGAACTGGCGCCGGTCCCCAATATCCAGGCGCGGTGCGTGGCGTGCGACAGCCAGTGCCGCAGCCGCAGCCGATGCCGATTGAAAATGAGGTGGGCGCGTTGACCGCACTCACCGAAGAATCAGTCGTGGTGGGCAAGATTAAGCTCACCGCTGACGTGCGCACGAACCGCATTCATGTAGTAACTCGGCCAGTCAACATGCCGTTCATTCGCAAATTGGTCGCGCAGTTTGACGCCAACGTCGAATTTGCCAAACCGGTCACGCGTCCGTTGCGATATATCTCTGCTGCTGATGTCTTGCCTGTTCTGGTTCAAGCTTTGACTGAACCAGGGGAAACGGCGCCCGGAGTCGAAGGCGCAGCGCCTGGCGGCAGCCCAACACAGCAGCGCCGCACGGCGGCGGCAACTGGCACTAATCCCTACACGGGCGGTACGTCGGGCACGTCGGGCACTTCGACCGGAAGCACACTAAACATTTCCGAAGAGCTCCAGACCCAGGCGGTCGATACCACGCCGAAAGCGGTCACGGTGGGTAACGCCAAGATCATCGCGGACCAGCGCGCGAACGCCATCATCGTGCTCGGCAACAAAGAAGTGGTCGTAAAAGTGGAAAAAATTCTCGATGAAATGGACGTCAAAGCGCCACAGGTCGCGCTCAGCACCGTCATCGGCGAGCTGACCCTGAACAGCGACGAAGAGTTCGGTGTCGATTATTTTCTCAGGTTGAACAAGAAGGTTGCGGGCACAACAAACTTTACTGGTATTCCTCCATTCGCCGGCGGCGGTACCACGACAACCACTCCTAGTACTGGCGGGACCCCCATTACGACGACTACTGGTGGAAATGTCTTTAATCCTGGTAAAGGGCTCATCAGTTTCACTCAACTTGCTCAAGCTGCAGCCGGCGGCACGAACGTCTATCTGGCGGCCGGAAACACACTGGCCTCAATTGTTCACCTTCTTGATAGCACTGGACGTTTCAGAGTGATCTCGCGGCCAATGGTCTTTACGAGCAACAACAAGAAAGCGATCATCGCGTCGGGAACGGAGATCCCAGTTCCGGTGAGCACGCTCTCATCCGTTGTCAACGCTACCAACAATGGGACGAATATCGGGCAGCAATCGAGCATCGAATTCAAAAAAGTCGCGCTCCAACTCGAGGTCGTGCCGTTGATTAATTCGGAGAAGGAAGTGTCGCTCGATATTTTGCAGAAGATCGACAGTCTCGCGGGCACGACCCGCATCGACAACAACGACATTCCGAACATCGCTACGCGTTACATCCGCACGAATGTTTCCGCCGCGAATGGATCGACAATCGTTTTGGGCGGTTTGATCCAGGACACCAAGAGAAAGAATATTTCCGGCATTCCGATTCTCGATCGCATACCATACGTTGGCGCTCTGTTCCGCCATACTGCCGACGTTAAGACGCGCACCGAGCTGATCATTTTGATGCGGCCGGAAGTGACGCTGACGAAACTTGATCTTTATCGCCTGCGCCAGAAATCGGAGGATAGAACTCACTTTGGACCGGAACTTGATCAGGATGATTGCCCGGACTGTCCAAAGACGAGCGACGGCAAACAATTGCCGCCGCCCGATCTACCATCGGTGAAAGACGTCGTAAAAGGCAGCAAGTGATCTCTGTATGAAAAAGGCGATTCTGATTGCACTCGCAACGGGATTGAGTGGCTTTGTGGTGCAAGCTTCGGACGATCCGCTCTTTCATTCTACCGATACTTTAGCACCGCGCGATGAACGGGGACTGCTCCACCAAATGCCTGCGCCCAACTCCACCGATTTCGCGCGACGCTATCGCTGGCGCCCGCTTTATTATTTGGAGTCCGGCCGGGAACTGAGCAGGCAGCCCGCTTACGTCGGCGCGTTGCAACGGGATTTGCGCAGGCTCGGTTACTACTGCGGACCGATCGACGGCGTGTTTTCGCTGGAAGTCGCCGACGCCATCGCGCGTTTGCAGAAAAATTATTCCATGCGCGTGACCGGCACGGTCACGATTCCGGTGCGACGAGCATTATTTTTGCCCTAACGATTCCGAGATGAGAGCGCCCATTAGTAAATCGATTGTGGATCTTTTGGTCGCGGGCGGAGTGGAATCGCCGGACGAAGCGGCCCAGCTCGCGCAAAATCTTAACGGCGGCTCGTGGGTCGCGCAGGTGCTCGATTCCGGCAAGGTGGACGAGAGCCGGTTCCTCGGCGTGATCGGAAAATTTTTCCATGTGCCGTTTGTCTCGATCGATCCGAAGACCATCGATCGGCAGACATTGTCGATCTTGCCCAGCCGTTTCGTTTTTCAACATCACATCCTGCCGATCGAGGTGAAGGAAAACTCGGTGGTGCTGGCCACGTACGATCTTTTCAATTCGGTCGGCCGCCAGCTCGCGTCGCAGCTTTTGAAAAAACCGGCGGAATGGGTGCTGGTGCCGCGGGGACAAGTTCTGCGCGCCATGAAAACGCTCTACGGCGTCGGGGCGGAAACATTCGATGAGATTCTGAAGACCAACCGTGCCTTCGAAGTGTTGCAGGACGGGGAGACGAGCACGGACCTGACCGCGGACGACCCGGAAGCGTCCGTGGTGAAGTTCGTCAACCAGATCATTCGCGAGGCGATCATCGAGCGCGCCACCGATATTCACGTCGAGCCACTCGAAAACGATCTGCGCATTCGTTATCGCATCGACGGCATCCTGCACGAAGTGGCCGTGCCGCCGCAGTTGCGCCTGTTGCAATCTGCCATCATCTCGCGCCTCAAAGTGATGGCGCACATGGACATCGCCGAGCGGCGCCTGCCGCAGGACGGCCGGATGAATCTGCACGCGAATAATCAGGAAATCGATGTGCGCGTCTCGACCATTCCTACCGTAAATGGCGAATCGATCAGCTTGCGTCTCCTCAGCCGCAGCGAGCAACAGTTCGGTTTCGATCGTCTCGATCTGGGCAAGAGGCAGGAAGGCATCATTCGCCATCTGCTCGCGCAACCCAACGGAATCATTTTGCTCACCGGCCCGACCGGGTGCGGGAAATCGACATCGCTGTATTGTTTTCTCTCCAGCATCAACTCGGTCCAGCGCCGCATCATCACCATCGAAGAGCCGGTGGAATACCGCTTGCCGGGCGTCTCGCAGATTGACGTGAAACCGGAGATCGATCTCACCTTCGCAAAAGGTTTGCGTCACATTCTGCGGCAGGACCCGAACGTCGTCATGGTCGGCGAAATTCGCGATGTCGAGACAGCGGATATCGCGATTCGCGCTGCCATGACCGGCCATCTTGTTTTCAGTACGCTGCACACGAACGACGCAGTTGGCGGCATTACTCGTTTGCTCGATATGGATGTCGAGCCGTTCCTGCTCGCCTCGGTCGTGAAATCATTTATCGCGCAACGGCTGGTGCGCACGATTTGCCCCGAATGTGTGCAGTTGGTCGAATATCCGAGGGAATATCTGGCGGAAATCGGTTTCCCGGTGAAGGAACTCGGCACGCAATTCCGTCGGGGCGCCGGGTGCGATCAATGCCGGCAGACTGGCTACCAGGGTCGCGCGGCCATCTATGAGATTTGCGTCGTGAGCGAGCCGCTCAGAAAACTGATCATGCAAAAGCGCGACGGCGGCGAGCTTAAGCAATGTGCCATCGCGGAGGGAATGGAAACGCTGCGGCAGGACGGCTGGCGGCGCGTCGCGCAAGGCAAAACGACCATCGAAGAAGTGGTGCGCGTCACGCAAACCGACGAAGTGATGGCGGAGACCACCGAAGAAGCCGAGCCGGTGGTGGCGGGGTAGTTTCCCAAGATCCACAATCACTAAACGCGTGTCATCCCGAGCAGAGCGAGGGATCTCACCTGCGGTCGCCGAATAACGTCTTAGCCAAATCTTCCCACTTCGGATTCAGTCGTCGCACGAGGTCATTTTTCTTTTCCCGCTCTCACGAGGTGATTTATCATGCTGCTCGAAGAAGCGTAATTGGGGTGCGACGGTGAGGTCCCTCGCTCCGCTCGGGATGACACCGCGGAGTTGGTCAGTTGGAAGTTTCACCGCGCAATTTCGCGATCGCCTCGCGATAATCTTTCGCGTGAAAGATGAAGGTGCCGGCGACGAGGATGTTGGCGCCGTTTTGGATGGACAATCGCGCGGTCGCCGGATTGATGCCGCCATCGACTTCGATGTCGATCTTTGCTGCGCGAGATTTATTCCACTCGGCCGCGCGTTTCACTTTTTCCATTATCGCGGGCCGGAACGATTGACCGCCGAAACCGGGGTGGACCGTCATGACGAGCAAAATGTCGATCTTATCGAGGAACGGCTCGACCGATTCAAACGGCGTCGCGGGATTCAAAGACAAACCGGCGCGACAACCGGCCTCGCGAATTTTTCGCAAAGTTTCTTCGACATCATGTTTCGACTCCGGCTCGACGTGGACCGTGACGGAGTTTGCGCCGGCTTCGATGAACCGTGGCGCGTAATGATCGGGATGCTCGATCATTAAGTGCACATCGAGCGGAAGCTTGGTTTGCTTGCGCACAAGATCGACAATCGCCGGCCCGAATGAAATGTTATCGACGAAATGTCCGTCCATGATATCGCAATGAATCCAATCGGCGCCGGCTTTTTCGGTGGCGCGGACTTCATCGGCCAGGCGGGAAAAATCGGCAGCGAGAATGGAGGGGGCGACGATGATGCGGTTCATGAGAAGAAAACATTCAACGTTCAACGTTCAACGTTCAATCCTGGAATGGAGGAATGGAGGAATGCTCCAACACTCCAACGGCCCCAAGCTTTCCCTTGACGGCGCGGGGCTCCGTCTCATGTTACGGCGTTTCAGCCGGTCGAATCGCGGTCGCGCGCACGGTAGCTGCTACGATTGAAGGCATGGACGCGCTTCTGACAGACTGGAATCAGGGCGGCCAATCTAAAGACTAATTCATGTTCAACGGACTTTTCGGCTGGTTGTCGAACGACATCGGGATCGATCTCGGCACGGCGAACACGCTGGTTTATGTAAAAGACCAGGGGATCGTTTTGCGCGAGCCTTCCGTGGTGGCGGTGCAGGCCGGCACGAACAAAGTGCTGGCGGTAGGCGATGAAGCGAAACGCATGCTCGGCCGCACGCCGGCGAACATTGTCGCGGTGCGCCCGTTGAAAGATGGCGTGATCGCGGACTTCGAAATCACGGAAGCGATGCTGCGTCATTTCATCTCGAAAGTGCACAACCGCCGCGTGCGCGCGCGACCACGCGTCGTGATCGCGGTTCCATCAGGGATCACGGAAGTGGAAAAGCGCGCCGTCCGAGAATCGGCCACGCACGCCGGGGCGCGGGAAGTTTATTTGATCGAAGAACCGATGGCCGCGGCAATCGGGGTGGGTCTTCCGGTGCAAGATCCGGCCGGCAACATGATCATCGACATCGGCGGCGGCACGACCGAAGTCGCGCTCATCTCGTTGTCCGGAATCGTGTTCAGCCGCAGCGTGCGGGTCGCGGGGGATGAGCTGGACGAGGCGATCGTGCAATATATGAAGCGCGCATACAATTTGATGATCGGCGAGCGCACCGCGGAGGAAATCAAGATCAAGATTGGCTCGGCCTATCCGAGCGAGAAGGAAACGAGCGTGGAAATAAAAGGGCGCGATCTCGTAGCCGGTCTGCCGAAGACGCTCATGATCACTTCACAGGAAGTGCGCGAGGCGTTGCTCGAGCCGATTTCGACGATTGTCGATTCAGTGCGCATCACGCTGGAGCGTTGTCCGCCGGAACTTTCGGCCGATCTGGTCGATCGAGGACTTGTGCTCGCGGGGGGCGGCGCGTTATTGCGTGGTATCGACAAGCTTTTGAGCGAAGAGACCGGTTTGCCTGTCCATGTTGCTGAAGATCCGCTCAGCGCTGTGGCGGAAGGAACGGGCAAATGCCTCAATGAACTCAAGTTTTTGCGTCAAGTCGCCTCGTCGGACCGCCAGTGGCGGTGACGATTGCGGATTGAAAGCCGCGATTAACCGCGGCGGATTGCACAATCGGCAATCCGCCATCCGTAATCCGTAGTCGACATGAGTCGCACGAGCATCATCGCGCTGCTGATTTTTGGCGCCATCCTCGGATATTTTCTTAGCTTCGGTCCGGATAGGACGCGTAAATTCCAGGGCGGAATGTATCAATTGATCGCGCCGTTTCTTACCGGCGGCTCGGGGTTGCAAAAGCAGATTACGTCGGTGCGCACCGGTTTGAAGTCGCTGGAAGATTTGGAGCGCGAGAATGCTTCGTTGCGGGTGGAGAACCGCTCGCTCAAGGCGACGAACCAGGGCCTGCGCGGCGTCGAGCACGAGGTCAACCGTTTGCGGCACGCGCTTGATTATCGCGGGCGCTCGGTCTTCAAACTGGTGCCGGCCGAGATTGTGACGCGCGACTCTTCGACCTGGTGGCACACGGTCACGATCAACCGCGGGACGGAGGATGGCATCGAAGGCGACATGGCGGTGGTAACGGATGAAGGGCTGGTGGGGAAAACGACCACGGTGAGCGCGAACATCTCGATGGTGCTTTTGGTTTCGGATGAAAATTGCAAGGTCGCGGCGTCGGTGGAAGGAACGCGCGAACAAGGGATTGTTTCCGGCGAGCGTGTGAGTGGGGGATTGACTCCATTTTTGAATCTCAACTTTCTCTCGAAACAGGCGGATTTGAAGCCAGGGCAGAAAGCTTACACCTCGGGCGTAGGCGGCGTTTTTCCGTCCGGCTTGCTGATCGGAGCAGTCAAAACTTTTCGGGTGCGTGAGCTGGATGGACAGGCGCAGCTCGCGCCGGCGGTCGACTTATCGCATCTGGAGGATGTCTTTGTGGTGACGGGCCGAAAATGATTTTCTTTTTTATTCTGCTGGTTCTCGTGCTCATTGCGCAGATCGGGGAATTTTTCATCCCGGCGCTGCCGTGGCTCCACAACGCGCACATTTACATCGCACCGGTGATCGTCTTTTACGGGGCAATGGCGTTGCCGTTTCCGCTCATGCTCGCCCTGGCGTTGTACGCTGGCATCCTACTGGACGCGCTCACCGTGCAGGTGATCGGGGCGAAGGTTGAAATTGCAATGGGATGGTCGATACTGCTTTACGCTGTGCTGGCGGGAATCATGCATGGCCTAAGGCCACTCTTCATCCGCGGCCGCTGGGAAGTGCATTGCCTTCTGAGTGGCATCTGCACCTCAGCGATTATTCTGGCGCAATATTTGATGATCACATTCCGGCGCGGTTCCCTCATTTTTTCCGGTGAAGTCTGGTGGCAGATCGGCGGGCCCGGTTTGATCGCCATGGTGATGGCGCCGATTATTTTCTGGTCCTTGCAATGGATGGCACGGATCACGGCTTATCCGTATCTTTCCGAAAGGAGTCGCTTCGAATGAACCGTCGCCTCAGCCCGCGTTTGCGAATTCAATTTCTCGGACTCTTAATGCTGCTGGGAATGGGCGCGCTCGCGCTCAGACTCTGGTGGATACAGGTGGCGCACGGCGCCGAGTGGACTGCGCACGTTCGTGGCAGCTCGCAAGCGACCGTGCGAATTCCGTCCGTGCGCGGCGAGATCAAAGACCGCAACGGACTGACGCTGGTGCAAAATCGGGCGAGTTATGAGGTCGATTTCTACTTGCCAGAAATGGTGAAGGGTTATCGCGAACGATTCGGCACGCCACCGCTCACGGAATATCGCGCTATCATTAACGGCATGCCAAAGGACCAAAGGGAGCCCGACATCATCAAGATCGTCAATGACGGCGTTGTCCCGCGCCTGGACGATCTCGATCTGGCGCATGATTACAACGCCGGCCAGCTGCAAAGGCATTACCGCAACGACACCGAGGTGCCATTCTCCTACCTCAAGGACATCGATTTCCCGACGATGGCGAAATTTTCGGAGCACGATGTCGGATTGCCTGGAGTAGACATCGCGATTAAGCCGGTGCGCTCTTACGTTTACGGCGCACTCGCCGCCCACATTCTCGGTTACGTCGGTGCGCCCGACGACGTTAACAAGGAGGAAGCCAGGAAGTACACGTTTTACCAGGGCGACGTGGATGGAAAATCGAACGTCGAGAAATCGATGGATGAATACCTCCGGGGCAAACCGGGTGTGCGCTTCTTGCGACGCAACGCCAAAGGCGTAATCGACGGCGTGTTGCGCGAAGAGCCGCCAAGACAAGGCGCGAATGTTTTTCTAACCATCGACGCGCGAATTCAGGCCATCACCGAGGAAGCGTTGCGCGCCGTCGGCCGCGCCGCGGCGGTGGTTGTCGATCCAAACAACGGCAACATTCTTGCCATGGCATCGGTCCCGTCCTTCGATCCGAACACATTTATTCCGAGCATCAAAGCAAAAGACTGGAACGCGTTGCAAAAGGATGAAGGCGATCCGCTCGTCAATCGGGCCATCAGTGCGCTCCCGCCAGGATCGACATTCAAGCTTGTGACCGCGCTCGCCGGTTTGCGCAAGAACCTCGCGACCGCGCGTTTCAGTTGCGGGGGAGGGATTAGCTACGGCGATCACTATTTTAAATGTTGGGTGGCGGAAAAACATTACACTCACGGTACGCTCGGCTTGGCCGAGGCCATCAAGGTGTCGTGCGACTCATACTTTTATCAGTATGGAAACGCCGCCGGCATTCAGTCGATCGACGCAACGGGAAAAATGATGGGTCTGGGCGAAGAATCGGGCCTGCAACTGACGGGCGAGCAAGTTGGTATTTTGCCCGGACCGGAATGGATGCAGGTGCATCATCCCCAAGAAAGATGGTCGCAAGCCCAGACTGCCAACGTGTCGATCGGGCAGGGGTATGATCTGGTTTCGCCGCTGCAATTGGCGATGGCTTACGCGACGATCGCAAACGGCGGCGTCTGTTATTATCCTCGGCTGGTTGATAAAGTTTTAAATCAGGACGGTTCTTCTGTTTTGGATGACCATGGCAAGATCGCAGTGCCGCAGACGCCCCGGGTGCGATCAGATTTGCACAGCGAGCTTTCGCGCGAGCAAATCGATCTCGTTCGCAAAGGGCTTTGGAAAGTTGTCAATGAAGACGGGGGAACGGGCGGAACAGCGCGATTGAAAAATGTGCAGGTTGCTGGAAAAACTGGCACCGCCCAAGCCACCGATCGCGGGCACAAAGATACAATCGCGTGGTTCGCTTGTTTCGCTCCTTTCGATAATCCCAAGTATGTCGTCGCGGTGATGGTGCAAGGGGGAGAGCATGGTGGCAGTGTCGCCGGGCCGATTGCCACGCGAATCCTGGAACGCACGCTGGCGATGGATGAAGGCAATTTCGACTTGCAAGTCGCATGGCTGGCGCCTGCGCATAAAGCAAATCCGTTTCAAATGATCAAGGATGTGAATTACGCCGGAGGCAACGTCGCGAGCGGCGATGAAGAAAATGCCGACACTTCACAAAATGCCGATGCGCAGATGGCAAGTGCGGGTGGGGCTCCGGATGTGGAGCCTGAAGCAGACGCGCAAGGACAAGTGAAACGGGCTCGCCTGCCTCGGGCCATCCCAGTTGCGGCGCCGGCCCGGCCGCGAAACTTTTTCGAACGCCTTTTTGGAGTTCGACGCCAGCCTGCGCCGCAACCGACTCCGCCGCCCGCCCGTCGTCCCGGCATGCGATGAACTTTCGATCAGAAACTTTTCCGAGAAGCCTGCCACGCCGAAGCCCAGTGAAGGCGGGCGCCTCGCGACTTCCGCTTCTGGTCGCCCAACCTCCTCAACTTTATGATAGACAAAGTAAAAAAAATTTTAGGTCTTTCTTCACGCAAGACCGGCAACAAACTCATCCTCAGCGTCGAAAAACTCGAGCGCCGGGTCGCGCTGCTCGAGAACGGCCAGCTTGAAGAGTACAGCGTCGAGCGGGAGAGCTCGCGCAACATCGTCGGCAGCGTTTACAAGGGCAAAGTCAAGAACATCGAGATTGGGTTGAAGGCGATGTTCGTGGACATCGGCTTCGAGAAGAACGCATTCCTCCATTTCTGGGATGCCATTCCCGCCGCGCTCGACAGCGGCATCGAAGAGATCGATCGGCCGGCCAACAAACGGCCGCGCAAACGGATCACCGCGAAAGACATTCCCAGCATCTATCCGGTCGGCTCGGAAGTCATCGTGCAGGTCACCAAAGGTCCGATCGGAACAAAAGGACCGCGGGTCACGACCAATCTCAGTTTCGCCGGGCGCTATTTGGTCTTGATGCCATTCAGCGATCGGAGCGGCATCTCGCGAAAAATCGAGGAGCCGAAAGAGCGCGATCGTCTCCGCAAAATTCTGCGCGAGCTCGATATTCCCGAAGGCATCGGCGTGATCATTCGAACGGTGGGCGAGGGCCAGCGCGCCAGATATTTCGTGCGCGATTTGCGCTTCCTTCTCGATCAATGGGCCAAAGTCGAGCAGCTCATCCGCGAGCAACCGGCGCCCTGTCGCGTTTTTGAGGAGCCTGACCTGGTGGAACGGACAGTGCGCGATTTTCTGACCGAAGAAATCGACGAAGTGGCTTGCGACGATCGTGCCGCGACCGAGCGGATGAGCGAAATGGTCGGCCAGATTTCGCGGCGGGGGCGCAATCAAATTCAGTTTTACAATGGCGCCGCGCCGATTTTCGAAACCTACGGTGTGCAAAAACAAATCGACGACGCCTTCCATCGGCAAGTGTGGCTCAAGTGCGGCGGCTACATCGTCATCGACGAAACCGAAGCGCTCGTCGCCATCGACGTGAACACCGGCCGCAACAAAGGCGGCCGCGACGTGGAGAAAACGATTCTGCAAACCAACCTGGAAGCGGCGGATGAAATCGCGCGTCAATTGCGGTTGCGCAACATCGGCGGATTGATCATCGGCGATTTCATCGACATGAAGAGCCGGAGAGACCAGCAGATGGTTTACAACTTGATGAAGGAGCGGCTCAAGCGCGACAAGGCCAAGACCCACGTGCTGCCGATTTCCTCGCTCGGTTTGATGGAAATGACGCGGCAGCGCGCTCAAGAGAGCCTGAGCGACACGATTTATGAAAATTGTCCCTACTGCGGGGGTCACGGTGTCGTGAAAACCTCCATGACCACAAGCGTGGAACTGCATCGCACACTCAATACCGTCATGCGCAAATATCAGGACACTGTTCACGAAATCCGTGTGATCCTGAATCCCGACGTGCTAAAGCGATTGAAAGAGGAAGACGAAGAATTGCTGGTGGAGTTGGAGCGACGTTACGCGGGGCGGCTTGTGTTTCGCGGAGACTCTACTTACCATCACGAAAAGTTCACGATCACTGATGCTACCACTGGGGCGGAATTGAAGCCTTGATTGCGATTGGAAAAAAATTCGAAACTCTCGCTTGCCATTTGCGTTTTTTCAGGTAAAACGCGAACAAAGGGGAAACCTAACCAAAAAGGAGAAATAGATGAAAAAATTGATATTGAGCCTATTAGCGATTGGGGCGATCGCGCCGGTCGCCTTTGCCGGTACTGAGACCTATTCCGGAAAGGAGATGAAGCAAGTGGCTCCGCCGCCTTGTCCGGAATGGTACGCCGATCGGGAGTGGAATATCTCTCTTTGGGGCACGTATGCTTTTACAGGCACCGAAGCCAGGAATGACCGTTACATCGAAGCAGACCACGCCTGGGGCGGCGGCGGCGATTTTAAATACTTTTTTCATCGGTATTTCGGCCTGGGAATTGAAGGTTATGTTCTCGATGCGCGCGCACACGGCCACGAGGACGTAACCGGATTTACAGTCGACAACGACAACCGCCGCGCCATCGGTTCGGTCTTGGGCACGCTTACCCTTCGTTATCCGATTCCCTGCACGCGCTTCGCACCCTATGTCTTTGCGGGCGGAGGTGCGATCTTTGGTGGAGGCAGGAGTGAGCGGATCGAATTTGATGCGGAGACGGACTCCTTTCGGGAAGAAGTTCGCGACGCTCATACCGAAGCTGTCGGCCAGTTTGGCGGTGGCTTCGAAATTCGGATCACGTCCCATATCGGCTGGATAAACGATTTCAGCTGGAATGTCGTTAATGGCCCCGAAAACAATTTCGGAATGGTTCGCGGCGGAATTAATTTCGCGTTCTAAAGATCGACAATCGCATTTGCGACGGCGGCGTTCGGATGGACCGGACGCCGCCGTTTGTTTTTCATGGGGGATTGAGGTTTGCGAATGCGTGCACGCGGATGAAATTATGCCGATGTCGTTCGTCGAAACTACAGACAATTTAGCGCTCAAGAAATCGAAGCTCGTCCGCCGCTTCGAACATTTGATCGCTCTAAAGTCCGACCAGGAGTTGGAAGCTATGGCCCAGGCTTCTCGCGCGCTGACACTGCAGAATTTCGGGCGCACGATGCGTCTCTTCGCGCCGCTTTATCTTTCCAACGAATGTATCAACAATTGCCGTTATTGCGGATTTTCCCGCGATAACCCGATCCTGCGCGTGACGCTCGATCTCGATCAGATCAACGCTGAAGCGCGCCATCTTTCGCAAGCAGGTTTTCGCCAAATTCTGCTCGTTGCCGGCGAGCATCCGAAGTTCGTTAGCCGCGATTATCTGAGGGATTGCGTCTGCGCTTTGGCCCCGGATTTTCCTTCGATTGCGATCGAAGTAGGGCCGATGGAAACGAAGGATTACACTTCGATTGTCGATGCTGGCGCGGAAGGGCTCGTCGTTTATCAGGAAACCTACAACCGCGGCGTCTATTCCGAGCTCCACACCGCCGGACCAAAACGCGACTTCAATTTTCGCCTCAACTGTCCTGAACGTGGCTATGAAGCCGGTTTCCGGCGCATCGGCATCGGCGCGCTATTTGGCTTATGGCGCTGGCAGGATGAAGCCATCGCGCTTGCCGCGCACTTGGAATACTTGTTCAAACACTGCTGGCAGGCGCAGATTAATGTGAGCCTGCCCAGGCTGCGTCCAGCCGTGGGCGGATTTCGGCCGCTCTTTTCCATGAGCGACCGTGAACTGGCGCAATTGGTTTGTGCCTTGCGCATTACCTTTCCCCAGGTCGGTATTGTCCTAAGCACGCGCGAAAGCGCGATCTTACGTGATGCGCTCGTCTCCCTGGGCGTAACAATGATGAGCGCCGGCAGTCACACCGAGCCCGGCGGCTACACGCGACAAGGCAGCGAACATTTGCATCGCACCGTGCGCGGTCGAATCGTTGCCCCCGATTTCCAGGACGGAGAAGATCAGCTTGCGACCGGACAATTTGAGATCAGCGATGAGCGTTCGCCCGCTGAAATTGCAAAGGTGTTGCGCCAGCGCGGCTTCGAGCCGGTTTGGAAAGATTGGGACCAGGCATTGTCCGCCGTATGATTATTTCACTCAATGGCGAAGAAGCGGACGCGCGCGGCGCTGACACAATCGCGGATTTAGTGGAGCGCTACCAATTGCCGCCGCAAACCATCTTGATCGAGCACAATGGCTTGGCCTTGCATCGGCAGGAATGGCCGCAACGAGCACTCGCGGAAGGCGATCGTGTTGAATTTGTTCGCGTTGTAGCCGGCGGCTAGCGAAGATCGACATCGTCGCGCTCAAGACGTTCGTTAGGCAACTTCACCGCGTCACGGCGAGGCGTGCTCCGAGAAAAACGAAAAGCGACCCAACTGCGCGGTTGAACAGCTCCGCGACTGTGGGATTGCCGCGCAATCTTTCGCTCACAGCTGACGCGAACCACGCTAGAATCAAGCACCAGATCGTGCCGGTGGTCACAAATGTTAAACCCAGCGCGAGAAATGCCGGTACTTTTGCGCTCGATCCCGGATCGATGAATTGAGGAAGGAAGGCGAGAAAAAAGAGCGCTACCTTCGGATTAAGCACATTTGTCAAAACGCCTTGGCGAAATGCGGTCGCTGTACTTGAGCTGCGGAAGCCGGTGCGCAAATTCAATTTTTGCTGGCGTTGCACGAGCATTTTGATTCCGAGAAAAATCAAGTAGCCGCCGCCGACCAGTCTAATTGCGCCGAAGGCCCATGCGGAAGTGGCGAGGATCGCGGAGAGACCCAGGGCCGCCGCGCAAGTGTGACAAATACTTCCAGTCGCTATGCCTAAGGCCGAAGCAATTCCCGTCCCGCGTCCTTGCGCAAGGCTGCGGCCGAGAATGTAGCTGTGTCAGGGCCAGGCGTAAGATTGAGCAGGATTCCGGCGGCGAGAAACAAGCCAAAATTATGAATTCCGAACACCGGAAGGACTAACTACTCTTCACGACCACTCGCATTCCATTAGTTTGAATCACGGTGATTGGCGTCTCCGGCGCAATGAATTCGCCTTCGGTGACAACATCGACAACATGATCGGCGAAGCGTGCTTTTCCGCTTGGTCGCAAAATCGTGAGCGCGGTGCCCTGCATTCCGGGCGTGAGCGCGAGCGGAGTCGCAAATTCGCGCGGCATGCCAGCAAGTGATGGGCCCGGCGGATTGGAGGTCATGAGAGCAAATCGGCGATACAAACTCGTTCGCGGTAAAAACCGGGCGAGAAACGTGATCACAACCACTGAAGCGGCTATCGCGATGAAAAGATTAAGCAATGGAATGGCGAGCATGCGCCCGGTCGGGAAAAAAGTTTGGCCTGGATAACGATCGATCATTGCCCAGAGCAACGAGGCCAGCATGAGAAAAACCCCGACGAGACCGAAAACGATGGTGGAGTGGGCGAAAAAAAGAATCTCGATCAAGACGAGCGCGATCCCTAGAACAAAGAGGGCAACAACCTCCCAGCCGGCGAGGCCGGCCAGGTAATGACCGAGAAAAAAAAGCGCAAAGCAAACCGCCGAAATAATTCCGGGCAAACTCGCCCCGGGAATTTTGAATTCGAGATAGGCGCCGATGATTCCGCCCAGGAGCAGCAACGGCGCGAGCGCGGTGATCCAAAAGGCGAGTTGCTCGAAGCCGCTCGGGTCGAACGAAACGATGTTGCCTTTGAGTCCGGCTTTTTGCGTTAGATCGACAATCGAATCGGCGACGCCGTCAGCGAGCAGCGGCTTGCCGTTGATCTGCTCGGTCGCTTCCTGCGCGTTAAGCGTGAGCAGCGTGCCTTTCGGATGAATCACGCGATCGCCGATCTTCACTTCCTTGTCCTTGTTCATGAACGCCTCGCCAATATCGGGATTATGTTTGTTCCGAATGGCGGTGCTGCGAATGAGCGCGGACCAATATGAAATTGTTTTCTCGCGTTCAGTGGCCGGAAGATCTTCGCCCGTCGGCAACACGGGCGCGGCCGCGCCGATCGCGCTCACTGGCGCCATGTAAATGTGTTGGATGGCCAGCGCGATGAGCGAGCCAGCCGAACCGGCGTTTGAATTGATAAAGGTGTAGGTGGGGATGGTGGCGTGATTCAGCACACCGATGATTTCTTCCGCCATGTCGAGTCGTCCGCCATAAGTATTCATTTCAAAAATAATCGCCGCGGCGCCATTGTTCTCCGCTGCTTTCTCGGCGCGACGCAGGAACATGAGGAGAGAGGGAGAAACTTCGCCGCGCAGCGGGACAACGACGACGTCACCTTTGTGAATGACGTCGCGCGCAGACAAGTCACTGAGCCCGCTGGAAACAAACGCGATTATCACGAGCAAAAGAATCTTTTTCATCGGTTGGAAGCGCTGCTGCACTGCGTAAGTTTGACATCGCTTCCCAAATCAAACGAGCGAAAAATCCTGCATCATGGGGACGATCCCGTCAGATACGATCGAGCAAATTGCCGCGGCGAACGACATCGTCGAGGTAATCGGTTCGTATTTTCCACTGAAACGCGCGGGAGCAAATTTCAAGGCGCTCTGTCCGTTTCATCAGGAGAAAACGCCATCATTTCATGTAAGCCCGCAGCGACAAACCTTCCACTGCTTTGGCTGCGGCGTCGGCGGAAGCGTTTTCCGCTTCGTGATGGATCACGAGCACATCGATTTTCCCGCGGCGGTGCGTAAGCTCGCGGCGCGTGTAGGCATCCCGGTGATCGAAGAGCGGGGGCCAAGCGGTGAAGAACGGCAACACGAAGCGCGCCGCGTCTTGTTACGACTGCATGCTGAAGCCGCCCAATGGTTTCATGACAACTTGCTGAAAAAAGAGTTCGCCGAACCGGCCCGCGACTACCTGAAGAAGCGCGGCATCTCGGCGGAAATTGCGAAGCGATGGCAGCTTGGCTTTGCGCCCGATGAGTGGGATGCATTCGGCAGTTGGGCGCGCGCACGCGGTTATGACGCGCGTGAACTGATCGCGAGTGGCTTGGTAAAAACGAAAGACGACGCAGACCGCGCGCCAGATCAAACCTCAAACCTCAAACCTCAAACATCCTACGATCGCTTTCGCGGCCGGATTATGTTCCCAATTTGCAACGACGTAGGTGAAGTGATCGCGTTTAGCGGCCGCCTTCTGGAGAACGAAACCGAGAGCGCAAAGTACATCAATTCGCCTGAGACGCCGCTCTTTCGAAAAGGCAACGTGCTTTTTGGTCTGCACAAGACCAAGCGCGGCCTCATTGAGGCAAACAGTGCGATCGTGTGCGAAGGTCAGCTCGATCTTATCACCTTGTACGAAGCTGGGATCACGAACGTGGTCGCGCCGCAGGGGACGGCGTTTACGGAAAGCCAGGCGCGGCTCCTAAAACGTTTTGTGGACGAAGTGGTTCTGTGCTTTGATGCGGACGCGGCCGGGAACAAAGCGGCCGAGCGGTCGCTCGACGCACTGCTTCAGAATGATTTGATTGTGCGCGTTGCTGAAATGCCGGCGGGCGAAGATCCAGACTCGCTTGTTCGGCAGGAAGGAAAAGAAGAATTTGAAAAACGCGTCGCGGCGGCGCGTGATTTTTTCGATTATTGGATCGGGCGCGAAGTGGCGATTGTCGATCTGAGTTCGTTAGGCGCTAAGATGCAGCTCGCGCGCAAGCTCGCTGAGACCGTCTCGCGCGTGCACGATCCGATGATGCGCGGAGAAATCGTCAGCAAAGTGAGCTCACGGCTTGGCGTCTCCGCTCTGGATTTTGCAACTCTCTTGCGGAACGCGAAGCGTGAATCCGTTCCCGCATCGGAATCCCGCAGGCGCGGGACTGCTCCAGCGCCGAGACACGACATTGCGATGCTTTGTCTTCTGGCATTGCGCGATGAGGAGGCGCGCAATTTTCTTCGCGGGGAAAATTGGCGCGAAGTCCTTGCCCAAATGCCGGACGCAGAAATTCTTGTCCGCATTCTCGAAAGCGAATTGCGCATGAACAATCCGGCCTCGCTTAACGCCTTTATGGCCACGCTCTCGCCGGCGGAGGAAGGACTGGTTTCTTCCTGGCTGCTGCAAAAGATGCCGGCGAAGCCGGGAACGATGGCGGAGGAATGGTGGCTGGGTATTCGCCAGGCCGTGTTGCGACGCCAGCTCGAAGTGGCGGAGAACAGGATGAAGCTCCCCGAGCTTAGCACCGGCGACGTGGTTAATTTGCAGAAACAAATCCTTGACCTGCGAGAACAGCTCCACGAGCGTTCCAAGTTTTCGCCTGTCCCGGCGCGCGACCTTTAATTGTCGATCGAAGGGGCGGTCATCGAGCGTCTCAGTCAAATCTTAACCGTGTAATCTTGGCCAGGCATTCGACACGAAAGATGGGGGCCCGAGGGTCGTCGATAAAGCGACCCAGGCCAAAACGCCTTCGCCGTCGTTCTAAAGCGACAGCTTCGACGCTCTGGCGAAAATTGAAGAGGCAGGCGAAGATCATTGCGTTCAAACCCAGGCCCATCAGTGCTCTGGTCCGAGCGCGGAGGCGCGTCGGCCGAAAACCGGGAAGACCGCGGAGCGAAATGGCGATGCCTTCGCGTACCGCCAGTGAAATCCAGAGCCGCATTCGTGAGCTGATCAAGCTCGCGAAAGAACAAGGTTACCTCACCTTCGACGACCTGAACGAGGCCTTACCGAAAGGTATCACCGACGCCGATGAACTCGACGCCATCCTCACGCGACTACGCCGGATGGAGATCGACATCATCGAAGCATCCGAGGTTGATCGCTACAAAGACGGGAAAAAGGACACTGAGGAGGAGGAAGAAGAAGAGGAGAAGCCCGAAGCAAAGCTCGATATTCTCGATGATCCCGTGCGCATGTATCTCAAGCAGATGGGCCAGGTCCCGCTGCTCACCCGCGAACAGGAAGTCGAAATTTCCAAACGGATCGAGGAAGCCGAAACCATGGTGCAGAAGCACATCAATCGATTCGGTTTTATCGCGCGCGCTCATCTCGATCTGGCCGAGAAGCTGACCGAGGGCCGGGAACGGTTCGATCGCGTCATCCTGGACAAAAAAATCGAGAGCCGTGAGCGCTACATGAAAATGCTCCCCCGGTTGTGCCGGCAGGTGGAAAAATTGAGCACGTCTATCAGCCAGCAGTATGAACAGCTCGCGTGCAACTCTTCAAAAAAGCAGACCAAGAAGCTCAAATCGCTTCAGAGAGCAGTGGCGTCGCTACAAAGATATTACCCCAAGTTTTATTTCAAACAGAAGGTCACGGAAGAATTTGTTAACCTGGCGGACGAAAAATACTGCCTCTTGCTCTATCTCCAGGCGGAAAAGGTGAAATGCCCGCGCGACCGCAGAAAACGTTTAGCGCTCGGGGCCAAAGTGCGCGAATTAGAAAAAAATCTTTGGCTTTCGTTCGATGGCTACGCCGAGCAGTACCAGACGTTGAAAGGCTGGCTGCGCCAGGCGCTCCGGGCCAAGACCGAGATGGTGGAAGCCAACCTGCGTCTCGTTATTTCGATCGCAAAAAAATATACAAACCGGGGTCTCTCCTTTCTCGACTTGATTCAGGAAGGAAACATGGGGTTGATGAAAGCGGTCGAGAAGTTTGAATATCGCCGCGGCTATAAGTTTTCCACTTACGCCACCTGGTGGATCCGCCAGGCCATTACGCGCTCAATCGCCGATCAGGCGCGCACTATTCGCATTCCCGTTCATATGATCGAGACGATCAACAAGCTGATGCGCGTGCAAAAACAACTGGTGCAGGAATATGGCCGTGAGCCTACGCCGGAAGAGGTGGCGGAAGAGATTTTGTTGCCGGTCGATCGCGTCCGCGCGGTTCTGAAGATGGCACAGCAACCGATCTCGCTCCAGTCGCCAGTTGGGGAAAGCGAGGAAACCAATTTCGGTGATTTCATCGAGGACAAAGGGGCAGAAAACCCGAGCGACATGACGGCAATCGCTTTGTTGAAAGAGAAAATAAAAGACGTGCTCGAAACCCTGACGGAGCGCGAACGCCAGGTGCTGGAACAACGCTTTGGGTTGGTCGACGGATACAGCCGAACACTTGAAGAAGTGGGCCGGCAATTCCGGGTCACCCGCGAGCGCATTCGCCAGATCGAAGCAAAGGCTTTGCGCAAAATGCGCCATCCCACTCGTATCCGCCAGCTCACCGGTTTTCTGGAAGCGCCTGAACCGTAGATATCGCCGGACCAGGCCAGGCCGGGCAGCTCCTTCAGGACCCGCGACGCGATTTGCACAATGTTATGAACGGAACGAGTTGGGCGACCCAGCCGATTGATCCAATCGGCTGCCCTCTGGCGCGAAGCGGGTCGATCTTGCGAGCTCTTTCCGAGCGCAACTTTCAATCATGTCGTTAGTTTAATTCGCGGGAAACTATGAAACGCGAAGATGACCAGCAATTATGGGATCTCCTTGGGCAGGCAGCTGAACCCAAGCTTTCGCCATTCTTTGCCCGTAACGTCTTGAGACAAATCCGGCAAGAACCGCGCTGGTTCGGGCGCGCGCGATCCTGGCTGAGGGTGCGCAGACTCGTTCCGGCTTCGGGGCTGGCACTAGTGGCGATCGCGGCAATGATTTTCGCTCACAATCCCTCCTTGCGTCAAAGACCGGCCGCTCCTGAGCCCGATCCGGTGGCAAAGATCGACGCGCAGGATTATGAAGTTGTTGCAGATTTAGACGAATTGCTCGCTTCGGGCGAAAACAACTTGTGGGACGAAGATTCAACCTTGTAAGCGCGACGATCGCGCTGACGATCTTTGCGTCGGATTTCAGCTTTGCCCAGGGATCGCCACAAAAATCGGGTCGACGTGGCGGCGGCTTTGACCGGCACAACAACCAGTTTCGGGGCCCAGGCGAGCGTCGGGGCCCGAGCGAGCGCTTCTTTCAACTCTCGCCCGAAGAGCGCCAGGCATTCAGGAGAAATGCCGATCGTTGGCTTCGCATGAATCCGGAGCAGCAAAAATTGCTGCGTGAACGCTACACATTGCGCCGCCAACAGCTAAAAAACGAAGCGGAAGCGGCCCTGCGTCAGTCTGGTCTCCGTCTGGATCAGAACGCGCGAGGCCAATTCGAGGCGCGCTATCTCCAAGAGCGGCGCAAGATCGAGCAGGAGCTGCGAGAACAATTCGAGGCGAAGCGAGACCAGGAGCTACCGCAACTGAATGAGCGATTGAAAAAAGAATTTCAGTTGCACCAGTCGGCGCCTGGCGTTACATCGACATCAACTCCCGTAGTTTCCGTGACGCCCATTCGCTAACTTCTCCTTCGCACTACGGGTGCGGTCGGGTTGGCGCCGCTTCGCAGCGAAGAAAATTGAGCTGGCCCGGGATTGGACCACAGCCAGCTCGGGAGAAGTTAGAGCCGCTTAGTATCCCCGATAGTAGTGATGGCGATACAGATGGCGGT
>Ga0184605_10000020_pt1 | contig 53083 bp, 41 predicted proteins | sample PLM0_30_coex_FD_132995 | JGI IMG/M metagenome (GOLD analysis project Ga0184605, IMG submission 132995) | Groundwater sediment microbial communities from an aquifer in East River, Colorado, USA - PLM0_30_coex | ecosystem: Environmental > Terrestrial > Soil > Riparian zone | place: USA: East... | reverse complement strand
TCTCGATGGCGACGGCAGCGATTGTCCGGAGTTTATGAATCAACTTGTCGATCCTATCGCCGCCGGCACGCATGATTTCGTGATCGGCTCGCGCACCCGCGGCCAACGCGAGCCCGCCAGCATGAATTTCCAGCAAATTCTTTCCGGCCGGCTCGCCGGCTTGGTCATGCGAGTCCTTTACGGCGTTCATTACACCGACATGTGCCCGTTTCGCGTCATCCGTCGCGATGCACTCGAGCGATTATCAATGCAGGAAAAAACTTACGGCTGGAATCTTGAAATGCAGATGCGCGCCGCGCGCGCAGGCCTGCGCATTCTCGAAGTGCCAGTGAATCATCGTTGTCGATCCGGCGGTGAATCGAAAGTCTCCGGCACGCTGCGCGGGACGTTTGTCGCCGGCGCGCGGATCATCGCGACCCTGCTGCGCATTGCGTTCGAGCGAGAGACACACTGATGTGAGGTGGATCGAGCAGTCCCTTGCTCGATGTTAATTGTGGCGGCAAGGCCGCATTTAGCTAGCATCGCCCGACGGAGCGGCCGATCCACCCGCGCAATTTGATTTCTTTGCCGCGCGGAGCTTGTAAGATCGACAATCACTCATGAGTCGGACAAAAGCGCTGCTGGCTGGATTGCTCGCTGGATTTCTCGCGGGGACCGTGATGACAGTTGCGATGTTGTTGCTGGGGTGGCTGTTCGGCGTCGCGACGCCGCTCGCGATCATCGGCGATCGGCTCTCAGTTTTCATTTCGCCAGGTCCGTTCCTCTCGCTCATGGGCAGAGTCGGCGGCTATAATCATCTGAAGCAACTTGGTGTTGGATCGACCATCGCCGGACAGCTTCTCGTTGGTGCTCTTGGCGGCGCCATTTTCGGTTTGGTCATGCGGCACAATCCCGCGCGGCGCGTCACACCAGCAACGATCGGGATATTCGTCGTGTTGCCGATCATCGCGGCCACCATTGCGCTCTGGCCGGTGCTCGGAACCAGTTATCGCGGATTGCCGATTGATGCGGCGCGATTGGTGATGCTGGTCGGTTTCGCCCTATCTGTTTTCGCTTTCGAACGAACCCTCGTAACCGGGTTTCACTTTCTCACGCGCGCCAAAACTGGGAGCGACGAGCAAGAATTCACTCCAGCAATCGGACGGCGCGCGTTGATCTTGGGAGGGCTCGGCATGCTCGTCGCCGGCGGTGGCGCTGGTCTGATGCGGAAACTTTATCGCGCGGCCACGTTTGGTTACGACGGAACGCAATACAAAGGCCGAATCGTTCAGCCGATCACGCCTAACGAACTCTTTTATTGCGTGACGAAGAATGTGGTCGATCCACGCGTGAATGTTCACCTGTGGCATCTCGAAGTGACGGGCCTGGTCGAGAATCCGCGTCAGTATCGGTTCGAAGATTTTACCGCCATCACTCCGGTCGAGCAGGAGACAACGCTCATGTGCATCAGCAACGGACTGGACGCCGGTTTGATGAGCAACGCCGTCTGGAAAGGCGTGGCGATGCATGATCTGCTCGATCCGGCCGCGCCGCTTTCAAATGCCGCGAAAGTTCGCCTGCACGGTGTGGACAATTACGCCGACACAATTCCGCTCGAGAAGGCGATGGATCCCGCCACCATCGTTGCCTACGAAATGAATGGCGTGCCGCTGCCGCATCGACATGGTTATCCTGCACGCGTTATCGTTCCCGGCTATTTCGGCGAGAAACACGTCAAATGGCTCACGCGAATCGAAGTAACAGACGCGAACGCGAAAGGGTTTTACGAAACGCAAGGTTGGGGCCCGGATTTCATCGTGCCGACACGCTCCCGTATCGATCTGCCCGATCACGAATCACGATTCTCGATTAACGAATTACGGGAACCGATCGAAGTGAAAGGCGTTGCCTTCGGCGGCGATCGCGGCATCTCGCGCGTGGAGCTCAGTTTTGATGACGGCGAAACGTGGGATGACGCCGACATTTATTACGCCGGCGGCGATCTCGCCTGGTCGCTTTGGAGCGCGCACGATGGCTGGATGCCTGATGAACCGGACGATTACACCATTGTGGTCCGCGCAACCGACGGCGAAGGTGCGGTGCAGGAATGGGATGCAAGCCGCAGCCCTTTTTCCGGTGTCACGGGTTTCCATAAAATCGTTGTCCACATCGCAGCGTGAAGACCAACCGCAATTGAGAAAGAAGACTATGCCATGGACCGAACTTCACTCTTATTACTGCTGGCCGTTACAACGTTAGATTTCTTACCCCTTACTGCTACTGCCGAGCAATCAGCATCGTCTGGGGCGCCCGGCGAAAAGGTAACTAAGCCCCACCTGGTTACGCTCGATGCGAAGCCAGAACCGATTGCCATCGATATGGCCAAGACTGCTGTGATTGTCGTCGAAATGGAGAACGACTTTGCCGCGAAAGGCGGCATGTTCGACCCGGCTGGGCTCGATATTTCCGGGGCGCAAAAAGCGATCGCGCCCACTGCAAAAGTGCTAGCGGCGGCCCGCCTCGCGGGCGTCAAGATCATCTATCTCAAGATGGGGTATCTTCCCGATCTCTCGGACCTCGGTGCGGCCGATTCCGTAAATCGGATGCGACATCTGAAGTTGGGCGTCGGTCAGACGATTCGTGCGCCTGACGGCAGAGAAAGCCGGGTGCTGATCCGCGACACTTGGAACACGGATATTGTTGCCGAGATAGAACCGCAACCCAAGGATATCATCCTCTATAAAACGCGATTCAGCGGATTCTACCAAACCGAATTGGATGCGACGCTGAAAAAGCTGGAGATTAAATACCTCATTATCACCGGCGTTACCACGAGTATATGCGTGGAATCGACCGTCAGGGACGCGATGTTCCGGGACTATTTGTGTGTGTTGCTGAAGGATTGCATGAGCGAACCGATCGGCCACAATTTGACCAGAACTAATCACGACGCGTCCCTCCTGGCGGTCGAAGTCTTACTCGGTTGGGTTTCGGATTCGGATCAATTCACAAGGGCTTTGTCGAAGCGGTGATTCTCGGCCTTTATATCGGCGGGGCTTGCTATTCTTGGCAACGCGGACACCAAGCGGTCGTGCGTCCGCCGATCGTTTCGCGGCGCAAGCGCGTGTGGTGACGAGGACAAACGCCGTCGCGCTTCCACTTCTGATGAATCAGCCAATTGCGCGGCGGATCGGAAAAGTCCCGGCCGAGAGTTTCGAGCGATTTCTGGACGACGAATTTTGTTGCCTGAAAGAGCGAACATTTTTCCGCTCCGTTTAGCTTGCCGGTGCGTTTTGACGGCAAAATCTTCGCGCGCCACAGAATTTCGTCGGCCATCCAATTTCCGATCCCGGAAAATCCATCTTGCAGAAGCAAAACTGCTTTGATCGGCGCTTTACGATGTCGATCTAAGAATCGATCGACAAACCCTTGATCGAAGCCCGGCGAAAGGATTTCGGGAACATCGCTCTTCCACCAATCCGGCTCATCCGATCCATGATGAAAGCGCACACGACCAAATTGTCGCGAGTCGGTGAATACAAGCGCGCGTTCGCGTTGATAAAAGACGAGATGGTCATGTTTGCTTGGGTGAAAATTCTCTGACTCGACGCGGATTTTGCCGGTCATGCCGAGATGAATGCCAAGCCAATTGTCTCCGGAGAATTTGAACAGCATTCGTTTCCCGCGGGTTGTCGATCTTAGCAGCTTTTCGCCAACCAAATGTTTGGGAAGCATTTCCGTGTTCATTCCGCGAAAAACTCTTTTTTGCGCGTGCAATCGAAGATCGACAATCGCTTCGCCGCGGCCGGCGTTCCATTGTTTGCGATACCATTCGACTTCGGCCAGCTCCGGCATCGCGCAGATTACGCGACCGATGGTGGCGATCAAAGGTGGATCGAGCCGCTCCGTCGGGCGATGTTAGTTTGGCGCCAAAGGCGCATTAATTAGCATCGAGCAAGGGACTGCTCGATCCACCTTAACGCCTGATCCTTTGCGCACTTGCGCGGCATGCTAGATTTACTCATGGAGAAAGTGATTATCATCGGGAGCGGTTGCGCCGGCTTGACCGCTGCCATTTATGCGGCGCGGGCGAACTTGAGTCCGCTAGTGCTGGAAGGCCGTCAGCCCGGCGGGCAACTTTCCACCACGACGCTGGTGGAAAATTACCCCGGCTTTCCGGAAGGGATCGATGGTCCGCAACTCATCATTAACATGCACGAGCAGGCGGAAAAGTTTGGCGCGCGCTTTTCTTACGCCGAGGTAACGGATTTCGAGCCGCGGAACAGCCATGTGCGCATCAAAGCCGACGATGAGTGGCTGGAGACGCAGGCGCTTATCATCGCGAGCGGCGCATCGGCGCGCTATCTCAGCCTCGAAAATGAAGAGAAGTTGATCGGCCACGGGCTGACTTCGTGCGCAACGTGTGACGGCGCCTTTTACAAAAATGTGCCGGTCTGCGTCATCGGTGGCGGCGATTCCGCGGCCGAGGAATCGCTGTTCCTGACGCGCTTCGCTTCGAAAGTTTATTTGATTCACCGGCGCGACAAGATGCGCGCGTCGAAAATCATGGCCGATCGCGTTTTGGCGAACAAAAAGATCGAGCCGATCTGGGACACGGTGGTCACAAAATACATTCCGGACGAGAGAGGCGAGATGCGCGCCGTGCGCTTGCGAAACGTTAAAACCAACAAGGAGCGCGAATTGCCGGTCGCGTGCGTCTTTGTTGCGATTGGTCACAATCCGAATACGAAGGCCTACGCCGGAAAACTTGAGGCCGATCCGGATGGTTATTTGATCGCCAAGAATCTCGCGGAGAGTAAGCACCCCGGTGTTTTCATCGCTGGTGATGTGGCGGACCGCGTTTACAAACAAGCAGTGACGGCTGCGGGCACGGGCTGCGCGGCCGCGATGGAGGCCGAACGTTACCTGAGCGAACTGGAATCGCGCTCTTGATTTTGTCGCCTCGGCGCGATTGTCGATCGTGAAGATTTGTGATTTGACACAGTTTTACTCGCCGCGCAGCGGCGGCGTGAAGCGCTACGTTCACGAGAAAATTGCCTATATCGACAAGTCCTCGCCGGCGGATGAGCACGTTCTTGTTGTTCCTGGATCAAAAACGGAAGTGCGAGCGAATGCGAGATCGCGCATTTATTCGATTCATTCGCCGCTGTTTTCTCGCGCATCGCGCTATCGGGCGCTGCTGAACTTGCGCGCGTTGGAAGAAATTCTCGAACGCGAGCATCCCGACATCATTGAATCGGGCGATCCGTACCAGGTCGGATGGAAAGCCATCGCAGTTGGCCGTTCTTTGAAAATTCCGGTCGTCGGCTTTTATCATTCACATTTCCCGGAAGCATATCTGCGGAGCACGACAAGGTTTCTTGGGGAACGTGCGACGGCGCGAATGATGAAGCTGGCACGAAGATATGTGCGCAACCTTTACAATCAATTCCAAGCCACGCTCGTCCCGTCCGAGCGATTGGCGAACGTGCTTGCTGAGTGGGGCGTGCGCAACGTGCGCGTGGTGAGCCTCGGCGTTAGCATCGACATCTTCAATCCGGCGCCAAACGACGCGGCGGCGACGCGCGACTCGTTAGGCGTTCGTCCCGAACAAAAGCTGCTTTTGTACGTGGGACGATTGGCAAGGGAGAAAAATACGCAGACGTTATTTCAAAGCTTCGAGCTCTTGCAGCGTCCGCGGTCGCAGGATTTCCATTTGCTCGTCATTGGCGACGGTCCGCAACGCCAACAGCTGCGCAAATTGCAGGCGCGACACAAAAATGTCTCGTGGATTCGATATTGCACCGACTCGGCCGATCTGGCGCGCTATTATCGCGCCGCCGATCTGTTCGTTCATCCGGGCATCCAGGAGACATTTGGATTGGTCGCGCTGGAGAGCCAGGCCTGCGGGACACCGGTGGCGGGAATTCGCGGCAGTTACATGGACCGGATTATTTTGCATGACCAGGAATCCTGGGCGCGCGAAAACACGTCTGAAGCGCTGGCAGATGCGATCGAAGAATTGAGCGCGAGAAAATTACAGAAGCTCGGTGGGGGCGCTTCGCGGCAGGCGGAAGAGCTGCACGGCTGGCCGCGCGTGTTCGAGCAACTTTTTTGCATTTACCGCGAGGTTTGCGCAAGCTACAAGGGAAACGGCACGTATGAGTAACGGGAAAGCATTCACGATCCGCAGCTACCGCGTTTCTGATCGCGCCGCGGTGCGGCAATTATGCTGCCAAACAGGATTTCTCGGCGAACCGATCGATCCCGTTTACGAAGATCGACAATTGTTCGCCGATTTTCTCACCACTTATTATACCGATCACGAACCGGAATCATCATTCGTCTTGGAGGCGGACGGCGAAATTCGCGGTTACCTGCTCGGTTCGCGCCGGCCTTTGCAAAACCAACTCTACGCGCTTTATCAAAACGTGTGGCTCTTTTTTCGCGCACTTGCTCGCTACTTTCGCTATAACGAGCGGTCGCGCCGCTTCATTCGTTGGACGCTTGTGCACGGCTGGCGCGAAGTGCCAGCGGCGCCGCGCCGCGTTCCGCATTTCCACATCAATCTGCTGCCAGACGCGCGCAAAGTTTCGACCACGCGCGCGCTGATGAGCGCGTATTTGAGTTATCTCTATCGCTGCGGCGAGAAGCGCGTTTACGGCCAAATCGTCACCTTCGAGAGCCGGCGCGGCGAAAAAATGTTCGAGCGTTACGGATTCAAGGTTTTGAATCGGGCCGAGATCACGAAATACAAAGCGTTTTATCCCGAATCGGTTTACCTGAGCACGGTAATCAAGAACCTCGAGACAGCCGATCCGCTTTCGGTCACGTCGCGGTCCCGCTCGTAAGATGTAGGGATACAAACGTGAGCCGCTGCTATTCCATGATTCTTGGAAGCGTCCTGGCTTCGGCCGCGTTTTCAGTCAGCGCCGAATCGCAATACTATGACGTTTATGTCAGCAATGAGCGCTCAGGTGATGTGACGGTAATCGACGGAGCCACCGATGCTGTTGTAGCGACATTTCCAGTCGGTAAGAGGCCGCGAGGGATCCACGCCACGCCTGATGGCAAGCGGATTTTCGTCACCTTGAGCGGATCGCCGCGGATGGCGCCGGGCGTGGACACGGAACGCGCGCCCGCAGACAAGGCGGCGGATGGCCTCGGTGTGATCGATCCCGTCGCGCGCAAGCTGATCGACCGCTGGCATGTCGGCTCCGACCCGGAGCAATTTGCGATCAGCAAAGACGGAAAATTTGCGTTCGTAGCGAACGAGGATGAGGCGAGCGCGGCGATTGTCGATCTTAGCTCGGGTCAATCGCGCGGGAAGGTGAAGGTATCGGAGGAACCGGAAGGCGTGGGCGTGAATCCGGCGAATGGCGAAGTGTATGTGACGTGCGAGGGGAAAGGCGAAGTGTTCGCGATTGCGCCCGACGAACAGCGCGTCCTCGCGAAGATCGACACCGGTGGACGGCCGCGCTCCGTCACGTTTCTCCCGGACGGCTCGCGAGCTTACGTCGCTTGCGAGAACGGCGGTTACGTCGCCGTGATCGACACGGCTTCGCATAAATTGCTTTCGAAGATTCAATTGCCGCACGGTTCGTTGCCAATGGGCACAGCAATTTCCGGCGATGGGAAGGAACTTTACGTTTCAACCGGTCGCGGAAACACCGTTGCGGTGATCGACACGAGGACGAATGCGGTTAGGGCAACCGTCCCGGTTGGAACTCGAGCGTGGGGAATTGCGCTCAGTTCCGATGGCTCGAAGCTTTACTCCGCAAATGGCGCGTCGGACGACGTGTCTGTGGTCGATGTGAAAGCGCGCAAAGAGTTGAAGCGGATCAAAGTCGGCAGCGGCCCGTGGGGCGTAACGATCGTAAACGCGGACAAATAGTTTATCGCGTGGTGTAAGGGCGGACGCTGCCGATCATTATGTGGAGGGCGCACAAAATTGTCGTACGTGCCGGCCCAGGATTGCGAAACCTTCGATTCACGCGTAGTGCTTGATGACAAGGTAGCACATTGTGGTAGAACATTGTGGTAGAAGGAAAGAAGTGCGGCGTTGTCGAATCTTACCGTGAAACATCCCTTTTCCGTTTTCTCGCTCGTTGTTGCTGGTTTCAGTGCGGTTCTTCCGGCAGATGCGGCGGTCAACGTCACCCAACATCACAACAATGCATCGCGTGACGGTCTTTACATTGATTCCGCTTTCACGCCGGCCGCCGCCGCTAATCTGACGCGTGATCTGAGCTTTAATGGCACCATCGTGGGCAACGTTTATGCCCAGCCGCTTTACATCGAGAACGGTCCGGGCGGCGCGGCAATGATCATTGCAGTGACCGAGTCGAACAATGTCTATGCGCTCGACGCTGCCACTGGGAATATCATCTGGCAACGGAACGTCGGGACGGCCATAACGTCAGGTCTCCCATGCGGAAACATTAGTCCGCTTGGCATTACCGGAACGCCGATCGTGGACCTTGCCTCGCGCTCGCTCTTCTTCGACGCGGAGACCACGCCCACCGCTGGGACCTTTAAACACCTGATCTATTCCCTGAACGTCGATACAGGCAACATCAACGCCGGCTGGCCGGTGGACGTGGGTACAGTGGTCTCGGGATTTACGTCATCAGTGCAAAGTGAACGAGCCGCCCTCGGCATAGTGGGCAACATCGTTTATGTCCCGTACGGCGGACGCTTCGGCGACTGCGGAAGCTATCGCGGCCGGCTCGTCGGCGTCCAGATAAACAATCCAGCCGGCGTGATGGCCTGGGCCACCACGGCGACCGGCGGCGGCGTGTGGGGGCCCGGTGGCGTCGCCAGCGACGGCATGAATCCGTTCGTTGTCACCGGTAATACCTTCGGTACCGGGGGCAACTGGGGTGGAGGTGAAGCAGTTATCCGCTTGCAACCGGGTCCGATCTTTACCGGCTCGCCCACCGATTACTGGGCGCCCACCAACTGGTTCAACCTCGACAATGGCGACACCGATCTCGGCGGCTCTGGCGCAATACTCGTGGATGTGCCGGGCGCCACGCCTCCCAACCTGGTGGTTGCACTGGGCAAAGATGGCAATGCGTATTTGCTTAATCGCGCCAATCTCGGCGGCATCAGCGCGCCGGTGGCCTCGTTGCATGTTTCCAGCAGCTCTATTATCCAGGCGGCGGCCACCTACCGGACCGCCCAGGGCACGTATGTGGTTTTTCGCGCGAACAGCAGCACACTCACCGCTTTCCGCATTACTGCCACCAGTCCGCCGACCATCACGAGCGGATGGAGCGTGACCCAGACGAACCAGGGTCGCGGCTCGCCCTTCGTGACTTCTACTGATGGCACCAATAACGTGATCGTATGGGTGGTCGGTTCCGAAGGCGACCAACGATTGCATGGTTATGATGGCGACACCGGCGCCGTCGTTTACGCTGGCGGCGGCTCAAACGAGCTGATGACGGGCACGCGCAAATTCAATACGGCCATCGCGGCTCGCGGACGCATCTACGTCGCCAATGACAACAAAGTCTATGCCTTTAGCGTGCCGGTGCCGGCGCTTCAGCTCACCTTGGCCGTTTCCCGCAAGACGCATGGCGGCGCCGGTGCCTTTGACATTCCTCTCCCGCTCTCGGGAAGTCCCGGTGTGGAATGTCGCACCGGCGGGGCGACCGGCGACTACACGCTCGTGTTTACATTCACTAACAACGTAACGAGCGGCAACGCCAGCGTGACCAGCGGCATCGGGAGCGTCTCGGGCATGCCAACCTTTTCCGGTAACACCATGACGGTTAACTTGACCGGTGTCGCGAACGCGCAAACGCTCACTGTCACGTTGAGCGGAGTGACCGACGAGTTTTCCCAAGTTCTGCCTGACACACCAGTAAGCGTGAACATGCTCACCGGCGACACCAGCGGCAACGGCGTGGTCAACGCCACCGATGTCGCGCAGACCAAAGCTCAGGTTGGCCAGCCTGTAACCAGCAGCAACTTCCGCACGGATGTGAACGCCAGTGGCATCATCAACGCCACGGACGTGGCGATCGTAAAAGCGCACTCCGGAGGGAGCATTAGCGCGCCCTCACAGCAGCTCGAACCAATGCCGCGACGGCCACCGGGCACTAAGCCCAGTGGCGGGCATGAAAGGAACAGGCTCGCGTCTAAAAAATAGCTGCCAGCCCGCAGAATTTCTATCGCGTGACTCCGCCCTGATCTAAAGTTGCAGCGCGTCTTTGTTCGGGTTCACGCGAGGCATCCAATCAAACGTACCGACGAGTGATAGATTCAGATCGCGTAACACGGCGTCCACAAGGACGCGATTGGGCGACAACGTGCAGACTGGGTCCGTGTTTGCGGCGTTTCCAGTCAGCAACGCGGCCTGACAGTGGCAACCGCCAAAATCGATTTCCTTTTGCGGACAACTCCGGCACGGCTCCGGCATCCATTCTGTTCCGCGGAAGCGATTGAAGCTTTCCGATTCGCGCCAGATCCAATCGAGCGACCGCGCTCGGACGTTTTCGAAGCGCAAATCGGGAATTGCGGACGAGGCGGTCGGGCAGGGTAGCACTTCGCCAATTGGGTTGACGGTGAGATAACGTTGGCCCCAACCGTTTAGACACGGCTTCGGCCGCGTCTCATAATAGTCCGGCAGTACATAAAAGATGTCGATCTTGCCGGCGAGGCGCGCCTTTGCCGCGGTCGCGACCTCTTGAGCGCGCACAACTTGTTGACGGGTCGGAAGCAATGCAGCGCGATTTAGAAATGCCCAGCCGTAAAACTGCACGTTCGCAAGCTCGACCCGCTCCGCGCCCAGCGCCTCCGCCAGAGCAATCATCTGCGGCAAGCGATCGATGTTGCGCCGGTGAATGACGAAATTGAGGCTGAGTGGAATGCCCGCCGCGCGAATAAACGATGCCGCGGCCAACTTGGTCTGATGCGCGCGGGCGCCCGCAATTTCGTCGGCAAGATCGATATCGTCCGACTGGAAACTGAGTTGCACGGAGTCGAGCCCGGCCTCGCGTAATTCGCTTGCGCGCGATTCGTCGAGGCCGACACCGCTCGTGATGAGATTTGTGTAAAGTTTTGCCTCGCGCGCGCCGTGAACGAGATTGGCCAGATCGCGCCTAACGAGCGGTTCACCGCCGGAGAAACCGACCTGCAACACGCCAAGCTCGGTCGCTTCACGAAGCACGCGATGCCATTCATCCGTCGTCAACTCACTGTCATTTCGAGCGCGCGCCGGATTGGAGCAGTACGGACAATGAAGTGGACACCGATAGGTGAGTTCGGCGAGCAACGCGTAGGGGCGCGGTGCGATCATGAGAGCTCCACGAGTTTGCGGCGCTGCAAGTCGGCCAGGATTTCGCGCACATCAGCGGCAAGCGTGACAAGATCGACATCGTACTCTTCGGCCAATGCACGAGCGATGTCACTTAGCTCTTGTCCGTCGCAGCGCGCAAGAATCTCCTGGGCGGTTTCGTTCAGTTCGAGGATGCCTTCAGGAAAAAGCAGCACGCTTTTGCCGGTCGTGCCATCAATCTGTAACCGAACGCCGCGCGCAAGCCGCGGACGCGCGTCATCAGCGATTTGCGTCGTCATAAGCATGGTGAATCGCGTCGAGCATGGACCAGAGAACGTCGCATTTAAACTCGAGCGCGTGGATTGCCCCATTTTGTAGCTCGCGCGTACTGCAATGTTCCAGAGTAATCGCGAGCGCTTCGTCGGAATCGCGCCGCGCTTGCCTGACTCTGCTACGAAAATAATCGACGCCGCCCCGATCGATCCAGGTATAGAACTTCTCGAAAGCCGCCAGCCGCGTCGCCATCAAATCAGGCGCAAAAAGCTCTGTCAGCGAGGATGCGATCGCGATCGGCCATGGCTGCGTACGCGCAAAGTTCACGTAAGCATCGACGGCAAAACGCACTCCCGGCTGTAGATGTCGATCTTCCAGCAGTTCATTGCGCGATAAACGACACGCTTCGCCCAGCCGCAGCCACGCTTCGATTCCGCCTTCATTCTCGCCGCTACCATCGTGGTCGATGATCCGGTGGATCCAGGCCCGGCGCACCTCGCGCAGCGGACAATTCGAAAGAATCGCGGCGTCCTTAATTGGAATGTTGAGTTGATAGTAAAATCGATTGGCTACCCAGCCGCGCAACGCCTCGGGCGAAAGCCGGCCTTCATGCATCGCGACGTGGAACGGATGTTTGTCGTGATAAGCGCGCCCGCCGATCTCGCGCAGTTTTGCGATGAAAGTTTCGCGGTCCAAAAGTCCGGTGTTCATAAGACAACTTCTAATCCATCGCACGCGATCTCGATCCCGGCATACTCGACTTGCATCCGTTCGCTGGAGCCGGGCATGAAAATCGGATTGGTGTTGTTGATGTGCGTGTAAATTTTTCGAGGCGCGGGCGAATGACGCAAAAAATCAAAGCTGCCGTCTCTGATCGGCAAATGATTCATCTCGCGCGCGCTGCGAGCGGCCGGCCGAACGCCGCGCAGTTCGTCGTCGTTCCAAAACGTGCCGTCGAACAGAACGGCGTCCGAACCATGGACCGCCTCGCGCAGTTCGGTCATGATTTCACCGACCGCTGGCGCGACGAGCGCGGTCGCTCCCGAGATTTCATCGCGCAATTGAAACGCGACGCTCTTGCCCAATTCAATCGCGCGATAAGCGATGCTCTTGCCTAGCGACTGGAAATCGCCGGCCGTTGTTCGCCATTCAATTTGGCGGAACGGCTTGAGAACGATGTCCATCCACCCGAGCGCAGCTTGCGTCTTGTCGGTCGCATAAACGACCAGCGGCGTTGCCTGTTGGCGCATCAGTAACAAACCGAGACAATGATCCAGATCGGCATTGGTGAGAAGAACGCCCGCGATCGGGCTGTTGCGCAGCCCCGAATGCTTTCGGGGCGGTTGCAGCTCCGGAGTGCTTTCGATTTGTCGCGCCAGGTCCGGCGAAGCATTGATCAGGAACCAGCATTGATCGTCGGCGCTAATCGCAATACTCGATTGCGTCTGCGGCGCAATTCTACCGCTCCGGACCGCGAGGCAGTTGGCGCATGCGCAATTCCATTGCGGCAGGCCACCGCCCGCCGCACTCCCGAGAATCCGGATGCGAATCGGTCTACTCCCGCCCGAATCAGATCGCACCCGCGTAACACGTGCACTCGAAAAAGATTGGCACGTTTTTCACTGCGGGTTTAATCCATTTTTTCCTGGTGCTTTTCATCAACGTCAAAGGCCTCTCTCTCTATCGCGCCAACCATGGGAGCTTGCAATAAATTTGTATCTCTTGTCGAGCAGAATCGACAAACTTGTTTGAAGCGGCAGCGTGCGCTAATTTGCGCCGCATTTTTGCCGGCATAGCTCAGTTGGTAGAGCAGCTGATTTGTAATCAGCAGGTCGTCGGTTCGAATCCGACTGCCGGCTCCATACAGCTACAACCGATGGCTGCAGTTTCACTGGGCATTGGTGGGGACAAATATCTAGACTTTGTTTTTCCTTAAGCCTTCCCTGCGAAGTGAAGGAAGTTCAGAATATCGCCCCGTAGGCGAAGGAAATCTTCGCTGCTGCGCTGGCGCGGGCGATCCAAAGCAATAGAAATCGTGCGTTCAATCCTGCCTGGCCGCGGAGTCATGATCATGATGCGGTCGCTCATGTAAATGGCTTCGTCGATGTCGTGGGTAACCAGGAGCATGGTAGTGCGGCGGGCCTGCCAAAGGCGGAGCACTTCATCTTGCATCCGCATGCGGGTGAAGGCGTCCAGCGCGCCGAGCGGTTCGTCCAGGAGGAGGACCTTGGGATGATTGATGAGCGCTCGCGCGAGCGCGGCACGCTGAGCCATGCCGCCCGAAAGATGGTGGGGATAGGCGTTGGCAAATACTTCGAGGCCAACGAGACGCATGAACTCGTCCACTTCCTCGTGCTTTTCACGCAAAACCCCGCGCGCGACGAGCCCAGCCTGGATGTTACGGCGGACGGTGAGCCACGGAAAGAGATTAGGATCTTGAAAAACCAGGCCGCGTTCCGCGCCTGGCTGGGTGATCGGGTCAGAGCCAATCAAAAGTTCCCCCGAGTCGGCAGAATCCAGACCGGCAATAAGGCGAAGGAGGGTGGACTTGCCGCAGCCACTTGGACCAATGAGAGAAACTAATTCTCCGGCTGCGAGCGAGAAGGAGATTCCATCCAGAACCGGTCTGCGTGTGAGGGGCTCGTCGGGCGCGGCGAAACTCTTTCTGATTTCCCGGATGCGAAGCGAGGATGCTTCGGTTTTGGCAAGCGCTACCATTTGATGACGCCTTTTTGCCAGACCAGCACCCGGTCGCGGACCTTAAAGAGGAGAGTCATGATGGTTGAGAAGAAGGCGGCCATGATGATAAGGGCGGCGAAGACTTTGCCGTATTCGGCCCAGCCCTGCGCCCAACTCACATACCAGCCAAGGCCGGACTTCACCCCGACAGATTCTGCGACCACTAGGGTTAGAAAGGACGCGCCCAGTCCCATGAATAAGCCAATGAAAATGTTCGGGACCGCTGCGGGAATTGCGACCCGAAAGATGAGATAAGCGCGTCCGGCGCCGAGCGTCCGAGCAACATCGAGGTAAGAGGCGGGAGTATTAGAAATGCCGGACGCAGTGAGCATGGTGACTGGAAACCAAACGGCGAGTGCGATTAAGCCCGCTGCGGACACAACAGCGGACGGTGAAACTACCATTGCGAGAGGGATCCACGCGGTTGCTGGAATTGGGCCGACAATCTTCAGCATTGGCATTCCCCAATATCGAATCGGAGTCGACCATCCGATGCAAATCCCGCTGATAAGGCCAACGAGGAGACCAACGGTGTAGCCACTTAGAAGCAACGCGAGCGAGTGCCAGGTGCTATCCAGCAAAAGGACGCGATCACTAATTAGACTGCGCAGTACCGCCGCTGGCCCGGGAAAGTACGGCATCGGAAGCAGGTGGAAACCGAATGTAACAAAGTCCCAAAGACCGAGTAACAAGATTGCTGCCGTAAAGATCGGACACATGTGCCGCATCCAGGATCGCAATGGCATCCAGAATCGTTGCGCAATTGCCAGGACAATCGACACCGCGACGATTTCATAGATGAACAGCGAGTAAGAATGCGTTTCGACGGCCGGCGCCCTCTTCGAAAAGAGCAAATGAATTGCGAGCGCCACTAAAGCTGCGAGAGGGACGGCCAACTGCGCAGGCCAACCCAATTTCGATCCATCTTCCGTCCGCTCAATCGCATCTACGTCCGGGTGCGTTGGCGAGGAAGGCGGCTGCGTTGTCGATTTAGAGAGACTTATTTCGGAGTGGCCAGTGATCTCTTCTTGCAGCATGGCTCTTGCGCCTCACGACAGTACTCATTTCTGGACGGCCATCATATTTTTCTGGAGGCACGGTGCGTCAGGGTCGGCCAGATTCGGAGCATCCTGGTCCGGTTGATCGAACATTTTTCTTCGGCAGCAGGAATCTTCCGTATCTTTCTGGACCAACTCCGCGATGAGCCGGATATCTTCGTCGGGTGAGACTTGGCCTCCGGCGACTTTCTCAACCTCCAGGGTCTTAATCCATTCGTCGGTAACGCCGTCAAGATGCATGAAGGCACGTTTAGCCAGCGCTTCGGTATCGGTCTCCGGAGAAAGCATCTTCGCGACTTTCATCTCCCGGCCGGCAGTGTGAACCGATTCCTCAGCCATCTGGACACTTGGTATGTAACGCAAACGCGCGAGGGCCGCCGTGTTCAATTCGGGTGTCGAGGCGAGATATTTTTTCTCCACGGCCATGACTGCGGCAGCCCTCGGGTTGGTCTCGACCCACTTGGCGCCTTTCAACAGGGCACGCGTTGCTCTGGCCGCCGTGTCCAGATTAGCGTCCACCCATTTGCCGTTAGCGATTACTTCGCAGCAATACTCACTCTTATAGGGTTCGTCCATTATCTGGTCGGCGATGTTTCTCACCTTCCCCTCCGCGATTAGCAAGCTACCGATCGGTTCGGCGTTGCAGACGGCGTCGACTTCGCCTTTGTCGATTGCCAGACCTAGTTCACCCGCCGGAAAAACTTTCCAGGTAATATCTTTTCCGGCATCAATTCCGTGGGTTCCGAAGACACGGTTCGCGAAGACGAACGGTGGCGTGCCCATTCCTGGCACACCAATCCGCTTGCCTTTCAGATCCTGAATCGTGTGAATATTTGTTTTCACGCTCGCTTGGACACGCAGACACCCGCGGTGAATGCCGGCGAGGAACCTTACATCCAAACCTTGTTCGATCGGTTTGAGGAAATACATCACCAGATGATGGGTAATGTCGTAGCTGCCAAGCGCCAGTGCGTCTTTATAAGTGGCCCAATTGCATTTCACTAGTTCAGGCTCGAGTCCCTCCTCCTTGAAAAAGCCTTTCTCGTAAGCGGCGTAAATCGGAGCTTCGCAGGTCAACCCGATGTAGCCGACACGGACTTTATTTGAATGAGCAGCGCTGGAAGCAGGATTTTTCCTGCAACCGGCCATAAGCAAAACGCTAAGCGCGACGGCGGCGATCAGTTTTCCTTGAATCATTTCGTCTCCAGAGGTTTTGGAAATAGCACAATAAGTTTTGCCTATGGAAGCAGAATCTTTGCTCCCGATCAAGCTGTCTGATTGCATTTCGCAATCCGGCCAGACACTATTCGTTTTTCATGCCGGAACCTTTGGACATCCGCCATCTGCGCTATTTTCTCGCGGTCGCCGAAGCTGGCAGCTTCAGCCGCGCGGCTGATCGGCTCGGAATTTCCCAGCCAAGTGTTTCCCAGCAGATGCGAGATTTAGAGACGGGTCTTCGCGTCCCGCTGTTTCAGCGCCGTGGAAAGCGGATTCTTCTCACCCCGCGGGGCATGATTTTTCAGGAGCACGCTCGCGCGGTTCTTCACCAGCTGGAGAATTTTCTTCAGGAACTGAACAGCGAACCCGGACAGTTACGCGGCGCGCTGCATTTGGGTGTTATCCCGGTGCTGAACGTGCCGCTCGTGCGGCAGCTCCTCGGCCTTTTTACCGCCGATCATCCTGCGATCAGCATCACGGTCGAGGAAATTTCATCCACTGAGATCGAGACCGCGCTGGAAGAAGGCCGGATGGATGTCGGGCTCGGCTTCCTCACCCGCCACTCTCCGAACTTGCGCTACGAGCGCCTTTGCACGGATGAATTCGCCTTAATCGTTGCCGAGAACCACCCCTGGGCAGATAGGCGGGTGGTTCATTTTTCGCAATTGCACCAGCAACGCCTCCTTCAATTGCCGGACACGTTCGTGATGCGCAGGATGACGGACGAAATTTGTCGAAAACACCAGGTCCGTCCCCACATGGTAGCCGAGATCAATGCGATTGAGACCCTTCTTCGTTCGCTTGCTCCCGTGCGAGCCGCTACGTTGATGCCGAAGATTGCATTGCGAGGGAGAGAGAGTCTGAAATTAAAGGCGATCCGACTGCAGGGAAAAAAGCTCGGCCTGGATATTGGCCTCTTGCGGCTAAGCGATTCAGCAGCGAATAGCGCGGTGGCCGCATTCACCAGCCTCGCTAAGGCGACTGTTCCAAAGATGATCAAACGCTAGAGCGGTCATCGCTGCCAGGGCTTACAGAAGCTGGTAAGGGTCGACATCCACCGCGACCGCCACGTCTTCCGGAAACGGTAATTTTTCGAGCGTCTCGCGCACGAGCCGGCTCAGGCGCATAATGGCGGTGCCGCGCATCAAAATGTGGAAACGGAATTGGCCTTGTAATTTTTCCAGCGGCGCCGGCGTGGCGTCACCCAAAATGAATTCCGAGCCGAGCGATTCTTTCAAACGCCTCACTAAAGTTTCGGCCGAAAGTTTTGCGCGGCCTTCGTGGGCTGAACGGACCGTAATCAAAATCGCGTGCTTGAACGGTGGAAAATCGCAGCGCTCTCGAAACTCCAGTTCCTGCTGGAAATACCCGGCGAAATCGTGGTGCCGCGCGAACTGAATCGACGGGCTGAACGGCGTATAAGTTTGCACGAAAACCTCGCCCGGCGTTTCACCCCGCCCGGCGCGTCCCGCCACCTGGGTAAGAAGCTGAAAGGTCCGTTCGCCGGCGCGGAAATCCGGCAAGTGCAATGCAAGATCGGCATTGATGATCCCGACCAGCGTCACATTCGGGAAATGAAGACCTTTCGCGATCATCTGCGTGCCGACCAGGATGTCGATCTTGCCCGCGCGAAAATTGAGCAGCGTGTCGCGATAAGCTTGTTTGCGCGTCATTGAGTCGGCGTCCATCCGGCGCACGGTCGCGCTCGGAAAAATTTGCGCCACGGTCGCCTCCACTTTCTCCGTGCCGAAGCCGGCATAAATCAGCGCATCCTTGCCACAGGCTGGACATTTCTTTGGAACGGCAGCGGTATGCCCGCACAAGTGGCAGCTCAATCGCGCCACCTGTCGATGGAAGGTGAGCGCGACACTGCAATTCGGACAATCGCGCGCTTCGCCGCAGTTGCTGCAAAGCAGCGAAGTGGAAAAGCCGCGCCGATTCAAAAACAAAATTGTCTGCTCGCGTTTCTCGAGACGATCAGCGATAGCGCCGCGCAATTTTTCCGACAAAATCGCAATCGCTTTTTCTTTCCGGCGCTCCTGGCGAAGATCAACAATGCGCATGAGCGGCATCTGGCGTTGGTCCACTCGTTGGGTCAGCGTTGCCAGTTGATACTTGCCGGTAGTCGCGTTGTGATAACTCTCGAGCGATGGCGTGGCGCTTCCGAGCACAGCGACGCATTTCTCGATCCTCGCGCGCACCACCGCGACGTCGCGAGCGTGATAACGCGGCGCTTCTTCTTGTTTGTAGGTCGTTTCGTGTTCTTCATCGACAATGATGAGGCCAAGATTTTTTAACGGCGCGAAAACTGCGCTGCGCGCTCCAATTACAATCCGCGCCCGGCCCGAGTGAATCTTGTGCCATTCATCGTGCCGTTCGCCTTCGGAGAGATGGCTGTGTAGGACCGCGACCGCGTCTTGCGCTTCAGCGAAACGACCTTTGAAACGCTCAACCGTTTGCGGCGTCAGTGAAATTTCCGGGACGAGAACGATCGCGCTGCGACCGCGCGCGAGCGTCGCGTGAATTCCCTGCAAGTAAATTTCGGTCTTGCCGCTGCCGGTCACGCCGTGCAGCAGAATCGGTCGCGCACTCTCCGCAGAATCGAGCGCTTCCGCGATTTGCTTCAAGGCAAGGACTTGCTCTTCATTCAACTCAAGATTCGATGTCGCGATAAATTGCTCATCGCCGTGCGGATCGCGCGCGACCGCTTGCTCGCGCAACTCGGCGAAGCCGCGTTTTACCAGCGCGCGCAGGGTCTGATTATCAAGCGACATCCTGCGCAGTAACTGCGCGGCGGAAATGGGCGCGTCGAGCCGGCTGATTGCCTCTAGTAGTTCCGCCTGCCGCGGAGCGCGCCGCCGGAGTTGTTCGATCTCTTCATTGTCGATCTTGCGCGCGGGTTGCACGAACAATTGTTTCTTCCAGCCGATCTCCGCTCGCCGAATCACTTGCGGCAGCAAACTGCGCATGACCGTTTCGAGCGGGCAGCAATAGTAAGCGCTCATCCATTTCGCGAGTTCGAGCAGTGGCTCGCTCAAGACCGGCGCATTGCCCACCACTGCTTCGATTGGGCGAATTCCTTCCGCCTCGCTTTGCTCAAGCGTCGCCACCACGGTTGCGAGCGCCGATTTGTCGCGAAATGGCACGCGCACACGCGACCCGACCCTGATGCGCTCAGACAATGTTTCGGGCACGAGATAGTCGAGCTCGCGATGGATCGCGCGGTCGATGATTACCCGAACGTAGCTGGGCTTCATCATGGAATTAGGGCGAAATTGAATTGATCAACGGAACGATACGTGGATTGATCATCTCTCGTAATCGTGCTCATGCTCGTGATCATTTATTATCAATGAAAAACTACTTCGATCGCGAGCAGGTTCACGAAACTTAAAGTCAGTGATTCGATTTTTCTTCAAACTGGTTCTTTGCCTGTTGCTCGCGCTGACCGCGGGCTTCGCTTATCTCGCCCTGCGATCGGGCGATCCAGTTTACACCGTCTATGAATGGATCAGCCCGGCGCGGTTTCAACAATACGACCGGCTGATTCGCGCGGTCGCGGCGGAACATCATCTCGATCCAATGCTGGTGAAGGCGGTCGTTTGGCGCGAAAGCCGGTTCGATCCCCAAAAATACGGCAGCGCCAGAGAGCGCGGGCTGATGCAGGTGAGCGAAAAAGCGGCCAGCGAATGGGCGCGCGAAAACAAGATCGACAATTTCCACGTGGAGGGACTTTTCGATCCAAAAACAAATCTCGAGGCCGGCGCCTGGTATTTGCAGCGCGCCTTCGAGCACTGGGGCAATCAGCCGGATGCAATGCCTTTTGCGCTGGCTGAATACAATGCGGGCGCGAGTCGCGCGCAACGATGGGGCGGAGGCGACGGGGCCGCCGCCATGCCGGCGCTGGCGTTTCTGAGCAATATTGATTTTCCCGGAACGCGGAAGTACGTGGACTCAATCATCGCGCGCTACCAATTCTATAAACGGCGTGGCCGAATGTGAGCCAGGCTCGATGTTTAAATAATGCGCCTGCGGCGCCATCATAACATCGCGCTGCGGCGCGCGATCCACCTGCATTGCGCGGCATCGACGCGAGGCGAATCTTCGCTAACGGTTTAACCAAATGACGAAAGGGGAAATCGCTGCCGTCCTCGGGGAAATCGCTACGCTCCTCGAGCTGAAAGACGAAAATCCATTCAAGATTCGGGCTTACGCAAATGCGGCGCGCTCGCTTGAGACCTTCGGAGGCAATCTCTCCGATCTCCAAGACGAGGAAGCACTTGAGAAAATTCCCGGCATCGGCAAAGCGATCGCCGCGAAAATCAAAGAGCTGGCGGCGACCGGCTCCCTAAAATATCTCGAGGAACTGCGCGCAGACTTTCCCGCTGCTATTCTTGAGTTGTTTTCCATTCCGGGTCTCGGCGCGAAAAAGATCAAGGCGCTTTACGAGAAACTTCGCATCAGCTCGATTGCGCAGCTGCAGAAAGCGTGCGAGTCCGGCCGCGTCGCGGAGCTGCCGGGTTTTGGAGAAACGACGCAGGAAAAAATTTGCCAGGCGATCGCGGATCGGGCGAAGCATTTGGGCTCTTTTCAATTTGGCCGGATCGCGGGCGAGGCGGAATCGCTCAGAAACGATCTCGCGGCCCATCCCGACGCCTTGCATGCCTGCGTCGCCGGCAGCTATCGCCGGCGCAGAGAAATTGTGCGCGATCTCGATTTGGTCGTCGCAACCAAGAGGCCGGCCGCGGTCACGAAATTTTTTCTCGAGCATCCACTGGTTGAATCGGTCATCGCGCAAGGCCCCACCAAATCGAGCGTGCGACTTGGCTCCCAGATTCAATGCGATCTGCGCGTCGTCAGCGCGGCCGAATATCCGTTTGCCCTCAATTATTTCACCGGCAGCAAGGAGCACAACATCGAGTTGCGGAATCGCGCGCTCAAACGCGGTTGGACGCTGAACGAATATCGCCTCGCGCCCGCGCCCGCCCCTCCCGGTGCGCGCAAGAAACGATCAACCACCAAGATTCCGCGGGTCCGTGATGAAGTGGAACTTTATCGCGCCTTCGACCTTGATTTTATTCCGCCGGAACTGCGCGAAAATCGCGGCGAATTTGAAGCGGCCGCCAATCATTCGCTGCCGCGCTTGATCGAGAAAGAAAATTTGCGCGGCACTTTCCATTGTCACACCACCGCGAGCGATGGTCACAATACCGTCGAGGAAATGGCGCAAGCCGCGCAGGCGCTTGGCCTCGAATACCTCGGCATCGCCGAGCACAGCCGCAGCTCGATCCAGGCGCACGGTCTCGACGCAGCAAAACTTCGCGCGCAAGTCGCGGCGATCCGGAAGCTAAATAAGAAATTCGAGGGCTTTCAACTTTTCGCCGGCGTCGAGTGCGACATTCTCCGCGACGGCAAGCTCGATTTCGATGACGATCTTTTATCGGAGCTCGACTTTGTGATCGTGTCGATTCACTCGGTATTCAATCTCAGCGAAGCGGAGATGACGCGTCGCATCATTCGCGCGATCAGCAATCCGTTCGTTACGATCCTCGCGCACCCGACCGGCCGGCTCCTTTTGCAACGCGAACCGTACGTGGTCGATCTACCGGCCATCATCGAGGCGGCGGCTGAAACCGGCACGTGGATCGAGATCAACGGCGCGCCGAAACGGCTCGATCTCGACTGGCGTTGGTGGCCGCTCGCAAAAGAAAAAGGAGTCAAGTGTGTGATCAATCCCGACGCGCACCGTGCCGAACGGTTACAGGATTTGTGGTTCGGCGTCGGTATGGCGCGCAAAGGCTGGCTGACAAAGTCCGACGTAATGAATTGTTTACCGCTCGGAAAAATCGAAGCCGAGCTTGCGCGCAAACGCGGCGCTCACAACCGGCGCTGATTCCTTGACTGAGGCTGGCTGGAATCGGACGATAGGCGCCCATTCGAAGCTGTTATGCTTGCGATTACCAAACCGCCGGGGCCGAAGGCTGCGTTGGCATCTTATGCTGCTTTGTACCTCGATCCGTTGCGTGCTCTCACCCGTGCGGTGCGCAAATACGGCGACGTCGTGCATCTGCAAATCGGCAAGCGGCATGATTTTCTGCTCAATCACCCCGATTACGTCCGCGCAATCCTACTCGACCACGAAGGGGTGCGTCGTTCCGTGCATCGGCCTCTGCAGCGTGTCCTGGGCCAGGGCCTGTTGACGAGTCGCGGCAAGGTCCACCGCAAACAGCGATTGCTGCTTCAACCGGTTTTTCATAAACAGTGCATCGCTGCGCTCAGTGAGGTGATGGCGCGCGAAATCGCCCGCTGGAGCGATCGATGGTGCGATGGCGCGAAAGTGGATATGGCCGACGAAATGATCCGGCTCACGATGCGGATCACGGGGAAAACATTGCTTAATGTCGATCTTGAATCGGAGGCAACCGAACTGCGGGATGCTTTGCGCACGGTGCTGGCGGCCACGCATTTCAACAATTTGCTCCTGGTCAGCAAGAAACTGGAGAGACTCCCGCTGCCGGCGAGCTATCGATTCCGGCGCGCGTCAAAACGGCTCGATGAATTCATTAAACAAATGATTGCCGAGCGACGTGCCGGACCGGCCGATCAGCCAGACTTACTTTCTGTGCTCGTGCGGATGAGCAAGGAATCGCGGAAGAAGATGACCGACGAAAAAGTAAGGGACCAGATTCTCACCTTTTTCGTGGCCGGACTTGAAACCATTGCCACCGCGCTGATGTGGACGTGGTACCTGCTTGCGAAACATCCGGCCGTGACAAAGAAATTGCACGCCGAGCTCGATTCGGCACTCGATCGACAAATACCGTCAGTCAGCGACCTGGAGAAATTATCCTACGCTAAGATGGTTTTCGCAGAATCGATGCGTCTTTATCCGCCCGTCTGGATTATGGGACGGCACGCGCTGCGCGACCTTAATGCAAACGGCTGGATGATTCCGAAGGGATCTTACGTTCACGTGAGTCAATTCCTAATGCACCGCGATGCCCGTTTCTTTCCCGAGCCGGAACGGTTCGATCCGGAGCGCTGGACGCCGGAAGCGACGGCAGCGCGTCCGAAATTTTGTTACTTTCCATTTGGCGGCGGAGGCATGCAATGCATCGGTGAAGGTTTTGCCTGGACGCAGGGCATGTTGATGATCGCGATCCTGGCGAAGCGATGGCAAATGCGAGTTGTCCCTGGCCATCGAGTGGAACTCGAACCGCAACTCACCCTATGCTCACGCTACGGCATGCCAATGATACTCAAGCGGCGAAAGTGACCGCCCGGAATTTCTCCCGCGAGTAACCGTCATCTATTGCACATTGAGCATCGCGCCCCGTTGCGGCAAAAACATCGTCAAGCATTTACAGGCGCCGCCGGCCTTCAAAAATTCCGTCATCGGCAATTCGTGACAGCGGTAGCCACGATCACGCAGGGTGGTGACGAGTTTCGGCGCGCCTTCCGGTAAAACGATGTCGCGCTCGAGTACAACCGCATTGCAGGAAAAGTGCATCGCTTCTTCCGGCACAACATCGACAAGTTCCTTCACGTGCTCGCGGATGGCGCGTTGGCCGTATTCGTCGAACGCCGCCGGGAACCAGACGGCCGCGCCATCGGGCAGCGGACAAAAACAAGTATCGAGATGATAAAAACGCGGATCGACAAGTTCGACTGAGATAACGAGGCAACCGAGCATGTCCGCGACCGCGCGATGCGATTTAATGTCGGAGCGAAATTTGTAGCCGCAAAAAAGTGCGTCGCCCGCGAAGAGCGCGTCGCCTTCGCCCTCGAAGTAATAATCGTTAGGCAACCAGGAGACTTCATAACCATGTTCCTCCATCCAGCGCGCAAAATGCGGCGCTTCATCGGCCCGTTCTTTGTGACGAAAATTGCTCGGAATAAATCGTTTTCCGACCGCAAGACCGGCGTTGGCCGTGAAAACCATGTCGGGAAGCTTCGGCTGCGGCGCGATCAACTCGATCTTGCAATGCAGTTTCAACAAGGTCGCGTGCAGATCTTTCCATTGCTTCTGCGCCAGCGCCGCGTCCGCGCCGCGCGCGCGACTCATCCACGGATTGATTTCGTACTCGATGCCGTAATGGTCCGCCGGACAGAGAAGCAGCTCGCGCATAAGACCGACAATTTACTCGCGAATCATTTCGGAGTTACATTTGGCGACGCTCGCTCGTCATCGTCGCTCCGTCGAGATTCGAAAGGCAGTCAGTCAATTCGCGCAGAAACGCTTCGATGTCCGTGACCAGTCCAACGGTTTGAAAGGTGCCGCGATCGGTCAACTTGTTCACCACGTCGGCATTGATATCGACGCAAACTGTCTTCACGCTGGCCGGCAGCAAATTTTCCACCGCCATCGAATGCAGCATCGTTCCCATCATCAACGCGATCGACACGCCGCTGATTTTCGCGCGCATAGCCTTCTGGGCTTCGATCGCGTCGGTAATCACATCCGGCAACGGCCCATCATCGCGAATCGAACCGGCCAGCACGAACTCGACGCCGTGGCGGACGCAACTGCACATGATGCCGCGTTGCAACAGACCGGTCTCGACCGCGCGCGCGATGCCGCCGGCCTCGCGGACCGCGTTGATGGCGCGCATATGATTTTCATGACCTTGATCCGCGAGATCGGCGCGACCAAGATTGACGCCGAGGGAGGTGCCGAAGAGCGCGTTCTCGATGTCATGCACAGCCAGCGCGTTGCCCGCGAATAAAAGATCGACGTATCCCCACTGGATCAATTTTTCCAAATGTTCCGCTGCGCCGGTGTGCACGACCGCCGGTCCCGCCACCACGAGAATTTTTCCTTTGCCGTCGCGCGTGCGCTTGAATTCGCGCGCCATCTCTCGAATCATCGCACTCTTCGGCTGCTCGACCGAAACGTTGGAGATGAATTCGAAAACATCTGTGCGTGCAGTCGATCGCTGGATCGGCGCAACGCGAATGCCTTGATGGTCGACTACGATCTTCATTCCCTTCCGCACTTCGTAAAATTTTACAGCCGTGGCGCGCCGCGCTCCGCCATCCACCGCGATTCCGCTGTCCATAATCGCGGGATGCACTTCGATTTCTTTGCCATTGAGAGTGATGAAGGTTTGCTGGTTGGTCGTGACATAAAAATCGGCTGGAAAAACTCCATCCGCCGGCGCGGGTGCGACCTGCACGTCCACCTTTTCAGTTACTTCCGCGCCGTGTTGCCGGAGTCGCAGGATGAGCTCATCGAGCGTTTCGTGGGTCGGTCCGGAAACCTCGATCCGAGCGTAACTTTGGTCGGTGCGATGCTCGCCGATTTTGATCTCCCTGATTTTGAAATTCCCGCCAGCGCGAAGAATCTCATCGAGGACCTTCGGCAGAATCAGCGAATCGATAATGTGACCGCGCAGCTCAATCGTCTCCGAAAACATCCGCAAAATCTAGCCGAGGGAAGCAAGCGCGCCAGTCAAGCGAAGCATGGACTCGAATCTGGAAGCCAGGAGACCAGGAAACTTAATCTTAACCGCGGATTACGCGGATGAACGCGGATTAATCGGACCAGCTCGAATCCTATCTCAGGATTTCTGTTTTTCTTTTATTACTCTTTCTCTGCATCTGATCCGTGAAATCCGCGTAATCCGCGGTAATCTTGATATCAGGAATTAGTCATCCGCATGGAGAAACCAACCGCGCGCGGACCATCACCCAATCGCAAAGCGGAGCGGGCGTTGCGCTCCAAATTGAATGGGAAAGACAAATCGCCGCCGCCTTTGCCGGAAAAATTGCCGCAAGAACCGGCAACGTGGTTCCATCGCAAAAGCAAAGATTAATTGGAAATGCGCGAACATCTTCCTGCTCTCGCTGCGAAAATCTCCGCCGTGCTTTCGACTAAGCCGGAAATTTTCATCACGCATCCCGCAGAGCTCAGAATCTTGCGGACGATGTCTGAGGATGAACTTCGAAGGTTCGCCGCGGATCGCGGCTGGGGCATCGTGCGTCGCGTCGGCGGCCGCCAGATTGAATTCTACAACGACGCCAGTCAGCGCGCTGACCTGTAGCGGCGGTCTATGACCGTCGAATGAAAATGGGAAGTGCGAGGCGCGTAGAGCGCCGCTACAAAACTTAGGAAACCGCCCGAAAAAACCCTGTCAGGGGGCTGGTCGCAGCGGCGGTGGCTAGTTTTTCCGCCAGTCCGATCTCGCGTGCCTCGCGGCCAGCTTCGATGGCTTTGCGGAATGCCTGCGCCATACGCACGGGATCGGATGCGATGGCAATCGCCGTGTTCACCAAAACGGCGTCGGCGCCCATCTCCATCGCTTCCGCGGCCTGACTCGGCGCGCCAAGTCCAGCATCGACAACCACCGGTACGGTCGCTTGTTCGATGATGATCTCGATCTGTGCGCGAGTTTCGATTCCGCGATTGCTGCCGATGGGCGAACCGAGCGGCATGACCGTCGCGGTCCCGACATCTTGCAATCGTTTTGCCAGCACCGGATCAGCGTTGATGTACGGCAGAACAGTGAACCCTTCCTTCACCAAAATCTCCGCGGCAGCCAAAGTTTCCACCGGATCGGGGAGCAAGTAGCGCGGATCGGGATGAATTTCGAGTTTGATCCACGTCGGTAATCCCGCAGCCGCGGCGAGCCGCGCCAGTCGGACGGCTTCGGTAGCGTTGCGCGCGCCGCTCGTGTTCGGCAAAAGCAGAAAGCGTTTCGGATCGATGAAGTCGAGAATGTTCGCGAACGGATCGCCTTTGCCGGAAAGATCGGCGCGCCGCAGCGCAACCGTCACCATCTCGGTGCCGCTCGCTATCAGCGCATCGCGCATCAACTCGTTGGAGGCGAATTTTCCCGTCCCCACGAGCAATCGGGAAGTGAACTCCCGGTCGGCGATTTTGAGTTTCGAAGGCTTGTCCGACATCGCCTAGACAATAACGAATTTATATGCGCTCGCGAATTTCGCGGCCTTCCTGAATTTGTAGAAGGTGCAGGCTTGGTTAAGATTGATTGAACCCCATGACAGACTTACGACTAAACGGTAAAGAGGTAACCGTTCTTCGCAGCCTTCCCTCAACCCACAGAAATAAAAGTGGCTTCGCCAACTTTATTTTCAAGCTTGGAGAACGAGTAAATCCTAATTCGGGCAAGATTTCTTTGACGCGCCCCGAAGTTAAAAGAATTCAACGATACATTAGACGATACAAGACCGGCGGTTACCAAGACATACTCAAGAAGGCATTTAAACGTCCGCTGAATTTACGTTAATTGGCAGCGAAATACCGACATTAGACTTTTCGGATCTGTGGCGTCGCTCCAGCGCTCTTCAACTCCTCGCCTGCAACCCGGAGGTATTCGCCATCGATTTCGAAGCCGATAAACTTCGCGACGCTAGATTCTACGGCGGCAAGGGCGGCGTGTCCGATGCCCAGAAAAGGATCCAGCACAGACGATTTGCCATTCTTACCATGTAGACGAATGCATTGCGCGGCGAGTTCGGTCGGGAAAGTAGCTGGATGAGGGCGATCTTTGGCACGATTCATTATTGTCTTGTAGGGGATGAACCACGTGTTGCCTTTGCATTTTAGATCGTCCCCCTTGGTGTGCGACCAACGGGTGATATTTGATTTGTCGGAATAAGGTACTCCGACAGCCTTCCGATCTAATCGTGTATTTCCGTTTGGCGTTAGGTGAAAAACGTATTCGTGACAATCATTCACGAACCGATCCGACTTGATCGGCTTATAATGACCGATTTGCCGCTCAGATCCTTTTTCTGGAACTGCAATTGATTTGATCCAATGGATTGTATTTTGAAGGCGGAAGAGTTTTCGGCGATTAACAATCCGATCGACCAAGAGGTGTGGTAAAAGGGGCGATCTTAATGACCCGCTAACATTCAAAAATAGCGAGCCGTCTTCCTTCAAGACGTGCCGGATTTGAGACGTCCATAAATCTGTCCAATCGAGATACTCATCCCAGTCGCGGGCATCGGCATAGGATCGGTAGCGGACGCCCAGATTGTATGGAGGCGAAGTGACGCAAATATCTATCGACGCCGGACCAACGTGTCTCTGTAAACCAGTAACACAATCACCCCAAAACAATCTGAATTCAGGCATCCTCTTTTTCATGGCACTGCCACACGTGAAACAGAACCCTGATTTTCAAGAGTACAAGGGGGAATATTCAGCGCAAGAGATAAGTGAGTATCTTGTGAATAATGTGTGAATTTCCCTAATCGAAACTAGAGGAGGTCGCCGTCCTTTACCGCCGCCGGCGTCGCCGACGCTCGAAATATCTCGAGCGACTTCACCAGTTTTCCCGGCAAGGGCCAGACACGTTCAAAGATTCGGTTCGCCAGGGGCTTGGCGGTCAAATAGCCGGCGGCGAACATTTCCAGACGTGCGTCGAGGTTATCGATGTAATGGAGTGCCATTGCTTCCGGAGTTTTTGGATCAACGGGCGACCCGAACTGTTGCTCGCCATGGTGCGCACCAATCAAATGCAGCAGGTGCAAACGCACATCTTCTGATGGCGGGGTCAAATTCTTCCAGGTATCACCATTGTCGGCAGAAAGTTTTCGCCACAGCGAATTCACCAATTCGAGTCCGATGGATATGTGTCCGATTAATTCACCGCGCTCGTCGTAATCCATGACAAAACCACTCTCGGCGTAGTGGTTCTCCCAAAGTTTGCCGGAGTCGTGAAAGACGATGCCGGCGATAAGAAGATCGACATTCAACTGCGGGTAAAGGGGCGCAATTGCCCGCGCCACGCGCATCATTTGCGCGGTGTGTTCAACCAATCCGCCGCGGCGAGCGTGGTGATTTCTTCGGGCCGCGGCTGTTCGTCGGAAACGTTCACCCAAATCCTTTACGAACGCATCGCACAAGGCGCGCAAACGCGGATCGCCGATTGTCGCAATCGTCTCGAGGATGAATTGCCATTCTGCGTTTTGTTTTGCGCGCAGTTCCGCCGGGCCTTGCAGCAATTCATTCTTCTCCTGTGGCGTTAGCGGTCGAATCGTCCACTTCTGTGCTTCGAGACCGTACTGCGAATGCGAACTAAATTCGCCGGTTAGTTCGATGAAGCTCTCGTCGGTAAGTGAGCTGCACGCTTTGTAAGCAGGATGATCGCTCCAGACGCGCAACGTCATCCGATCACAAGCGTCGGCCAGACTCAGTTCGCAGTACGGCTTTTGTTCACGAGTGAGCTTCGGCGCCGCGGATTCGACCTGGACGTGGACCTTCGCCGACACCGCGTCGCTTTGCGCGGCCCGGCGGATTTCGCTGAGCGTCATCAAGTTCATGTCGATCTTATCGCGACGGCATCGCGGATCACATCAAAGCGCGGGAATTATTTCGCTGCTTGAATCACACCGCACGCGATTCGCGCGCCGGAATTACCGGAAGGATCGGTTTTCAGATCATCTTCCTTTTCATGAACGATGACCGATTTCCCGATGATCGATTCCGCGCCGCTGAATTTGAGCTTTCCCTTCCAATCAAGATGCCCTTTGCCGGAAGCGTCGACGGTAATGTTGCCGAAATCGCCGCCATGTCGCTCAGCTGAATCTGGCCCGCCGTGATGTTGACGTGTCGGATTGAAATGCGCGCCGGCTGACGAGGCGTCGGGCGCCGAGCAATCCCCTTTTTCGTGAATGTGAAATCCGTGCTTACCCGGTTTCAGATTCTCGACGTCCGCAACCACCTGAACATCGTCGCCCATTTTTGTGAATGTGACGGCGCCCTTAACCTGACTGCCCGATGAGGGCTGCAGATTTGCGACCGCTTTGGTGACATCTTGCGCATGCCCGAAAGCGGCGAGCGCGCATACAAACGTTAGAGATAGGATAATCGTTTTCATGCCGGCACCGTACGACCCTTCTGACCGAAATAAAACTCTCAATCGAGGACGCGTTTTTCGAGTCCAGCGTAAGCGTCGATGCGGCGATCGCGCAGGAATGGCCAATGTGTCCGATGTTCATTCACGCGCGCCCATTCGATCTCGGCGCTGACGATTTCCTCTCGATCAACCGAGCCCTTGGCAATGATCTCGCCGTCAGGTCCGCAAATAAAACTTTGTCCCCAAAATTCGATTCCGGCACCGCTGGCCGGCGCTTCGTGGCCGATGCGATTTGCCGCGGCGACGTAACAGCCGTTCGCGATGGCGTGACTGCGCTGAATTGTTTCCCAGGCGGAATGCTGCGCCTTCCCGAATTCTTTCTTCTCGCTTGGATGCCAGCCGATCGCCGTCGGATAAAAAATGATTTCCGCGCCGCGCAATGCCGTTAGCCGCGCCGCTTCCGGATACCATTGGTCCCAGCAAACGCACACGCCGATTTTTCCGTGCGCGGTTTCCCACGCCTGAAAGCCGAGATCGCCCGGCGTGAAATAAAATTTCTCGTGATACAACGGATCATCCGGAATGTGCATCTTGCGGTATTTGCCAAGAAATTTTCCGTCAGCGTCGATAACCGCGGCGGTGTTGTGATAAACGCCGGCGCGACGTTTTTCGAAAAGTGATGCGATGATGACAATGCCAAGCTCGCGCGCGAGTTCGCCAAGAGTAGACGTCGATTTACCGGGCACCTCTTCGGCCAGCTCGAAGTTTTTGTGGCTCTCCGTCTGACAAAAATATTGCGACCGAAAAAGTTCCGGCAAGCAAACGACCTGCGCGCCTCGTTTCCCAGCGTCGCGGATAAAATCGAGCGCGCGAGAAAAATTCTTCTCTGGCTCCGCGCCGCATCGCATCTGCACAAGCGCAACTTTGGTTTGCTCCGCATTCATGGTGGATCGTCCGCTCCGCGCGCGATGTTAGATCATATCATCGCGCAGCGATCAAAATAGTGGTCTTCGAGTTGGATTAGCAACGCGCGACGGAGCGCGCGGTCCACCTATTTCACCGAATCAGCAGGAACGATCTTAATGCCTTCAATTACGACCCGCTTGGTCGGCTTGCTGTTTTCGCCCGCGCCATTTTTGGTGACAGGCGTATCGCCGATTTTCCCCAGCACGCCATCACCTTTGATCAGCTTGCCGAATGCCGTGTACTGATGGTCGAGCCGCGGCACGGGCGCCAGACAGATAAAAAATTGTGAGCCGGCCGAATCCGGATTGGGGTCGCGCGCCATCGAGATTACGCCGCGCGCATGCGAATGATCGTTGAATTCCGCTTTGATTGTGTAGCCGGGGCCGCCCGTACCATAGCTATTTTCCTTCTTCGGATCTTTCGAAAGCGGGTCACCGCCCTGAATCATAAAGTCTTTGACGATGCGGTGAAAAATCGTGCCGTCATAAAATCCGGAGCGAGCCAGCTTCTTGAAGTTCTCGATCGTGTTCGGCGCGGCGTCGCTCCAGAACTGCACGACCATTTCGCCTTCGCTCGTTTTGATTACGGCTACTTCGTTCGATGAATTCATAGGAGAGATTTCCTTCTTTTCTTCGACCGCAAACAGCGCTGAGCCAAACACTAAACCGACCAACGCTCCAGCTAAGATCGACAATTTCATACTGACAAGTGACACGAACGAAAAGTAGCGCAAGCTTCCAGCTTGCGAATTGTAGAGGCAGGCGTGTCGCCTGCTCGGATTTATGATGCAGCCGACACGGCTGCCGCTACAGCGTATCGGCGTGGTATTCCTGCAAACTGCGCACCTGCACTTTGCTTTTTTGCAACGAGCGAATTCCGTTCGCGCTGGCCTGCGCCGCGCGCACCGTCGTCATGATCGGAATTTTCGCGGCGAGCGCCGCGTTGCGAATCTCGACTTCGTGTTCGCGTGGAATTTTTCCGCTCGGCGTGTTGATGATGAAATTGATGTCACCGTTCTTGATCCGGTCGAGAACGTTGGGCCGTCCTTCGTGGAGCTTGAGAACTTTTGTAACTTTGATTTTTGCCTTCGCCAGCGCGTTCGCCGTTCCGCTCGTGGAAATAATTCCGAATCCGAGTTCCACAAACTCGCGCGCGACCGGGATGACAGCCTCTTTGTCGCTATCCTTGACGCTGACAAAGACGTTCCCTTTCTTCGGCAACGGTGGCGGCGCCGCCATCTGCGATTTGGCGTAAGCGAGGCCCAGATCGGCATCCATTCCCATCACTTCGCCGGTCGATTTCATTTCCGGCCCGAGCGAGATGTCGGTGCCCTGATACCGCAGAAACGGGAAAACAGCTTCTTTCACCGAGAAATGTTTCGGCACGATCTCTTTCGTGAATCCGAGCTCGCGCAGCGTTTTTCCCGTCATCACTTTGGCGGCGAGTTTGGCCAGCGGCACGCCGATCGCTTTGCTCACGAACGGCACCGTGCGCGAGGCACGCGGGTTGACCTCAAGGACATAAACATCTTCGCCTTTGACGGCAAATTGCACGTTCATCAAGCCGCGTACGTTTAACTCGCGCGCCATCGCTTTGGTCGCCGTCGAAATCTCACCGAGGACTCTCTTCGACAAAGAGAATGTTGGGATCACGCAAGCGCTGTCGCCGCTGTGAATGCCGGCTTGCTCGATGTGTTCCATAATTGCGCCGATCACGGTGGTTTCACCGTCGGAAATGCAATCGACGTCCACCTCGATTGCATCTTCGAGGAAGCGATCCACCAAGATGGGCCGGAAGACAGCCGTCTCGGCTGTCATGGCAGACAGGCGTCCCGCCTGTCCTTTGCGCCGACCGGCGAGGCGCCCGTCTGCTCTGACAGGCGGGACGCCTGTCTTCCGTTCGCTTGCGATCTCCAAGGCCGCGCCAACGTATCGTCGTAAGTCGCTCTCGTTATACACCAGCTCCATTCCGCGGCCACCGAGTACAAAACTTGGCCTAACGAGTACGGGATATCCGATCTTGTTTGCAATCGTGACTGCTTCCTCTTTGCTCAACGCCGAGCCGTTCGGCGTTTGGCGCAAACCGAGCTTGTCGAGCATAGCGGCGAATAATTGTCGATCCTCGGCGGTTTCGATGCTCTCCGGTTGCGTCCCGAGAATGGGAACGCCTGCCGCCTTCAGTCCTTCGGCGAGATTGAGCGGTGTTTGTCCGCCGAACTGCACGAACACACCTTCCGGCTTCTCTTGGTCGTAAATGTTGAGCACGTCCTCGAGCGTGAGCGGCTCGAAATAAAGTTTGTCGCTCGTGTCGTAATCGGTCGAAACCGTTTCTGGGTTCGAATTCACCATAATCGTTTCGAACCCGAGCTCGCGCAGTGCGAAGGCCGCGTGCACGCAGCAGTAATCGAACTCAATCCCCTGACCAATCCGGTTCGGTCCGCCGCCCAGGATCATGATCTTGCGTTTCCCGCTCTCGCGCCGCTCGTTCTCGTCGCCGTAAGTGGAGTAGTAGTACGGCGTGTACGCTTCGAATTCCGCCGCACAGGTATCGACCAGGCGATAGGTGGGAAGAATGCCAGCCGATTTCCGCTGCGCGTGAATGGTTTCTTCGGTCGTACTGTGAGCGATCGCCAATTGCCGGTCCGAGAAGCCGAGCTTCTTCGCGCGCAGCAGGACTGTCCGGAAGACAGCCGCCCCGGCTGTCATGGCAGACAGGCTTCCGACCTCTCGATCGACAGCCGGGGCGGCTGTTTGCCATGACAGCCGGAGACGGCTGTGTTCCTTGACGATCTGCTGGAGATTCCGCAAAAACCACCTGTCGATCTTGGTCAGATCAAATACTTCGTCGATCGACATCCCGTCTTGAAATGCTTGAGCGAGATGAAAAATTCGCTCGGCGTTTGGGACTGAAAGTTTTAGTCGCAATGTTTCAAGATCGACGTGTTTATCCGCGCCATCGCCGCAAAGGCCGAAACGTTTAATTTCGAGCGAGCGCAGCGCTTTTTGCAGCGCTTCCTTGAATGTGCGGCCAATTGCCATCGCTTCGCCGACGCTTTTCATTTGCGTTGTGAGCGTGGCGTCGGCTTGCGGAAATTTTTCGAACGTGAATCGCGGGACCTTGACGACGCAGTAATCGATCGTCGGCTCGAAACACGCCGGCGTCTCGCGAGTGATGTCGTTCTTGATTTCGTCGAGGGTGTAACCGACCGCGAGTTTGGCCGCGATCTTCGCAATCGGGAAACCGGTCGCTTTCGAGGCGAGCGCGCTCGAGCGCGACACGCGCGGATTCATTTCGATTACAACCATGCGCCCGTCGTCAGGATGAACGGCAAATTGAATATTCGACCCGCCCGTTTCCACGCCGATCTCGCGGATAACCGCAAACGCCGCGTCACGCATCATTTGATATTCCTTATCAGTGAGCGTTTGCACCGGCGCGACCGTGATTGAGTCGCCCGTGTGCACGCCCATCGGATCGAAGTTCTCGATGGAACAAACGACCACGCAGTTATCCATCCGATCGCGCATCACTTCCATCTCGAATTCTTTCCAACCAACCAGCGACTCGTCGATAAGCACTTCGTTGACGGGCGAAAGATCGAGGCCGCGCCCTGCGATCGCGTCCAACTCGCCTCGGTTGTAAGCGATGCCGCCGCCCATGCCGCCGAGCGTGAATGCCGGACGGATAATGAGCGGAAATGTCCCGATCTCGTCGGCGACACGGTTTGCGTCTGCCAGCGAACGCGCCACGCCGGAGCGCGGCACATCGAGGCCGATCCGCAGCATCGCTTCCTTGAACAATTGTCGATCTTCCCCCTTCGCAATGGCTTGCGCGTTGGCACCGATCAACTTCACGCCGTTTCGCGCGAGCGCGCCGTTGCGATAAAGCGCCATCGCGGCGTTGAGTGCGGTTTGTCCGCCCATCGTCGGCAAAAGCGCGTCCGGTTGTTCGCGCTCGATGATTGCCTCGATCACTTCGGCGGTGATTGGTTCGATGTAAGTGCGATCGGCGAACTCCGGGTCGGTCATGATGGTCGCCGGGTTCGAATTGACCAGCACGACCCGATAGCCTTCTTCGCGCAACGCCTTGCACGCTTGCACCCCGGAATAATCAAATTCGCAGCCCTGCCCGATCACGATGGGACCGGAGCCGATGAGCAAAATTTTCTTGATCTGATCGTTCCGCGGCATCTACGCAGCGGGGAAATTAAACGAGATTAGCAGAACGTCCACGAGGTAAACGTGCAGACGAGGTTAAGCCACGATATCCGCCCCGAAGGGTGAGGTCGGAGAAAATCCGTTGGTCGCAGACTTTGCCGTTAAGAAGCGCTTCGTAACAGTTTCGTTACGTCTTTCTGATTCCCTACAACGTTTTCTTATTGCAGAATGAGAAGGTTGCTGCGAGCGGGAGAAAGGGATGCGTGTTTTAGTGATAGAAGACGAACGTCGTCTGGCCCGGCATATCACCACGGCGCTGACGCGGCACAATCACGAGGCGAGCACGCAGTATGATGGCGCAGAGGGTTTGCAGGTTGCGCTTCTCGATTCGCCCGATCTCATGGTGCTCGATTTGAATCTTCCCGGGCTCGATGGGTTCTCAGTCCTCGCTCGGCTTCGAGAGGCACAATGCCCGGCGCGCGTTCTTATCCTGACTGCGCGCGGCCAGGTGGAAGATCGAGTGAAGGGTCTGAAGGCCGGCGCGGATGACTACCTTGCGAAGCCTTTTTCGATGGACGAATTGATCGCTCGGGTGGAAGCACTCGGGCGACGCGCGACCACGCCGACTGCCGCTGACCTCTTGAAAGTGGCCGACTTGCAGATGGACGTCCAGCACCGTCACGTGATGCGCGCGGGGAAAATGATCGCGCTCTCTCCCCGCGAGTTCGATGTCTTGCAGGTGCTCATGCAGGAACCGGGCCGCGTTTTTTCCCGCACGGAACTCTGCGAGCGGATCTGGCAGCGCGATCATGAGTATGACACCCGCACAGTCGAGATTTTCATCGCACGTTTACGAAAGAAAGTGGACGCCGGGTTCATTGCCCCGCTCATTCACACGATTCGGTTCCTTGGTTACACCATTCGTCCGCCCGGATGAAATCGGCTGCCGCGCGACGGAAGTTATCAACGGCTGTAAACTCGACCTTTCTCCAGCCCCTCGTTAATCTGCTCCCCATGAGCTTCAGCTGCGCATTGGTCTGCGCCGCGGTGATTGGATTGCTATCGGAATCTTCTTTGGCAGAGGCGGTGATCGAAGGCCACGTGGAGTTGCCGAAGGCTTCCTCCGCACCTGTGATGAACAAGCGCTACGAAATCGTCACGAAAGGGGGTGTTCTTGCGACGAAGCCGCCGCTAGCGGTGGTCTATCTCGAAGGCTCATTCCCAAAACGAACCCCGACCGCGGCGAAGCAAATGTGCCAAAAAGACTTGGAGTTTATGCCGTCGCTCTTGCCGGTGCAGACGGGGACGAGAGTGGCATTCCCAAACCTTGACGATACTTTTCACAATATTTTTTCCTTCTCGCCAGCGAAGCGTTTCGACCTCGGACGCTACCGCTCGGACGAAAGGCCGATTCCTTCTGTGGTCTTTGATGTGCCCGGCCTGGTCACGGTTCGTTGCGACATTCACGAGCACATGCGCGCGCTGATCCTGGTACTCGATACGCCATATTTCGTGACGAGTGATGACGAAGGCCGATTTCGGCTGAGCGGCCTCCCGTCTGGACATCACACGCTCAAGGCATGGTTAAGCAGCAAGACAACGCTGGAGCGACCGGTAGAGTTGACGAGCGGGTCCATTCTCCGCGTGAATTTCCCATGATCTCGCGGTCCGCACCTGGGAAATCCGGCCTCGCGAGCTTTCGCTTAAAGCTGCTCGCCGCGATGATGCTCGTGATTACGACGATCACGGCTTTGGGGCTTTATTTTGCACAACGGCGCCTCGCGGCGAGCGTGGAGCAGGCCCTGAAGCGTGAATTTCAAAACGAAGTTGCCTCGTTGCACGACGTTCAGGAAGTCCATCACTCAGCGCTCGCGGAGCGCTGTCACGTGCTCGCACAAAAACCACGTATCCACGCTGCGCTGGAGGACAACGCACTCGATCTTTTGTATCCGAGCGCCAAGGACGAACTGCGCGATATGATGGAAGGGCAAGACGAAGAATCCGATGAGCTGGCGGCCCGCACTCTTCACGCGACGTTCTACCGTTTCCTTGATGGCAAAGGCGCGGTGATCGCGCCCCCGAATGCCAGGGAGGTGGGTGAACTCAGGCCGCAGGAGCAAGCAGAACTGACTTTCAACGCAGCGCCAGAGGACCAACAGATCGGCTACTTGTTACGCAGAGCCGATGATGGCGGTGAGACGATCGATGAGGTTATCGCGATGCCGATCATTTCCACCGAAACCAATCGGCCGATCGCTGCGATCGCGGTCGGATTCAAGCCAGTCGAGCTAGGCGGCCAGCGCGCGGCCGCCAGCATTAAAAGGGGCATTTGGCTAAAGGGCCGGCTGCATTTTCCTTCCCTCGCGGACTCCTCGCAGGCGGCGTTCGACCGTGAGGTGACTCGGGCGATGGCGCCGCCGGACCGGACCGAACGGAGTTTCACTGTCGAGATAATGGGTGCGCCCCACCTGCTTTTCTACAAATGGCTCAATCCGAATTCTCTTTTCCCACCGGCCTACGAGGTCTGCATTTATCCGCTCAATGATTTGCTCGCTCGGCAGCGGCAACTGCGCTGGCAAATCGTCGGGGCCGGCGCGATCCTGCTGCTCGGCGCATTTGGCGCCAGCCAGTTCGCTTCCACACGGCTATCGGTGCCCGTAGAAAAACTCGCCGTGGACTCGGCCGAAAATCGGGCCCAGCGGGAGCGCGCTGAAGCTGCATTGGAAAGAACGAGCAAGGAGCTGCAAAGATCCGCTCGCTTTTCCGCCAACACCTCCCATCAGCTCAAGACCCCGGTGACTGTCCTTCGCGCTGGGCTCGAGGAACTTCGCGCGCATGAGGACCTCACCGCCGAGGGGCGCGAGGAAGTCGCGGCGCTCATTCACCAGACGTTTCGGATTACGAGTATCATCGAAGATCTGTTACTGCTTTCGCAGATGGATGCTGGCCGCCTTCAAATCAACTTCGGTTCCGTGGATCTCACGCACCTCATTCAGGCTCAATTGGACGACTTGAGCGCGCTGCCCGATGGCGCGGATCTCGAAGTGGAAAGCGATTGTCCCCCAATGCAGATCGCTGGTGAGAAACATTATGTGGCTCTCATCCTCCAAAATCTGCTGGAGAATGCGCGGAAGTATAACCGTGCTGGCGGCCGTATTCGCATTTGCTGTCGCGAAGAGGGCGATTGGGCAGTCCTCACCATCGCCAACACTGGCTGTTCCATCCCAGGACCGGCGCGAGAACACATCTTCGAACGCTTCCATCGCGGCTCTGTCGGAGAAGACATCACGGGCCACGGTCTTGGCTTGAACCTCGCTCGCGAGCTGGCGCGGCTACACGGCGGCGATTTGCGACTGGTTCGTTCGGATGAGGACTGGACCGAATTCCAGGTGCGCTTTCCCATGGCCAGGCAAGCGGCCATGAATGCCAGGGGAGCGGCATGAAGATTATCCGAGTCATTGGCTTTTGCTTCGTTACGCTCGCCGCAACCAGACTCACGGCGGACGACTTCATCGATCGAATCGATGACGCGCTGACGATCAGTACCTTCCGCGATAACGTCCGCGCGCGGCTGAGCGGACTCATCGACGTCGAAATTTTCCGAATCGACCAACCGCCGCCTGGCTTGATCGACACGGACCAGCATTTTCTCTTTAACCCTCGCCTCTCGCTTTTCTTCGACGCACAACTCGGCCCACATATTTACTTCTTCGCACAATCGCGCGTGGATCGTGGCTTCGATCCGAGCGACAAAGCCGCGCGAATACGGCTCGACGAATACGCGCTCCGCATCACTCCATGGGACGATGGCCGCTTCGATTTGCGAATCGGAAAATTCGCGACCGTGATCGGAAACTGGATCGTGCGGCATCACTCCTGGGAGAACCCCTTCATCACCGCGCCCCTGCCCTATGAGAATCTCATCAGCATCTCAGATATGTTGGTCCTCTCGTCGGCGCAGGCTTTCCTCAGAGGTTTCAGTCTCGCCGAGAGATACGAACATAACCCCATTATCTGGGGGCCGAGCTACGCGACAGGGATGTCTGTTGCTGGTCGACTCGGGAAATTGGATTATGCGGCGGAAGTGAAGAATTCTGCACTGGCCTCGCGGCCTGAATCATGGGATGCCAGTGACACGGGCTTCGATCACCCGACTGTCAATGCGCGTGTCGGGTTGCGGCCTAACGAGATGTGGAACTTAGAGATCTCTGCCAGTGACGGTCCATACTTACGTCCGGAAGCCGGGCCAATGCTGCCAAAGGGACGCAGCATCGGCGATTATCGCGAACTCCTTCTCGGCCAGGACATCAGTTTCGCCTGGCATCATGTGCAATTGTGGGCGGAATTTTATGAGGTCCGCTTCGAGGTCCCAAACGTGGGGCACGCCGACACTTTCGCTTACTATCTCGAAGGCAAATACAAGTTTACTCCGCAACTCTTCGGTGCGTTGCGCTGGAACCAGCAACTCTTCGCCACCGTGTCTGACGGTTACGGTGGAGAGGCTCAATGGGGACACGATCTTTGGCGAATCGACGCCGCCCTCGGTTACCGCTTGACTGCTCACATGCAGTTGAAACTGCAATACAGCTTTCAGGGCGAAAACTCGTCCTCGGAGGATTCCGGCCATAGTTTTGCCGCACAATTCACGGTGCGGTTCTAAGCAACAACGTAACAAAGCTATCAACAAGCAGTGCTTGCCAAGAAAGCGCGCACGGCAGGGCTTATGCGAACTTCAAATGGGTCTTACCCTGAGTAACAGTTCTGTTACTTTTCAGGAGCAGCCGTCCCCGCAGACGGGAACGATTCTATAGCGACAGATGTTCGATAAAGCCGCCAATGAGCACCGAGGAAAACAATGAGCACCGAGGAAAAGTATGTTAGAGCTTTCAAAATGTGAAACGAGAGAACGATTTGTAAAAATGACAAATTGTGTGACGAAAATCCAACTAGTGGTTCTGGCGCTGCTTCTTTTGTCTGGAACGGTTGCGGCGCAAAGAGAAACGATCATTTGGTCGAAGCAAGATGCCGACCCGTTGCTTAACGTCGCATTCTCAACAGATGGCTCAATGCTTGCCTTGGGTAGGCAGGACAGCAATACATCGGATTTTCTAGACGCTGACACGGGCAACCTCATTCGTTCCTTTACCGGCAATCACAACACAACGAATGATTTGGTTTTCACATTAGACGATCAGTATCTTATCAACGGAGTCGGCGGTGGCGGCTCGACCCTGACGCTGAGTTTGTGGAGAGTTTCCGATGGGACGCGGCTGATTGGACCTATCGGTGATCATAATAACGGCACAAACAGCGTCAGTCTTTCTCATGACGGGCAGTATCTGGTTACCTCAGGCAATTTTTCCAGAGATATCAAAATACGCCGCGCTTCCGATTTAACATTGATTTTAACTATACCTAATAATGATCCACATAATCCGTCCCTTCCGCCCCGTGTGAAAGACTCTGCTTTCTCGCCCGACGGTCAATTGATCGCTTCGAGCGATATTTACGGAATTAAACTGCGGCGCTCCACGGATGGTGTTTTAGTGCTGACAATTCCGAGCGCCGAAATACCTTCAATCGCGTTTTCACCAAACGGCGTCTATATCGCCGGCGCTGTTGAAAGTGAAGAGGCGGTTAAGTTATGGCGGGTTTCCGACGGCGCGTTGGTTTTTACTCTAACGGTTGACACTGGGTTTGAGTTTCCGAGAATTGCGTTTTCGCCAAGCGGAAGCGTCATCGCCGCATGTTACGGAAATTCTGACGGGAGTGGCGCAATCAAATTTTGGCGGGTCACAGATGGTAGCGTTCTGGCTGTTTTCCCCAAAGCAAATCACGTTCACTCGATTGCCTTTTCACCCAGACCCGGAATTTATGCTTACACGGAATTTGATGGCCTCGTTACCGTTGCCCGTGCGCGGTTTGTTCGGTAGGAATTTAGGCTGCCACCAACTTCCCGTTCCGATGTGAACAGAGGCGGCTTCATCAGGAGCGGCGATGGGTCCGTCGTGCACGCAAAAACGGGGGAGACACTATCGGCTTATTGGCCCGCCGAAGGTAACAGTCCTGTTACTTTTTAGCAGCAGTCACTCGCGGCACGATGGACGATTCTTGTAGCAGCAAATGTCATCTGAACCTGACAGTGAGCACGGAGGAACGGTTATGTTAGAACTTTCAAAATGCGGAACTAGTGCCGGAGAGATTTGGCGCGTATTTGTTTTTGCAGCAGCAGCAATGCTTGTGTTTTCGGGAAGTGGACGGATTGCGCAGGCGGGAGACGGAGATCTTGATCCGACGTTTGGCAACGGCGGGAGGGTGATGACCGACATTTCCAATAATGATAATTACGGGTTTGCGGTCGTCACCCAGTCGGACGGAAAAATCATCGTCGCCGGGCAAAGCGGAGTTTATCCGGTCTTTCACTCAGCATTGGCGCGATACAACACCGACGGAAGCCTTGATCAGACCTTCGGCAACGGCGGGACTGTGGTTGCTCCGCTTGATAACGGTGGCGACGGGTTAAGCGCCATCGTTCTTCAGCCGGACGGGAAAATCGTCGCCGCAGGTTCGGTCATTCACAACAACTTTACGGTTGGATTCGTCGTGGCGCGTTTTAACTCGAACGGCAGCCTCGACCAGACGTTCGGCAATGCCGGCAGTATCGTTTTCAATTTCGGCGACGCTGGGGCCGAAGGAAACGCCGTCGTTTTACAACCGGACGGTAAAATTATTGTAATTGGAGAAAGCGGCGCGGGCTCCTACAGCGAACTCAACGATTTTGCGCTAGCCCGTCTTAACTCCAACGGGAGCTTCGACCAAAGCTACGGCAACGGCGGCAGGGTAAAGACCCATTTCAATGGCCAGTACAATACCGGATCGAGAGGAAGTTCCGCCGTACTTCAACCCGATGGCAAGCTCGTCGGCGGCGGAAGTTACAAAACTGAAGGGGTTGCGCGCGAGTTTGCGCTGGCTCGCTACAATATGGACGGGTCCCTCGATGCAACATTTGGCACCGGTGGAAAAGTTACTACCAGCCTGGGAACTGCCGACGCATTCGGTTTTGCGGTCGCGCTTCAGCCGGACGGCAAAGTCGTCTTGGCTGGATATTTCGATACCGGATCCCACAATCACGATTTTGCGCTGGCCCGCTACAACGCGAACGGCGGCTTGGACACGACGTTTGGTACCAGCGGTCAGGTTATCTCCGATTTGTTCGGTGGGAGCGACGATATCGCTTACTCGCTTGTCATTCAGTCGGATGGCAAACTAATCGCCGGCGGGCGAACGGGACAATATCCGAATTTCAAATTCGGATTCGCACGCTACAACAACGACGGCAGTTTTGACCCAAGCTTCGGCAACGGAGGCAGGGTGTTAACGGACTTCGGTGGGTTTAGCAGTCAATCGTACTCGGCCGCTCTGCAATCGGACGGAAAAATCTTACTCGCCGGATATGCCATCAACTCAAATAGCGATTTCGCGTTGGCCCGTTATCTCGGCGCCTTTCAACTTACAGCTGCGGCTTCACGCAAGACGCATGGCAGCGCGGGGGCATTTGACATCAATTTGCCGCTCACCGGTGCGCCTGGCGTGGAATGCCGGGACGGGGGCGGCAATCACACGCTTGTCTTCAGTTTCAATAACCAGGTCGTGAGCGGCAGCGTGAGCATAACCAGTGGAACCGGAAACATCTCGGGACCGCCCAGCTTCGCCGATAACAAGATGACAGTGAACTTAACCGGCGTGACCGATGTACAGACGCTCGGCTTAACATTGCGCAATGTGACAGATAATCTTTCTCGGGGTCTACCGGAAACAACAGTGAGCGTGAACATGCTGATAGGCGACACGACGGGGAACAACGTGGTAAATGCTTCCGACATCGCGCAAACCAAGGCACAGTCGGGTCAGGCGGCGACCAGCACGAACTTTCGCGAGGATGTGACAGTCAATGGCGTGATCAACGGATCCGACATTGCTCTTGTAAAATCTCGCTCCGGGGCGGCGATACCCACCCCTTAATTTGATGCCGGAGCAATTCGTGATCCACAAGGGGATTCCGACTACCCAAAGTAACAGTTCTGTTACTTTTCAGCAGCAGCCACCCGCAGAGGCGGGGACGATTCTGATAACAGCAGATGTTAACTAAACCTGACAATGAGCACAGAGGAACAGTTATGTTAGAACTTTCAAAATGTGACACTAGTGCCGGAGAGATTTGGCGCGTATTTGTTTTTGCAATGACAACAATGCTTGTCTTTTCGGGAAGCGGGCGGATCGCACAGGCGGCAGACGGCGACCTTGACCCGACATTTGGCAATGGGGGCACGGTGGTGACCGACTTTAACAACGGCACTGACTGGTTGAGTCGCATTGCAGTCCAGCCCGACGGCAAAATCGTCGCCATCGGCGATACCCACCCAAGCAATAAGTTTGCACTTGCGCGCTACAATCCGGATGGTACGCTCGACGCAACGTTTGGTAATGGCGGAAAAGTAATAACCGTAATCGCCAACGTCCGGGAGAGCGCGGCTGGGCTTCTCATTCTGCCGAATGGCAAGATCATGATCAGCGGAAGCATTGATTTGCCTTCCTCTTCTGATTCTTCTTTTGCGATCTTGCGCTACAACTCGGACGGTTCGCTCGATACTACCTTCGGCAACGGCGGAATAGTGACCACCAACGTCGGCCCCGACGACGACCAGGCATATAGACTCGCGCTCCAGTCGGATGGCAAAATCGTCGCCGCTGGACGAAAAGGGATCTTTTTTTATCCCACTGACCAGAGAAAGGGTAATGTTGCTCTGGCGCGTTACAATCCCGACGGCTCACTTGACCCGACATTTGGCAACGGCGGCATAACGACTACTGATTTCGGGCAAGGCTTGGAGAGCTACGCCCTCGCGCTGATTATCCAACCGGATGGCAGAATCATTATTGCCGGCGAGTCCAGCTATGAATTCCTGGTGGCCCGTTATAACCCTAACGGCATGCTCGATACGACATTTGGCAACGGCGGCTACAGGCTCGCGAATTTTAGCAGCAATTGGGATGGAGCCACCGATGCTGTCCTTCAACCCGACGGCAAGATCATTTTGGTAGGATGGGCCGAGGTTAATAGCCCTTACGATAGTTTCGCGCTGGCGCGCTTCAATTCAGACGGTTCGTTCGATCAGAGCTTCGGCAACGGCGGCAAAGTACTCATGGTTAATCGGGGAGATCTCAATGCGGCCGTTCTTCAGAGCGACGGCAAACTGATCGCTCTCGGAATTTCCAACTCTACCAACTCTGGTTTTCAATTATTGCGCTTCGACGTAAACGGCTCTCTGGACACGACGTTTGGCAACGGCGGCACGGTGACCACATTCTTCGGCGGGAATCCAGCCGTAGGGACTGACCTTGTTTTTCAACCGGATGGCAAATTACTCGCTGGCGGCTTTAGTTCCGATAATCCTTACTACCAGAACAGCGATTTCGCGTTAGCGCGCTACCTTAGCGCATTTCAACTTACGGCTGCGCTTTCACGCAAGGCGCATGGTAGCGCGGGAACCTTTGACATCAATTTTCCGCTTAGCGGTGAACCTGGCGTGGAATGCCGGGACGGGGGCGGCAACCACACGCTCGTCTTTACCTTCAGTAATAACGTCGTGAGCGGTAACGCGAGTGTGACAAGCGGCACGGGGAGTGTCTTGGGAAGTCCCAGCTTTTCCGGCAACACTATGACGGTGAATCTAACCGGTGTAACTGACGCCCAGACGATCACGATTACTTTAACGAATGTGACCGACAGTGTCGGTCACGTTCTGCCGCCTACAGCCGTGAGCATGCATGTGCTTTTGGGCGACACCAATGGGAACGGCCTCGTAAACGCTTCCGATGTGAGCCTGACCAAAGCGCAGGTTGGCCAGTCGGTCGGTAGCGGGAATTTTCGCGAGGACGTGAATTTTAATGGCACGATCAATGCCGGGGACGTTGCGCTGGTAAAGTCACGCGTCGGATTCGAATGATCAAATTCACAGCCTTGCCCGATCACGGAAGAAAGTCCGTCCCCGGCTGTCATGGCAGACAGGCTTCCAACCTGTCGAGTCCTTTTAAGCAGACAGGCCAGAGACCCGTCTGTCGTGACAAGCGGGACGCCTGTCTTCCTATGCAACGGCCGCCATCCGCTGTTGATCGAGATACACTTTACAGATGCTTTTGATCCGCGTGAGCACGTAGTAAATCGTCTGGCTGCGGATGCGCACAAGCTCTGCGCCGACGATGCGCGTAACGAAATCGCTCGGAAGATCGAGAATTTCCTGCGGCGTACAGCCTTCCAAGCCTTTGCAAAGGATCGCCGTCATCGAGCGAGTAAGCGTTTGCACTTCCGGTCCAAGCGTCATGCGAATGTGCGCCTTGCCGTTTTCATCGACATGGAGATAAACACCGACCGTGTCCATGCACTCTTCGTCCTTCCGTACATCGACAAGGTTGAAGTTCTCACCCGTGCGCGGCTCCTGCTTCTTCGCGTTGTCGGCGTAAGAAACGAGCGTTTCCCGCCGCTCATCTTCCGGGAGCGTCTCGAAGAGATTGATGATCTTGTTGAGCCTAGCCGGATAGGTTCCGTCGGAACGGATTTCGGCGGCGCCCAGCTCATCTAATTTGCCGCAAGCTTTGCTCATTTCTGGCTTAAGCGCCCTTTTCAATCGGCGCGCCGACTCTGTTGCCCCATTCGGTCCAGGAGCCGTCGTAATTGCGCACGTTGTTGAGGCCGAGCAGATACGTGAGCACAAACCAGGTATGGCTCGAGCGTTCGCCAATGCGGCAGTAGACGATCGTTTCCGTGCCAGGCTTCACCCCGCATTGATCCATGTAAATCTTCGCGAGCTCCGGCGCGGGCTTGAACGTCGCGTCGTCGTTCGTCGCGGTTTTCCAAGGCATGCTTTGCGCGCCGGGAATGTGGCCGCCGCGCAGAACACCTTCCTGCGGATACTCCGGCATATGCGTGATCTCGCCTTTGTATTCGCCGGGTGAGCGGACATCGATCAATGGCTTTCTGCTTTTGCTTTGCGCGAGCGCTTCATCGGCAAAGGCGCGAATTTCTTTGTCGAACCGTTTTTTCGGCACCGAGTAATTTGTGCGCGGATATTTTGGCACGTCGCGCGTCATCGGTCGCTGCTCGGCTTTCCATTTATCGCGGCCGCCATTTAGAATTTTCACCTTCTCGTGCCCGAACAACCGGAACGCCCAAAGCGCGTAGCAGGCCCACCAGTTCGCCTTGTCACCGTAAAAAATGCAGGTCGTGTCGGGCGCGATCCCGTTGCGGCTGCACAACTCCGCGAATTTTTCCGGTTTGATGTAATCGCGGATCACGTTGTCCTGGAGATCGGCGCGCCAATCGATATGCACCGCGCTCGGAATGTGCCCGGTGTCGTAAAGCAGAACGTCTTCATTGGACTCGACGATCCGGATGCCCTCGTCCTTGAGATGCTTCTCCAGCCAATCGGTTTCCACCAGCGCCTCTGGATACGCGTATTGCGTGGGGTGCGTTGCCATAGGAATAGAAATTCAATCCGCTGCGGTGCATCGGCAAGCGAATTTGCCAACGCTGCGCCGCGCTTCCTTCTTCGGAGAAGGCGAGGCAGCCGACCGATCCGTCGCGATGCCGGGGTTACTTCTTCGCGTCCATGTCCAATTGTGCGAAGAGGAACGAGTACTGGTCCGAGAGCTGTTTGATTCGCTCGCTCAGCGCTGTGCCGAGTCCATGACCGGCGCTTGAGCTGGTACGCAGAAGAATTGGATTACTGGATTTATTGGCTTCGTCCAGGCGCGCCACCATCTTGCGCGAATGATAGGGCGCGACGCGTCCATCGTTCGCTCCAGTCATCATCAAGATCGACGGATACTTCGTGTCATCGACGACGTGATGATACGGCGAGTAGGCGTAAAGCGCCTTGAACTGCTTCGGATCTTTCACTGTCCCGAATTCTGTGACGTTAAATGCGCCATTCGGGGCGAGCTCGACCCGTAACATGTCGTAGATGCCGACCGCTGAGACGACCGCGCGCATCAGATCGGGGTGCTGCGTGATCATCGCGCCCATAAGAAGGCCGCCATTGCTCCCGCCCTGGAGCGCGAGTTTCTGGGCGCGCGTCCACTTCTGTTTGATTAGGTATTCGGCCGCCGCCGCGAAATCATCGAACACATTTTGTTTTTTCGTCAGATTGCCGGCCTTATGCCAATCCTCGCCGAACTCGCCGCCGCCGCGGATATTTGCCACTACATATACGCCGCCGCGATCGAACCAGAGCCGGCGGGTGAAGTCAAAATTGGGCGTCATGCTAATGCCGTAACCGCCGTATCCGTAAAGGAGCGTCGGATTGTTGCCGTCGGTTTTCGTCCCTTTACGGCGAATAATGTTGAGCGGAACTTCAATGTCGGCTTTCGAAGCCGCGAATTCGCGCGTTACTTCAATGTCGGCAAACGAAACCGGCGAAGTATTGACCAACGCCGTCTTGACCGGCTCGGTTTTTCCGGAGGCGATTTTGAACCATGCCGCCGGCTCCGTGTAGCTCACGTCGCGAAAGAGCAGCGAATTATCTTCCAACGATTCCATTTCGGACACGGCAGAGATTTTTGGAATCGGAATCAACGTCTCGTTTTTGCCATCTAGTCCAAAGCGCCTGATTTGTGACGGCCCGCCTAACAAATCGCCGACATAAAGCGCTTCGCCCGTCGGCTCCATGAACTGGATGACCGCGTCGCTCGGCGGCACGATCATCGTCGTATTCGCGAGCTCGGGATTATCGAGCGGCAGCCGCAAAATCTTTCCTCGCGCAGCATCGGCGCGCGAGAGCAGATAGAGCGCGTTGTCCCGGCCCAGGCGCACCGCCTTGATTTGATCGCTGAACTGCGTGATTTGCTTCCAACTGCTATCTGGTCCGAGCAGATAATGCGCAAAGTCGCCGCCGTCGCCGTTCGCTACGGTGGCGAGAATAAATTTTCCGTCGCGCGACGCTTCCAGCTTGATCTCCGCGATGCGCGGAAAGTCTTCGCCTAACGAATACGTGTCTTTGGTTTCGGCCGTGCCGAGCTTATGAAAATAGATCTGCTGATAAAAATTCAGGTCGGCGTCCGGCCGCTCGCCTTTGCGTGGAAAGCGGGTGTAATAAATTCCAGTGCCGTCCACATTCCAGGCCGCGCTTCCCCCGGCGGTTGGATATTGCACATGCGCAATCAAGTCGGGTAGCGCCTTGCCCGTGGCGGCTGCGTAGATGTGCAGCGTTCCATCCTCGCTCCCACCTTGCGAAATTGAGATCGCGACATATTTGCCATCGCGCGAGGGCACGAACCAATCAATCGCGGTCGTGCCCTTGACGTCGAGCACGTTCGGATCGAGCACCATCTTTTCCGATTTCAGATTGTCCGCTGAAGCGAGCGTCACCAGCATCTGTTGCTGCTTGGGCGGCTGAAATTTCATCGCGAACAAAACGCCCGGCCGCGCGACGAGTTGGGAATAGCTCGGCGAAGTTTTCGCGTACCACTCGGTCAATTGCTTCTCGATCGCAGCTCGATCCGGTAACTTGTCGATATAGGCGCGCGTCCACTTATTCTGGGCGTCCGACCACGCCTTTACCTCGGGATCGTCATCCTTCTCCAGCCATTGATAATCGTCTTCGATTTTGACGCCTTGATACTCGTCGGTGATCGGCTTCTTCGGCGTTGGCGGATTACTCGGTTCGGCCGCTGACAAATTGATTAACCAAAGCCCGCATGCGGCGCTGAATAGAAACAAGAGACGACTCATTTTCATGATGAGCCAAGAACGCGTAGGGCCGCGGTTTACGCAATGGATTTCAACGTGAGCGCGAGGGACCACTTCGCTTTTCGTAGGGGAGTGCTGACTTGATCGGGCAAGAAATAACAGCTTAATATTGGCGCTAAATGACGCAATCGTTCAGTGCGAAAATCGGCTGTGCGCCAACAACGCTGAATCAGTGGACGATCGAATCCGCGGTGTAGACCACGCCATTCTTCACCGTCCTGTCGATATCTGAAGCGTTCTTGATGTCGCCGAGGGGGCTTGAGCGAAGGATGACGAAGTCGGCGAAGCTGCCTTTGTCGATGGAGCCTATATGCGCGCCGGTGTCGCCGCCGAAGAGTTTGGCGGCGTTAGCCGTCGCGCATTGCAGGATTTGCATCGGACTTAACCCGGCCTCTTTCATCAACTGAAATTCACGGAACAATGCTGGCCCGTGGATGGTGCCGATGTTTCCGGCATCGGTGCCGGCGGCGATGGTGATGCCGGCGTCCTCCAGTGTCTTCAAATTCTTCAGCGCGATATCGTAAGTCTTTTTGATCCGATCAAGTGCGGCGTCGGGATTGGCCAGCGCGGTTTTGATGCGGTCGGGCAATTGATCTTTCGGTAGTTTTGTCACGTCGAGTGACGCGATCACTTCCGGATTTCCCCACGCTTTTTCTTCCGGCGTAAGATTTAACTTATTCGCGAAGGTGCGGCCGTAACGCTCAAAGACGACAAGAGTTGGACACAGAATCGTGTGATGATCGCGCAGCAATTTCACAAATGCGTCATCGACTTCCTTATCGACAACGCTGTGTACGAGCACATCGGCGCCTTCTTCAACTGCGGCGCGCGCTGTCTCCAGCTCGGTCGCATGAACGGCCACCCGCAGTTTGCGCGCGTGACTCTCTTCCACGGTTGCGCGGACGATCGGGCGAAAGCTATCAACCGGATGATCTTTATCGACGATGTACCAAATCTTCACCAGGTCCGGATTTTGCGCGGCGAGTTTGCGCACGAACTCGCGCGCTTGATCGGGCGTGTCGATCTTGACGATGGGCGGGTCGCCGAGATCGAGCTGCGATCGCGAGACACTTGAGATCAGCGGTCCAGCGACCGCGACGCGCGGCGCTTTCGCGGTTGAGTTCGCGATCTTGCGCACCTCGAAATTCCAAAATGGCCCGCCCACATCGACGACGCTGGCGATGCCGCAGCGGAGATAACGCGCGAGTGTGTCGTTCAGGTGCGCCTTGATCCACGCCACTTCATCCGCATACGGCCGCACTTTCGTAAGATCGACGATGTCCGGTCGCGTGAAGAGATCGCCCGATTGGAAGAAGTGAATGTGTGTGTCGATGTAACCGGGCAAAATGAATTTGCCTTTGCAATCGATCCACTTCGAAGCGGTGGGCACGGCCATCTCTTTCCGAGTGCCGACCGCGGCAATGCGATCGCCGTCGGTAACGACGACGCTGTTTTCGAGAACTTGAGACGTCCCAGGATTAATTAATGTGCCGCCGACGAACGAGATTTTTTCAGCGTGAGCAGCGATTGCCAAGATCGACAATGCGAATGTAAGACTTGCCAGATAACTTATTTTTTTATTCATGAGGATGAAATCCGATTTGGTGTTTGGGTTTTTCAGGCGGCGTCATCAATTCACGGATCGCATCGAAAACGATTTTGAACTGCGCGTCGTATTTCTTTTCCAGCGCGTTCAGTTTCCGTGCGAGATCGGCGTTGGAAAGAAGCATCTCACGCAACCGCACAAAATGTTCGCATGATGGCAATGTTGACCTGGACCGCGCGCGGGCTGCGCAGCACTCGAAAGCATCGCCACGCCCTGTTCGGTGAAGGCCATCGGAACAGCGCCACCGAACTTACCGCGCGTAGGTATCACATTTTGTGATACCAGCTTTTCCACTTCACCCGAGGTCAACTCGAACATGAAATCCGCGGGAAACCGAATAGCATTCCGGCGAACCGCCTGTTTCAGGACGCGGGTTTCGACGTTGTAGAGCGCGGCCAACTCATAATCGAGCATCACCTTCTCGCCGCGAATCAGATAGATGCGGCGTTCCACGCGAATCGTCAGCGCATCGGCCTTCATTCCTTCGCCCTCATATCAGGAGCGGTGTTACTTGAACAGGCGCAACCTCGATTGCCTCTGACGGTTGCGTTGCCGCGGCTTCCGCGGGAGTTTGCGAATTCATTTCCAAGGAGATCATTCCGATGCATCTGAAATTCCTCCCCGCACTTTTTCTTGCGCTCGGTGTTTCGACCTTCGCGCAAAACGCTTCGCAAAATGCCGCGGCTGGCAAACACCCATTCACGTTTGAAGACATGATGGCGCTGAAGCGCGTCGGCGCGCCGGTGCCGTCACCGGATGGGAAATGGGTCGTGTTCGATTGCGTCGATGTCGATCTTGCCGCGAACACGAAGATTTCGCATTTGTGGATCGTCCCGGCAAGCGGTGGTGAATCGCGGCGCTTGAACGAAACGCCGAATCACGAGGAGCGGCCGCGCTTTTCGCCGGATGGCAAACGTCTCATCTGGACGTCGAAGGCGACCGATCCGGCGCAAATCTGGATGTGTGACTTCGATCCGAACGTCGGTGCGCTCGTCGGCAAGCCGCATCAGGTCACGAACATTTCGACGGGCGCCGACAGCGCGATCTGGTCGCCGGACGGGAAGAACATTGTGTTCGTGTCGGCGGTTTACCCCGATTGCAGAAACGACGCGTGCAACAAGCAGCGTGATGAAGAATCGAAGAACAGCAAAGTGAAAGCGAAGATCTTCACGCGCTTGTTTTATCGCCATTGGAACGCGTTTACCGAGTTCAAGCGCAGCCATTTGTTCGTAGTCGCTGGCGACGGGACTGTCGGCGCTTCCAACCACCAGCCCATTGAGGCGCAGGCAAACTCGACTGCTTTAAGCAGTCAAGTTTCAGAAGGCTCAGAAAGTGGCGGGAGCTGGCCGGTCGCACCGCGCGATCTCACGCCGGGTGACCACGACATGCCGCCCTTCCATCTCGGCGGGCAAGACATGTATGCGATTTCGCCCGACGGCCAGGAGGTCGCTTACACGAGCAACATCGACGAAGTCGGAGCGACCAGCACGAACAACGAAATTTTCATCGTGCCGATGGCGGGCGGTACGCCGACGAAAGTTTCCACCAGTCCCGGCAGCGATTCGACGCCGCTCTATTCGCCGGATGGAAAATACATCGCCTGGCGATCGCAAGCGCGCGCCGGCTTCGAAGCCGATAAGTGGCGGCTCTTCGTGCAAGATCGACAAACAGGGAAGACGCGCGACTTAAGCGACAAGGTTCAGAACTCGGTCGGCAGCTTCACATGGAAATCCGATCCGCTGCTGATCTTTTTCAATGTTGAGGATCACGGCGGCTCGCTGCTTTGCTACGCATCGCCTGACGCCAGCTTGTTCATACAGCCGGACATTTTTTCTAGTTCTGAACAACGATTCGATATGCCGTTTCATACTGATGATTTTGTGCCAGGACGAGACTGCGTGTATTTCTCGCGGAACAGTGTCCAAGCGCCGTCGGAGATTTGGAGGACCATTGCACCAGCTGGCGAGTCGATTAATTCGATGACTTTGCCGCCGGGACCTAAGACGTTCCCCGTCACTCACACGAACGACGCGCTCTTGTCGCAGATCGACATGCAGCCGTTGGAATCATTCACGTTCAAAGGCGCGAACAACGAAGATGTTCAGGGTTTCATGATCAAACCGCCGGGATTCGATCCCTCGAAAAAATATCCTCTGAAGTTTTTGAT